>Ga0315280_10000178_pt1 | contig 121692 bp, 100 predicted proteins | sample YL17G06_40_MG_FD_203697 | JGI IMG/M metagenome (GOLD analysis project Ga0315280, IMG submission 203697) | Sediment microbial communities from Yellowstone Lake, YNP, Wyoming, USA - YL17G06_40 | ecosystem: Environmental > Aquatic > Freshwater > Lake > Sediment | place: USA: Wyoming | collected... | reverse complement strand
CGTGTGGGTTCGATTCCCTCCTCCGGCACCAGATCTTCCATTGATTTTCCTAAGGTTTCCTCATTTTTGTTTTAAGTACCGTGACGATGGTCCAACCCTATCGGGCAATCCTCGATTGAAGTCTCGGCTGGTGATTGACGCATCCCTCCATCGGTGCTATTCTTTGGCCAGGTAGTTCTGAAGGGAGAGCGCCATGAGATGTGCCAAATGTCTGACAGATAATCCCGATGCGTCCTGCTTTTGTGCGAGTTGCGGGGCCGAGCTTTTTCCTTCCGGGGATATCTTGATGTCAAAAACTATGACTAAGCCTTCCGGCCGAAAAGCGTTCGTCAAAGGAACGACCCTGGTGGGGAAGTATACGATTCTGGCTGAACTCGGAAGAGGGGGCATGGGCGAAGTTTACCTTGCCCAGGACGCCTCGTTGGATCGCAGGGTTGCGATCAAGTTATTGCCCGAAGAGATGTATCAGGATCCGACGGCGCGCAGCCGTTTTATTCGTGAGGCCAAGGCCGCCGCGGCTTTGGATCATCCCTATATCTGCAGCATCCATGAGGTCGGCGAAACAGAAAGCAGGCTCTTTTTCGCCATGGAATACGTGCCGGGAAAGACGCTGCGCGACAGAATCTCGGAGGGTCCCCTTCCCCTCAAACAAGCGCTCCCTGTCGCCGAGGAAATTGCCGAAGCCCTTCAAGTCGCCCATGAAAAGGGGATGATTCATAGGGATATTAAGCCGGCGAATATCATGTTGATGGAGAAGGGCCACGCCAAAGTGATGGACTTTGGCCTGGCCAAAGAGATGGTGAGCGCCGAAAAAGGGCGAGCGCTGGCTGATCTGACGGTGACGCTCACGGACGAAGGCCTGGCGCCCGGGACGCCTGCCTACATGTCGCCGGAACAGTTGCAGGGCAAGGCCCTCGATCAGCGATCGGATATCTTCTCTTTCGGCATCGTGCTCTATGAAATGCTGAGCGGAGTCCATCCTTTTAAAAAGAAGACCGGACTAACGACCGTCAGCGCCATTTTGAGCGAGGATCCACGGCCCATCGCGGAGCTCATCCAAGGCGTGCCCGATCCTCTCCAACAGATCATCGCCAAACTGTTGGCCAAAGATCCCAGTCAGCGCTATCAGTCCATGAAGGACGTCCAGACAGACCTGAAGAAGATACATGCGGATTTAGCGCCGGCGCCAAAAGTATTACAATTTCTTAAGCCCGTCCGACTGGCTCTGACCGCGGTTGTTGTTGTCCTGGCCGTGATCGCCGCGGCCTGGCTGGTCAAAGTCCTTTTTTTCAAAACCCCGGCCAAAGCCCTGGCCTTTCAAGAACGCGACTGGATTCTGATCACGGACATTGATAACGAGACGGGTGAACAGGTCTTCGACGGCTCGCTGACGACGGCTTTGACAGTCGGGATCCAGCAATCCCAGTATGTCAATGTTTTTCCTCCAAGCCGTATCCAGGAAACGTTGAAACGGATGCGCCGCACGGACGTGAAGATAGTGGACGAGACGATCGGCCGAGAGATCGCCCTCCGGGAGGGGATCAAGGGTTTGTTGGCTTGCGGCATCAGCAAAGTCGGCGAAAATTATTCGTTGACGGCGAGAATTGTCGATCCGGTTAAACAGACCGCGGTTTTCTCGGATTCGTCCCGGGCTAAAGGCAAAGAGGAAGTCTTGGGGAGTCTGGATGAACTGGCCAGAAAAGTGCGCCAGGCGCTCGGCGAATCCATGACCAAAATCTCCCAGCAGAGAATGAACCTCGTCAGCGCCACGACCTCTTCTTTAGAGGCTTTGAAATACTTCACGGGGTCTCGAGCTGCTTCCGGAGATACTGCCTTTCAGCTTCTCAAACAGGCCCTTGAACTGGATCCTGATTTTGCCATGGCCCATGCGGAATTGGGCTTGAGATATTATTTCAGCGGGAACCGTGTGGAGGGGGAAAAGCACTTCCAAAAAGCGATGAGCTTGCTCGACCGCCTGACGACGAGGGAGAAACTCTGGATTCGGGCTGTTGTCGAAGACTGGAGAGGCAATCGTGACCAGGGAATCCGGAATTATAAAGCCTACTTGGCCGAGTACCCCGATGACAGCGGGGCCTGGTATAGGCTGGGATATGCCTATTTGGTTTCAAGCCAGCAAGCTTTGGGCATTGAAGCGTTCAAGAGAGTCATCGAAACCGACAAGGGTTCAACCGGAGCATATATCAATATGGCGAGTTGTCTGAGTGGGCTAAAAAGAAATGAAGAAGCCTTGGCCAATTACCAAAAAGCTTTCAGTTTGAATCCCGATGAAGCCACGGGTGTCTTTGTGAATAATGAATATGGATACTTGCTGGTGAAAATGGGGAAGATCCCAGAAGCCCGGCAGACGTTCGAAAAAATGATCGCTCAACCAGACAACATTAAAAAAACCAAAGGCTACCGTTCGCTCGGACTTCTCCTCATGTATCAAGGCCAGTATTCGGCCGCTCAAGACAGCCTGAAAGAAGCCGTTAACCTGAACAAGACTTTTAAGATCAAGCTCAGCGAAATGCGCGATCATCTCTATTTAGCCATCAATTTTAACAGGAAAAAACAGAACGAGGCTTTTGAAAAAGAGATGGCGGCGGTCAAAATAATCCAGAATGAAATCAAAATGGATCCTACTTTCTTATACAAAATCGGCAAGATCTACGCCCGATTAAACAGGATCAAAGAAGCCGATCAGCTGCTCGCAAATCTAAAATCTCGGATCGGCGATGTCCTGGCGATGTCCGCCATAGGCCGGAGCAATCAGAGCGACCAAGCGGCCTTTTATTTGCTCAATGGGGAGATCGCTTTGGCCCGACAGCAATTTGAGGAAGCGATCAATTCCTTCGGAATGGCCGCCAACCTGCAAAGTCTTTTACTGGAAGACAGCCTGGCCCTCGCTTATTTTAGAAACGGGAACCTCGACAAATCTATCGAAAAATACCAAGAATTCCTTCAGGTCGATGTGCTGGGCTATGAGGGGCAGGAGCTGTGGATTCTGGCCCATTATCAACTCGGCCGGCTCTATGAACAGAAGGGCGAGACGGCGGAAGCCGTAAAGTTCTACGAGCGTTTTCTTGATATTTGGAAAGACGCCGACCCCGGTTTTCCTGAGGTTGAGGATGCTGGGAAGAGGCTGACGAGACTGAAGAGACAATAATTCTGATTCATCCAATCCCCAAAAAATCAGCGCTATTGACAGGAATTCACCGCTTGCGATACAGTCACTTTCTAATGTCTAGCCTACAGATTCCAAAGTTTTTTGCTAGTTTGGGCAGCCTTATCTCAGCCACATCCCCATCCGAGGGGTCCGCATCATGACCGTCGAGGCGGGCCGCACTCTGGCCCATTACCGTCTCGTCGAGAAGCTCGGGGAAGGCGGCATGGGGATTGTCTGGAAAGCGCGCGACCTCAAGCTCGACCGGGATGTCGCCATCAAGTTCCTTCCGGAGGGGTTCGCAGAAAACCCCGAGCGGCGCGCCTATTTTGAGCGCGAGGCTAAAGCCGTGGCCGCTCTCCGCCATCCGAGCATCGTGACGATTTATTCGGTCGAAGACGCGGAAGGCGCCTACTTCTTCACCATGGAACTCGTCGAGGGTGAGCCGCTCTCGAAAGTCATCCGCCACGGCGGGGTCGAGTTGGCCCGTTTCCTGAAGGTCGCCATCCCTATCGTCGACGCCATCGCCGCTGCCCACGCCCGCGGAATCATTCATCGCGATTTAAAGCCAGGGAATGTCATGGTCGGCCCCGACGGCGCCGTTAAGATCCTCGACTTCGGCCTTGCCCGGATCCTCAAGCCGGCTCCTCCCATGGCGGCGGGCACAGACGCTTCGACGGTGACGATGGAGCAAGGCTTCTCCGGAACGATTTGCTATATGTCTCCGGAACAGCTCCGAAGCGAACGAGTCGACCATCGCACCGACCTTTTCTCGCTGGGCATCGTCCTCTTCGAGCTGGCGACTGGAGAGCTTCCCTTTGTCGGGTTGACGGCTGCCGACGCCATCGCCTCGATCTTGAAGGATGAGCCCCGCCCGGCGACGGAACTGAATCCCCGGTTGCCCCGAAGGCTCGAAATGATCCTGCGGCACTGCCTGGAAAAGGACGTCCATTTCAGGACCGGTACCGCCCTCGAACTCCGCGATGAATTGGAGCGGCTCCGTCGGGAGACAGCCGAAGCCCGGCCCGATGACATTCCTTCCATCGCGGTCCTTCCTTTCGCCGACATGAGCCGGGAAAAGGACCAGGCATACTTCTGCGAGGGAATCGCCGAGGAAATTATCAACGCTCTCAGCCATGTCCAGGGATTGAGGGTGGCCTCTCGAACGGCTTCTTTCCTGTTCAAGGACACGGTGCTCGAGCTCCGCGACATCGGCCATCGTCTCCATGTCGAAACCCTCCTCGAGGGGAGCGTCCGGAAATCCGGAAACCGGCTTCGGATTACGGTCCAACTTGTGGACGCCGACCGCGGCTTCCACCTCTGGTCGGAGTCCTTCGATCGCGAGCTCAAGGATATTTTCGAAATCCAGGAAGAAATCGCGCGAAACGTGGTCCGTGCCCTCCAGGTAACCCTTAGCCCCCAAGAGAAAGGTGCGCTGAGAAAAGCACCGACGAGCCATGTCCAGGCGTATGACTATTACCTGCGGGGCCGCAGCTTCTACTATCAGTATGGGAAACAGGATATTGAGTTTGCCCTGCAGCTCTTTTCGCGGGCGACCGAGCTCGATCCTAGTTACGCCCTGGCCTATGCCGGGCTGGCCGATTGTTGGTCATACATCTTCCTCTATTCCGAGCGCAAGGCGTCGGTACGCGAACAAGCCGAAGCGGCCAGCCGACGGGCCGTGGAGATGGCTCCGGACTCCGCTCAAGCCCAGGCATCGCACGCCCTTGCTCTTTCGAGCGGAGGACACAAGGAGGAAGCCGAGCGAGCGTTTGAAGAAGCGATCCGCCTCGATTCCGGACTCTTTGAAGCGTGGTATTTTTACGCGCGCCATGCCTTTGTCAACGGCGACCTGGAGAAAGCGGCCCGGCTCTTTCGGGGCGCAAGCCGCGTCCGTCCTGACGACTATCAGTCGCCGCTGCTTGTCGCCCAAATTTACGATGCTCTGGGACAGCCTGAGGAGGCACGAGCCGCCCGCCTCCGCGGCGTCGCCCTCGTCGAGGAGCGCATCGAGCTACATCCGGACGACGTCCGGGCGCTTTATATGGGAGCGAACGGCCTCGTCGCGCTTGGGGAAAAGGTGAAGGGTCTCGAGTGGGCCCGCCGGGCGCAGAACATTGCCCCCGAGGAACCGATGCTCCTCTACAACCTGGGGTGCATTTACTCCCTGGCGGGGGAAATCGACGAAGCGCTCGACTCTTTGGAGCGGGCCGTCGCATATGGCCTGATCCAGAAGGGATGGTACGAGCACGACAGCAACCTCGACTCGCTCCGGAAGCACCCGAGGTTTCTGGCCCTGATGGAGAGATTGATTTAAAATCCAAAGGTTCTTTGACACTGAATAGGATGGATTTAACGAGATAGCGCGGAGATCGCCATGAGAACAACGCTGAGACCTGGAGAAAGAAAGGCTCTCGAAACGAGGACGCATTGGGTCACCGTGATCGAACCATTTCTGCTCTTGGTTTTTGCTCTGATCATCTTCATCATTTTATTTTTTTGGGTTCGCCAGACGAGCGGCCTTGTGACTGTCGTCCGCTGGATCAGCGGCATCTTTCTAGCGCTCACCTTTCTTTACTTCTTTTACCGGGAATGGTACCGGCGCCGGGACATCTGGGCGGTGACCAACCTGAGAGTGATCGACGAGAAAGGTATCTTCAGCCTTTATTCCAAGGAAAGTCCCCTCGAAAAGATCAACAATCTTTCCTATTACCAGTCTTTGCTGGGGCGCATGCTCCGCTATGGAGACGTCGAAATCCAGACGGCGGCCGAGGACGGCGCGACGATTTACAAAAAGGTCTCGAATCCGCGGTTGTTGAAAGATACGATTGCCGTTTGCCGCGACGAGTACAGCCGGGAAATCATTCGGATGGCTAAACCCTCCGATTCCGATGGGGCATCGAAAAAAGCCGGCTAAATGCCTCTCCCGGAGCGAGGGCGGTTTCATGAGTCCCGGCGGGCGAAAAAATCAATTTTTTTCATAAAAATATTGACAACTGTTTTTTTCCAGGATAATCTATAATCATCGCGAAAAATTGAAAGGAGGGTATCTATGAAAAGATTTCTAAGCGCCTCTCTTGTGGTTTTCTTTCTCGTGGGCCTGTCCGGTTTGTTAGCCCAGGACCGGGGGGCCATCACCGGCGTTGTCAAATCGTCGGACGGCACGCCGGTCGCCGGCGCCATCGTCAAGATATCGAGCGACCTGCTGCCCGCCGGACGAACGTTCACGACGGGAAAGGACGGCCAATTCCGGTTTCCCGGCCTGCCCCCGGGGACTTACACTTTGACCGTGACCCATTCCGAGTTGACGTCTATCAATGAAAAAGAAGAGGTGATCGTCGGATTGGGAAAATCAGCCCAGGTCACGGCGGTCATGGTCGCCGTGGGAAAGCTCGCGGAGCAGGTGACGGTCACCGCCAGGTCTCCGGTCATCGACCTGAAATCCACGGAAATCTCGGCGAACTGGCAGAAGCAGCTCGTCGAAAAGCTACCGCTGGGGCGCTCGTATGCATCTCTTTGGCAGTTGGCACCCGGCGTCGCCGACAACCGCGATTTCGCCCCGAACGCCGGCGGCAATAAACAAGACAATGTCTTCATGTATGACGGGTCCAACATCACCAACCCGTTCTTTGGAACGCTCGGCGCCAACTTCTCCGAGTTGGATATCGCCGAGGTCAATATCAAGAGGGGCGCCATCAGCGCCGAATTCGGACGGGCGGCCGGCATGGTGACGAACGCCATCACCAAATCCGGGACAAACACGTTTTCCGGTTCGTTTCGATTGGTGGCCGAACCGTCCGGTTTCACCTGGAAGAGCAAGGACCAGACGATCGTCACGAAATACAACCGCTACAATCCGGCTCTTTCGCTCGGCGGCCCCATCCTCAAGGACAAGCTCTGGTTCTATACCTCGGCCAATATTCCGCGTTCGACGACAACGGGAAGAATCAACAACTTGGGGTCAGTTCCCGACGCCCAGTCGAACGAGAACGAGTTTTTCTTCAAGCTGAGCGCCAACCCTCATCCCAATCACCTGATCACGGCCAGCATCCGGAACAACGATTACAAGGACGAGAACGCGGGGGTGGGAGTCAACGACCATCCTGACGTATCCATCACGGGCAATGGACTGAGCCGGATTATCTATTTGTCCTGGGCTTGGACGATTTCTAAGTCCACGCTTCTCGAAGTTAAATATGACCACGTGAATGAGAACTACAAAAGCGTTCCCAATAAGGCTCTTGGTTATCAGCCGACCTTTGATCCGACCCATCCCGAGCGGATGGGATATTTCCAGACGGCCGCCGAATTCAGCCAGGTCGGAGGAGCGAGCAAGTCCGGTCAGTACGTCGGCGCGGCGTCGGAATACAATACCCAGAATTTCTTCCGCGATGAGATCAAGCTCGTCCTGAGCCAGTACCTGGATTTCAGCGGCCATTCCCATCTTATCAAAGCCGGTTTCGGGTTCGATGACGGGGGCGAGTATTTGGAAAGGGAGGCCAATGGGTGGGGCAGCATTCTCTATTATCCCACGGGCTCCTCGACCTATGATTCTCTGAAAAGGCCTGGATTCCGCGCCCGGTATTATCCTAAACAGGCTCCCCAAGATTCCAGGGGCCGGACGTACTCGATTTTCGTTCAGGACACAATCAGCATCGGCGAACGATTGACGTTTACCCTTGGCCTCCTGTCCAATCGCGATGAATTCAGCACAAAGACCGGCGGTGAGAAAAAGACGTTCTTGAAATTCGATTTCGACAAGGAAATCCAGCCAAGAATCGGGTTCACCTACATGATCGATAAGAAGGCCGGCGATAAGCTTTTTGCAAATTGGGGCCGGTATAACAACATGGATAATCGAAGCCTGGCGAGAGCGGCCGCCCCGCTCAGGGTTTACCGTCAGGACGCCTATTTCCTTCTCGCCGACGGAAACAAAGTCTATGATATGCCGCAAGCTTCGGAAACGGGCAAGGTGATCTTGCCGGGAATAAAGCCGACCAACTCGGACGAATTTGTCTTCGGTTACAGCCGGCCGTTCCTGGGGGTTTGGAGCGTCGAGCTCTGGGGGCAGTATCGAAACGTCAAGCATGTCATCGAGGATTATGCGACGGTCAATCGGCTGACATCGCCCTCGAGCTTTGTCTACGGCAACCTGGACGGCGACCTCAAGGACATCAACGGCAATGTCATTGCTAGTGGCGTCACGGCGAAAAGAACATACACTGCGTTCAGCCTCGAAGTGAAGAAGCAGTGGGCCGACCGCTGGTCCTTGATGGCGATGTATACCTGGAGCAAATTGTATGGAAACTGGGACTTGGATTATGCACCCGGAACCTCGCTCTTTTACGCCTCTTCGTATATCGAGGACGCACCCGGGTTGTACATCGAGGATCCCCTGCGCACAGGATATATGTCCGGCGACCGGACGCACGTCTTCAAGCTGTTCGGAACATGGGAATTCTATAAGAATTTAACGCTGGGCGGCTATCTGCGGGTTCAAAGCGGCCGGCCGTGGGAGGCCAGGCTCAAGGATTATTACGGCAACTACTACATGTATACGGAGAAAGCCGGAAGCCACCGGCTGGATACGTGGCCCAACCTGGACCTCCAGCTGTCCTATACGATTCCGCTGGGCGGCAGATTCCAGGGCATCATCGAAGCCCGGATGATGAACCTCTTTGACACCCAGACCGTAATGTCGATCGATGTCAGGTCCGACCAGCCGACGTTCAAAAACACCACCTCCTATGCGTCGCCCCGCAAGTTCGCCTTGACCTTCTATGTGAACTTTTAAAGAGCGGCTGGGTTTGAAAAATTAGGCCTGGGGTACACCTGCCGAATTTGGGAACGCGGCGGGTGTACCCTTTTTTTTATACTGAATTCTACAATCCGGCTGACGCTGGTGATTGAGCATTTTGATGGGAGGATGATCGTCCGGTTTGAGGGCAAAGACCTAAGATATCGGGAAATCCAGGAGCAAGAGAGGCTGCAGATCGCACCTCGAAAGCCATCGTCCGCCCTCCTTGTCAAAAAAGTGAGATATATCCCTCTGCCCGACCATCCGTGGAGAAGGCTCCGCATCAGACCTCAGAGCCCTGCTCTCGAGAGAATCTAAGTGATGTGCAAACCGGAAATATTCACGTTGCCCAGGATAGGAAATATTCATGTTGCCTTGACATTTTATACAAAAATATTGACATCCCTTTTGCCATGAGTTACTATCTTTGATGACTAGAGGAGGGCAGAAGCGCTGTCAAGATGCGCTCTCGGCTATTGCTGCCGGAAAGGGAATTTTTATAGCCTGTTTTCTGCCCGAGTAAACCTCGATGCCGAAGTCATGGTCTAGGGCATTCGGTCGGCGAAAAAAGGCCAATATCCATAAGCTCTCCGAGAACGGAAGGCTTTTGAGGAGGGTGAATGACAATAGAACATTCCAACCTTGAGCGTCAAAGGTCGCGGTGAATCCATGACGGGTTCACCACGAAGGATAAAGATGAATAGTAGACGAAACGAGGAGTCAGATCAAATGGGGAAAAAATCATTATGCCTTACGCTTATCATTTGCTTTTTAGCGGCAGGAACGGCTTTCGGCCAACTCACGCCGGAAGGGAAGATCATCGGGAAGGTTGTCGACAACCAGGGGAGTCCTCTTCCGGGCGTAGCGGTCGAAGCGACCAACCCTAAGCTGGTGGGAAAAGCCTCCACGGTAACAGATGTCAACGGGACGTTCCGCTTGATGGCCCTTCCGTCCGGCTACTTTCAGGTCACTTTTATGATGCCCGGATTCAAGACGTTGATCCGAAAGGGCATCTATCTGGAACTGTCCCAGACGATGGTCCTGAATATCACCCTTGAGCAGACCGCCCTCCAAGAACAGGTTACGGTCGTCGGCCAGTCCCCATTGATCGATGTTAAAAGTACGGTCAAGGGCATGACCATGGCCAGGGAAATCTTCATGTCGCTCCCCCGGGGGAGGAATTTCGATTCGTTGATCAGCACCATCCCCGGCGTTCAGAGCGAGGGCATCACCGCCGGCATTTCGGTGGACGGCGCTTCCGGAGCCGAGAACATGTGGTATGCCGACGGCGCGGATATCGGGGACTTTCATTATGGAGACCGCGGTCAGAGCATCGTTCTCGAGCTCCTGGATGAGGTCAAGGTGACGGCTTCGGGCTACAACGCCGAGTTCGGCGGCTCGATGGGCGGAGTCATCAACGTCATCACGAGGTCCGGCAGCAACGAGTTCCACGGCGACATTATGGGCTTCTACGAGAACAACAGACAGTACATGCAGGGGAAAGCCCGAACCTTCCTCAGGCGTGACCCGTTCGGCAGCTACACCTGGCAATACGTGAACTATGACGACCTGTATTACAACGGCGGGAAGGACCGGGACAAGTATGACCGGTTCGAAGGAGTCTTCAGCCTCGGCGGCTACGTCATCAAGGACAAGCTGTGGTTCTACGGTTCGTTCAATCCCACCTACAACCAGACGGTCGCCTCGCGGGATTTCAAAACGAGGTCCGGACCCTTCCAGGACTTCAAGGCCAAGAACAACGGCCTGAACGGATCGATCCGGCTCTCGGCCGCTCCGCTCACCGGCCTTCGCCTCTCGGCTAGTCTCATCAACAATTTCACCAAATACCGGGGGGCCCTGCCCAGCATCATCGGCAACTCCGACCCGACCTACCAATGGGCGAAGGAAGGCTTCGATTACCCCAACCTGAGCGCCTCGCTGAACGCGGATTATTCCATCGGCAACAACCTCCTGGTCAGCTACCGGGCCGGCTGGCACGAGCAGAATCAGAAAAACCAGCAGATCGCCCCCCCGGACTCCTCGGTCTACGTGTTCGACAATTCGAACTCCATGTTCGCCAGCGATCCCTTCTTTGTGGCCCATCCGGATCTGCTCCAGCTCTCCGGCTGGATGAGCAGCCCGATTTACACTGAGACGACGAAATACCTGCGCGGAAAGATCAGCAACAACCTGGACGTGTCCTACTACCTCAGCTGGGCGGGCGAGCACGCCCTGAAGGCCGGTATCGGGTACAACTACCTTTATGAAGATCGTTTCACCGGCGCCCCGCACCCCAGGGTGACCTTGTATTGGGGTCAGTCGACCAACGATCTAGAATTCAACGTCGGCGCCAAGGCCGACCCGTCGAGCCCATATTACGGCAAATACGGGTACTATCTTGTCCGAAGCTCGTTCACCTCTCCCTACGGAAGCGTCTGGAACGTCAAGAGCAACAACCTGTCGGTTTACCTCCAGGACTCCTGGACGATCAAGGACAGGCTGACAATCAATATCGGCGTCCGGGCCGAGAGCCAGTACATGCCGGCCTTCACGGGCAACACATCTTACCCTGGATGGTCAAAAGATCCCGTTAAGTTCGGTTTGGGGGATACGGTGGCCCCCCGAATCGGTTTGAGCTACGATGTGTTCGGGGACTCCAGCCTGAAGGTCTTCGCCAGCTACGGGATCTATTACGACGTGATGAAGCTCTACATGGGCCAGCTCACCTTCGGCGGCTCGAAGCGCGTGGAGGATTACTACGCACTCCAGGACCCGGATTGGACGAAGATCGCCGCGAGCGGTCAGCTCGACGATGCGGCCAGCCAGAAGGCCGGCAATACGTACGCCGGATCCATGGATTACCTGCCGCCTTCGCTCAACCGCGTCGATCCGAACCTGAAGCCGACCTCCCAGAGAGAGATTTCCTTCGGCGCCGAGAAGAAGCTGGGGGAGGACATCTCCCTCACCGCCCGCTTCGTCCAGAAGCACCTGATCCGGACGATCGAGGATGTCGGCGTCTACATCACGACGGTCAACCCGACGACCGGCGCCGTGACGGTTTCCCAGGACTTCTGGATCGCCAATCCCGGTTTCGGCGTGTCCCTGCCGGTCTCCCAGGGCGGAAAGTTCATCGAAGACTACTGGCCCTGCCCGAAAGCGACGCGGGAATACTACGGCCTCAACATCTCGCTGGAGAAGAGGTTCAGCAATAACTGGCAGGGGGGTATCAACTATACCCTGAGCCGGGTTTCAGGGGATTATTCCGGCTTGGCCAGCTCCGACGAAGGCGGCCGCCTCGGCCCGAGCGTCGAACAGGATTTCGACCGCTGGTTCATGGGATACGACGGCCAAGGCAAGGTGCTCGACGGCCCTCTGCCTCAGGACAGGACGCATTATTTCAAAGCGTACGGGTCCTATGCCTTCCCGTTCGGCCTGACCGTGGGGGTTGTCGCCTACGGCCGGAGCGGCCTGCCCTTGACCACCAAGGTCCTTTATAACTCCAAGTATTTCTACGTCAACGGCCGGGCGGACTTGGGCCGGCTGCCATTCACCTTCTGGGCCGATATCTACCTGGATTACGCCTTGAAGATAGGCAATAAATTGCGGGCCTCCATTAACCTCCAGATCAACAACGTCACCGACACCAACACGATCCAGAGTAAGGTCATGACCATCGACAGACAGAGCTTCACGGGCTACACCACACAGATCCTGGACGGAACATTTGCCCGGGACTACGCGTCGATTATCGCGTCTCGGGGCATCACTCATCCAGCGTTCAATCTGTGGGACACCAGATTCGGCCCCTGGTCTGCGCGTTTGGGCTTCAAGTTCTCCTTCTGATCACGCGCTCCGGGAATTGTTAACAAGAAAAGCCCGTCCTTCGGGGGAAGGACGGGCTTTTTTCTTGACTCTTCTGGGAAATGCCTTAAGCTGAAACCTTAAGATTCTCCACGTGTCGCCATGGTATGGCCACTTATCATGAGGAATTCCGTGATTGGGCCTCGATGAATAAAAAAAAGAAAGTAAAATCCCGGACCAAAAAAAGTGCGGCCTCTCGTGAGGTTCAAGGCCCGGAATCCGGCGCCAGATCGGTATTGATATGGGGGATCGCCGGGACGTTCGCCGTTCTGGGAGTCCTGGTCTATCTCTTGGTGATCGGCCCGGGAAAACGCTTGGTCAGGTTCCCGGTTGCGCCCACATGTAATGTTCTTCTCATCACGCTCGACACCACCAGGGCCGATCATCTGGGCTGTTACGGCTATCCTCCGGCCAAGACGCCTCATCTCGACCGCTTGGCCCATGAGGGCATCCGCTTCGCTCGGGTTTATTGTCCGGCGCCCCTGACGCTGCCTTCTCATTGTTCGATTATGTCCGGCCTCTATCCGGTCACGCATAGGGTTCGCAACAACGGTCATGACCTGCCACCGGGAATAAAGACACTGGCCGATATCCTGAAGGGCCATGGCTATACGACGGCGGCTTTTGTGTCCTCATTTTCGGTCGATTCCCGCTTCGGCATTGGCCGGGGCTTTGATGTTTATGACGACACCTTTCAATCGCAGCTGCCCTTGAAAAGTCTGAACGCGGAGCGTCGGGCCGAGGAGACTTTTGGCCGGTTTTCGCGCTGGCTGGAGAAAAACTGGAAAAACCGGTTTTTCGCTTGGGTTCATTACTTTGACCCCCACCTTCCGTATGACCCGCCTTCGCCTTACAGAGAAGAATTCGACGGCCGTCTCTACGACGGCGAAATCGCTTACATGGACCATTATGTGGGCGCCGTTCTGGAGCGGCTCGAAGAGAAGGGAATTTTAGAGAAGACCATCATCGTTGTTGCCGGTGACCACGGCGAGGGGCTGGGCGATAAGGTGGAGACCGGTCACGGCATTTTCCTTTATGAAGAAACCCTCCGGGTGCCGCTCATTTTTTATAACCTCAGAATCTTTCCTCGTTCTCAAGTCATCGAAAGCCAGGCCAGGCTGGTCGATGTGGCTCCGACCGTTCTGGAGATCATCGGCCTGAAAGACGAAGCCGCGGGCATGCAGGGACAGAGCCTGGCCGCCTCGCTCAGGGGCAAGAGCAGGAAAGACCTCGACAGCCTAGTCGAAACCTTTTACCCCCGGGAAAACTTCGGCTGGTCGGAACTCGTCGGATTGATCTCAGGCTCCTGGAAATTTATCCAGGCTCCGCGACCCGAGCTCTATGACCTAAAGAATGATCCCGGGGAAAGAAAGAATATGTACAATTTTTCCGCGGACAAGGCCAACGAATTAAAGAAAAAGTTGGAAAGCGAACTTCTCGGTCTAAGTTCCAACCGGAAGGCCTCAGGCGAGCCGTCCACCGCCAGGACTGCAGACCTGGAAAAACTCGGGTCGCTGGGTTACTTGAATTTAGCTCCGGTCAAGCCCGGTTCGGGTTTTCCTGACCCAAAAGAGAAAATGGACCTGCTCAGGCTGATTCAGCAGGCCCAGGCCTATGAGTTAGAAGAACGATACCCTGAGGCCGAGAAAGCTTATAGCAGGATCCTGCAGGATATCCCTGATTCTCCGGCCAGCTACGTCAACCTGGCAATTGTCCTGGCAAGACAGAACAAATTCGATCAGGCCATCGAAATCCTAGGCCAAGGCATTGCCCAGATTCCGGATTCCGAGATTCTTCTGGTTCGCCTGGGTCATACTTATCTGGTCACGGGCAAATCCCGGGAAGCCTTGGAGACGATGGAGAAGGTCCTGGCTTTAAACCCTCAAAACGTCGATGCCCTGACCGTCTGTGCCGGCATCCTGGACGCGACGAAACGGAAGGATGAGGCCCGCTCTTATTATGAACGCGCCCTAGCTATTGAACCGGAAAGCCGGCATTTGAGAATGAACTATGCAGGGAATCTGGCTTCAAGCGGTAAATTGAGAGATGCCATTAAAATTTACGAGACATTAATCCGCGATTTTCCAGAAGAACAGGCCTTCTATCAATACGCCGGCATCGCTTATTCTTACCTTGGCGAATTCGACAGGGCGATTTCTTTCCTTCAGCAGGCCGTGGCCATAAGGCCGACGCCGGTCGGTTATTTCAACTTGGCCGTAGCTTATGAAAAAAGCGGCAATCTCCAGCAAGCGGCAAAGTATTTCAAGCTTTACCTGGAAAATTCCCGTAGTGAAAGCGAAGTCAATGTCGGAAAGGCCAAGGCCGAGCTCGAAAAGCTGGAAAAGAAACTGGGGCATTCGCCGTTTTGATAGCGCTCACAAAGCCCTGATCTTTGCGATCCCCGTCCGGAGGAAACCGCCAAAGTATATCCCTCCACCGAGCGGCCCTCCGGCTGTTTTTCCTCTGATTGGAAGGAGTCTTCCCCTCCAACTTGAATTTGATTATAATAGCCGCGCGCTGGAACCATATTTCCTGGAGAAAACATCGGAGGTAAGAATGTCTGACTCGAAAAAACGACTCAATCGCAGAGAATTCATTTCGACGGCGCTGGCCGGCGCGGCCTCTGTGGGATTGGTGAGTCCCGTAGTTCGAGCGAGAAATTTTTTTGGGTCTGCGCGTCCGACTGCCCAGCCACAGCCCGGCAAGAAGCTATTCGAGCGAAAACTGGGCAAGACCGGCATCGTCGTGCCCATTGTGAGCATGGGAGTCATGAACGCCGATAATCCGGAGCTTGTCAAGAAATCCTTCGAATTGGGCGTCCGGCATTTCGACACGGCCTACGGGTACATGCGCGGTCGGAATGAGGAAATGTTGGGGAAGGTATTCACGGAGCTCAAGTGCAGGGATAAAGTGGTCATCGCTACCAAAATTCCCCCTCCGCGGCAACGGGACTCTCAGAAAGCCAAAGATGAATTCTTGAGGATGGCCGAGACGAGCCTCAAGCGGCTCCAGACGGACCATGTGGATATGTTGTATATTCATGATGTGAGCGCGATCGAGAATGTCCATCCTCCAGAGCTCGTGGAAGCGTTGGCTCAGCTTAAGAAAGTGGGGAAGGCCGGCTTTGTCGGTTTTTCCACACATTCCAACCAGGCAGCCTGCTTGAACGAGGCGGCCCGGACCGGCTTTTACGATGTTGTTCTTACGGCCTTCAATTACGCCCATGCCGGAAACAAAGACCTTCTGGATGCGCTGGCCAATGCCTCGTCCAAGGGAATCGGGCTCATTGCCATGAAAACGCAGTGCAGCCAGTACTGGTACAAAGGGGGCCTATCGACCGTAGAGCAAATGTATTACGAGGGGGCGATTATTCAGTCGGCCGTCCTGAAGTGGGTTTTAAGGCACGAATTTATCACCACAGCGGTTCCCGGTTATACCACTTACGAACAATTAAATGAAGACGTTTCCGCGGGCTTAAGTATCACCTTGACGCCGGAGGAAAAGAAATTTTTGGACGACCGCAAAGTAAAGCTGGCTATGGAATCCTATTGCCTGCAGTGCGCGGAGTGTTTAAGTTCGTGTCCCAAGGGAGCCGATATCCCTGCGCTGATGCGGACTCATATGTACGCGGTCTGCTACGGCAATTTTTACCAAGCCCGAGATACGTATGACGGGATTTCAAAGGACCGGAACCTGGCCGCATGCACATCGTGCGGCACATGCACGGCCCGCTGCATCCGCAGCGTCTCCATTTCCAAAAGGATCGACGAGCTCAAGGCTTTGTTCGCATGACAAAAGAGCGGCTGGTTTCTGTGGATGCCTTCCGGGGCCTGACCATTGCCGCTATGATCCTGGTCAACAATCCCGGCAGCTGGTCCTATGTCTACCCGCCCCTCCGCCATGCCGAATGGCACGGTTGGACGCCGACCGACCTCGTTTTTCCGTTCTTTCTATTTATTGTCGGGATCTCTATCGCCCTTTCATTTTCGCGAAGGATGGAAGAGGGCCAGGCGGGGACGAGTTTGTATGTCAAGGTCTTGAAACGCGCCATGATCATTTTTGCCCTCGGGATCGTTCTCCATCTCATCCCCAGGTTTCACTTTTCCACGCTCCGCATTCCCGGGGTTCTCCAGAGGATCGCCGTCTGTTTTCTTTTTGGCGCCCTGATCTATCTGAAGGCGAAAGCAAAGGGGCGGATCGCTATCTCGGCCGTCATCCTCATTGGCTATTGGGCGCTTCTGAAATTCGTTCCCGTCCCCGGCTATGGAGCCGGTGTGCTAAATTTTCAGGGAAACCTGTGCGGTTATGTCGATTCCAAATTGCTGGCCGGCCATCTCTATAAAGCGGCCTTCGACCCGGAAGGTCTATTGAGCACGCTGCCGGCCATTGTCACCGTCTTGCTGGGGACTCTGGCCGGAGATTCGCTGCGGTCCGGCAAGACGATCTTTCGAAAGACGCTGATATTTTTCTCGGCCGGAATCATCCTGACCCTAGCCGGGCTGCTGCTCCATCCATTGTTCCCGATCAACAAGCCGCTCTGGACGAGCACCTACGTTCTTTTCTCCGCCGGCCTGGCCCTGATTATCTTCGACATCTGCTTCTTCATTATCGAAGGTTTCGGCGTCAAGAGATGGGCCTATCCCTTTCTTGTGCTGGGGACCAATGCCATCACCGTTTTTGCGGGCTCGACGCTAGCGGTCAAACTCCTCATGCTGGTCAAAATTCCCGATGGAGGGAAAACGGTCTGGCCGGTGACATATTTATACAACCATCTTTCGTCGCCTGCCCTGGGCCCCTATCTGGGATCGCTGGCCTATCCGATTTTTTTCATCCTGCTCTGGATCGGGATCATGCTGCCCTTATACAGGAATAAAATTTTTATCAAAATTTAATAGACGATCCAGCCAACCGCTTTCAAGAATTCAAGGTATTCCACCAGAGCATTAAAATCGACATCCCTGCCGGTTTCGGCCATGACGCTGTTGCGGATCGTGACGACGGACCTTTTGGCGTTGATGTAAGCCAAAACATACCGTCTTTGACCCATATCAAAATTGAGCTTTTTCAGCGCGTCCGGGTTTTTGTCCACGTATTTTTTATAACGGTCACTCGATTCCAGCGAGAATTCCTTTCCTTTCACATCGGGCTGAAGAGAAGGGATGACGCCGGCATACAGTTTTTCGAGTTTATCGGGAACCAGCGGTTGGAGAACCGCGATGTTCAGCTGTTTCGCCCGCAGCCGGAAGCTCTCTTTTTCCGACCCGCGCGTACCCGAACGAAGAAACAGCATCCAGCAACCCCGGCAGCATTTCGTCCGTGCAGTTGGCCGCAGCCCAGGCCGCTGCCGCTCCGATGAAGGCCACTCGTTTCATCTCCGTCGGATCGGCGTTATCGGGGGTGTCGGTATCGGTATGGTACCACTGGTCGGGCCAAGTGAAAAATTCTATGCCCGGCACAGCGACCATGGGATTGTTGAAGCAGATGTGATCGCTGCCGCCAGTGGCCTGGTGGACAAAATAACGAAAAGCGTCCTTGGAGCCGTTTTTTTCCCACATCGGCCGCGGGAAATACTGGCCTCCCATTCTTCCCCGCGGGGAGTCGTTGAGGTAGACAATGTCGTTGGTCCGCCAGACATAATTCATGAGCGAATCCGCCAGGCCGTCCAGATAGCTGGGAAGATGGTTGGGGCATTCGCTCATCGTGAAGATTCCGTTGTTTTTGCGGAGCGCTTCTCCGACCATGTCCATGTTGATATCGATGCTCAGCTTGTCGGGGAAGCCGGGATTCTGTTTAATGAATTCATAAGTGCCGGAGATCTCGTTGGGCCAGAGGAAATAAATCGTCCGGCGGGGCTTGGGCAGCGTGCCCTCGGCGATCAGTTTGGACAGGGCCCTGAGGATTTCAAGTTGGACGACGCAACCGCTCATGTCGTCATTGGCCCCTCTCTTCGTATACCCTTCGAAGAGATGGGCCGTGAAGATCACTCCCTTTTTATCCGGCTCTTTTCCCGGGATCGAACTGAAGACGGACTCAAACCTGTCCGGATATTGATTGAGCTTTGTCTTGCACTGGACGGTGGTCGGTGTTCCTTTTTCAAGGTCTTCCAGCAGCTCCGACCACTGCCTCCACGATATGGTGAACCCAAATTGGAGGTTCTTCCAGCCGCTGTACATACCGCCGCTGTAAAGAACCTGGTCTGGGTCGAAATATCGTTCTTGTGCCGAGAATGTGATCACGCCCTTGATGCCGGCCGCATCGAGGGCTTTGCCGGTATCCCGATTGGCGTGGTTCCACATCAGAGCGATCTTGCCGTTATACTTTTCCTGGGGGCCGCCTTCGCTCCACTGCTTGATCTTGTCTTTATCCAGCGGCGGAATATAAGCCAGGTCAGCCGTGATGTCGATATCCGCGGAGCTGCGGGAAACAAGGGCTGCATCCGCTTCGAGCCGGGCGAGCATCCTTCTCTCGGGCTTGAGAATCCAGAATTCGCCTTTCACCGGGTATTCAAACGTTCCGCTGCTCTTAAAGCGCTCCAGCTTCGTTGTTTCGATGCCTTAGCTGCGAACGATTTCGTAAATTTTGCCGGATTCGTAAAAAGTGTCCGTAAACTCTTTTTCATCGCGGAGCCAGGGAGCGCCGGCCAGCTTGACCAGGTTGTTGAAGATGAGCCGGCCCGAGATTTCGTTGGCCAGGAGATTCAGGGTTTCGGCCGGCAGAGGGGTTTTCAGCACCGGACTTTCCGCCAATCGGTCCCTTTCCTGGGCCCAGCCTAAGCCTGGTGTCAAAAGAACGGCGATATAAAGAAAAAGAAAGATCTTTTGGACGTGTGCTTTTTTCATGGAAATTTCTCTCCTGGATATCGATTCAAAATAAATCATTCCGATATTATGTTATGCGGCGCTTTTTGGTCAAGGGAAAATCCTGCCTTAAACAAGCAAACGTCTCCCGAAAATTGCCGATGGGGCTGCTAATTCGCCAAAAGCCAAGAGCATTCCGCTAAATTTAAAGAAAGCGCGGATACGCGACGGGTGGCGTGGTTCGGGGGCCCCCCAGACACTCTTGGAAGAGGACCCTTTCACAGGGTCCCCCTCCAACGGGCGGCGGGAATACCCGCCGGCCCTGCCACCCCTCCAAGGAGCATCCTCCCATGAATTCATCGCCGGATGCTCCACGGAAAGGAGGCAGGGAGCGAAGCGATCGTTGGAGGGAAACCCGGAATAAGGGTTTCCCTCCAAGAGTATCCGACAGGACCCGTCGGCGTTTCTATCGGCAATTTTGGGCCTCTCCTGTCTTGTTGAGAAAAATCGGGATTCAGGCTATCATACACATCTTTGTTGGAGTGAAACGATGGATACCATCAGAGTCGAGAATCTGACCAAGCAGTTCAACGGACTGACGGCCGTGGACCATATCGCTTTTTCCGTCCAAGAAGGCGAGCTGTTTGGGTTGCTCGGGCCGAACGGAGCCGGCAAGACCACCACGATCAATATGCTGGCCACACTCCTTAAGCCGACTTCAGGATATGCGGAGGTGGCCGGTTTCGATGTAGCCAAGAGCCGGGATAGTGTCCGGAAGAGCATCGGCATCGTCTTCCAGGAACCGGCTCTGGATAGCAAGCTCACTGGAAAAGAAAACCTCGATTTTCATGCGATGATGTACCACATTGAGAGGGATGAAAGAAGAAGGAGGATCGATGAGGTCCTGAGGCTTGTCGACCTGACAGAGAAGGCATCCGTTCTCGTCGAGAAATATTCCGGAGGGATGAAGCGCAGGCTGGAGATCGCCAGGGGACTCATCCATCGGCCGAAGGTCCTTTTTCTGGATGAGCCCACCCTCGGCCTTGACGCCCAGACCCGGCGCCTCATCTGGGATTATGTCAAAAAGCTCAATAAAGAGAGCCGGGTGACGATCATCCTGACCACCCACTACATGGAAGAAGCGGATTATCTCTGCGAACGGATCGCAATCATGGACCACGGTAAGTTTGTCGCCTTGGATGCGCCATCTAAATTGAAAGACCTCCTCGGCGGCGACGTGGTCTCTATGGAAGTGGAGGGAAATTCCGAGTCCCTCTTGGACGAGATCAAGACTCTCGAATGGATCAAAAAATACAGCCTCCATGACGATGTCCTGAACCTGACCATGGAGAAAGGGGAGAGGAGGATCCCCGAGCTCATCACCATGGCCCAGGGTCAGGGCATCACGGTCACATGCGTGCATTTGCGAAAGCCGAGCCTGGAGGATGTTTTTCTCCATTTCACGGGCCGGACGATCCGAGAGGAGGATGCGGGTCAAGGCGAGCGCAACCGAGCGATGATGGCGGGGCACGGCAGGAGGTAGCCATGATCAGCTGGACGGCTGTTTATGTCATGTGGTTGAGGGAAATGAAGAGGTTTGTACGCGCCAAGTCCAGGATCGTCGGATCACTGATCATGCCGCTGTTTTTCCTGGCTTTTCTCGGGCTCGGGTTCAACCGGATGGCCGTGCCGGGTGTGACCGGCGGGGGAGTGAGCTATATCCGCTTTCTTGTGCCGGGCATCATCGGGATGACCCTGCTTTTCAGTTCGACGATGCAGGGGCTGTCCGTCCTATGGGACAGGGAGTTCGGGTTTCTCAAAGAAATTATGGTCGCTCCGGTCAGCCGGGTTTCGCTCGTTTTAGGGAGAATCGCCGGCGGCATCACGACGGCCCTGATCCAAAGCCTGCTCATCCTCCTCATCTCCGTCATCATGGGTTTTCGGGCCAGCGGACCGGGATCATTCCTCTTCGCCTTGCTCTTCATGCTCCTGATCGGGTTTACGTTTATCGGCCTGGGACTCATTTTCGCCTCCAAGATGAAGGACATGCAGGGGTTCGGCATCGTCATGAATTTCATTATCTTCCCGCTGTTCTTTTTGTCCGGCGCCCTCTATCCGCTCGGAAACCTGCCCTGGTTCGTCCGGACCCTTTCTTATATCGACCCTCTGACCTTCGGCATTGACGGGCTGAGAGGTTCGCTGATTAAAGTCTCTTCGTTGCCGATCATCCTCGACTTGGCGATCATGATCGGATTCTCTCTAGTCATGGTTTTCCTGGGGGCCTATTTCTTCGAGAAAAGTGAAACTGTCTAAGGTTTTATTGTAAGATGGCCATGGCCAATGCAGCGTGGCCATCCCGGATATTCAAGGACGAGGAGGGGACCATGAGTAAGAGCACAACAAAGATCGCATTTAGGTTCACTTTTTTTATCTGGCTTTTTATGATCATCCTCCTTGTGGGCGGCCTCCTGGGGACTGCCTGCAAAACCGAAAAAGAAAGTCCCCCGACTTCGCCGCCTAAAGCCGCGGAGAAAGTGAAGCTCGGGATGGAAGTCTTTCTGGAGAAACACCTCGACCTGGTCAAAGGAAAAAAGGTCGGGTTGATCACAAACCCTTCGGGAGTGGACAGCCGTCTGCAGAGCACGATCGATCTATTCCGGACCAACCCGGATATCCGGCTTGTCGCCCTTTATGCCCCCGAGCACGGAGTCCGGGGGAATGCCCAGGCCGGGGAATATGTCCCCTTTTATATGGACGAAAAATTCAAGATCCCGGTCTTCAGCCTCTACGGACAGTCTATGAAGCCGCAGCCGGGAATGCTCAAAAATATCGATGAATACATGCGGTCCTTCGATACGACGCACGTCGGAAAACAGCCAGAGTCGTCCATGACCAAGGACGTCGATATCCTCGTCTATGACATCCAGGATGTCGGGACGCGGATTTATACGTTTGAATCGACGATGGCTTATGCCATGCAGGCCTGCGCCGAGAACGGCATCGATTATATCGTCCTGGACAGGCCGAACCCGATTAACGGCGTGGACATGGAAGGGCCGATCCTCGAATACCCGGAATTCAGCTCGCCTGTCGGCATCTATCCCGTCCCTTTGAGGTTCGGGATGACGATCGGCGAGCTGGCCAAGCTTTACAATGAAAGATTCCTGGAGAAAAAAGCCAAGCTGACTGTCATTCCCATGGAGGGTTGGAAGCGAAATATGTGGTATGACGAGACCGGCCTGCCTTGGGTTTTCCCGTCGCCGAACATGTCCACTCTCGACACGGCGACTGTCTATCCGGGCCAGGTATTTTTGGAGGGGACGAATGTCTCGGAGGGGAGAGGAACGACACGTCCGTTTGAGATTTTCGGCGCGCCCTGGATCGACGGCAATGAATTGACGCGGAAGCTCAATGCTCTCGGACTGCCCGGTGTCATCTTCCGGGAACAGTGGTTCAACCCAACGTTTTCTAAATTCAAAGAAAAAATGTGCGGCGGAGCCCAGATCCATGTCACGGACAGGAACGCGTACCGACCGCTGGAAACAACGCTGCACATTATCAAAACCATCCGGGACATGTATCCGGATAAGTTCGAGTTCCACGAAAAATATTTTGATAAGATCATGGGGACGTCCAAGGTCCGCCAGGCCATGCTCAAGGGCATCGCCGTCAAAGACATCGTGGCCGGTTTTCAAGAAGGCTTAAAAACGTTCTCAGAGCAGCGGCAGCCGTTTCTGCTTTACTAAAAGCTAATCCATAACGAAAGAGGGGTTTCTCCAAATTGAATTCGAGAAATTTAAGCCTCGCCTCCGTCCTTTTGAATTCGTAAGAGATTGAGCCAAAAATATGATTGACAAATGATATCATGCATGATATCATCTAACGGTGAAATTAGAGAATGGGTTCCGCTCAAAAAAAGGCCCGCTTTTATTATGAAAATTTTGAAAACTACAGCATTAAAATCCGCTGGAAATATTTTGAATATGTGCTTATCAATTTTTATGGATTCGAGGAATTGAACAAAGGAGGATCGACGAGATTGTTTATCCGCGGAGAAGTCCGGTTTACAGCCGATGAGCCTCATGGAAGGGAAGATCCTTTTGTCTTTAAAGATGACAGGAAAAGAGCCATTCAAGCCATTCGGAGATTAAATCTCTCTTGAGATAAGGCCGCATATGAGAAAAGATCTAAATTATTATTTTCGCCTGAGGTACCCGATAACCATTCATGAATTTGAACAGCATGGCAAAATTTATTATGAAGCCGAGATACCTGATCTGCCAGGTTGTGGAGCGCATGCGAAAACGGTTGATGAAGCTTTAAAAAAACTGGATGAGGCTAAAAAAATTTGGCTGGAGGTCTCCTTAGAAAGGAATCTTCCTATCGCGGAACCTCCCGGCGAAGAAGATTTCAGCGGCAGAATATTATTAAGGATTCCGCCGAAATTGCACTCGAAGCTGACCCAGGAAGCAAAAAAAGATAATTTGAGCTTGAATCAATATATCCGGCAAAAGCTGGAAACGGACATTTTATTGAAGACCATTCTCCAGAAAATAGAAGAATTGTCCAAGAGATCGACAAAAAACGGTCGCCGAGATCTTTCAATTCTGGCATATAAATAAAATCCGAATTCGATATCCGCATTTTTTTCCATACTTTTCCTTTTATCGCCGTTCATTTTTCAGGGAAGGCGCGCAAAGATTTTTTTCATGTTGTGATATATTAAGCTTCCCGAATTCAAGCTGGGAGAAAAAGGGTGGAAAAGAATTCCAAAGAATCGCTTTCAGAGGTATCTGAGAAACTCGTCTCTTCCGTTAAGGATTTGATGACGCATGCCAAAACCGAAGAGGACTTAAGAATCGGCCTTGAAAAACTCTTGGGACCGCTTCTCCAGAGCATTGGTGTTGAGTCCCATCCTAAATATGAAAGGCACGGCCTTGACAACAAAACGGTCTTTAAAGGCCGTCCGGACGCCGTGCATGGACAAATCATTATTGAATACGAAGCCCCTAACGCCTTTTCATCAAAAAAGGCCGTTTCTCATGCGTTTGACCAATTGACGAATTATATGGCGGCAGAAGCGGGCGGCTCAAAAAGCCTTGCAGAATACATATTCAGCAGATTCGTCGGCGTCGGGTTTGACGGACATTCCATTTTTTTCGTTCAGTTTTCCAAAGGCAAAAACATCAAAATCCAAGAAAAGCCGGGAAAAAGGCTTTTTGATCTTCGCGGGCCTTATCATTTCGATCCGAACAGCGCGAGGACTTTTGTGACGTATCTCCGGGCTCTTTCCCGTCTTCCTCTAACGGCTGAGCATCTCGCTGACAGGTTCGGGCCAAAGAGCAACATGGCGCTCAAGGCCGTTTCGGCGTTTGCCGATGCGCTGGAGTACTGGGGCAGCGAACGAGTGCGTGTTTTTTTTAATTGGTACAAAATATATCTGATTATACATTCGCTCGGTTTAAGGTCGTTTAGAAACGAATGGCCAATGATATTGTCGCTGCGGTAATTTCACAATATAAGACGCCGGTTGGATTCAAAATAGTGATTCCTACAGATACGACATCTCTCATTGCTTCGGGTCAAGAAGATGAAGCTCACTTCATATGCGCTGCCATTAACTCGCTTCCTATAAGAGAATTTATCAAATCCTATTCTTCCGCGGGCCGCGGGTTCGGAACTCCCTCTGTCATGAGCTATGTCGGCATTCCCAAATATGACCCCAAGGATGAAATACACACGAATTTATCTCGGCTTTCCAGATCTTTGCACGAATTAAAACAAAAAAACCAGCTGGATCAAGTGGAATTGCTGGAAAAAGAGGTTGATGATTGTGTCCATGAATTATTCGGGATAAAGCCCGATTGATGACATTCACACGCATGGACTTTCTCTAGTGATTGAAATTAACGGCATTTTTCCCTTAAAATAGCTACTCTTATAAAAGAATCAAATCGCACTCATGAGGAGCAGAACGATGCCCGCGTCAAAAAAATTTTCCTATGCCCTGTCCAATCCGCTTTCGGTCCTTCTGAATAAATCGCCCGAGGACTTTGAGCGCGAAGACTTCCTAAAGGTTATCGAGAAGAAGAAGATCGAGCGGATCACCTTCCACTATACGGCCTTGGATGGAAAGCTCAAAGAGCTGAAGCTTCCGGTCGCCGACAGCGGCCAGGCCGATTGTATCCTGGCCGAAGGGGAGAGAGTGGACGGGTCCCAGCTTTTCAAGGGCATGGTGGATACCGCCCTCTCGGATTTATACGTTGTTCCCGTGTTCAAGAGCGCTTTTCTAAACCCGTTCGATGAAAACAGCCTCGATTTTATCTGCCGCTACCTGACCAAAGACGGCGACCTGGCGCCGTTCGCCCTGGACAATATTCTGGCCAAGGCCTGCCAGGTTTTTCATAAAAATACCGGGCTGGCGCTGCATGCTCTTGGCGAGTTGGAGTTCTTTCTCTTGACCGATAAGACACAGAATATTTTTCCCGCTCAGAAGCAGCAGGGCTATCACGGCGCAGCGCCCTTCATCAAGAGCGGGCAAATCCTGAATGAGATGGTGCACTACATCACCCAGATCACGGGCGCCGTCAAATACGCCCACAGCGAAGTCGGCTTCGTGGACAGTGTCCGCAGCGATCTGGATGAAATCAAGGATAAGCGGGCAGAACAACTGGAGATCGAATATCTGCCGCGTCCGGTCGTGGATATGGCCGACCATGTCGTGCTGGGACGATGGCTTATCCGAAACATCGCTTACAAATACGGCTGCGTGGCGACATTCACGCCCAAGATCGAAGAGGGGATTGCCGGCAACGGGCTCCATTTTCACATGGAGCTTGTCAAGGACGGGCTGAACATCATGGTCGGCCTGGATGGAAAATTGTCCGAAGCGGCTCGGCGGCTGATCGGCGGACTTTGTCACTACGCCGATTCTCTGACCGCGTTTGCCAACACGGTGTCTTCAGCCTATTTGCGACTGGTTCCCAATCAGGAAGCGCCGACGCGGATCTGCTGGAGCGACCTCAACCGGAGCGCCATGATCCGTGTCCCTCTCGGCTGGTCCAACGTCCGACATCTGTCGAAAATCCTGAACCCCATGGACAAAAAGGATTTCAAGACGGCCGGAGGCCGGCAGACCGTCGAGCTGCGCAGCCCGGACGGAAGCGCCATTATCCATCTTCTTCTGGCTGGAATCGCCATGGCGGCCGATTGGTCATTCAAAGAAGACCTGACGCTGTTCAAAGACGATGGTCCGCTGGCGCTCGCCGAAAAACTCCATGTCCAGGGCAATATCTTTACGGATAAGGAACTTTTGAAGAAGTTGCCTATCCTGCCCATGAGCTGTGTCGAGTCCAGCCGGATTCTCCTGAAGAAGAGAGACCTCTATGAGAACGACGCAATTTTCCCGCCGAGCATCATTGATTATGTGGCCAGGCTTCTCCAGGCGGAGAACGATGAATTTATGAACAGCAAGCTGGCAGATTTGCCGGCCGATGACCGGCTGCTCGAAACGCGGAGAATCATGCACAAGGATCTGCATAGGCATTGATGAAACGAGAGCGTCTGACGTCCCTGGAGAGGTGGCTGGCGGTTTTCCGCCGCCAAAAACCCGACCGCGTGCCCATGGATTACTGGGCGACGGATGAAGCCACCCTGAACCTGATGAAATTCCTGGGGTGCGCGAGCAAACGGGACATGCTCGAGAGGCTGCATGTGGATTTCGTCGTCGAAGTCAAGCCGGAATATATCGGTCCCAAGCTGCCGGCCTTGACCGATGTCTTCGGCTGCAGGTTTAGCAATATCGATTACGGCACGGGCACTTATGAGGAATGTGTCTATTTTCCCCTAGCCGGATTCGAGTCCGTCGAGGATATCGAAAAATCATACTCGTGGCCGAGCCCCGACTGGTGGGATTATGGAACGATTGCCAAGCAGCTCCGGGGCAACGAGATGTATCCCATTAAGGGAGGGGGGTCGGAGCCGTTTTTGATTTACAAAAACCTTCGCGGCCAGGAACAAGCGTTCATGGATTTGATCGAACACCCGGACATCGTTCACCACTGCCTTGGCAAGCTCTTTGGCCTGGCCTATGAAAACACGCGGCGAATCTTCGAACAAATCCCGGGGAAGGTCACGATCAGCTATGTCGCGGAAGATATGGGCGGCCAGGCCGACCTCCTATTTTCCCCCAGTCATATTCGTGAATACCTTCTTCCCGGCATGAAGCGCATCATCCGCCTGGCCCATCAGGGGGGGGCGTTTGCCTTCCATCACAACGACGGAAACTGCCGGCGTATCATCCCGGATATGGTCGAAGCCGGCATCGACCTCCTCAACCCGATCCAGTGGCGGAGCCGGGGCATGGAACGAGATGAATTGAAGCGGGATTTTGGCGGCAAGGTCATCTTTCACGGCGGGATGGACAATCAATATACGCTTCCGTTTGGAACACTTAAGGAAGTCAGGCAAGAAGTTCTAGACAACCTGGAGATCCTGGGCGAAGGGGGCGGCTATATTCTTGCGCCCTGCCACAATATTCAGCCGCTGACGCCGCCGGAGAACGTCGTCGCCATGTACGAGACGTGCTTCGAACATGGCTGGATGTAGCGAGGCGGCGGGCGATGCGGGTCTTGTCGCCGACCAACCGCGGTCGGCGCCACCCGCATTGTTTCATTTTTTGAATAAATTTGACTAAATAAAAGGCTAACCTTGATTACAGAGTATTGAGCAGTTTTTTATGATTTTTAAATTCTTGCTCTAAGGTCTTCCATAATGAGTTAAAGCGGGCCTGGAGTTCGTCATAGAGGGGAAAGTTTTTTGGTTGAGGCGCAACGGCGAGGCCGCCTTTCTTGACCATCTTTTCCACGAGGTCTTCGATTTTAATCTCCCGGCCATTCTCCAGGGAATAACACCAGATGGATTGCAGGGCGGCTCCGTAAGCTGCGGCCTCCTGTTCGCTTAGGGTGACGACCGGGGTCTTGAAGACATCGGCCACAATTTGAAGCCAGAGCCCGCTCCTGGCGCCGCCTCCTGTCGCCCGGATTTCGGAGGGCGACAACCCCAGCGACCGCATTCGGGCCAAGCCGTAGCCGAGGTTCAGGATCGTTCCCTCCATGACCGATCTGGCCATATGAGCGGCGCTAAAATTCCGCCTCGTCAGCCCGAAAAACGACCCACTCGAGTGGGGAAGAACGGGGACTCTTTCCCCATCGATAAACGGAAGAAAGATCAAGCCGTCAGCTCCTGCGGGCGCTTGTGCCGCCCATTCCTCGAGCTCTTCGTTGTTGATTTTATGAAGGGCTTTAAAGATTTCCGTCGTATTTGTCACATTCATCGTACAGAGCAAGGGCAGCCAGCCGCCCGTGCTATCGCAAAATGCGGCGATCTCTCCCTCCGGGTCGGAGAACGGTTCGGCAAAATAGGAATAGACGGTCCCCGATGTGCCCAAACTGAGGGTGCAGACGCCCGGCGAAGCGTTGCCCGTTCCAATCGCGGCCATCATATTGTCCCCTCCGCCGCTTGAGACGAGGACCTTGTTCATCCCATATTTTGCTGCGATATCATTCTTGATATATCCCAGAGGCCCCTTTGGGTGGCGGAGTTCGGGGAGCTTGTCACTGAGATCGGGGTCGATCGCGGCCGCAACTTCTGGATGCCACACCCTATTCCGGATATCCATAAGCCCGGTTCCGGATGCGTCGCCGTATTCCATCCGGGATATCCCCGTCAGGAAAAAGTTAATGTAGTTGTGGGGGAGATGAACGGTCCGCAGCTTTTGAAAATTTTCGGGCTCGTGCCGTTTGAGCCAGAGGATCTTGGAAGCGGTGTATCCCACGGCCAGGCTAATGCCGAGCTTTTGGATGAAAATTTTCTTGCCTCCGAGCGCCTCGACGATCGCCTCCGTTTCATCGACCGTGGAGGTGTCGTTCCAAAGTTTGGCCGGCCTGATCGGACGCCCGTTTGAGTCCAAGGGAACGAATCCGTGCTGTTGGGCGGAGACCCCGACGGACCGGATTTCCGGAGCGGAAATCTTGGCTTCCCGGAGTGCGAATGAAAGGGCCTGTTCAAACGCTTGAATCCAGGTCTGAGGCGCCTGCTCGCTTTCTCCGGGTTTCAGGAGCGGAATCGATCTGTGAGCGGCCATGCCCCTGCCGAGCACCCGACCCGACTCAAAGTCGACCACCAGGACTTTTGTCCCTTGCGTTCCTGAATCCACGCCGATGGCAACCATGGCTCGCCGTCTAAGAAATTTTACGGCAATTCTTCAACAATTGGAAATAAGGCTCGAAATCGATGGGCTTCCGCACATCGGCTTCTTTATACAGTTCCAGAAAGCCTTCCTCGGATCTGCGCCTTTCTCTCAGAATCGCCACAGTATTCTGCATGATTTTGCCTTGCGAGGCAAAGCGGCCCAAGGCCTTGCGGACGGTTGTTTCCTGTTTTTCAGGGACGAGGATCCCCTTGTCGGCGCGGACTTCCTTCTGCCGGTTCCTGCCGCTTTCGGGCTCGAAATCGCCCCAGACCGAGTAAACGAGATAGCTGCGGACGGCATGAGGGGTACCGAGGTCGGCGAGGATGGGGTCGCCGGCTTGGGGTGAAGTGTAGATCCCATGGTCAAAAGCGGCCGTATGGTCCCAGTGCTCGTAGTGGCCGCTGGGAAACACAACCCTGGAGATTTTTTGGGCCCGAAAGAATCTCACGATCGGGTCGAAAAGGCTTTTTCCCGCCAGTCCTTCGCGGTTCACGGAGGCCATCAAGGAAAAATCCGGGAGATCGAAAAAGAGAATATTTTTCTTTTCGACTCCGAGCTCTCGATAGGCGGCGACGGCCTCCTTTTTCCGGATCGAAACGATCGTGCCTTTTTCCTCCGGTGTCGAGTAGCCGGCGTTCCCGCTGCAGAAAATGAAAATGTAAGGAAATCCTTTGTTTTCCACGGTCGCCGGCAAAAGATATCCGGCCCCGAGTGCGGCATCGTCATCATGGGGGGAGAAAAAAGCCACTTTTTCGCCCTTTTTCCAGCCCGAAAACAGGAGGTCAATCTTGGAGCTTCGCTGGAGTGATCGAAAATCGATGAATTCCATCAAAACACTCTCAGCGGATTTCTCAGCATCTTGAGGAGGTTGTCCAAAGCGGCGGGCGTATTTTGGTCGAGCTTCAGCAGGAGGTAGGCGTTCTTTTCGTAAAACGAACTGCCTCTGGGAAGAAACGTCAGTTGATTGTTTGTCGTGAAATCCGCCCAGGTGTAGAGCAGGGGCCTGACCCAATAGACGTACTCGCCGTCCGAAGGGGCATAGAAATATGTGCCGGCTTTATGCAAGAAATCACCGGAAGCATCCAGATTGCTGTTGGCGGCGCCGACCCTCAGGCTGAAAAATCCGTAATTTTCTTTTGTATTCAGGAGCCCCACCCAGCCCAGGTCCGCGGGCGCGATATGGACAAGGCCGTATGGCGTCGCGGCCATCTCTTTCAGCGGGAGTTTGATAATGGAGCCCTTTTTATCTCTATAGATCAGGGAATCGAAGAGCTCTTTATAGAGCACCATCTCATCGTTCCGCAGGGCGATGACGCCCAAGTCTTTTTCGACATTCATCCGCGTCTCGGAGATCAAGTACGGGGCATCTTTCTCAAGCGTGTATTTTACTTCGAGAAACACGTCCTGGATGTGCGGCATCGGGCCTTTTCGGGCGTTGATGTAGACAAAAGCACCCTGTTTTTCTTCAAAAGACTCGGGCGGCTTCCAGTCATAGGAATGGTCCCAGGCGGCCCCGGGGATAAAAACATCGGGATTCCAGTGGACGACACCGGCCTTGTTGTAGAGCTTGATGCCTTCCCGGAGGTACTCGATGGTGTTGATCTGGCCGCTCTGGGGATGGAATTGCAGAGAAAGGCGCGCGCTCTTGATGGATTTGCCCAGGCCCTCTCCGCTTAAAATAAAGCTCTGTTCCGGAACGGCGGCGGCTTCTCCCTTGCGTTCAAGGCCGGCTTCTTCTTCAATGCGGCAGACACGGTAAAATCCCTCTTGGCAAAGGGCAGGGATTCCTCCGCCCTTGGGAGCGATTCCGCTCCACTCGGACTGCTCAATTTTTTCAGAATTTTCAAGCTTGGTAAAGAGCGTGGCCTTATAAGATGCATTTCCCTTCCAAGCATAATAAAGCCTGACATCATAAACCCCGGGGTCCAAAGGCTTGGCCGGGTCCGCCGGCTTTTTTCCTTTCAAGACGATAACGTGTGGGGCTTTAAGCCCGTTGATTTGAATATCCGTGATCAACAATTTGTCGTTCTTGACTTCGAGGGAAAAATAGACCAGATAATCCGGAGATTCAAATCGGGGGGAGTCGAAATCCAGCTTGGCCTGGGCATATTGAACCCCGGGACAAAGAATCACCAAGCTGCAGAAAAAGAGAAGCCCGCAAACACATTTAGTTTTCATCCGCACCTCCATCCTGGCCATGACGTGTAAAAAATATCATTCCAGCTTCCTGGAATACGGGTTCATCCTGTTCTTCGGAATTTTCGAGATGTCTTTTCCGACTAAATCCTGTACACAAAGAGGCATTTGGTTGTAGACGCCGATCTGGCCGCCCTTTTTCCAGAATGAATCCTCGATGACGGCGTATTCGACCGGAAAAACAAGGTCCTTTTTTTCATCAAACCCCATAAAGGCCACATCGATCATCAAGGCCGCGTTTTTCCCCAGCGGCTCGTCGGTATAGGGCGTGACTGCGCCGAAGCCCTCCTGGCATTCCGAACAGCCCGTGTTATGGATGAACGTATACGGTTCGCGGGGAGTCAAGCGGCGTCCATATTTGTCCGCGAGCTTAGTCTTTACGAGATAGGCTTTTCCTTTATGATCGATGACGCTTGACGGCAGCCTTTTTTTGGCTGCATCAGCCGTTGCTTGGATCACCGCATGGTAGAGCCCTTCCAGCGCTGTCATAAATTGGCGCTCGGAATCCGTCCAAGGGGCTTCGACCTTGACCGTCCTTCTCATGATACCGTGGTAGCCATTGAAGGTCGGGCTGATGCCCAGGGACACAAACTCGCCTTTTTTGATGACTCTGTTTGTGCCCGGACCCAGCACGCTGCGTCCGCGATTCCCCGACGAGACAATCGTGGGGAAGCCTGTCCGCCGGGCACCGAGCTTTTTCATTAAATAATCGGCCGCCGCGGCCACCTCGAGCTCCCGGATGCCGGGTCTCAGCGCGGCCAGCATGCCCAAAAAAGCGGCGTCCGCAATGATGTTGGCCATCCCGATCAATTCGAGTTCGGCCGCCGATTTTTCGTATTTGATACGGCGCAGGAGACCGGTGTCGAAGACGACATTGTCGGAGCCGAATCGGCCTTGCAGCATCAGGACATGGTCGTGCGGGATGAACTGGCCGCTCGAGAAAATCGCGATTTTGACCGGCCGGCCTGGCTGATAAGAGACAAGCTTGCTCGCGACATCTTCCAGGCTTTCAAACTTCGCAAACCGGTAGTCCTCGTCGGAGATTTGATATTCTCGAAGCAGCGCGATGCTTGCGCCCGAGGATTTCAGACAGTCTTCGATGACATGTCCGCCTTCGGAACCCGCCGTGACGACGGGCTCGCCTTTAACCGGGAGGAGGATTCCATAGCGTTCAATAATCGGGTCAAACACGCCTGCCAGCCAGGCCACGTCCGAGCGGTCAAGCTCGCTGCCGCAGGCATAGGCCAGGTCATAGCCTTTGGCGGCCATGGCTTTTTGGACTTTGGCCCATCGCGTCCGATATTCCTTCCGTGAAATCTCGAAGTCCTGTTTGATCAGCGGTTCGTACGTTTTGATGATTTTTTCAAGGGTTGATAAGCTCATTTTTTCTTCGGACCTCCGATCGCTCCTTTGACTCCTTCCTCAAAAGGTTCGGTGAGAATGGGCACGATCCAGCCGTCCGGGCTTTCGGCGTAGGTTTCGATGTCATCCATGATGCCCACCGGGTATTTAAGCATCTTATAGGCCGTATCGAGATAGGCCGCGAAGCCTTTGCCTTTCTGGAAAGAAAATGGAATCCAGGCATTCCGGTCATAATAAATGCTTCCCGCTTTGACGGGGAGCATGCGCGTCTGATTGTTCGACCCGAACGAATAAACAAATCCTCTGGACATGTAATACCAAGGCCCGTTCTGGATGTAGATGTAAGGTTGCTGCTGGGAGGCCTCGCCGCCGTGTCGGTTGGGGAGAGACATGTCCAGAAACAGGGCGGCAAAGCCGATGCCTTTTTCATCGCTGTAAAAAGCGACCCACGGGGTATCGGGTCTGAGCACCGCGGCATGTTTGGGATGCATTCTTGATGCGGCAAAGTTTATCGTGGCCAGCTTGCCGTCGACCGTCCTGAAGGCGGCTTTGTTGAAAACGGCCTTGTTGAAGACGATTTCCGCATTCCGCAGTGATTCGACGAAGATATCGGACTGAATTTCCATCATGGATTCCATCAGGATGACCGGGGAACGGCTGTAGAAATAATAGGTGATGCTGACCTGGATGCCCTTGGGCAGGGGAAGGGGGGCTTCCCGCCGCAGCGAATAAAACACCGGCCCGCTATCCTCCGCATAGGAGGGATTCTCCCAGTCCGAACAGTGATACCAGGCGTGCGGAGGCGAATAGACATCCGGATTCCAGTGGACCGATCCATTGGTCTCCAGCTTGTGCTCGAGCTTGATTCTCGAGGATTTTTCATAGACTTCATAAATCGTCCCGCTTTTGGGATGGAGGACGACTTTGTAGAAATCGTTTTCGATCGTTTTTGCCGGCCCCTGGCCGGTCACTTTCAGGTCGGATTTGGTGCCGGGCTTCTTTGCGGCGGGATTATTGTAAAAGACAAGATAGGTCGCTTTTGTGTTTGGCTTGAGGTTCGCCAGGAAGGCTAAGCTGAAGGAGGTCGTCGGATGGTAGCGAGGGATCGTCCTACCCATTTTTTCATCCTTATCGACCATGGCCGTGATCTTCGAGTCGTTCCATGTCCGGACGTCGTAAATCTGGTGGGGAATTTCCGCGTAGGCAACATCCTCGCCTTTCTTCTCCGCTTTGACGACGCGGATCTCATCGGGAGATTTGAGATAGCTGCTCAAAACGCCGACTGTGGCATGAACGGGATAATTCATTCGCTCGTATCCATTGTCCTCAGAGAGGACAAGGGAGAGATAGTTCTTCCAGGCGGCGTTCCAGTAGCCCTTTTTGGCCGGGGCCATGCCTTTTTCCGTCAAGCTCAGGGCCTTTTTTGTTTTGGCATTTTCCAGGTCCGCTTTGATCTCATAATTTGTTTTTCCCTGCCAGCTCCAGCGCACTTTGAGCTCGAATGGGAGATCGCCGTTGATTTCAGGGCTCATCATCTCCTTGCCGTTTTGGAAGGCGACAAAGTCCCTGGCCCGCGTTCCGTTGACCGTCACCCGAACGATAGACCAAGCGCCCTGGCCGATGGGAGGATCGCTTGAGAACACGGCTTTCAAGGAATACCAGCCCTCTCCGCCCAGGGGATAACTAAATTCGAACCCCTGGGCTGCGCGTATGAAAAGGCTGAGAAAAAGCAAAATCAACAAATGTCTATTGCCCTTCATTGGACCTCCCAGACGATTTCTTTTACCCCCCTCTCGCCTTCCTGATGAAAGGCGGAAGAGAGGAAGGTTTCCATCGTCCTATTTATTTTTTCGGAGTTCTGCGGCTCTTTTAAATCGAAGCTTGGGGCTTTTAAAGACTTCGGGGTTGACGACAAAACGAGGCGGCTTGCCCATCAAGAAGGCTTTGACATCATCCATGATCATATGTCGGATGTCCCAACCGCCCTCTTCACTGTACCAGGCGATATGAGGGCTTAAAACGACGTTATCCAGACGGAGAAGCGCAAGGTCCGGCTCGGGCGGCTCTTTTTCGAAGACGTCCAGGCCTGCACCCGAAATGGTCCCCTTTTTCAAGGCCCGGACGAGGTCAGTCGTTTTGATGATGGGACCCCGCGCCGTGTTGATGACGACGGCGGATCGTTTCATCAAGGAAAACGCCTCTCGATCGAACATGTCCCGGGTCTCCTCGGTGACCGGGACGTGAATCGTGACGATATCCGACTTTTTAAGAACTTCCTCGAAAGGCGTGTGGATCAGGCCCAGCTCAGCCAATCTTTTTTGAGAAAGATAGGGGTCGCAGACGAGAACCTCAAGGCCGAAACCCACCATTTTTTTTAAAACACGGCTGCCAATGTTCCCGCAGCCGACGATGCCCAGGGTTTTGCCGGACAGCCTGTAGAGGGGCGCGATCTCATCCGAACTCCACTGCCGGCTCTCCACCCAACGCCTGAGGAGCTTGTTCTGGAGGTTCTTTTTCTTGTACGTTTCCAGGATCAGCATCACGGCATGCTCGGCCACGTCTTCGCTAGAAGCCGTCGCCTCGTTGGCGAAGATAATGCCTTGGCCGGTCGCGGCGGCGACGTCGACATTGTCGTAGCCGATGCCGTGCCGTATGATGAGCTTGGCGGATGGAAGTCCGGCGATGACCTTGGCGGAAATCCGGACCATGTTCACCAGGACAACGTCGGCGTCTTTGACATGCTTGATGATTTCCTCAGGAGGGGCGTCTTTGAGCTGGTAATAGGCAAAATGGATGCCGAGTGTCCGGCATTCCTCTTCTTCCCAGAGAAGGTCGGGCTCGATGTAGTCGGTGATTTTGAACGTAATTTTTTGCGCCACGCGTCTTTGTTAAAATATTAGATAAGATATCAAACGAAATGTCAAACCGGGGAACTAAACATGGATTTTGATTTTTTCGGGCTGATGAGATTCCAGCGATTTGTGGATGGCTTCGAGAACGGCCGTGCTCCGGACGCCGTCCCTGGCGTTGACATGCGGCTCGCTGTCATGCTCGATGGCGTATAAAAATCCCTTGACCGCAGCCGGAAAAGCTCCCTGCCACTCGTCAAAGACTTTATAGTTTAGAAATGTTCTGGGGCAGACAAATTTTTCCTGGACCATGGCATTGATCGCCTCGGCCTGCCTGTCGATTTGAAGAGCGCCCCGGCTCCCGATGAGCTCCATATACGAATCGGGCATGTAGGGACTCGTGTTGGGATAGATCCAGACCGCTTCAAAGGTGGCGAATTTTCCGCTTTTATATGTCACCAGGGCTTGGATGCCGTCATACGTGTTGAAGCCTTTCTCGACAAGGATTTTGCGGATTCCTTTCGCATAGGCTTCGACAGGGTCGGCATCGAACCACCAGGTCATGAGGTCGATATCATGGCAGGACAGAAACCAGGCCGGCGTCGTCCGGCTTGCCCAGGACTTGATCATTTCCGTGGGAACAGACAGAGGGTTGTTTTTCCTGGCATATCCGATCATGGGCTCCCCGATGTGTCCGTTCAGCACCATCTCTTTGACCTTGTGATAGGGAGACAGCCAGCGGTGGTTGAAGTTGACCTGAAGCTTCTTTCCCGTTTTTCGAACGACGCGGTCAATTTCCTCGGCTTCAGCCAGCGATGCCGCGAGCGGTTTTTCGACCAGCACGTGGCAGCCGGCGCGGAGGGAGTCAAGGACGGGCGCCGTATGATCGTGATCCGGAGTGGCAACGGCCACGGCGTCCAGCTTTTCTTTTTGGAGCATGTCTCGGTAATCCAAATAGAGCGCCGACAGGCCAAATTCTTTCCCGCTTTGTTCCAGCCGTTCCTTGGAAAGATCGGCGAGAGCGGTGAGCTCAGCCTGTGGAAGAAGCTTGAAAACTCTTGCCGCCGCGTTTCCCATGATTCCGGTCCCGATAATGGCGATTCGAATGGCCATGGCTTGCTCCTGTTGGTTTGAGATCAAGGCGTAAAGATTCCCTTGATCCCTTTCTTTTCGCTGAATGCGGCGAAGAATTCCGCCCAGCGGTCCAGCCCTCCTTTGTGGGTTATGAGCGGCTTGACGTCGATTTTTTTAGTTGCGATCAGGCTGATCGCCCGGTCCCAGGAGGGATAAGAGGTCGATAGATTAAAGAAAAAATCGACGGACTTAAACATGGCCGTATCATAGGGAAACCGGATTTTTTCTTTGGCGGTCAGCCCGATGGCTGCAAACCTTCCCATCTTTCTGACAAGCTGCAGGCCCAAGCCGATTCCGGCTTCCGCCCCGCTTGCCTCGACGACAAGATCGGCTCCGCGTCCTGCGGTCAGATCCATGATCTGGGAGCCGACGTCTTCTTTCTGGACATTCCAGATATGGTCTATGGCCGGAATGTTCCGGGCCGTTGGCAGCCGGACTTCTTCATCCGCGTTTGTGCCGAGCAGGAAGACTTTTGATGCGCCGCTCGCCCTGACGGCCATGGCTGCCATGAGTCCGACCGGGCCGGGTCCGATCACAACGACGACGTCGGCGGGCTCAACACGCGCTCTTTCCAGGACGTCATGAACAACGTTGGCCGCGGGCTCGACAAAGGCGGCTTCTTCAAACGCAAGCCCCTCGGGAATGCGATGGAGAAGGGCCGGCTCCGGAAACCTCATAAACCTGGCGAAGCATCCGTCGATTCCCCAGCCCGGGGAACGTTTGGAAGGACAAAGCCGGCGGTTTCCCGTCCTGCACAGCCGGCATTTCCCGCAGGCCCCGGTATGCGGCTCGCCCACGACTCGATCACCGGGCTTCCAATCGGCAACCTCTTTCCCGATTCGGGCGATGACACCGGCAAATTCGTGGCCGAGGATGACGGGCGGCCAGTAGGGAAATTCATCATGGTAGATATGGAGGTCCGTACCGCAAATTCCCGCAGCCTTGATTTCTATCAGGACTTCTTGGCCCGAGATCTCGGGGATGGGGACTTCTTTTAGCTCGATCAACCCTTTTCCCTTGGCGATTTTGACCAGGGCCGTCATTGTTTTTTTAGGCATGATACAACCCGCTCCATTTTTCGATAAAAATTATTAGCGACGCGGCCGCTTTTTGGAGATCCTCAAAGACGATATGCTCATCCGCGCTATGGGCGGATGTGATCGTCCCGCCGCCGAAGACAACGGCCGGGATGCCCAGCTGCTCGGTATATCTCCATGAATCGCAAGATGCATTCATGAATTCTGGCCGGCAGGGGATTCCAACGTCGTGGGCGGCTTCCATGAGCGTTTGGACGAGGGGATGCTGCTCCGGAATATAGGACGGATCGCTATTGAGCATGTTGAACTTGATTTCGGCGCGGAACGGGGCCACGGCTTGCCTGAGCTTCTTCTGAATATCTCCGCGTTTAAAAGGCGGCAGGAACCCGAAAACGCCTTTTAAGACAGCTTCAGAAGGCGCGGCGGCCGGCCAGTTCCCTGAATGCAGCATGCCGAAGGTGCAGGGCATGGGGTTCGGATGGCCGGCGATTTTTTCCGTGGCCTTTCTAGAAACAGGTAGGAGCTCTTCGCGGACCCTTTCTATGGCTTCCATGATTTTGACGGACTCTTTGAGGGCGGAGATCGTGGAGTCCGGACTTCCGCTGTGCCCGGCTATTCCCTGCGTTTGGACTTCAAACCAGACGGCGCCGCGGACCAGATGGGCCACATGAAGATCCGTCGGCTCCAGGACAACCGCTCCCTCGGCTCTGAGCCCATCACGGACGATTTTCAGGGTGCCGTTTCCGCCGCATTCCTCTTCGACGACGAAGTCGAGGCTCATGTCGCCGCCCGGCTTCAGCTTTAAATCGTGGAGTGATTTAAGGACAAGCCATAGGGTCGCGATCTGGCCTTTTGCGTCGCAGGCGCCCCTGCCGTAGATCTTGCCCTCTCTGATTTCGGCTGCAAATGGATGTTTCTGGCCGGGCGCAGGCGGGACGACATCGAGATGTGTGTTGAAGGCCAAGCTTTTCCCGACGCCCGTTCCTTTTAGCCGGCAGTGCAAATTGGCCGTCCCCGCATAGCGGAAGTTCTCCAGCCTGAAACAATAGTCTGGATCGGTCACGAGCGAGTCGGGAATGGCGACCCGCTTGGTTTCATCCGCAAACGCCTCAAGTTTTGTTTTTAAGAAGCGGCTGATGGCCTGTTCCTGCCCTCTGGTTGAGGGGAACTCGATCAAGCGGGCCAGAAGCTCGGCCGCACCCTCAGCATTTTTTTCGAAGATTCCGGATAGGTCCTGCTTGTTCATAACGTTCAAATTTGATATTGGAAATGATCTATGATACATATCATCCAAGCAAAGAAGTTGTCAATGAACAGACTGGCTGCGTAAGTATCTCCATTTCCGTGATAAATTAAGAAGAGGGGTGGCGCGGCTGTTGCCCTGCGACGCCCGAAGCGCCTAAGCGACGGGGGGAGGGTCTTGCGCGAGGGCGTTAGGGGCACGGCCGTGACAGGACCCATCACATATATCACGGATATTGGGATGCTTCCATTAGGAAAGGAGCTATGATGAAAACAATAGCGACCTTCGGTGAGATCATGTTGCGGCTTTCCCCGCCCCCCTCGGAAAAGCTCTTCCAATCGCCTCATCTGCAGGCAATTTTCGGCGGGGGAGAGGCGAATGTGGCTGTTTCCCTGGCCTTGTTCGGACATGATGTTCGCTATGTCTCCGTCATCCCAAAGAATGAGATCGGCGATGCCGCCGTTTCCGAACTCCGCCGCTGGGGCGTGAGGACCGATTTTATCGTCCGCCAGGGAAGGCGGCTGGGCATGTATTTTGCTGAAACGGGCGCCAACCAGAGGGCGTCCAAGGTCATTTATGACAGGGAGCATTCGGGAATCGCTGAGGCAAAATCCGGTGACATCGATTGGGACAAAGCTTTTCAAGGAGTCGAGTGGTTCCACACGACGGGCATAACGCCGGCCATCGGCCGGTCGGCCGCCGGTCTGACATTGGAGGCGATGAAGGCGGCCCGATCGAGGAAAATGACGATTTCCATCGATTTCAACTATCGAGGAAAGCTCTGGAAGTACGGAAAACAGGCCCCTGAAGTCATGCGCGAGATCGTGCAATACGCGGACATCGGCATCGCCAACGAAGAAGACTGCCAGAAATCCCTGGGGATCGAAGCGGGAATTGATGTCAAAAGTGGAACGCTTGAGCTCGGGGCCTATGAACGGCTGACGGCAAAAGTCCTGGAGGAATTTCCCAACCTATCGAAGATCGCCATCACTCTCCGGGAGAGCCACAGCGCCAACCACAACGGCTGGTCGGCGGTGCTCAGAAACAGGGGAGCCTTTATCCAGGGACCAAAATATGACATCAAAAATATCGTCGATCGGATCGGTGGAGGGGACGCGTTTGCCGCGGGGTTCATCCATGGGATTGTGACCTTTTCTGACGACCGCCAGGCCCTGGAATTTGCCACGGCCGCCTCGTGCCTGAAGCATTCCATTCCCGGCGATTTTAACTTGGCCCAAGAAAAAGAGGTGCTGGCCCTTATGCGGGGCGATCGATCCGGGCGCGTCCAGCGCTAAGGGGTGGAGCATGAACAGAGATGAAGCCCTAACGTTTATTCTCGAAACCAAAGTCATTGCGGTTATCCGCATGACGGATACGGAAAAACTTTTCAGGGTGACGGAAGCCATTCGACAAGGGGGGGTGAAGGTGATCGAAATCACGATGACTGTCCCTAACGCCCTCGGTGTCATAAAAAGCATGGCCCAGAAAAAATCGCCGGATGTTCTCATCGGGGCCGGCACCGTGCTGGATGCCGAGACCGCCGTCGCCGCGGTCCGGGCGGGAGCGGACTTCTTGGTCTCACCGATCACGAATTTCGACATGATCAAGGCCTGCCGTAAGCTCGATAAGTTTGTCGCGCCCGGGGCCCTGACGCCAACCGAGATCGTGGCGGCCTGGAAGAGCGGGGCGGACGTCGTCAAAGTATTCCCTGCGACTTCCGTCGGACCGAAATATTTTAAGGACCTCAAGGGTCCGCTCCCCCAAATCCGTCTCATGCCGACGGGCGGTGTGAGCATCGAGAATGCCAAGGATTTTATCGACAGCGGCGCCTGCTGCGTGGCCATCGGCACCGCCCTTCTGGATAAAAAGGCCATCGCTCAGAATGACTGGAATGTCCTGACGCAAAAGGCCAAGCAGCTTGTCGAATCCTTGACAACCGAACCCTAGGAAAATTGCATGAAAAAACCAGGCCTTCAAACCCAAACCTTTTTGGAAATTTCGCAGAAATATGAGCCCGGCTGCATGAACTGGCAGGCGCCGGTCGTCTGGGACCATGCCCAAGGAGCGGAGATCTGGGATGTGGACGGCCGCCGCTATATCGATTGGACGTCCGGAGTGCTTGTGGCCAATGTCGGGCATGCCCATCCCCGCTTGGCCGAAGCCATCTCCCGCCAGGCTGGGCGTCTCCTCAATACATTCGACTTCCCGACGCCGGAGCGGCTGCATCTGGCCCGCAAGGTCGTCGAGACGACGCCCCCGCATCTCGACAAGGTCTTTTTTGTCACGACGGGCGCAGAGGCTATGGACGCGGCGATGCGCATGGCCAAGCGGACGACGGGCAAGTATGAGATTCTGGCTTTTTGGGGCGGATTTCACGGCCGCTCGTTCGGGCCGATGAGCTTGACCGGACTGCCCAAGATCAAAAAAAATTTCGGCCCGCTTCTTCCGGGAACAATCCTGGCTCCGTATCCCTACTGCTACAGATGTCCTTTCGACAGGGTTCATCCGGATTGTAACCTTTTCTGTCTGGATTTCATGGACAAGGTTGTTGATGTCGAATCGGCGGGGAGCTTGGCCGCGCTCGTGGTCGAACCCTACCAGGGCACGTCCGGCTTCGTTTTTCCCCCACCAGGCTATTTGAAAAAGCTTGAAGCGTGGGCCGGGCAACGGCGGATACTTTTTGTCCTCGACGAGGTCCAGTCGTCTTTCGGCAGGACGGGCAAGATGTGGGCCCTGGAGCACGAACGGCTGAAACCCGACATCCTGGTCCTGGGCAAGGGGATCGGAAGCGGCATGCCCATCGCCGCCGTGGTGACCCGGGCAGAGATCATTTCAAGCCTGGAGAGGGGAGAGATGTCTTCGACGACGGGAGGCAATCCCTTGAGCTGCGCGGCCTCCCTGGCCGTTTTCGAGATCATCGAAAAAGAAAAGCTGGTCGAGAAGGCCGCGGCCAACGGCGCCTATTTAAAAGAAAAACTTCTCAAGCTCAAGGATAAGTATCAGGTCATCGGGGATGTCCGCGGCATGGGCCTGGTCTATGGCATCGAATATGTCAGAGATCGCTCCACCAAGGAGCCCGCCCCCGACTTGGCCCGGGATGTCGTCATCGAATGCGTCGAAGGAGGGCTGATGTGCGGCAAACTGGGAATCTACGGGAATGTTATGCGGGTGGCCCCTCCGTTAGTGATTTCCCCGGAGTTGATCGACCAATCTGTTGCCATTCTGGACAAAGTCCTCTCCAAATTTTAGACCCCCTTTAGAGGAGTCCGAGAATGCCGCACGCGCAAAGCATTCAGCTTCCGGATTATCTGGTTATTCTCTCTTATTTTCTGATCATTGTGACCGTAGGGCTGTATTTTGCCCGCTATATCCGTCAGTCCAAGGATTATTTTGCCGCGGGGAATACCATGCCCTGGTGGCTGGCCGGCACGTCGTTTTACAAGGCTTCTTTCAGCGCCCTGCTGTTTGTCATCTATAACGAGATCGCCTACAAGTACGGCCTGGTGGCCATCGTCATCCTCTGGATTTCGCCCATCTGCATTTTGCTCGGCGGATATGTCACGGCCCGCAGATGGCGGCGGTCGAGGGTCATCACGCCGCTCGGCTTTATGGAGCGCCGCTATAATCAATTGGTGCACCAGATGTTTGTCTGGACAGGGCTGCCGCTGCGGCTGTTCGACAATGGGCTGAAGATCCTGTCCACCTCGATCATCTTTGCCGTCGCCCTGCGCGGCCTGGGGGTGACGATCGTGGAGTTCATGGTGATCATCGGCGTGATCATAGTCCTGTATTCCTTTATGGGCGGCCAGATGACGGTGATGATCACCGACTTCGTCAATGTCTCGATCCTCACGGTCTCTGTCATGACCCTGTTCATTTTGACACTGGGCAAAGTGGGCAACCTGGGAGAATTTATTCGAAACCTCCCCCCGGATTTCTGAACCCCGCGCCGGAACCGTACGGCTGGAGCTATCTGGTCTTCACCGTCTTCCTCATCAATATCCTGACCTACAACGCCAGTTGGGCCCTGGTCCAGAAATTCAACACCTTGAAAAGTGAAAAAGAGATCAAGAAAATGCTGTGGTGGATCGCTTTCCTGATGTTCGTCATGCCGCCGATTTTCTTTTTCCCCGGGCTGGCGGCGCGCGTCCTTTTGCCCAAAATTGAAAACGCCCGGGAAGTCTATGCCTTGATCAGCCTGAAGGTGCTGCCCGTGGGGCTCATGGGCTTCATCCTGTCGTCGGTGATTAGCTCGACCATGTCCACGCTGGGGTCCGAGTTCAACACCTTATCCGGCGTTTTGACGCGCGACTTCTATAAGAGAAAGATCAAGCCCGACCTTTCCGAGAAGCAGGAAATATTTGCGGGCAGAATTTTCACCATCGTGATCGGCATCCTGACGGTCGGCCTGGCCGTCCTGTTCAATGCGCTGAGAGAATTCAACATGATGGATATCATGTTCCGCATTTTCTCGGCCTTTGCTCCGGCCATCATGATTCCTCTTGTCGCAGGCCTTCTCTCCAAAAAGTTTAACGCCCGCGGCACGCTGTGGGGATTGCTGGCGGGTTCCGTGACCGGCACGGCTCTTGTCCTGGCCAATTTCTTTTTGATCCGGATATATGCGGGACAGATGAAGACGAACCCCCCCCTGGAATTCTGGCTGCGGAGCGGCTGGAATTCGGCAGCGACTGTCCTGAGCATTGCCGCCACGGTCCTGGGCATGTGGTTAGGAACGATCACCAAGCCGACTCCGCAAGAGGAGCGGCACAGGGTGGCGGCATTTTTCGCGGAGCTGGCCAAGCCGTTTCTCTACGAAGAAAAAGCGGAAAAACCGCTTTCTCCATTCAAGATCATCGGCTTCATGCTCATGGCGCTCGGCATCTCTATGACGGCCGTCTCCGTCCTGGTTCTCGTTCGTTATAAGGATCGGGGTGCGTTCAAAGTGGATATGATCGTCGCCCTGTCTCTGGCCGGGCTGGGCGCCTTGATGAGGCTCGGAAAAAGGCAAAAGGCTTAGCGGGACCTTCGAAACTTTTCCCTTATCAATCGAATCGGATGAGCCGGCGGGCGTTGGCGCCGAAGATATTGACCCTGTCCTGATGGGAAATCCGGGCTAGACCGACCCTGCCGATCTGCGGCCGCGGGTCGATAAACGGATTGTCCGTTCCGAAAAGCACCCGTTCCGACCCCAATTCCTTGACGAAAAATTCGATTTGTCGGGCCGGGCACATGGACAGGGTAATGTCCAAGTCAATATTCGGGAGGTCGCCGGCGAGCTCCACGGCATGGACGCTTCCATAGGGTCCGCCGGAATGGCCCATGATCCAACGAATATCCGGCCGGGCCTTTGCGACGGAGGCGAAGACATCCAGGTTTCCATAGGGGTCATTGTCGAGCCAGGTATGGACTAGGATCAGAAGCCCGCGCTTTGAGGCAAATTCATAGATGCGATTCATTCGCCGGTCATCGAGTCGGCACTTGGTCCCGGCCGGATGGACTTTGATCATGACGACTCGGGGTTCCTGGAAACATCGGTTGAGCTCGTCCAGCGAAAACTCCGGATAATTGCCGTTGACGGAGCAGGCGCCATACAGGCGTCCGCGGTGGGAAGCGACCGCTTCGAGCATCATCGTGTTGGCCAGGACGAAATCCGAAGCCCACCCCAAGTTGGGGGAGAGGACCGTCTTATCGATACCGCAGAGGTCCATGATCCGGACCATGCGACCCGGATCGCCGGCCGGGATGTGCATATTGAAATACGGCCCCAAGTGCGCGTGCAGGTCGATGATCTCGACATCATCCAACGGACGACCGGCCTGAATCCGATCGCAATATTCGCTCACGGCCGCATCTCCCCGAGCAAACAACGCAGGTCGTCGCCGGCGATAGCCTGTTTGTCTTCGGCGTCGATATCGGCATAGGTCAAGAGCGCGACCGCCGCCGTTCCCGTATATTGGGGCATGTTTGTCCCGAACAGAAGCGGGCGCGCGTTGAAATGCGCGACGACATCTTCAATCGATCCTCCGCCCATGAAGCGGGACGTTTCGACGTAAAGATTTTGAAATTTTTCAAAAAGCGGATAGAGAGAGCGGTTATGCCGGTAGCTGCAGTTGCTCATGATGAGAGGAAGACGGGGGTAGCTTTTGAGAAGAGAAAAAACTTCCTCCCAACTCACGATTTCCGTGTCCAGAATCAGCGGAACGCGGGCCGTATCCAATGCCGAGAGCAGCTCTCCGGCGCACCAATCCGCTAAAGAAAAGCTGTGATGAGCCCGGCCGGGATACATGCGAACGGCTTGGATTCCTCGGGCTTTCATCTCGCCCAGCAATTGACCGGGCGGAGGCATCTCGCCGGCGTGATGGGGAAGGACGACCCAGACGGGGTAGAGTCCCTGGCAGCCCTTGATTTCTTCTATGAGCAATGAGTTCCCGAGGGGGGGGATGGGCGTCGCGGGCCGCCGTATGGTAAACGAGGGCTTCCTCGATGCCGGCGGTCGCCATTTCCTGTTTAAGGCCGGCCGCGTCAGGGATATCATAGAGATGAGGATACCCTGTTCGTCCCACCGAGCAGTTGCAGTCAAAGAAACGGAGTTGAGTGGACAAGACTATGGGTCCGCCTTTTATCCGAAAGCGTTTAGCATGCCCCGCCGTCTATTTCAGTCTTCCCAGGGTCAATACAAAACGTATTCCTCGCCCTTGTCTTTGATATGCTTGTCGATCCAAGCGACCATCAGGTCCCGGCGCTTAAGAGTCGCATCGATTTCTTTGTCGGTAAGATATTCGCCGACCGCCGCTTTGATCGACGGCGCATCCAAGGCTCTCAGCTTCTCCACGAACGCCCGGGGAAGCTGGTCCATGATGAAATTCTTGTTTTCCTTGTTATTCTCATCATAAATGAGTTTATCGGTGAATTTCCTATCGGTCATGAATGCCCTGGAATGGTCGATCAGAATCATTCGCCAGTCTTCGGTGATAAGATAATTTCTCCGGTGGCGGTCGATATTAGATATCAAATTGTCAAAAGCGCGCTGGAGGCACAGTTTCCGTATAAAGTACACGTACTGGATCCCTTTCGCCTGAAGTTTCTCGCTAATAATTTCCTCAAAATTTTTCCAATATTTCACCCATAATTGGCACGCCCCCTTATCTCCTTCCCTTTCCTTTTCGACCGTCGGGGGCACCATGTCCAGTCCCAGGTATTTGCTCAAGCGGTAGGCGGCGATCTCCGTTTTCCAGCTTTCTTGATATCCCCCTGGCGAACCGGTCGGGTTCTTCCAGGCGGCTTTTTGCGTGACGCCGTCTTTTTCTAAAGTTAAAACATAGGGTCTGGTGACGCCTTCGCTTTTGCTCATCTGCTTCTGGTCGATAATTTTTGCAGTCTGCAGGAAATCTTCCCATTTGGCGTAATCCGCGACCTCTTCCGGTTTGAACTGGGCAAGGGATTCGAGACTGAACCACAAGAAACCGAAAACAAGGGAAACAAGGATAGCTTTTTTCATACGCGCCCTCCTTTTTAGGCAATCCATAGCTTTCCGCCTTTCCGGCCGGTTGTCAAGAGATTATCACTGAACGTGCCCTCCGGTCAAGCCGATGAGTTTACGTCCATCATAAACTTCTCTCCCAAGGCTCGGGCCGTTTGACTATAAATCCGCCCGGCTGGCCCTGTCGCCCGATCATTCGGTCAAGTGCCGGCAAGTTCAACATGAGGTGTCGCGGATGATGGTAATTTTCAACCCGGTTATAATGCTCGACATAGGTCGCTTTCCTGTCCGTGCCGTTGTTTCAGAGAGAGTAACCGTGTTTGGTGAGAGGCCACTTGTCATGGACGTAGTTGCACATCTTGATGAACCAGTCCTTGGCCCATTTCCAGCCGGTGCGCTCGGAAGCCAAGAGGGATCCGATCAGGACCTCTTCCTGGGCCCAGAGGACTTTGTCCACAAGCCGGATATTTTTGTCGACGTGGTTGAGGCTGCGGAAGACCCCGACGTAAAGAGGGTCCCACGCCGCCTCAACATGGCGTTTAAACCTATTCGCAGCGAGCTCAAAAAGGGCCTTGTCCTTGCGGCGAGCGGCTTCCGCCATCACCATCCACAGGGCCTCGATGGCATGGCCCGTGTAGACGAACTGGGCAAGGTCGTCCGGCCGTATTCGGCAAGCCCGTGGGCGACGAACAAATCGCCGTATGTCCTTGTGTCCGGCGCTCCGATGGCTTTCCCTTCCCGTGAAAAGGCCGAAGGCCAGAGGTCGTCGCCTGAAGGCTTGTGCTTGAGCGTGAACTCGACGGATTTGCGGGCGACCTCCAGGAATTTGGGATCTTTTTTAAGGTTGCCGTAGAGGTAGGAGTAGACCCAGATTCCCCGGCCTTCATACCATTGGCTTTTGTCTGTGGAGATGCGAGTTCCGTCGCGGTCCGTCGTGCACATGAACCAGCCGTGCTTGTGGTCGGTGACATATTTCTCCATGAACGGCAAAAAGTCTTCATACAAGTCATATTCATACTGACGCCTGAGCTGGTGGAGTTCAGCGGTGGGGAGGGTCTCTTTGTTGTATTCGTCGGTAGGGAGTGGTGCATGCCAAGATTGGGCCGAGGGCCCTAGAGGGATTGTTGTTGTGGCGGGGACGCCGCAGCTGTTTATCCCGGTCCATAACGAAGCCGCTCCTGCCGACGATAGGCCGATGAATGTTCGCCTTTTCATGCGTCCTCCCCAAATCTTGGTGCTTTCATTTTGCCACGACCGGGCTTTCTCCGGCGGGCAGCGTTAGGCGCAGGACCTTATCTTTTTCATCATAGACAAAATCCTTGTTTTTTTTGCCGTTGATCAAGACGTCCTTGGGTTTGGCGGCCAAGCCAAAAGAAACCGCGGAGGCTGAGGCCAAATAACATTTGAAAGTCTGATCGCGGACCTCACACGTCAGCGGTTCCTGTGAGCGCAGGATCTCCACTCCGTTCCTCATTAAAGATGTACAGAGCGCGGCGAAAATCGTGTTCCCGTTCCAAGCGGCGGCCAGTGCATCCGTCGTCAATCCTCTGAAGCTGTAGGCACGGCCGGGTCGTGTGGAGAACGCGAACTCTGTTTTTCCGACGGTTCCGAAGCCGCAGTCTTGGTCTTTCTCGTAGCCGGCCTTGATTTCGTCTTCGGGGAGCATGGTCAGAAGGTTGGCTAAGATGAGAGCTTTTCCCTTCGTCCTGGCAGTGACGGCCAGCATCCCTTCTTTGATAAGAGGGTTTTCGTTTTTTAATGTGTTGATATAGTGGGGCGTTTCCAGGGCTTCAACGACGGGATTTTCCGGAGCCAGGTGGCGGATGGTGAGTGCCCCTCCATTTTTCATAATCGAGGAGGCTTTCGACCCGGGGCGAATCGCGTCCAGGCGTGACGTCTGATAAAGCAGAGTGACGTCCACATCTCGTCCAGCCGGCTGAATGGCATCCAGCATGAGCAGCGTTCGCGGTTTGATATAGAGGACATTTCTCCGGATCGCATTCACTTTTCCCCAATAGAGCCGCCCGATATCCCCCGAGCTGAAGGCGGCAAATTCTCCGTCCAGAAAATGATCGACAAAAGCATGGTCATCGAACCCCTCGGCAAAGAGGAGCGGATCTCCGACCCTCTGGCTCTGCGGGTTGCGGTCGATGAGAATTGTCGAATGGGCGATCGGCTGGGTATAGTGAGATTGATAGATCGGGTCATCATAATACGTGCTGCCGTGGCGCTCTTCGATAAATGTCTCGCCGCGGTCGGCGAGCCAGAACGTCCCCTGGTCGAGGTGCTGGTGATTAAAGAAAGCTCCCGTCCTCATCACAAAAATAAAATCGTCTTTGCCCCAGCCGCTCTTGAACACGGTTGTCCCGATGTCCCGAAAGACTTTGACCGGATTTTCGGAGAAGGGCGGCTTCTGAGGGACGTCCTCAGTTTGGCAGAGGACGTCCATGAACGTCTCTTCCTGTTTGAGAAAATGATAGAGCCAGTCCAGGAGCGGATCCTTATTTTTTTCGAGATTCCAGGCCCAATTGACAAGAGGCATGAGACCCCCGGAAGAATCGCCGAAATAGAAAAAGTTTTTGGCCTGGATATTTCCGGCCCAGGCCAGGTCTTGATAGGCATTTTTGAGATCGGCCGACAGGTCAATCTGGAAGACATTTTCCAGGGCGGGCAGGGCTTTCGAGAGAGACTGCATCGTGAAATTGCAGTAGCCCGGGCTTTCGCCGTAGCCGCCGTCGCGGCCGAGGGATTTTTGGATGAGCTCGTTGAGCTTGAGGATGGCGCCGGTTAGATAAGGTTCGGCCTGGCCGACGTCGGGTCCGTCTCCAAACATGGCCGCCTGGCACATCAGGGAGCCGCCGGTGATATGGGCGACCCAGTTGGAAGTATTGCTCGTAACCAGGTTGTCTTCGGCATAACTCCGATGACACCCGGCGACGATGTTTCTCATCAAGGCCTGCCTGACAAGGCTGCGCTCTTCGACGCTCAAAAGCTCATAGAGAAGGTCATAGCCTAGGGCCATTTCCATGGCCAACTCTCCGACAGGGTAGTATATATGCTGGCCGCGCTTCTCGAACCAAGGATGGAGGAAGATGGGAAACCCGCTCAGTTTGAGGAGAAGCGCCTTGCCGTAGGCCCCGGCCTCGACGCTATTCGTAAAGACGAAGACAAGAGCGTTGTCGTGGAGCGAAGAGCGCCCGGGGTTGATACGGTCGAACCAGGGGTAGATCGAGCGCGGCACATTACCCAGGAGCGGTTCATCCTGGGGAAAGTTGTCGATGTCGAAGACGATTCTGTCGACCGGCAGTTTGTCGCGATTTTCTTTGGCGGATTTTTCCAGGTCCACTAGGACCTTCTTGAAACGATCATCCTTGAACCGTGCCTTGATCCAGGATAATCGGATGTCATCGAACCAGAGCCTAGGATGCTTTTGCCTCAGATTCTTGGGCTCGATGAAGATTGTGAATTCCATTGCGGAAAGCTTCTCCTGATCTTCATAGGCAATCAGGCGCCCCACGCAAATCCCCGCAGGAAAAGAAAGGGGAATTTTCTCGATGTGCCACTCGTTTCCATTTTTCTGAAGAGGGGTAGAAAGAAGAAGCTTAGAATTGTCCCCAAATTTTCTAATCTCGAGGACGATCCGGCCTGCCTGCAGGGGATAGGTCCCACGGATGTTCAGGGAGTCCCCCTGTCGGTAGTGCTTATCGGGAATAGAGGCATTCCACTCGGGAAGCTCGAACATATTCGGCTCAGCGAACTTGAAGTGGGCTTCTCGCCAGCCTTGAAAGACGATATCATCCAGTCCTAGATAGATGGGCATGGCCGGGTCCGCTTTGGGAAATTTAGCCAGGACCGCCAGGGCATTGACCTTAAGGAGCTTTCCCGCGAGGCCGGGATTTTCGCGAATAAAGTCGTCGTATCCGGCGGACAGCTCCACCCATTTGTTCACGGGAGGGAGAGGATATGTGAAGTCAACCTTTCCGTCCTTGCCCGCCGCTAGGCGGACTTTGAAATACTCCGGTTGAAGCTGGGTTTTCAGATAGAATTTCAGGCTGACGATGGATCCGGCCGTCAGGTACGCATCCAGCTTTTTCTGGGCCCCGGCATAATTGTCGACGTTGGAATATGGAGTGATTTTTTGGACCAGGGAAATATTGGGGTTCCCCGGCACAATCGGGGCGGGATGCAGGTTCGGGTCGAAGGCGGTATCCTGCCAGAGAGGATACGATGCCCAGGCATTGAGCTCATTGGTGTCAAAATTTTCTTTATAAATAAGCGGCTCAAATCTATTCCCGGCGTTTTGGGCGTGAACAGGATAGACGAGCAGCAGGGCCAGGGCGAAACATCCGACCACTCTAGAAGACATGATATTTCTCCCAAACCCGGCGGGCCTTTTTTCCCGCCCGAAGCTCTTTTCTCACCCGGGTTTCAGCCCGGACTTTCTTGGCAGTTTCCCGGAGGACTTTTTCTTCGACCTCCCTTGGAATGAAGATAATACCGTCCAAATCGGCGAACACGATCTGGCCGGGCAAGACTCGGCGGCCACCGAAGATAACCGGGCAGTCATATTTGATGACGGCCGCGCGGTCGGTGGTATCGATGGGGGAGGCGCCTTTGGCAAAAGTGGGGAATTGCATTCGGATGATCTTGCGGGCATCCCGGGTGTATCCGTCGACGAGACAGCCTCTGGCGCCGCGCTTCCTCATGGCTGTGGCCGAAAGCTCTCCCATGATGCCTGTCTCTAGAAGCTTGGTCGACGTCGCCACAGCCACATCCCCCGGCTTCAGGCTGTCTAGAAGATCCAGAGCGAGCCGGTAGGGATCTTCGCGTCCCGTTTTGCGCGGAGCATTGAGGAGGGTGCGGATGCGGCCGGCGCAAATCGCTTGAGGAAAAAGGGGCCGGATCAGGGCATGGGGGCTGGCTGCACAACCCGGATATCCCATGGCATCCAGGATATCCGATAGCGCGCCCGAGTAGAAAAACCTTTCCATGAACTCAAACAGCTCGATCTCATTTTTAGTTTTCATGGCCGAATTCCTGTTCAATAATTTTGCCGGTAATATTTTCCAGCGCGCTGATCTGCTCTTTGCCTAAGGCAATCTTTCCCGCTTGGGCGTTTTCCTTCACTTGCGTTGGGGACGAGCAGGCAGCGATCATGGGGCCCATGCCGGGGATCTGGAGCATGTAGGCCAGGACGAGCTGAGTGACCGTCAGTCCTTCTTTCCGGGCTAAGGCCGCAAGCTTCGTGAGCTTATCCAGGACGGGCTCCGTCAATTCCTGATTGACTCGTTTTTCATCCATGAGCCGGTCGCCGCGCCTAATCTTCGACTTGTCCAGATAGCGATCGGAGAGCAGCCCGCTCCGCAGGGGACTCCAGGCGATGAAAGACAGGCCGTTCTTAGCGCAGTATTCAAGGACCCCTCTCCGGGGGGGGTCTTCCCCGTAGAGAATATCGAACTGGTTTTGAACAGACCTGACTCGGGCCCTCGGCAGAGAGTCTTTGAGGGCTAAATATTTTTCGAGCTGGGCAACGTTGAAATTCGAGACTCCGAAATACCGGACGATATCTTGAGAAATTAGGTCTTCCACAGCCATTAGGCTTTCCTCGATCGGGGTTGTCTCATCAAACCAGTGGAATTGCAGGAGCTCGATGCGGTCGGTGCGCAGCCTGTCTAGGGACGCGTAGACGGCCTCGAGGACATTCAGCCTGGACAGGCGGCAATAATTGGGAGTCAGGCCGTCCGTGGTGCCGTAAATTTTTGTGGCCAACTCGATCGTGCGCCGCTCCGCGGGGTTAGCCGCAAACCATTTTCCGATGATTCTCTCGGAGTTGCCGCTCGAGTTGTTGTAGCGGTTGGCCGTGTCCCAGAACGTGACGCCTTCCTCGACGGCCGCATCAAAAATCTTGAAGGCCATTTTCTCATTGATGCGGGAGCCGTCCCCGGTTTCGGGGCAGCCGATTTTCCACGTCCCGAGTCCGACGTTCGAGACCCTGAGCCCCGTGTCTCCGAACATCCGGTAGGGCATGCCGCGAAATGCCCCGACCGTGAACGGCAGGTTGTAAAGCCTGGGATTCGGCAAAAAGCGCTCCGGGTCATTTTTTTTCGTCGGCATATCCTGACTCCTTGGCGGCTTGAACTTTAAGCTGGGAGGATCCTTCATAAAACGGCAGGGCCTGCCGGGCTCTTCCGGTGATCCACTTGCTGGGATCGTCTTTGGCTTCAATATTGGCTGACATGCGGCCGTTGAATGTTTTTTCGAGAGGCCGGCGGCCGTCCCGGTCCTGTTTGGAGAAAATAAGCTCCACGGCATCGTCCATTTGTTTATCCCGGATACCGTTTTTGAGCAGCAGCCGGACAAGCTCGAGAATATCCGTTTGCCAAAAAAGCAGGAAGCCGAGGCAGAGCCGGTCGGGGTTTGCGATCATGTTCAGGTTATGACTTCTCATGAAGACGTGATGCTTGAGTATAAAGGCGGCCGCTCGCTCGATCGCGGATTGAACGGCTCCCGACCTCTTCCCGGGCGGAATCTCGGAAAGCGCTTTGAGGGCCTTGGCGATTCCCAGCATGCAGGTATGGCGTCCCCAGCATTTCTCTCGTCGGTACGGCCAATCGCGCGGGGCCTCGTCGTCGCCGTCGTCGAACCGCTGGTGGCGGACGATCCAATCGAGGGCTTTTTGCATCCTCGGGTCCTCGGTGTAGCCGAATCGGATCAGGCTCCACGTCACGTTTCCTGTTAGACAGGGAATGATAGAGTTTTTGTCGCCGTCGCCCTCCGGCGAGCTTCGATAGGCAAAACCGCCGGTTTCCTGATTCTGGGAATGGGCCAAAAGAAATTCGCAGGCGGATTGAACGCGCTTATCGCTTCCGTCCGCCGGGAGCTCGGCCGGGAGAATGGCCTGCCAGACCGTGCCTTTGTACTTGGTCTTCATATAGAAATTTTGCCGGTCGACCCAGAATCCGTCGGGATGGTGTTTGGAAAGGATTTTGGGGACGACGCCGGTCGCCATGATCGCGGCCTTGGCCTCCCGGACCTCGGCATTGTGTTCGGGCCCGAGCAAAATTTCGGTGAGCGTCCAATAGCGGACAGAAGGATTGTCCTTTTCGAGCAGCCAGCTGACGATTTCTCTTTTGGAGCCCGGGAACGCGCTCATCGGTTTGAGACTTCTGAGGATGTCTGCCAAATTATAGCATATCGTCATGAACTTTATATAATCAGAACCCGGCGACATGGACAGGCACGCGGTGAAGGAGAAAGCCACGATGTGAATTCGCGATAACTCCCCAGGTGCGAGTTGGCAAAAAATATGATAAAATCAGGACGACGAAAGGAAATCACCATGAACGACAAACGCTTGCCGAGGATCGACCGCCGGGAGTTCATCAAAACTTCAGCGGCGGGAGTCGTCTCGCTTTCCATCCTTCCCAAAATGAGGTTTGCCGGACAGAGTCCCGCCGCAAAAACCACGATCGCCCTGGTCAAAACCCAGGACCGCAGCCAGGGCGTCAAGGATGTTCTGAGGCTGCTTTCCTTCGCTTCGCCCAAAGGGAAAAAGGTTGTCATCAAGCCGAATTTTAACACCTCTGACCCGGCTCCCGGCTCCACCCATAACGACACCTTGCGCCAGCTCGTTCTGGAAATGAAGGCCCGGGGCGCCGCTCATCTCACGGTGGGCGAGAGGAGCGGTCCGCCTCCGACGAACAGAGTCATGGACGAGAAAGGAATCCCCGGCCTGGCCAATGAGCTTGGTTTTGAGATCATCAATTTTGAAGATCTTCCCGAGGACGGGTGGGTGCATCTCAACCCTCCGGGAAGCCATTGGCAGAATGGGTTTTCTATTGCCAAGCCCGTGGCCGAAGCTGAATATCTTGTGTCCACGTGCTGCTTGAAAACCCATAAATGGGGGACAATCACCATGTCGTTGAAGCTGGCCGTCGGTACGACTCCCAAAAGGCTGATGAGTGAGCTTCACCGCTCACAAGATATCCGAAAGATGATCGCTGAGCTCAACCTCGGCACCAAGCCCGAAGTGATCGTCATGGACGGCGTCGAAGCGTTCGTCGACGGCGGGCCCTCCACGGGGAAGAAAGTCGATGCCCATGTGTTTATCGGAGGGACAAACCGGGTGGCGGTCGATGCGACGGGAGTGGCCATCCTCAAGGAGCTCGGGTCGAACGAAGCGATCATGTCCAAGAAAATTTTTGAGCAGGAACAGATTCAACGCGCGATCGAACTCAACTTGGGGCCCGGCCAGCCCGGCCAGATTGAATTCGTGACGCCGGACGCCGCCAGCCGCTCATACGCCGAAAAAATCAGGGCCATCCTGGCCCAAGGATGATCCGGGGATGAGCGTCTCCGACCTGATCCGGTCCCGGCGGTCGATCCGGCAGTTCGAGCCGCGGCTTATCGAGAGAAAATTTTTAGAAAAGATCGTCGATGCGGCCAGGGTCGCACCCTCGGCGGCCAACCTGCAGCCGTTGGAGTTTGTGGCCATCGATGATGAAGGAATGAAGAAAGCCATTTTTACCTGTTTGAAATGGGCCGCTTACATTGCGCCCCAGGGCAACCCGGAGCCCGGCCATGAGCCGCAGGCCTATGTCGTAACCCTGGTCAACAGCCGGATCCGGGAAAAGGGCTATGAATATGATGTCGGGGCGGCCATGGAAAACATGATTTTAGCGGCGCTTGGCGAGGGGATAGGAAGCTGCTGGCTCATTTCGGTCGATAAACCAAGAGTCATGGAATTGCTCCGGATTCCCGGCCACTACAAAATTGATTGCGTGCTTGCTTTGGGGTATCCCGCCGAGACGCCCTTGGTCGAGGACATGAAGGATTCCTGCCGCTATTGGAAAGATCCCCGCGGTCGGTTCCATGTCCCGAAGCGGAGCCTGGACGCCGTCATCCACTTCAATAAGTTTTAGGATCCGGCGATTAGTAATTCGCCGACTTTGATCGTCGGTCCGCAGACCGAGCCTCGGAATTCGAGGTCGGTCCCCACCATTTCGACATCATTGAGCAGGTTGCCCAGGTTTCCCGAGATCGTGATTTCGGAGACAGGATACACGATCTCCCCTTTTTCGATCCACAAACCGAATGCGCCTCTGGAGATATCCCCGGTCACGGAGTTGAGGCCGTGCCCCAGGGTCCGGATGAGGAGCAACCCTTTATCGCAGGAGGCAATCATTTCAGCCGGGGTCCGATCGCCCGGTTCCAGATAAAAATTATTGGGGCTGACGGAATTGCCGTCGGCGTTCCCCGTGGATTGGAGGTCGAGCTTTCGCGCCGCATAGACGTTGCACAGATAATTTTCGAGGATGCCTTTATCGATGACAACCGTTCTTTGGGAGGGGACACCCTCGGAGTCAAAAGGACCGCTGCCCAGCTTCCCCGGCAGGAGGCCGTCATCGATGACCGTGATTTTATCGTTGCCGATCCGCTCACCCTTTTTGTCCAAAAGAAACGAGGCCTTTTGATAGATCGCCACTCCGGAAAGGCAAGCGAACAGGAAGCCCAATAGCCCAGACGTCATTAGGGGCTCAAAAATCACCGGCACCTTTTGGGTTTTGATTTTGCGGGGATGGAGCTGACGAACCGTCCGCTCGACGGCCGTCTTGGCGATCTGTTCCGGAGTTTCCAAGTCCTTGAAATGCGTCTGCGAGGAAAACCAAAAGTCTTCGACGAGATCATCTGTTTCGCCGGCCTGCAGGCCGACACTCAGGCTGCAGTAGGTTTTTTCATATTCGCCGAGAAACCCGTTTGAATTGGCCAGGATCGACCTGACTTCGCTTGTGGTCAGGCCGGCGCCGTGCGAATTCGAGATCCTTTTATCGGCCAGGGCGATGCGCTCCGTTTCCAAAGCAAGCCGGATTTTGGTTTTGGAGTCCAGGAGGGGCACCTGGGGGTCGTAGAGAGCGAGAGTTAGGGGGTCGATCCTTTTCGGGGAAAGAGGGGGAAGCCCCGCGAATGCATCCCGGTTGGACAGTTCGGCGCGCTTGATGGCGCTCTTGATCAACCCCTCGAGCGTCTCTTCCGAAAAATCCGAAGAGGTGGCGAATGCCGTTCTTTGGTCCTTAATCACCTTGACGCCCATGGATCTCGAACCGGCCTCCACCAGATTTTCGATCGAGCCCAACCGGACATCGACGCTGAATTCGTAGCCGTCGCCGATCCCGACTTCGATTTCGTCTGCGCCGTTCGATTTTCCATAGCGGACCAGGCGCTCGGCAAGACGGATCAAATCGGCCTGCAGTTTGCCCTTCACTTGAGCCCTCCCACCGTCATTTTCGAGATTTTGATTGTCGGGCAGCCGTCCGTTACCGGAACATCCTGGCCTTCTTTGCTGCATGTCCCTGTCTGAAGGCTGAATTTCAAATCCCGGCCGACCATCTCGATTTTATTCAGAATATCCACGTTGCTGCCGATCAAAGTGGCCTGTTTGACGGGAGCTCCCAGTTTGCCGTTTTCAATAAGAAAGCCGGAACTCACGGAGAAGGTGAACTTCCCTGAATCTTCGACCTGGCCGCCCTGAAATTTATCGGCATAAAAGCCCCTTTTCACAGACCCCAGGATTTCTTCGGGATCGTAATCTCCCTTGTCGATATACGTATTGGCCATTCGAGGGATGGGCATGTCCGTGAAATCCTGCCTCCGACCGTGGCCTGTGAGCGGCCTATCCATGAGCCTGGAAGAGAGCTTGTCCTGGAGAAGCCCCTTGATGATGCCCCTTTCGATGAGGAGCGTCTTTCGCGGGGCCGTCCCTTCGTCGTCAATATTATAAGAGCCCCGGAATGCGGGAATCGTGGGGTCATCGTAGATCGTGACCTGCGGTGATCCTACTTTCTTCCCGAATTTATCCCAAAAGATAGATGTTTTTTTCCGGATAAAGTCAGCCTCGAGAAGATGGCCCGTCGCCTCATGGATGAGAACCCCGGCATGGCCCGCCGAAAGAACAACGGGCATTTCGCCGGCCGGAGCGTCCTGGGCGTCAAGCAAGCTGACCGCTTCCCGGGCCGCTTCTTTCCCGATCTTGGATGGAGTGATCTCTTTCTCGAAGTATTCCAGCCCGACCCTTCCCCCTCCTCCTGAAAACCCGAATTCCCTCAGCTTTCCTTTTTCGGCTATCGCTAAACACGTCAGTTTGATCATGGGACGGGCGTCTGAAATCAGGAGTCCCTCCGAGTTGGCAATCGTCACATACTGGACATGGTCTTGGAGCGCGGCTTTGACTTTTTTGACCGAGGCATGATATTTCTGGCAGGCCGAATACGATTCTTTGACCAAAGCTATTTTGTTGGCAAGGGGGACGCGATGCGGCACAATTTCCACATGGTAATAATTGTGCCCGAAGCCGGCGGAGCGAAGATCGGCCATGCGGACCGGGCCGGGGAATGAGGCAATGGCCGCAGCGGAGAGTGCTGCTTTTCTCATTTTTTCGAAAGATAAATCGTTTGTGTAGCCATAACCCGTTTTTTCTCCGATGAGCACCCGGATGCCCATTCCCAGGCTGATGCTTTCGGCCGTCTCTTTGATGATATCTTCTTCCATATTGACGAAATGATAAGCGCGGTATTCGAGAAAGATTTCGGAAAACTCGCCGCCACTGGAAAGAGCGATCTCCAGGATCTTCTGGAGGTCCTCCCTGGAAACATGGAAATGATCCTCAAACGGGATGGGCGGAGATGCATTGGACATTTTCATTTGGTCTCGAATCCTTCTCGATTTAACCATTAAATTCTTGCATAAAAAAGGGGCGGAGGCAACCTCTCAGAGAGGAGAACCCCTCCGGCGCCTTTTTTGAAAATAGGGGAGGGCGAGTATCAGAATGCTGAGGAGCCCCAGTCCGTATTCGAAGAGATTCGTGATCAAGTGGACGCCGATGCCGGAAATGATGGCCAGACCCGGCTCGAAATTCATCAGTCGAAAAACAACAGCCCAAGCGGATTCCCATGTTCCGAAGCCGGCCAAGCCCTTGACCGGGAGGACCGATGTCATTTCCGCGCCGGTCGTCCCCAGAATCATTTTCCAGAAGTTTAAGTCTTTGATCATAAACCCGTGGCTTCTGAGAAGGGCAAAGAGCAAAAAATAGAGAGAGGTGTATTTTCCGAGCCGGATGAGAAGCGAAAGCAGGAACATCGGAAGATATATTTTCCGCGCCCTGATTTCCGAGAGGCCGTTAATCGTCATGTGCAGCTTGGCGATCGAATGCTGAGCGCGTTTCTTCCCGTTGACCTTTAGAAACTTCAGCAGGGATTGATAAATATTCAGAAGACCGCGGAAAATCGGGATGAGTTGCCGGAGGATCATGAAAATGATGATGAAAAAGAGCAATGACAGCAAAAGCAGGGCCGGCCCAGAAACGGCCGAAGCGCCCAAGCCCACGGCAAGTATCGCCAGCCCCAGAAACGGGCTCAGTGTCAAAAAATCAAAAACAAAAGCAATGACAAAAGTCGAAGCCGCGCTTTCAAAAGAGAAATTCAGCCTTCTGTTTAGAACATAGATATACGACAGCGAGCCGATCCGCGCCGGCAAAAGGTCGTCAAAGCAATTGCGAATGAATGTCACCAGGAACATTTTTCCCCAAGTGATAGGCTCGGGGCGCAGTAGCCATTTGTAGCGCCAGGCGCGCAACCACGATGCAAAGAAGCTGGTCCCGATATACAAGAAAAGCGCAGGCCAATAGATATCGGCCAACGTGTGAATCAGGTCTTTGATTTGAATTTTGGAGAGGAGCAGTCCGATGAGAAGAATCGAGATGGCCAGCGACAAGCCCAGGAAAAAAATCTTGTTTTTGGACATCGTCCAATATTCTCTCCCCTTTTTTTATTTAAAGTCAACTTCTCCCGCTCCCGACAGCCATATTGTCTCCGATGAATGAACATGTTATTCTAAAACAGACTTCATGAAATTCTCGATATTTTCGAAGTCTGATCTATCAAGGAGGGGCATATGGCATCTATGATTCCAGGGAAAGGTTTATGTGCGATCATCCTTTTGATTTTTTGCCTGCCCATGGCCAAAATCTCTAATGCGGCGGGCGGTCCTCAGGGGCCGGTCGGCCTGAGGTGCGAGTATTTAACAAACCCCATCGGTGTCGATGTCAGACAGCCGCGCTTTTTCTGGGTGCTCGAGCATTCCGAGAGAGGCCAGAAACAGACGGCGTATCAAATTCTCGTCTCCACACAGCCGGATTGCGAAAATGGCGAAATGTGGGATAGCGGGAAGGTGAGCGCTGCCGAGTCCACCCAAATCATCTATAAAGGAAAACCCCTGGCCAGTGACAAGAGCTATTATTGGAGAGTCCGATATTGGGATAAAGACGGGAACCCGGGTCCTTACAGTGAAATCGCAACCTTCGACACGGGTCTTTTTTCGAAGGAGGACTGGACCGGGACCTGGATCGGCGGCGCCAACCAGCTGCGCAAAGAATTTCAGGTGAACGGCCGGGTGGTCCGCGCGCGCGCCTTTATCTGCGGCTTGGGTTATTCCGAGCTTCGCCTCAACGGCAGAAAGGTCGGGGCTAATGTCCTCGATCCGGGCTGGACAACCTATGACAAGAGAGCTCTTTATGTCGGTTATGATGTCACCAATATGATCCAGCAGGGAGCCAATGCCGTGGGCGTTCTTCTCGGCAAAGGTTGGTATAAATCCATAGCGCTTCTTTTCCAGTTGAATATTCAACTGGCGGACGGGCAGACCATCCGTGTTGTCAGTGACAGCCTATGGAAATCGAAGAACGGCCCGATTGTCGAAGACAGCCTATATAACGGTGAAATCTATGACGCCCGCCTGGAAATGCCGGGCTGGGACCGGCCAGGTTACGATGATAAATCGTGGAAGCCGGCGGAAGGGATCCAGGGCCCCAAGGGCGTCCTCTCCGCCCAGATGATGCCTCCCATCCGCATCGTCGATACGATCGTGCCGCTCAAGATGGCCAATCCTAAGCCCGGCGTCTATGTTTTTGACATGGGGCAAAATTCGAGCGGCTGGGCGCGGCTCCGCGTTTCAGGTCCCGACGGCGCGGTCGTCAAAATGCGCTTTGCCGAAATGCTTTATGATAACGGCATGCTGAACCAGGAGAACCTGCGCGCGGCCAGGGCCGAGGATACATATATCCTCAAGGGCGAAGGGGAAGAGACGTATGAGCCGCGTTTTACATACCACGGTTTTCGCTATGTCGAGCTGACCGGATTTCCGGGCGTGCCCAATGCCGAAACAATTCGCGGCAGGGTTGTTCATTCCAGTGTGAAACAGGCCGGCTCGTTCGCCTGTTCAAAGCCCGTCTTGAACTCTCTCCAGCGCATCATCACCTGGGGGCAAAAAACCAACCTCCATAGTATTCCCACCGATTGCAACCAGCGCGATGAGCGGATGGGCTGGATGGGCGATGCGCAGGGCACGGCTGAAGAGGCCATGATGAATTTTGACATGGCGGCCTTCTATACGAATTTCATCCGGGACATGCGGGATGCTCAGAATGAGATGGGGGTCATTCCGGATACTGTTCCAAAAGTCTGGGGAGGGGAGTTTGGCGACCCGGCTTGGGGGTCGGCCTATCCGCTTCTGTGCTGGTATATGTACCAGTATTATGGCGATACGCACATCCTCGAGGAGCAGTATGACGGCATGAAAAAATATGTAGAGTTTTTACGGTCCAAAACCGAGAATGGCCTGCTCAAGTACAGCTATTACGGAGATTGGGTGGCTGTGGAAAAAACGCCGGGAAGCATTGTCTCTTCGTTTTATTATTATGATGATGTGAAGATCCTGGCCGATATCGCCAAGATCTTGGGGATCGAGAAGGACGCCCAGGCCTATGCCAAGCTTGCCCAAGGAATCAAGGCCGCGTTTCATACCGAATATTTCGACCCCAAGACTAAGAACTATGCCAACGGAACGCAAACCGCCAACACACTTGCTCTGTTCCTGGAACTGGCGCCCAAGAATGAAAGGGGAGCGGCCTGGGGAAATCTCTTCGACAACCTTGTTTACAAGAATAATTCTCATCTAACGACGGGGATCATCGGCACCAAGTACATCATGGAGCTCTTGACGCGGTTCGATAATTCGGATCTGGCCTATGACGTCGCTACCCAAACGACGTATCCCAGCTGGGGATATATGATCGAAAACGGCGCCACAACGCTCTGGGAGCTGTGGCAGCTGCGGCAGGGGTCGTCCATGAATTCCCATAACCATCCCATGTTCGGAAGTGTGGGCGCCTGGCTCTACAAAGCGCTCGCCGGGATCAATTTGGACCCGACCGCCGTCGCTTTTGAAAAGATCCGGATCGAGCCCCAGATGGTCCGAGACCTTTTTTATGCATCCGGCTCGCTTGATACGCTGAGGGGAAGGGTGTGTTCCTCGTGGAGCCGGACAGAAAAAAGCGTATGCATAGACGTGACCGTACCGGTCGGAAGCGAAGCCGAAGTCATCCTGCCTAAGTTCAACTTGAAAAACGTCTTGGTCAAGGAAAGCGGGAAGACCCTCTGGGCCCAAAAAAAACTGGAGCCCGGCATTCCAGGCATCTTGAATGTCATGGAATCCGCCCAGGCCGTCATTCTTAAAATTGGCTCGGGCCGCTATTCGTTCGAGCTCAGCGGAGAATAGAAATAAAATAAAATGGTTCTCTTCCATCGTGCCCAAGGAGAAACGAGGAACGATCCGGAGACGGCCGAAGCGACCATGGAGGGTTTAGCCTTCCCGAGCCCTCCTTCGAGGGCAGCCGGCTCGGAAGAAGCCGGCCGGCGAAGTTGTCTGAGCTTCCCGGCGAACGTCGGTAAAATTAATGCCGGGAAGCGAGTACTGAGCCGCCGAGAAGGAGGACTCGGGAACGGCGTGAAAAACCCGGATGGGGAGCGAGACCGTTTCCGGATCGTTCCTCAGACAATTTTTCCCGACACGAAGTGGAAGAGATCCTTATTATTTTAGTTTCCAACCTGGAGGTTGATCCTTTTTTTCGCCGTGCCTCCGAACTTGGAATTCACTTCGAATTCGACCCAGCCGCCGCCGCCGTCCATCTTCACCAAATAAGCGAATTTTTGCGAAGACTTTCCGCCCAAGCGGAATTCAGCGGTTTTGCCCTTGGGCGTTAGGATCCGGTCCAGGGGATCCGTCGGATCGAGAATCGTCTGCCCTTCAGGGACTTCGACCAGCTTGATGTTGTCGGACAGGTTGATCATCAGCTTATCGTTGATGCTCCGCTTTAGCTGGACGGCCCGGTCCGAGCTCGTCGGATAGATGCTTCCGTTCTTAACCGTCACCTCCACCCATAGCAGATCGTTTGTGGACGGCTTGACCTCGACTTTCTCAAGCTCGAGCCTGGGAAACTGGCTGGCGCTGTAGAGAACGAACTGCGTGACCCGGAGAGCTTCCTCTTCCATGTATCTTGCCGGCGGGGTCCGGGTGACGTGCTTCTTGGCCGTGCCCCCGATCCAAACTTCGCCCAGGTCGGGATGCTCGACCCTATGGGGGGTGATCCAGCCTTCGCCTCCGAGCTCGATATCGATCCATTTCATCATCTCCTCATCGGATACGCGGCCATCCTTGTTTTCATCCGCTTCGTTGACCGGGGAACCCCACAGCTCGATCAAACAGGCATAAGCGCCCATCATGTAATAGGACGCCGCCTGGGCTTGTCCGACCAAGCCGCTGATGGTCGGCCGATAATCCTTCAATATCCTGGCGCCCATGGTCACAATTTCGGTCAAGGCATTCATGTCGCCCTGATAATTGCGGTCGACGACGCGGTCAAAAAGTTGGGCGTACCGGTTGGTCTTGCGCATCTCTTCCAGGCGCCGGGCGTTCTGCTCCTGTAACTGGCGCTGTTGCTCGGGCGTCAGGGTCAGCCCTCGTTGGGCAGGGGGCGCAGAGAACATGATCAACCTGCCGGTATTGTGAAAATGGAACGAAGCGAAGATATTGGGATGGCCGAGCCAGAATTCGAAGACGTTGCGTGTTTCGGGTTCACTCAAGGGATAAGGGGCGCCATTCTGCAGGCTCCAATCATATGGGAAATTCCGGTTCGGGTCGGGACCCCCAAGATCGTCTTCGTTGATTCGTCCGTCACCGTCGTTGTCGAACCCTTCCATGCCGACTCGGCGGAACCTCAGCACATCTTCGCGCGGGTCCAGGACAGGCACGAATTGCCGTTTATCGGGCGAAAGCTTAAACTCGTCGCTGGGGTCTTCGACGTACATCATCGAGATTTCGCCGTCGCCGTCTACATCCTCGGTCGGGTCTTCATCGAAGAGGCCGTCGCCGTCGTCGTCCATGGGCCGGAACGGCTCGCGGGGGTTGTTGGCCGTGTTGGGGAAACGGACGTAGGAATCGTTGGCGTCCACGTTCAGGCCGGGCAAAATATAGAAGGTGTGCCGATTGACGAGGTCATAGACATAGGGGTCGTAATCATAGCGCGTCAGCAGATACCAGGCGCAATAGAGCGAGCAGGTGATGCCGTTGACCTCGTTGCCGTGAATCGCGCCGTCCACCCACATGGCCGGTTTGGCTTCGGCCTTGCCGGTCGATTGAGCGGAAATCGTCAACAAAAATTGGTCGCGGCCCTGGCGGCTCTTGCCGATGCTCTGGATATCGGCCAGATTCGGGTATTTCTTCTGCAGGTCGTGGATGATCTTGGCCCACTCGTCGTATGTGTAGTAGTGTTTCCAAGAGATTGGGAAATCGAGTTCGCCGTGATAGCCGCCCGGAGATCTTTGGATTTTCGATTGGCCGGAAGTATGGGGAGCCTGAAAAACAAAAAAGGAAAAAACGAGAAAGACAAGGGCGAGAACGGCCGTCAATTTCAGGGCCTGTTTGAAAATGTTTTTTATTTTCATGGCTGGCTCCTTCGTCAACGGACCGCGATTTCCTTGGCCACGGTCCCGCCCTTCTGCGAAGTGGCGACGACCGTTAGGGGCGCGTCCCCCTCGACGGCCACCAGCCACTTGACTTCGCGCCGAGGGCCGGTCTGTTGAGGTTGCTCCTGTCTGCGGGCACCCATCCCACGCTGGCCCATGGGGATACCCGGCATTCCTGGCGGCATTTGGGGTATGAGTGTTGGGGGACTGGTCGGCCCCGTGGAGCCACTGCCTGTTCCGCCGCGCTGAGGGCCACCTCTGGGGCCCGCTTCCAAACCGGGGATCCTCATCTGCCCATCGAGGACGCCCAGCCTTTGCCAAGGCCCCCCCTGAAGGAATTTCGTCTTGTCTCGGTTGCCGATGAGCCAGACGACGTCGTCGCGATTGCCGCGGAGCTGGGCGCCCCGGGTGACATGCGTCGCCAGCTTGCCTTTATTTTCGATCGTGGCCTTGACTTCGAGGATCTTGTATTTACCCTTCGAGGCACCTGTCTTGATCGTCACCAGGTCGCCCCGGACGACGGCGGTCGCCTCTTTAGCGCTGTCCGTCGCATAAAGGACATTGGCTTTGACCTCCGTGATGGCGATCTCGGGCAGGAGTCCGGCCCGGAACAGCTCAAACTGCCAATGATTTTCGCAGACATATTTCAGAGGCTCACCCGGGAGGGCGTTGCTTCGGTACTTGGGGATCCAACCGCCGATCTCGCCTTCGCCGAGCGTGGCATGCTTGAACGGTTTCCAGATGACAAACAGCTTGCCGCCGTACTTTTCGTCGTTATATTTGAGCAAGGCGCGCTCCTGCTCATTGCGGGCGTCGGGCGCCTGGGGGTCGATCTTTGAAAAACCGGGGATGTCGGCGCCGGGGTTCCAGAGCTCGGTCGTTACGGCGTACGCGCCATATTGCTGGTACCACCAGTCGATGACCATGCCGTAGCCGTAGCGTTGATCGCGCTCCTCGTTGTAGCCCATGATCCAGCCGCGGGGCATCTCATAGCCTCGCTCCGCGGCGTATTTGTTGCGGGTGGCTCCGCGGAGTTTGGCCTTGAAATCCGCCATCTGCTCGGGTTTCTGCCAGGCTTCGGGAACTTTCTCGCCGATGATTTCAAGATATTTTTTGCCGAGGACGAGGTCATACAAGGCGACGTCTTTCGGAGCCATAATCGTATCCGGGCCGACTCCGGGTGGGCGGTAGGTGAATCCGCCCGATGTGTGGAAATTCTGGACCATGAGGATGTTGCGGTGGTTGACGGCGAATTCGACGAGAGCCCTTGCTTCAGGGGCGGACGTGGGATAAGCGCCCGTGCCGCCGGGCATGCCCTCCTCCGTCCACCAGCCCTCGGGAAAATTGCGGTTGACGTCGATGCTGCTCGGGCCTGGCTCCGACCCGCCGGCGCGCATGGCATCGGCGGCGCTCCTGCCTTCGGTGACGATGGAATAACGGGGCTTGGTCGTCTGCTCGTTCTGTCCGAGGCGGATCATCAAGCGCGGGTCTTTGTCGTCAATCACATACGCGCCTTTTTGGTCTTTATAGCGAAACTGGGTGATGTGACCGTCGCCGTTAAGGTCGCGGGGGCTGTCCTTACCCGCTCCCAGGTCGCCGTCTCCGCGCTGGGAGATCTCACGCTCGACGCTGTTGAAGACGCCATCCGGGTTCGTCACAGGGCAAATGTAGATGACTTTGTTGTCGATGAGATTGGTGATCTCGGGCGTCTCGCCGTAGCCGCTGACCAATTTATCGATGATATAAAGACAGACCTCGACGCCCGTGTATTCGTTGCCGTGCAGGCCGCCATCAATCCATTGGCCGGGCTTGCCGTCATAGGGCTTGAGGTGGAATGCCTCTTTGACTTCAGCGTTGCGCGGATGCCGGATCTCGACAAAGCGGTCGATGGTCGTCCCCGTCTTCGTGTTCGTGATGATGAGCACGTAGATCGGCCGGCCCAGGCCGCTTTTTCCGATTTCCTGGAGTTCCGTGATATTGGGATAGGCCGCGGCGACATCTTTGATGTATTTCACGGCACCCGTGTAGCCGTGATAATCATCGAAGCGGATGGGGACTTTTTGGGCCGCGCCGGCCAGCGGCGAAAAAACAAGACACAGGCCCAGGGCGCAAACCAAAGCGGGGACTTTCCTGAAACGATTCTTCATGACTCCCTCCTTCCAAGAAAATATATTTTTGTTTATATCATAGGAAAAGCGGAAGTTCAATTCAGGACTTATCGAATGACGATTTCATCGGCGAAGATCCAGGCCTTTCCCGCGGCCCCTTTATGCCAGGCCGGGCATTGAAGCAGGCTCTGGGTTTTGACCTTCACAAAGCGGGCGGACGTCGGTAAAAACGTGCAAGAAAAATTTTCGATAATTTCGCCGGTCGCGCGCTCGTCCGTCTGCGCTCATAATGCCCTAAGTCTTTGAAGATTTTTTGGGGCGGGTCGCCCAGAGAGCGACGAAGATAAACCAGGCCAGGGAGGCAAAGAGAAAGCCGGATTTGAACCTGGCGGCTTTGATCTTTCCCATGAAATGGACGATCGGGAATATGAGGCAAAGGGCAAGGCTGACCAAGGACAAGATTCCATAGATGATGCGTTGCATGGGACGTCTCCCTTATCGATTATTCTTTTTTATGGCCTGAAGCAGGACGTAAGAGACAAGAGCGATAAAGTAGCCGGGCAGCCAGCGAAAATAGAGATGGATCGGCAGGAAGAAACAGATCACAAGCGTTCCGATCCAAACGGCCAAAGCCCGTCCGTTGATCATCCACCCAAACTTTTCTGCCCGATATTGCTCCATGCTAAACAGGGGCAGGACCCAGTGCTCGGCGAAAACGACGGCGCCGATGGGCATTAACACCAATCCGTAGATCGCGACATAGTCCAGCAGTTTCACGAAAACGACCGGGAAACAGGAGATGACGGTCGTCAACGTTCCAGCGGCCAGCGTGATTTTCCAACGTGGCCAGTTGGGTGTAACAGCCTGGAGGGCCAGCCCGGCCCTGTAAAGCGTTGGGTTGGCGGTCGTCCAGCCGACGAACAGGACGCCGGCCACCCCCGCGAAACCGGCCGCTTCGAAGGCCATCAAGGCCGGATTCATCTGGCGACCGACGGCGACGACCATGATTCCCGAGCAAATCCAGGCGAGCATATGGCCTGGATACATCCCGAAGGCCGTATACAGACCATACGTCCATTTCTTTGCGTAGCGGAAAATCGCAAGGTCGGAGAGCCCAATATGCATGGCCAGGTTGCAGAACCAGGCGAAGAACAGAATATGCCAGAAGCCGAATTGATCTTGGCCGGGGGCGGCGATTCCGTTCCAGACCTTGGTTTTGGCGACGTCCCAAACGTTGGCAAAATCCGAGCGGACGCCCAAACTGGGAAGCACGGCCAGCAGGTTTCCAAGGAGGAGGCCGTAAATGAGGTCTTTCGCCGTTACTCCGTGGAGAACGAAAAAAGCGCCAATCACGAATTCTGTGGCTGCCACATGCTCGCCGGCAAACAGCCCTGCAAATTTTCCGCCCGACTGGAGCTTATCGGGCGAGACCGGCTCGCGGTCAAATTCGTAGAGTTTGTCCAAACGGGAAGCCTGCACCGCTATCTTACCAGCCACGGGAAACCCTCAGATGACGCTGACTCATGCGCAGCTCCTTCCGGCTTATGGGCCTAATATATCCAGGGCTGATTTGATTAACAAGATATTTTTTCGTTGGGGACAAAAGGAGGTTGGATTTGTTATAATCTTTCCCAATGAAAATAAAAGAGATCGACGCCATCATCCGGGCGGCCTTAAAAGAGGATCTGCCCCAGGGGGATATCACTTCGGAAACCATCGTCCCACGCCGCTCTGTCGCCAAAGCCTTATTTTTGGCCAAGCAGAAAGGCGTCCTGGCCGGGATCGATGTCGCCGGCCGGGTATTCCACAAGATCGACGGCCGGGTGGCTTTTAAAAAATTCTTCAGGGACGGCCAATCCTTCAAGCCGGGCGATGTCCTGGCCGAAGTCAAGGGAAGTTCCATTTCTCTCTTGAAGGGGGAGAGGACGGCCCTCAATTTTTTGCAGAGAATGTCGGGCATTGCGACCACGACGCGGATGTTCGTGGATGCGGTGGCCGGGACCAAGGCCAAGGTTCTGGATACGCGAAAAACCACGCCCGGTCTCAGGGCGCTAGAAAAATATGCGGTCAAGATGGGCGGAGGCGAAAACCACCGCCTGAACCTTTCCACGATGGTCCTGATCAAAGACAATCATCTCCGCCTCGTGGGGGACATCCCAGAGGCCGTTCGAAAAGCCAGGCAAAAGGTGAAACGAGGAATCAAAATCGAGGTGGAGGTCACGGACTTCCGGCAGGCCCGAGCCGCCCTACGGGCGGGCGCCGATAGGATCATGCTCGACAATATGCCGCCCAAAAAGATGCGGGAAATCGTGGGCTGGGTGAATGGCAGAATTCCGATCGAGGCGTCCGGCAATGTCGGCCTGGCCAATATTCGCCGCACAGCCCTGCTGGGTGTGGATTGCATCTCCGTCGGCAAGCTCACCCATTCGTATGCCTCCGTGGATATCAGCCTGGAATTCGTCGATTGGGATCGAGGTCAAGCGTGAAAGACAAAAAATTGAAGACAGATGTCCTCATCATCGGCTGCGGCATCGCCGGAGCCGGCGCCGCTTTGGAAGTCGCTAAGAGCGGGCTCAGGGTCGTCGTGATCACCAAGAGCCCCACGCCTGAGGACTCCAATACGTATTACGCCCAGGGAGGCATTGTCTCCTTGGGCACAGACGACTATCCCGAGCTTTTGAAAGAAGATATCATCAAAACCGGCGATGGCATCAGCAACCCGGTGGCGGTCGAGATCTTAGCCCAGGAAAGCAAGCCGCTGGTCGATAAGATCCTGATCGAGGAATTGAAAATCCCGTTCACGCGCAGCGCCCCGGATTCTTTGGATTATGCCCAAGAAGCCGGTCATTCCCGCCGTCGGATTCTCCACGTCAAAGACACAACCGGAAAGACCATCGAAGAAAAATTCATCGCTGCTCTCAAAAAATATCCCAATGTGACTTTGATTCCCGACCACACGGCCGTGGACTTATTGACCGTTCCCCACCACTCCAAAAATCCAATCGTCTATTACAGGGAGCCCCAGTGCATCGGCGCTTATGTCCTGGACAATAAAACCAGACAAGTGAAGACGTTTTTCGCCAACGAGACAGTGCTGGCCGCCGGCGGCTGCGGCGCCGTTTTTCTCTATACTTCGAACCCCCGGGACGCGATCGGCGCCGGCTATGCCATGGCTCATCGAGCGAACGTCAGGATCGTCAACATGGAATACATCCAGTTCCACCCCACGTCCCTCTTCCACCGGGACGCCGACAGCTTCCTGATTTCCGAAACCGTGCGAGGGGAGGGGGCCCGGTTGAAGACAAAGGAAGGCCGGACGTTCATGGAGAAGTATAGCGACAAGAAAGACCTGGCGCCCCGAGATGAAGTGACCCGGGCTATCTACGAGGAAATGACCGACAGCAATTCGAACTATGTCCTGCTGGATTTGGCTTCTTATGCAAAAGTGGACATCCAGAAAAGATTTCCCAATATCTATAAGACCTGTCTGCAGTATGGGATCGATATCACCCGAGAGCCGATCCCGGTTGTCCCCGCCGCTCATTACTGTTGCGGCGGCGTGCTTGTCGACGGCTGGGGAAAAACATCCCTGAAGGGGCTTTATGCGGTCGGCGAAGTCTCCTGCACGGGCCTTCACGGCGCCAACCGGCTGGCCTCGACATCCCTTCTCGAAGGATTGGTCTGGGGGACACGGGCGGCCAGGCACATCGCCCACCATTTCAGGCTGGACGTCCCCTATAAGGAATCGGATATCCACAAGTGGTATTATCCTGAAAATGAGGAAGCCATCGACCCGGCCCTGATCAACCAAGACTGGTCGACCATCCGGTCGACGCTCTGGAACTACGCCGGAATCATCCGGACGCGGAAAAGGCTCGAACGGGCCAAGGCGGATCTAGAATATCTGCTCCACAGGATCGAAAAGTTCTACAGGGAAGCGGCCATGGATGCGAAAATGATCGGATTGCGGCAGGGAATATTGGTGGCTCTTATGATCACCCATGCCGCGTTGGCCAATCCCATCAGCCTGGGCGCGCATTTCAGGAAAGATTGAGAAAATTCCCGCGCCCGATCAGAAGGGGAGACGGGTATTAGAAGAAAAATTTTAGGCCGAAGGCTGCGGAGATCCCGCTCAAATTCAAAACCCCTTTCCTGATGACGGCATATTCGATTTCGGACGGCTTTTCTGCAGAGAAGGCGATCTGAGCGAAGGCATTCCCGCTGTCCCTGCGCTCATAATACCAGAAATAGGCGGTGTCGGAGGTCTCCTCCCAGTTCCCCATGAACCAGCTGCCCTTCTCGTTCCAAGTGCCCTTGATTTCTGTGAATTTGATAGACTGTCCGGCCACTTGGAAAACCAGCGCGATCTGAGTCGACAACTCATATTCAAGCCCAATTCCTGCTTGAAATCCCAAGTTGCCCGTGTTCGATTCGAACGTCTGGGTGCTTTCATACGAGAAAAAACTTGTTTGAACCGACCAGTCATGATCGAATTTTAGGAGGTAGTAACCCGCGCCGGCAAAATAATCCGCTTTAAGATGAGGTCTTATGGCTGTGTAATAATGGACGTTTAGTGTCAGAGGAATCAGCCGGATGTTGGGCTTCAGGGTTTCTTCCGAGGAAAAAAAGGTCCATTGATAGCCGAATTGGCTATCCCTCGAAAAATGGATATAGCCGAGGCCGAGCCCGACGGCCATGCTTTTTCCGATCGGGATGGCGACCTCGCCGCCAAAGTTCGTGCCCAGCCGGAGAGGGCTGAACTGTCCCGTCATATTGCCATAAGCGAATTGATAATAGTCATAAATGCCCTGGCCGCCGGTGTTGTAGTCATTCCAAAGCAGGAAGGCCATTCCGCCCGTCAGTTTCAGCGAGACGCCCGAAAAGGCGATGCGGGTTGCGATAAAGAACAGGACGGAAAACACCAGGGCTTTTTTCAAGGAATAGACCTCTCTCCTATAGTTTAGAAGGCTCCTCCAAAATGTCAAGGTCATTGACTTTTAAAGTGGCGAAATAGAACAACTTGTTTTATAATGTGCCATTCCAATGGATTCTTCGGAGAAAAGACGATGGCTGACCAAGTCGATGTGAAAGGCACGCTCAACCTGCCCCAAACTTCCTTTTCCATGAAAGCGAAGCTCGCCCTGAAGGAGCCGGAAATATTAAAAAAGTGGGAGACGGCCGGTCTTTATCAGAAAATCCAGGCAGCGCGGAAAGGCTGCCCGACCTTTGTTCTCCATGACGGCCCTCCGTATGCCAACGGCAGCATCCACCTGGGCACGGCCATGAATAAAATCCTGAAGGATTTTATCGTCAAATCCCGGACCATGCAGGGGTATCGAACGCCCTATCTGCCCGGCTGGGACTGCCACGGGCTTCCCATCGAGATCCATGTCGACAAGCTCCTGGGCGAGAGAAAAAAAGGCATGTCGATCATCGAAATCAGGGAGGAATGCAAGAACTACGCCCTCAAATACATCGATGTCCAGAGAGATGAGTTCAAGCGGCTGGGCATTTTCGGCGAGTGGGACAATCCCTACTTGACGATGAACCCGGCATACGAGGCGGACGTGCTCCGATATCTGGCAGCCTTCTTTGCTTCGGGGAGCGTGTTCAAGGGTAAGCGGCCCGTCCATTGGTGTCCGGTGCATAAGACCGCTCTGGCAGAGGCGGAGATCATTTACAAAGATCGGACCTCGCCTTCGATCTACGTGAAATTCCCGATGAAATCCGATTTATCTGGAAAGGCTCCGGCCCTGAAGAGAAAAAAGGTCTCCGTCATCATCTGGACGACGACCCCCTGGACCTTGCCCGCCAACCTGGCAATTGCATTCCATCCTGATTATAAATATGCCGTCTTTGAAGCCGGCGCAGAGGCCTATCTTGTCGCCAAGCGCCTGGTTCCGGTGATCGCGGACATTTTAGGCGTCAAGGACCCCAAAATCCTGGCGACTTTCACAGGCCGTGAGCTCGAGCATCTCAAGGCCAGCCACCCCTTTATCGACCGCGACTCGCTCTTCGTTCTGGCCGATTATGTCAGCCTCGATGAGGGAACCGGCTGCGTCCACACGGCCCCCGGACACGGCATGGAAGACTATCTGACGGGCATCGCCTACGGGATTGATATCTATACGCCTGTCGATGACGAAGGGAAGTTCACGCCCGAGGTCGAACGATACGCCGGCCTGAATGTCTTCAAGGCCAACACAATCATCAATGAGCATATGAGGAAGGACGGGACCCTTCTCAAAGAAGGGGAGATCGTGCATTCGTATCCCCATTGCTGGCGCTGCAAAAACCCGGTGATCTTCAGAGCCACTTCGCAGTGGTTCATCTCGATGGACACATGCGATCTGCGCAAAAAGGCGCTCGAAGAAATAAAGAAAGTTCGCTGGATCCCGCCCTGGGGAGAGGAGAGGATCAGCAACATGATGACCAATCGGCCGGACTGGTGCATCTCCCGGCAACGAAGCTGGGGTGTCCCCATCCCGGCCTTTTACTGCCGGACTTGCGGCCACATTCTGGCTGATGAACACACGGCGCGGCACGTCGCCGATGTATTCGAAAAAAACGGGTCGAACGCCTGGTTTATGAAAAGCGCCGAGGAACTGCTGCCCCCCGGTGCGGCCTGCCCGAAATGCGGCTCCAAGCAGTTCGACAAGGAGCATAATATCCTCGACGTCTGGTTTGAATCGGGAGCTAGCCATAGCGTACTTGGCAAACGGGACGACCTGCCCTGGCCTTCCGATGTCTATATCGAAGGGCATGACCAGCATCGGGGCTGGTTCAACAGCTCGCTGCTCGTCGGGCTCGCCGCTCGAGGCCATTCGCCGTATAAGGCCTGTATCACCCACGGCTTTGTCTTGGACGAGCAGGGCAAGGCCATGTCCAAGTCTGCCGGCAATTTCATCGAGCCCAAGGAAATCATCGCCCAGAGCGGGGCCGAGGTCATCCGGCTGTGGGTGGCCATGCTCAACTACAAAGAGGATGCGCCCTTCGGGAAGGAAATTCAGCAGCGGCTTGTCGAAGCGTATCGCAAGATCCGGAACACGTGGCGGTTCGTCCTGGGCAACCTTTACGATTTCTCACCGAATACGGACACGGTGAGGCGGGACGTCATGGAATCACTCGACCGCTGGGCTTTGGAAAAGTGCGCCGACGTCGGCAGGAAGATCCTCAAGGAATACCAGGACTACGAGTACCATATCGTTTTTCACGCGATCTATAATTTTTTCACCGTGGAGTTGAGCGCGTTCTACCTCGACATTCTCAAGGACAGGTTGTACTGCTCGGCGCCGGACTCCCGGCTCCGCCGGTCGGCGCAGACTGCGCTCTTTCACATCCTCAAGAACACGTTGGTGCTGATGGCGCCCATACTGCCCTTTACGACAGAAGAGGCGTGGGAAGCCATGCCCGCCTTCACGGGGAAGGCGGAATCCGTTCATCTCGAGTTGTTCCCGGAATTCCGAGAGACGTGGCTAGCGGCCGAAGCGGCCAAGGAATGGGACGAACTGATCCGCTTGAGGGAAAAGATCCTCAAGGAACTGGAAAAGGCCCGCGAGCAGAAGTTCATCGGAAATTCCCTTGAAGCCCGGCTGATCCTCAAGGTCCCCGCCGCGCAGTTTGAACTTGTCCAAAAATATCGAAATGAATTGTGCGCACTCTTGATCGTTTCCGATGTCGCCCTCGAGCGCAGGCCGGGGGAAGGGCTGGACGTCGTTGTGGCCAAGGCGCCCGGGAAAAAATGCCGGAGGTGCTGGAACTATTCGACCTATGTTGGGACCAGCCTGTCTCATCCGGATTTCTGCAAGCGCTGTGAAGACGTCGTCAAAGATAAGCGTTTATGAAGCGGAACATTCCCTACTATCTATTGATCCTTCTGCTGGTGGCTTTGGACCAGGGCGCGAAAATGATCATTGTCCGAACCGTCCGGTTTTATAGCTTAATCCCGGTCATCCCGGGTTTTTTTAGCCTTTCCCATATCCATAACAAGGGCGCCATTTTCGGCATGTTCAACCAGGCGGATGGCCCGCTGATCACCATTCTCTTGACCGCGGCCTCTTTGATCGCTCTGGGCATGGTCATCGTTTATTTTTTCAAGACCCCGGCTTCCGAAAAATGGATGAAGATTTCTTTGTCCCTAATCCTGGCCGGCGCGCTGGGAAACCTCACCGACCGGGTTTTCAGGGGCTATGTGATCGATTTCCTCGAGTTTTATGCTAAGCATTATCATTGGCCCACGTTCAATGTGGCGGATTCCTGCATCAGCATCGGGGCCGTCCTGCTGGTGATCGTCTTTTTTATAAGGAGACCTGCGCATGTTCCCCATCCTGATTAAAATCGGGCCTCTGACGATCCATTCCTACGGCTTTATGATGGCGCTCGGAGTCGGATTGGGCGTTTGGTTTATCTACGTCCAGGGAAAAAACCAGGGCTTGAATGCCGTCAACCTCCTGGATGCCACTTTTTACATCCTGATTATTTCCCTGATTGGGGCCAAGCTGACGCTATTGGCGGGCAATTTCTCTTATTATGCCAAGAATCCCCGAGAGCTGTTATGGATCGCCCGGACCGGTGGTGTTTTTCAGGGCGGCCTGGTTTTCGGTTTCATCTTCGCCCTCTGGTATTTGCACAAACAACGTATCCCGACCTGGAAGGTTGCGGACATTGCAGGCGCGGCCCTGGCCCTCGGCCACGGCTTCGGTCGGATCGGCTGTTTCCTGGCCGGCTGCTGTTACGGCCGGGAATGCTCATTGCCCTGGCGGGCGACATTTCACAGCGAATACGCCAACCACCTGACCGGTATCCCTCTCAACAGTCCCCTTCATCCGGTTCAGCTCTACGAATCTGCCCTGAATTTTTTGAATTTTTCCATTTTGTTCCTGGTGCTCAGGAAGAAAACATTCGACGGCCAGGTCTTTTCGCTCTATGTCGTCAATTATTCCATCATTCGCTTCTTCACCGAATTTTTCCGGGGAGATCATCCGGATAAAGCGTTTCTCTTCAAAGGCCCCTCTCCGCTCCTGAGCCTGTCCTATCCACAGCTTTTCTGCATCCTGGGCCTGGCGGCCGGCCTGCTGCTCATCAGGATCTTTAAAAAGCGCCAACGTGCCTAAGACAGGTTTCCTCATCGCTTCGAAATTCGGTGCCGGCGAGCGGCTGGATGTTTTTTTATCCCGCCAGATCCAAGCCTTCACGCGCTCCCAATTCCAGCGGTTCATCGATAAAGAACGGGTTTGGGTGAACGGCTCTTTCAAAAAACCGAGCTATAAGCTGCGGGTTGGAGACCGGGTGGAGGCGGATGTCGACGTCCCGCAACCGGAGGAGATCCAGGCCGAGAATATCCCTTTGAATATTCTTTATGCCGATCCGCATATCATCGTCATCGATAAAGCCGCGGGGATGATCGTCCATCCGGGTGCGGGCGCCGGGCGGGGAACCCTGGCCAATGCGCTTTTGTTTCATTTTCCTGAAATCCGCAATATCGGGGCGGCCGAACGGCCCGGCATTGTCCACAGGCTCGACAAGGAGACGTCCGGGGTGATGGTCGCCGCCAGGAGCCAACAAGCCTATTTTGAACTCAAAAACCAGTTCAAGAACAGAGAAGTCAAAAAGGTGTATCTGGGGTTGGCCTGGGGAAAAATGCCCGGGCCCGATGGAACCATGGACTGGCCGATCGGCCGGCATGTCAAGCACGGCCAGCGCATGTCCATCAAAACAAGATCGCCGAGAGTGGCTGAAACCCGGTACAAAGTCCTCAGGGAGTTCAAGGATTCAAGCCTTCTCGAGATTCACCCCCTGACGGGCCGGACGCATCAAATACGGGTCCATCTCTCGGCGGCGGGTCATCCTCTCGTCGGGGACGGGCGTTACGGCGACCGCAAGTCCAAGCCGAGATATCCCCGTCTTTTTCTTCACGCCCACCGCCTCGGCTTCCGCCATCCAGAGACCGGGGCTTGGGTAGAATTTTGTTCCCCGTTGCCCGACGGTTTGAGTTCCCTCCTTAAATCTGTTCCGTAGATCCACAGCAAAGGCCGGCCGGCAAGGGAAACCTCTAAGGGAGGCGGGCAAACCCCCCATCCAAGCTCAATCCCCCCGAGCCTCCTCTTGAGAAAAGGCACGTATTTGTGTATCATATCTCTTCCTTTTTCAGATAAAGTCATCCTTCTACAGATAGAGACAGAAAAAATTTGTTGGAGGCTCAACGATGAAAGATTACACCGCCGATAGAATCCGCAACATCGCGCTCATCGGGCACGGCTCATCCGGAAAAACCTCTCTGACGTCGGCGTTTCTGTTCGATGCCGGCGCCACCAGCCGGCTGACCAAAGTGGATAAAGGGAACACAGTCACCGACTACGAACCGGAAGAAATCGATCGTAGAATTTCGATCAACTCCGCGATCTGTTTTGTCGAATGGAAAGATCATAAGGTCAATTTTGTCGATACACCGGGGTACAGCAATTTTCTATGGGACGCGAAAGCCAGCTTGCGGGCCGTCGATGCCGCGGGCGTGCTTGTCTGCGGTGTCGCGGGCGTCGAGGTCGGAACAGAGAAAGTCTGGGAGATGCTCGAGGAATTCGGATTGCCCCGACTGATCATCATCAATAAACTGGACCGGGAAAACGCGAATTTTGCCCGGACCCTCGAAGCCATCCATCAATTTTTCGGCCGGCAGGCTGTTCCCATTCAGCTCCCCATCGGAGAGGAAAAGAATTTCCGCGGCGTTGTCGACCTGGTCCGTCAAAAAGCCTATGTTTTTGAAAAGGATGAGAGCGGAAAATTCAAGGAAGAGGCGGTCCCGGCCGAGCTCAAGGCCGAGGCGGACAAACGGTACAGAGAGCTAGTCGAGATGGTGGCCGAAAATGATGAGAAGCTGATGGAAAAATATCTGGAGAAGGGCGAGCTGTCGGCCGAAGAAATGGCCGCCGGATTTAAGAAGAGCATCCTCAACCACCAGCTCTACCCTGTGTTCGTGGCGTCGGCCCTGCTGAACATCGGCGCTCAGACCATCCTTGACGGAATTCTGGACTACATGCCGTCCGCCCTTGACCGGAAGGAAATCAAGGTCAAGGTCAACGGCAAAGAGGATAGCCTTAAAGCGACCGCCGACGCGCCATTTGCCGCGCTCGTCTTCAAAACAATCTCCGATCCGTATACCGGGCGGATTTCCCTGATGCGGGTTTTTTCGGGAAAGGCCAACCCCGATTCGACGGTGACCAATTCCGCCAAAAACAGCGATGAAAAGCTGAGCGGGCTGTTCTTCCTCCAGGGCAAGGAACAGTCGCCCGCCGGCCAGGCCAAGGCAGGCGACCTTGTGGCGACGGCTAAGCTCAAGGCGACCTCGACCGGCGATACGCTGTGCGCCAAGGGCAGCGGGATCGAGATCCCGCCGATTACATTCCCCGAACCGTCCATCTCCTTCGCCATCGAGCCCAAGACAAGGGCCGATGAAGACCGGATCTCGCAGGCGTCCCACCGGATTACGGAAGAAGATCCGACCGTCCGTTTTGAACGCGATCCGGATACAAACCAGCTGCTGATTTCGGGCAACGGCGAGCTCCACGTGAAGATCATCACCGACAAGCTTAAGAAGCGCTTCAATGTCGACGTCGACCTCAAGCCGCCCAAGATTTCCTACAAGGAGACCATCAAAGGCCGGGCCGATGTCCAAGGCAAGCATAAAAAACAGACCGGCGGCCGCGGCCAATACGGGGACGTATGGATCAAGATGGAGCCCCTGGCGAGAGGCAAGGATTTCGAGTTCGAGGACAAGATTTTTGGCGGTTCCATCCCTAAGAACTATATCCCCTCCATCGAAAAAGGTCTGGTGGAGGCTAAGAAAAAAGGAGTGCTGGCCGGGTTTCCCGTCGTCGACTTCAAGATCACCCTCTACGACGGCTCCTTTCATGAAGTCGATTCTTCGGATATCGCCTTCAAAATCGCGGCGTCCAAGGCCTTCAAACTTGCCATGAAAGAAGCCAAGCCGACCATCCTGGAGCCGATCATGAATGTGGAGGTCTACACGCCGGATGCCTATATGGGCGATATCATGGGCAACTTGAACGGGCGGCGGGGAAAGGTCCAGGGCATGGAGCAGAAGGGGAATATGCGCATCCTAAAAGCGGTGGTGCCGATGTCAGAAATGCTCGATTTTGAGCCCACCCTGACTTCGATCACGGGCGGACGCGGCTCATTCTTGATGGAATTTTCTCATTACGAGGAAGTCCCCTCCCACCTCCAGTCGAAGATCATCAACGGGGCGATCAAGGAAGGCGGGGTTAAGCCGGAAGAGGAATAAGGTCCTGGACCGGTCCTATTGGCAGCGTTGCCAGTCGGTATCTGTAAAAAAATGCTCCATTTCCTTCAACAGGTCCTTGATATTGCTCTTCATGATGATCAAGTCCTGCGTTTGGCCATCCAGGTCGCTGACGTAGTCGGGGATGATTACCTCTTCGTGAAACCCGAGCTTGTGACAGATGTTTGTGGCCGCCTTTTGAGGCCGCAGCATCTTGACCACGACGGTCTCCACACCTTTCTCGACCGCCAGGTGATAAAGCTCTCTCATCATGATCATGCCAAGCCCCCTGTGCTGAATAGGCCGGGCAACGATGACCCGGAGCTCCCCTTGGCGAAGGCGCCAGACGTCGCCGGACAACTCTAGGGCGCCATCGGCGATGATGTCGCTGCCCTGAAGTGCGACTAAACGGAACGCTCGCTCCTCTGCCATGCGGTTGATTCTCTTTTCGACGACGAGCCTATCCGTGACATCGATACGCAGATATCTTCGGTCCTCAGCCGGGAGCCCGAGATAAAATTTCATCAGAGCATCGAGGTCCTTGGGTGTCAATTCCCGGATGACGATCTCAGTCCCGTCTTTCAACATTTCTGTCTTGTCCATAGGCGATTCTCCTTTTCTGCCTGGTAAAGACTATAGGAAGGCACTCGGGAAATGTCAAGAATCAAAAAATTGGTTCTTAAGAGGAGGATCGACCTTCCTTGACGAAGACAAGCAGGCCGAGGGCCAAGGCCGTTAAGGCTAATGAGAAAAAGAACGGAGCGAACATGCCCATCCTGTCCCAAAGAAATCCCGCGACCAACGAAGCGGGTAGGGCGCAGAGCCCGATGACCATTTGAAACCCGCCCAGGCAGCTCGCCCGGAAGGGCAGGGGGGAGAGCTCGCAGACCAAGGTCCTCTGGACGGGGTCAAGGCTGGCCTTGTGGATCCCGTAGAGAACGAAAAGGCCGACGATGAGGAGGCGGCTGCGACTGACGATGATGCCCAGGCAGACGCCCGCCCAAAACAGGTAGGCCAACATCAAAACGGGCTTCCGGCCGATCTTGTCCGAAAGCTTGCCAAAAGGGAGGGAAAATAGGGATGCCGTGGCCGTATAGATCAGATAAAGGACCGGGACAAAGCCGACCTTGAACCCGAAATTTTTGGCATAGACCAGCAGGAAAGAATAGCTGAAGGCGCCCAGAGCGTAGAGAGCATTCAGAACCATGTAGAGCCGCAGATTTTTATGGATGTCTTTAAACGAAATGCCTTTGTAGATCTTGACACCGCGGGTCTTCTCTTCCTTGATATTCAGGACAATGAGCCAAGCGCTGATCAGGGAGGGGATGGCGGCCAAAGCAAAAAGTAGCTTGATACCCAATAGGTTGACTAAGGCGATACAGATCAGGATGCCCACGACGGCGCCGGCGTTGTCCATGGTTCGCAAAAGCCCGAAATTCCTGCCGCGGATATCATCCCTTGAGATATCCGCAACGAGGGCGTCCCGGGGTGCGCTCCGGATCTTGCCGACCCTGTCCAAAATCCGGAAGGGGATGAGATGCTGCCAGACAGAAGAGATGGCATATCCGAGCCTTGAGCCGGAGCCGCAGAGATACCCAAGCCAGATGAAAAATTTTCTTTTTTGGATGCGGTCCGAAAGATAGCCGGAGGCGGCCTGGGAAAGAGATACGAGCGCTTCGCCCAGCCCGTCGAGAAAACCGAGCGCGGCCATGTTGGCCTTGAGAATCGTTGTGACAAAGAGGGGCCAGATGGGATAGATGATGTCCGAGCCCATGTCGTTCAAGAACGATGCCAGGGCAAATGTCCGTATCGCTTTTTTCTGATCTGCGGCGGCCTCTTCCATTGTCCGTCCCTCGGTTTTCAAAGACCGATTATACTCTAAACGGAAACCTCGGCAATATCTCTTAGTATCGGGCGGGGAACGGGGACGGCCGGTTCCCTTTGAGTTGACTTGGTCGAGACCCCGGAGATATCATACATGGGAATTTTTTATAATGGAGGATTATGAGCATGCCCATCAAGAGGTCGAATACGTGTTTTGTGGCGCTTCTGTTTTGTCTTTGTTCTGTCTTCCCGGCGACCGGGCAGGATACCGGCGATAAATCGCTGCAGCTCAAGATAGGCGATCCCCGGTTCAAGGACAAGGTGCTGGATGTCGCCCCTGAAGGACTTTATGCCATGGAAACGGGCACCGCCATTCCTTTCGCCAAGATGATCCAGGAGATGAAGGGAATCCCACTCATATACATCGGGGAAACCCATAATTCTCTCCCCATGCATGACCTCCAGCTCAAGATCATCCAAGCCCTTTATGAACAGGACCGCAACATCGCCATCGGCCTGGAAATGTTCCCGGTGACATCTCAGGATGTTTTGAACAAATGGAGCCTGGGCATCCTTTCCCAAGACGAATTTCTCCGCGAAGCCTTGTGGTATATCCATTGGAATTTCAATTTCGATTTCTACGAAAAGATCTTCGCTTTTGCCAAGGCCAGGACGATTCCCGTTTACGGCCTCAATGCCCCCAGGGAAATTATCACCAAGATTCGGATGAGCGGCTGGGACGCCCTCAACGACGAAGAAAAGGCGATCGTCCCCAAGCCCGACGTGACGCATCCGGAACACAGGCAGTTGATCCGGACAATTTTTGAGAGCGCGGAGATTCCCCATCAGATGAAAGGCGCCGGCTTGGACATGATGTTCGAGGGCCTGTACCGGTCTCAAACGGCCTGGGATTTTGTCATGGGCTATCACGCGCTCGAAGGTTTGAAAAAAGAGCAAAAAAAGATGATCGTCCTGGCAGGGTCAGGCCATCTGATCTATCATCTGGGCATCAATCTGCGGGCCTTCGAAAAGAGCCGGCTGGCGAGCAAAACCGTCATTTCCGTTTTCGTTGCCAAAGGCCAGAAAAGCGTCCGGGTCTCAAGGAGCCTCGGCGACTACATCTGGGGAATCCCAGAAGAGGCAAGGCCTGGGTTCCCTTCGATCGGCCTCAGCTTCAAGAAATTCAAAGGCCTGGAGAATGTCGTCATCGACGGCAAGCCCATGGACGGCGTCGCCAAGGGCGCCGATTTTGAAAAAGGCGATATCGTCCTGGCGGTCGATGGACAGCCGGCCACGGATATCAACGAGCTCAGGATTTATCTGGCCAAATTCAAATGGGAAGACGAGGTCAAGTTCCGGATTCTCCGCAATGCTCAGGAAAAAGACGTCGTCCTGAAATTCAAAGAGGCGCCGGCGGCCCAGGCGGAGCCCAAGCAAGCGCTCTGATCAGGGGTCATTTATTTTTTTCTGTGATATCGAGATAGATCACCTCGACCAGGCTCATCGAGCGCCGGCCGGTCGGCGATGGGCGTTCCTCGACGTTGAAGATTTTTTTAATTTCATCGAGGGATTGGCCGGCCTTGACCATCGCTTGGATCTTTTGTTGTTTATCCTCGATGGAGGTCAGCAGGCCTTCGATGTCTTTCCTGCTCAGGATGTTATTGTGGCCGGCAATAAAAGTGTCGGCATCAAGCGCCAGAATGCCCTTCAAATTTTTGACCAGCCCGAATGATGTCCCGCCCTTCTGGCGGTGGATGAGCGGGTCGCGGCCGATGAAAACGAGATCGCCGACAAACGCGACTTTTTGGACAGGAAAATAGACCACGAGATCTCCGCTGGTATGCGCCGGTCCGAAATGCAGGAGTCGGATCGACTCGCCATCCAGAGAAAGAGCGAACACCGGGTCTGTGAATGTCTGATTTGGTAGATAGGCTTGGAGAGCCTGGAGGGAAGTGTCTTTGAACGCCTCTTCCATGTCCTCTTTCGTTTGGGCGTGGGCGATGATCTTCAGGCCCATCGGAAAGCCGTTCAACCCGTTGACGTGATCGCCGTCGCTGTGGGTGATGACCATTTGCCTGATCGGGTTGGGCGTCAATTTCCTAATTTCCTCAACCTCCTGCTTGGCCGACTCGGCGGTCATTTTGGCATCAATGGTCAGGACGCCATTTTTGCCGATAAAGAAACCCGTGTTGGCCCCGCTACCGCCCTTGACCATATAGATCCCGTCCTTGACCTGCTGGACTGTGATGGGCGCCGGCTGCTGCGACTGCGGGGTGAACCCTTGGCTTGCGATCAGGACACAAAGCACGGTGAAAACCAGCGAAAATGCTGTCCGCTTTTTCATGGAAGCCTCCTCCGCCAGAATCAAAGTTTCAAGGTATGCCAAATTCTATCAAATGTGATGGATTTCATAAAGAGCCAGCCGATTTGGGATAAGGAATACGGCGAGCTCTGGATTTCGACCTTGCCCGTCTTAATGGCCTCGATGACAGAGGCCGTGTCCTTCTCGGAATCGATCAGGGAATAGGTCTTGCCGAACTGCCAAAGAGCGTGGGCATCGGAGTTGCCGATCACCGGCTTGTGGCTCAGAGAAGCAATCCGGAGTGCCTGTTTATTGGGGTTAATCAGGTCTGAATAGTAGCTCGAGAACTCGAGGGCGTCGAAGCAGGGGAGCCAAGAATAGATCCTTGATCGCAGGGATTTGGACAAGAAAAAAAAAGGATGCGGCGCGATCCACAGGCTTTTGTCATCCTTCAGCCCGGGCATTTCATCGAGGCGGTATTTGTCTTTCGTGATTTTGAATCGGGGATTGATGACGAGGGCATGGGCCCTGTCCACCATGATTTCTGTTCCGGGGATGAGAAGGATCCCTTTCCGGACGGCATAGCTCTCCAGCTTTTTGGTGAAGGTGATGGCCTGGTGATTGGTGATCGCCAGCACGTCAAAATTTTGTTCAGACGCCCGGTCGATGAGCTCGATGGCGGTGTGCTTGATGTTGTCACAAGGATCTTCAGCCGTGTGGATATGAAGATCCGCTTTTAGCTTTTTTCCAAGGCCAACCCTCAACATCTAGCTAAAAAATCCCCTTCTTCTCCCTTCCGACAGGGACGGGGAAGGGGATTCGACAGAGTCACTTCCTTAAGGCGTCTTTGACCTTGAGTCCGATTTCGGCGGGGCTTTTGGCCACATGGACCCCCGCGGCTTCGAGCGCTTCCATCTTCTCCTTGGCGGTACCTTTTCCGCCGGAGATAATGGCGCCGGCATGCCCCATGCGGCGTCCCGGGGGAGCCGTTTGTCCGGCAATGAAGCCGATGACAGGCTTGTCGAATTCTTTCTGGATGTAGGCAGCGGCTTCCTCTTCGGCGGTTCCGCCGATTTCGCCGATCATGATAACGGCTTCCGTGTCTTTGTCCGTCTTGAAAAGCTTGAGCAGGTCGATATATTTCATCCCCACGATCGGGTCGCCGCCGATGCCGATCGCTGTCGACTGGCCGAAGCCGAGCTGGGTGACTTGGTCGACGGCTTCGTAAGTCAGCGTTCCGGAGCGAGAGATGATGCCGATCCGGCCGGGCGCGTGGATAGGGCCGGGCATGATGCCGATTTTGCATTTCCCCGGAGAGATGACTCCGGGTGTGTTGGGGCCGATGAGCGCGCAGGTTTTGCCCCGCAGAAAGGCTTTGGCCTTGATCATATCAAATGTGGGGATGCCTTCGGTGATACAGACGATCACTTCGATGCCCGCTTCGGCCGCTTCCATGATGGCGTCGGCGGCAAAGAAGGATGGAACGAAGATGGCTGCCGCATTGGCCCCGGCCTTCAACCGGGCTTCCGCCACGGTGTTGAACACCGGGATTCCCAAATGGGTTGTGCCGCCTTTGCCCGGAGTCATTCCGGCCACGACCTTGGTGCCGTATTCCACCATTTTTTGGGTGTGGAATGTGCCCTCTCCGCCCGTAATGCCCTGGACAACAACTCGGGTTTTTTCATCGATCAGGATGCTCATCGTGCGCTCCTTTTTGCCTGCTGTTGGGCTAGTGGTACAACTTTTTCCGCGGCTTCCTTCATCGTATCGGCGGCATAAAAAGCCAGGCCGGATTCCTCGAGGATTTTTTTGCCCGCGTCCATATTCGTGCCTTTGAGCCTGACCACCATCGGGATTTTGAGCCCGATCTCTTTGGCGGCCTTGACGATTCCGGCGGCGACCAAGTCGCAGCGGACAATGCCGCCGAAGATGTTGATCAGGGCGGCCTTGACATCCTTGTCGGAGACAAGGATCTTGAAGGCATTGGTGACGGCCTCTTCGGAGACGCCGCCGCCGACATCCAGGAAATTGGCCGGCATGCCGCCCGAATATTTGATGATGTCCATGGTGGCCATGGCCAGCCCGGCGCCGTTGACCATGCAGCCGACATTTCCATCCAGTTTGATGTAGTTCAGGTTGAATTTGGAGGCCTCGACCTCGAGCGGTTCTTCTTCGTCCAGGTCGCGCATGGCCTGGATCTCGGGATGGCGGGCCAGCGCGTTATCATCAAAATTCATCTTGGCGTCCAAGGCCAATACGCTTCCTTGTTTTGTGACAAGCAGAGGGTTGATTTCGGCCAGCGATGCGTCCGTTCCTTCAAAGGCCCGATAAAGCCCGGCGATGAACTTCACGGCCTGTTTATGGGTTTCTCCTGCGAGTCCCAGCTGGAAGGCCAGTTTTCGAGCCTGGAACCCGGCGAATCCAGACGCGGGATTGACATATTCCTTGAATATCAGCTCGGGTTTCTCGGCGGCGACCTTTTCAATTTCCACGCCGCCTTCGGTGGAAGCCATGATGACAACGGCCTCGCGTGCCCTATCGATGACGATGCCGATATAAAGCTCGCGGGCGATTTCCAGAGCTTCCTCGACCAGGAGCCGCTTGACGATCTTTCCTTCCGGCCCTGTCTGCTGGGTGATGAGCTTCATCCCGATCATGCCCTTGGCGAGTTTTTTTGCGTCCTCAGCGCCGTTGGCCGGCTTGATGCCGCCGCCCTTGCCCCTGCCTCCAGCGTGGATCTGAGCTTTAAGGACGACCTTGGGCCCGATCTTCCCGGCGATTTCTGCAGCCTTTTCCGCCGTCTCCGCGACTTCGCCTTTCGGGATTTGGACACCATATTTGGCCAGGATCTGTTTGGCTTGGTATTCGTGGATTTTCACTTCTTTTTTTTACCTCCGACGGCATGTTTCCAACGCCCCTTAATTGACTAAGGGGTGTTGGAGAAGGGTCATAGCATTTAGTGCTTAATTCTTCTCTTCTGCTTCGTTATTTTTAGCCCAATCTTGACTTTTTTGAGGGCGGACGACGCCTTTCGAGACAAGCCCGCGCCGCCCTCACATTTTTACGCGATCCGATACTTCTTCTTTCCTTCTTCGTAAAGGTCCCCGCCATACATGTCGTTGATGACGATGCAGGGGAAATCCTTGACTTTGACTCTGCGTATCGCTTCCGGTCCCAGCTCGGGATAGGCCACGATTTCCGAGCTTTCGATGCTCTTGGAGATCAGGGCGCCCGCTCCGCCGACCGCGGCCAAGTAAACGGCCTTGAACTTCATCATGGCCTCTTTGACTTCCTTGCTGCGCGAACCCTTGCCAATCGAACCCTTGAGGCCCAGCGAGTGAAGGATGGGCGCATAGGAATCCATCCTGTAACTGGTCGTCGGGCCGGCCGAGCCGATGGCTTTTCCGGGCCGGGCGGGTGTGGGGCCGACATAGTAGATTAGCTGTCCCTTGACATCAATCGGAAGCTGTTTGCCGTCCTTGATTAGGTCGACCAGTTTTTTGTGGGCAGAATCGCGTCCGCAGAGGAGGTAGCCCGTGATATAGACGCGGTCGCCGGCCTTCATCTTGGCGATGACGTCGTCGGTGACCGGAGTCGTGATTCTGTGTTCTGCCATTGTTTTAACCTTTCAAAGCAAAAGCGATGCTTCGCGACATCGCTCAAAGCCTTATAGCTTTGTCTCTTCGGTCGTTTTTTTGACGGAAGCGATGGTCTTCTGGAGCAGGGCGTTCTCCTCTTCGGTCAGCTTGATCTCGTAGATCTTTTCGAGACCCTTAGCCGTGATCAGGCAGGGCACGCCGATGAAGAGGCCGTTGATCCCGTACTCGCCCTGGCAGAGCGCCGCGCAGGCGATAATGCGCTTCTTATCCTTGAGATAGGATTCAGCCATGGTGGCCGCGCTCCAGGCCGGGCTGAAGAAGGCCGAGCCTTTGCCGAAGAGTTTCACGATTTCCGTGCCCGCTTCGCGTGTCCGGAGGGCCAGCTTGTCGATCTGCTCTTTGGTGGCGATTTCGGCCAGGGGCACGCCGCCGACCGTGGTCAACCTGGGCAGGGGCACCATATCGGGCCCGTGACCGCCGAGAACCGTGCCGGCCACATCGGCGACCGATACGCCGAGCTCCATGGCGATGAAGGCGCGCCAGCGCGCCGTATCCAACGCACCGGCCATACCGACGACCTGATGCCTGGGGAAACCGGTCAGCTTGTAGAATGCGTAGACCATCGCGTCGAGGGGATTGGTCAGGATGATGCAGAATGCTTTGGGCGCATACTGTTTCACGCCGTTGGCCACATCGATGATGATCTTGAGGTTCACGTTGAGCAGGTCTTCCCGGGTCATGCCCGCTTCGCGGGGCTTGCCGGCCGTGACGATCACGACGTCTGCGCCTTCGATGTCTTTGTAATTTGACGTGCCGGCGATATTGGCGTCGTAGTCGCCGTGGGGCGCCATTTCCATCAGGTCGAGGGCCTTGCCCTTGACCGGATTCTCATAAGCAGGAATATCAAGGATGACGACGTCTCCCAGCTCTTTCTGGGAGGCGATCATGGCCAAGATCTGGCCGATCTGGCCGCCCCCGATAAGTGCGATCTTCTTTCTCTTAAAACCCATTAAGACCTCCTGTGCAAACATATTCAAAATTGTCGGAGCCTCGGGGCCCCGTCAATTTTATGACAGCCCTTGAGAACTCAGCATCAAATTCCTCTTATTCGCCATTCGGCTCGGCCTAGCCGCGGTCGAAGCCAGAATATAATGGATTTCCTTGAGTGAGTCAAGGCGGCAATAGCGCCGAATTATGCTTTCAGATAAGCGTCCCACCGACCTTTGAGCTTCGGATCTCGGAGGGTTTCCATCAGGTAATCAGTGAATGCCGTTCCCGTGGCGCCCGTCGATCGTCCGGTGATCACCAGTTTCTTCTCGTACTGGCCGCAGATGTCGAGCGCCATCTCCAGGCTTTTGCCTTTTTCCGGGAATCCGATATGGGCGAGAAGCATGGCCGCGGCCCGGATCATGGAGGCAGGGTCGGCGAACTGGGCGCGTCCTTCTTTGACCATACGAGGCGCCGAGCCGTGAATGGCTTCGAACATGGCATATTGTTTCCCGATATTGGCGCTCCCCGCCGTGCCGACACCCCCTTGAAACTCGGCGGCTTCGTCCGTCAGGATGTCCCCGTAAAGGTTGGGAAGCACCAGGACCTGAAATTCGCGGCGCCGTTTTTCGTCGACCAGCTTGGCGGTCATGATATCGATATACCAGTCATCGACTTGAATATTCGGGTAATCTTTGGCGATGCGGTAGAAGTTTTCGAGAAAGCGGCCGTCGGTCGTCTTGATGACGTTCGCCTTCGTCACGCAGGTCACGCGCGTGCGGCCATTGTTCTTGGCATGCTCAAAGGCCAGTCGGCAGATGCGGTCCGCGCCGGGCGCGGAGATCAAACGGAAGTCTATGGCGATGTCTTTATCGACTTCGATGCCGTAGGGGCCGAGGGCATAGAGGTCCTCGGTGTTCTCTCTGAAGAAGATCCAGTCGATGCCCTGCTTGGGGACCCGAACCGGCCGGACGTTGGCGAACAGGTCCAATTCCTTGCGTATCGCGACGTTGCAGCTCTCGATGTTCGGCCATGGATCGCCTTTGCGCGGAGTGGTCGTGGGCCCTTTGAGAGTGACATGATATTTTTTGATCTCGGCGAGGACGTCGTCCGGTATGGGCTTGTTGCAGGCCGCGCGGTTTTCGATGGTCAATCCTTCGATGTCATGGATAATGACCTTGCCGTTCTTGATTTCGTCCTTGAGCAGGAAGTGCAAAACACGCTTGCCTTCCTTGGCGATATAAGGACCGATGCCGTCCCCGCCTATCAAGCCGACTTTGAGCGGTTTGATTTTGCCATAATCGATCCAGTCCGGCGCGGATTTGACGCGCTCCATGCGATTCATCTGGTTCTCGAGAATTTTGCCAAAATGTTCTTTGGCTCTTTCAATGGCAGCCTGATCCATATTTCATCCTCCCTTCTAGAGATTTAATCGTAGGAAAAAATAGAGAAGCCATTCTATAATGATTGCCGAGGAAAATCAACATGGACACTCTTGGAAGGAAACCCTTCCTTAGGGTTTCCTTCCAACGGTCGCTTCGCTCCCTGCCATCCTTCCAATGAGCATCAGGCGATGAATTTATAGGGAGGGACACTCTTGGAAGGAAACCCTTCCTTAGGGTTTCCTTCCAAGAGTGTCCGATAGGACCTGTCGGGCTGCGTCTGCGAGATTGCATTGACAATGGACTATAAAACATTCTATACACTAGGTGAGCGATCGCGATCGGAAATCATGGGGAGAGTGACATGCTGGAAAATTATTTTAAAAAAGATAATGAGAGGAAAGGGCAGGGGATTCCGCCCTTGCCCTTGAATCCAGACGAGACGGCTGAAGTTTGCAAGCTCCTGGAGAATCCGCCGAAAGGCCAGGCAGAGCAACTGGTGAACCTGCTCAAAAACCGCGTGTCGCCGGGCGTGGACCCCGCAGCCAAGGTCAAAGCGGCCTGGCTGGCAAAGGTGGCGAGGGGAGAAACCTCGTCGCCCGTGGTCTCCCGAATAGACGCCATCTTTATGTTGGGCACGATGCTCGGCGGATATAACGTCGGACCGCTTGTTGAGTTCCTAGAGAACCCGAAACTCGCCTCAAACGCAGCGCAGGCCCTCAAGCCCATCATTCTGGTTTACGGAGCTTTTGACACTATCCTGAAAATGGCCAGGACAAATCCTCATGCCCAAGACGTTCTGAAATCCTGGGCCGACGGGGAATGGTTCCTTTCCAAACCGGCCTTTCCCCAGGCTCTGAGGCTGAAGGTCTTTAAAGTGGACGGGGAGATCAATACGGATGATTTTTCGCCGGCCAAACACGCCTCCAGCCGTTCCGATATTCCTCTCCATGCCTTGGCCATGGGCGAAACCAGGTTCCCGGGCGCATTAAAAACGATCAGCCAATTTCGTTCGGAAGGACAACGGGTTGTTTTTGTCGGCGATGTGGTGGGAACCGGATCTTCGCGCAAATCGGCCTGCAATTCTTTAATGTGGCACATCGGTGAAGACATTCCTTATGTTCCCAATAAACGGCGGGGGGGTGTTGTGGTCGGGGGCCTGATCGCTCCTATCTTTTTCAATACGACAGAGGATTCCGGCGGCCTGCCCATCATGGCCGACGTCTCCAAGCTCAAAACCGGAGACGTCATCACCCTGGATTCCGAAGCCGGGACGATCAAGAGCCCGTCCGGAGAAATTTTGGCCAAGTTTGAATTCAAGCCGGCGACCATCAAGGACGAATTCCGGGCCGGTGGACGGTTGAACCTAATCATCGGCCGTGCGCTGACCAATAGAGCGCGCGCCGCCTTGGGTCTGCCCGAAGCGGAATTCCTCACCCGGATCGAAAATCCCAAGCCCAAGCCGGGACAGGGCTTCAGCCTGGCCCAAAAAATCGTGGGAAAGGCTTGCGGCCTGGACGGGATTTTGCCGGGTTCCGCTTGCGAGCCCAAGATGACCACGGTCGGGTCCCAGGATACCACGGGTCCCATGACCTCGGATGAGCTGAAAGAGCTGGCCTGTCTTGAATTCCAGACCGAGCTTTTCATGCAGTCGTTCTGCCACACGGCGGCCTATCCTAAGGCAGCCGATGTCAAGATGCATAAGACTCTGCCTAAGTTCGTCGTCGAGCGGAAAGGTGTGTCCTTGAAGCCGGGCGATGGAGTCATCCACTCCTGGATCAACAGGCTTATCTTGCCGGATACCATGGGGACAGGGGGAGATTCTCATACCCGCTTCCCGATCGGCTTGAGCTTTCCGGCCGGCTCGGGGCTTGTCGCTTTCGCCGGGGCCTTGGGGTTCATGCCGCTCGACATGCCCGAATCGGTGCTTATCCGTTTCCAGGGCAAGCTCAATCCGGGCATCACCCTGCGCGACGTGGTCAATGCTATTCCCCATTTTGCCATCAAGCAGGGGCTGCTGACGGTTGCCAAAAAAGGGAAAAAAAACGTGTTCAACGGCCGTCTGATCGAGATGGAAGGGCTGCCGGACCTGACCGTGGACGAGGCCTATGAGCTGACGGATGCGACCGCAGAGCGGTCGGCGGCGGGCGGGGTCATCGCCCTGGACCCCCAACGGGTGGCCAAGTATCTGAAGAGCAATATCGCCCTGATGGAAAAGATGATCGAGCAGGGCTATCAAGATGCCCGGACGCTGCGGAAAAGAATTGATGCCTGCCGGGCCTGGCTGGGAAAGCCGACGCTCCTTCAGGCCGATAAAAACGTCGCTTATGCGGCCGTCCTGGAGATCAATCTAGCCGAAATCAAAGAGCCCATCCTGGCCTGCCCCAATGACCCCGATGATGTGAAGTTGCTTTCCGAAGTCGCCGGTGACAAGATCGACGAGGTGTTCATCGGGTCGTGCATGACGAACATCGGGCATTTCCGCGCCGCCGCCAAAATTTTCGACAAGGCGGGCTATTTGAGGACGCGCATTTGGCTCACCCCCCCAACCCGAATGGACGCCAACCAGTTGAAGAAAGAGGGATATTATGCGATTTATTCGGGCGTCGGAGCGAGGATCGAGATCCCCGGCTGCTCGCTGTGCATGGGAAACCAGGGCCGGGTCCAGCCCGGCGCGACGATCATTTCCACGTCGACGCGCAACTTCGATGATCGCATGGGCGACGGGGCGCGTGTTTACCTTGGATCGGCGGAGCTGGCGGCCATTGCTTCTTTGGAAGGAAAGCTGCCCGGCCTCGAAAAATATTTTTCTCTGATGAAAGAGAAAATTATGCCATACGCCGCCGACATCTACCGCTATCACCAATTTGATGAGGTGGCCGATTTTTCCTTGCACTATGCCGGTTAAATCCCGGATCTTGAATGTCCCCCTCCCTCGTTGAAAGACAGGGGAGAGGGGGCGATGAATTTTTGCCAGGAGAAAGAAACTGATGATCGCATTAAAAGGCCGGACAACGCTGATCACGGGCGGGTCGCGGGGCATCGGCCGAGCTACGGCCCTCCTGTTTGCCGAGGCGGGAAGCGACGTCGCCTTCAATTTCCAATGCCGCGAAAAGGAAGCCTTTGACGTCAAGAAGGCTATTGAGACCAAAGGCAGGTCCTGCTTGGTTTATCAAGTTGAGATATCCCATGAGGCTGACGTGAGGCGGATGGTGGGCGATATCATCCGGTCCTGGGGCCGCATCGATGTTCTTGTCAACAATGCGGGGATCTGGACCTATGGAGAAATGGGCAACATGGACACAGAGGTCTGGAAAGAAACCATGGAGGTCAACCTCGACAGCGTCTTCTATTTCACCAATGCCGTTGTCCCTCACATGAAAAACCAGAAGCAGGGATGGATCATCAATGTGGCATCCACGGCCGCCGTCAGGGGAGAGGCGCTTCATTCTCATTACGCCGCGAGCAAAGGCGCCCTGTTGGCCCTGACGAAATCTCTGGCGGTAGAGCTCGCTCCGTGCAATATCCGCGTCAATTGCGTGGCCCCGGGGTGGGCGGATACGGACATGTGCGCGGAGTCCTTCAGCGACCCGGCTTTCAGGGAAAGCGTGCGCCAATCGATTCCGCTGAAACGGATTCCATCGCCGGAGGATATTGCAGGCCCGATCTTGTTCTTGGCCTCGGACCTGGCCCGCCATATCACCGGCGCCGTCATCAATATCAACGGGGGCTCGGTTCTCTGCGGCTCATGAGCGTCTCCGATCCAGGCCGGCTTGTTAAATTTCCATAAATCTGGTATTTTTGGTCGCGCCCTTGAAAAAGGGGATGGGTCTATTTTTTTGGAGGAGAATGCGATTTCTCGAGTGACTGGGGAAAATAAGGCCGTTCCGTTGGATGGAAAGGAAGGAGACCGTATTGAAGAAATCTTTTGATTCTTGGAAAAGAGAAAAGTACGACAGGGTCTTCAGGCAGAATGCATGCCAGATCAAGGACTGGACGACCGTTTCGGGAAGAAGAATCAAGGAACTCTATACGCCCCTGGACATCCCGGGATTTGATTATAAAAGGGAATTGGGGTTTCCCGGCGAATACCCTTTCACCAGAGGAGTTCATCCGACCATGTATAAGGGGCGCCTCTGGACAATGCGCCAGTTCTCCGGTTTCGGCACAGCCGAGGACACAAATAAAAGGTACAAATATCTCCTGGCCCAAGGCCAGACTGGGTTGAGCGTCGCCTTCCATCTGCCGACATTGATGGGGATGGATTCCGATCACCCCATGGCCCGCGGCGAGATCGGAAAATGCGGCGTCGCCATCGATTCCCTGGCCGATATGGAAATCCTTTTTGACGGCATCCCCCTCGACAAAATCACGACCTCTATGACCATCAACCCGCCCGCCGCCGTCCTATGGGCCATGTACATCGCCGTGGCGGAAAAGCAGGGGGTTTCGTCCAAGGTCATCTCGGGCACGATCCAGAACGATATGCTTAAAGAATTCATCGCCCAGAAGACATTTATCTTTCCGCCCCGGCCTTCGATGAAGCTCATCGTCGATACGTTTGAATTCGGGGCCAAGGAGGTCCCGCGCTGGAATACGATCTCGATCTCCGGGTACCATATCCGCGAAGCGGGCGCGACGGCCATCCAGGAGCTGGCGTTTACCCTCTGCGACGGCATCGAGTATGTCGAATGGGCGCTCGAGCGGGGCCTGGACGTGGACGAGTTTGCGCCGCGGCTTTCGTTTTTCTTCAATGCTCATAACGATTTTTTTGAAGAGATCGCTAAGTTCCGGGCGGCCCGAAAGATCTGGGCCGAGGTCATGAAAAAGAGGTTCAAGGCTAAAAATCCCAGGTCTTGGTGGTTGAGGTTTCACACGCAGACATCCGGCGTGTCCTTGATGTCCCAGCAGCCCAACAACAACGTCATCCGCGTTGCCCTCCAGGCGCTGGCGGCCGTTCTCGGGGGGACCCAATCGCTCCATACGAATTCTCTGGATGAAACCTATGCCCTGCCTTCGGAAGAGGCCGTGACCATCGCCCTTCGCACGCAGCAGATTATCGCCCACGAAAGCGGCGTCATCAACACCATCGATCCTTTGGCCGGCTCTTATTTTGTCGAAACCCTGACCAAGGATATGGAGCGCGAAACCCAAGCTTACATTAAAAAAATCGACGACATGGGCGGCATGGTCAAGGCCATCGAACTCGGCTTCCCGCAGAAGGAAATCACGGACAGCGCCTATTGGTACCAAAAGGCCGTCGAAGGCAAGGAAAAAATTATCGTCGGCGTCAATGCCTATACCATGGAGCATGAGCCGATCTCGCTTCTGGAAATCGACGAGAGTGTCGCCAAGCACCACCTGGCGCGGCTGAGAAAGATCAAGACAACGAGGAATGGCAGGCGGGTTAAGGATGGTTTGAAGGATTTGAAGAAGGCGGCGGGCGATGAGGAAAACCTCATGCCGCATCTCATCCGCTGTGTTAAAACATACGCAACGTTGGGGGAAATCGTTGACACTCTCAAAGAGGTCTACGGCGAATATCAAGAGCCGATCTGGTATTAACGTTATTCGGGGGAGGATCCCATGCCTGGAAAAAAAATACGAGTTTTGGTTGCCAAGCCGGGCCTGGACGGCCATGACAGGGGAGCCAAGGTGATCTGCCGGGCTTTACGGGATGCGGGCATGGAAGTCATCTATTCCGGGCTGCGGCGGACGCCCGAAGAAATCGTCCATGCCGCCGTCCAGGAGGATGTCGATATCATCGGCCTGAGCATTCTCTCCGGTGCCCATACGGTGCTCTTCCCAAAAATCATCAGCCTGCTCAAGGGCAACCAGGCCGAGGACATCGTGGTCATTGCCGGGGGCATCATTCCCGAGAAAGATATCCCCAAGATGAAGAAAATCGGCATTGCCGAAATTTTTCTGCCGGGGTCCTCGACCCAGGACATCGTGCACTGGATCGAGGAATATATGAGACGGCAAAAGTCGAATCCCAAGAAATAAACTGCTTGACATCGAAAATTGGGTTATGGTAACAAAGAAGGGTAAAATCAAGAGACGATCGTCGTGGCAAAGAAATTTTTGTCTCTAATCATCATTCCGCACAGCAAATCGAACTACCGGACGCTTTCTTTTTCGAAAAAGACGTTGAAAATTTTGCTGTGGAGCGGCATCGTCCTGGGCGTCCTGGCAGCGGCCGTCACGGTGGATTATGTCCGGATCCAGGTGACGCGCAAGACCTACCGGACCGTCTTGAGCGAGAACCAGCGGCAAAAAGAGACGCTCGTCCAATATCAAACTTCGATCGGAACGCTCAACAAAAAGCTCGAAAGCCTGGAGACTTACCAAAAAAAGCTCAACCTGATTGCCGGGATCAAATCCCAGGATGTTTTAAAAGATGTTGGCGTCGGCCCGGTCAAAGATGCTGTCGGCGAGGGCCAGACCGTGCCCGGTGGGCCGCCCCGGCTTTCGACAGCGAACATCAAGTCCTTATCTCAGAAAACAGACGACGTTCAGAAAAACTTCGACACGCTCCTGAATTTCTTCGAAAACCGGACCGCCCAACTGGCTTCGACACCGACCATTTGGCCGACGGTCGGCATATTGACGTCAAGCTTCGGCTGGCGCGCCGATCCCTTCACGCAAGAACAGGAATTCCACAAAGGCATTGATATCGCGGCCGGCTGGGGCAGCCCGGTGGTGGCCACCGCCGACGGCAGTGTCATCGCGATCAATACTGATAAGATGCTCGGCAGATCGATCACCATCAGCCACGGCTTTGGCGTGACGACCGTATACGCCCATTTGAACAAGGTCCTGGTTCGGATCGGACAGAAAGTCAAGCGCAGGGACATCATCGGCGAAGTGGGGAATACGGGGAAGGCGCTCGGCCCCCATCTCCACTATGAAGTCCATCTGAACGACAGGGCCATGAATCCCTATTCTTATATTCTCGAAGAAGAATAACCCTTTCTCGCTCTTCCCGTCAGCCCAGTCCATCCGACGTCTTGAGATGTTCTCCCAAGGAAAAGGAAAAGGCGCTCATCGCCTTTTTGTTTTCGGGCCGGAGAGTCTGGATCAGGTACAGGCTCTTGTCCTTGCAGCAGACCATGATTCCGTATTTTTCAATCGAGACGATTGTGCCGGGAGAATCTTGGCCGGCCTTTTCAAATGAGGGCTGCCCTTCCTGGATGATGATCCTGCGGCCGTGCAAAAACGTGTAGGCGGAAGGCCAGGGCGTCATGGCCCGAACCTTCCTGTCGACGGCTTCGGCATCCTGGGCCCAATCGATCAACCCGTCTTCCTTTTTAAGCTTAGGGGCATAGGTTGCCTGGGTATGATCTTGGAGGGTGGGCCGGACGCGTTCGATGACGGCCAGAGTTTTAAAAAGGAGTTCGGCACCGATATAGGACAGACGGGTCTCCAGATTGAGCGCAGTTTCTCTGGGAAGAATGGCCACTTCTTCAGCCGCCAAAATATCCCCCTCGTCCATTTTCTCATTCAGCCTGAAGATCGTCACGCCGGTCCGTGTTTCTTCGTTCAGAACCGCCCATTGGACGGGCGAGGCTCCGCGATACTTGGGCAAGAGGGAAAAATGGACATTGACCGATTTGTACTTGGGAATATCAATGATCGAGAGTGGAATCATCTGCCCGTAGGCGACGACGACGATGATCTCCGGCTCGCCCTCTCGGATTTTTTTAAGGGCCGCCGCATCTTTTCGGATCCTTTCGGAGGCATAATGAGGGAGACCTTTATCCAGGGCAAATGTTTTGACGGCGCAAGGCTTCAGCTTTTTTCCCCGGCCAAAAGGCTTGTCCGGCTGTGTAATGACGAGCTCGATGCGGTGGCCGGCGCTGAGAAGCCTGGCCAGCGAGGGGATGGCCGTAGCCGGACTGCCGAAAAAGACGATACGCATTATTTCTTCGAAGAGGCCGCCTTCTTTTTGAATCGTTTTTTTATTAAATTCTTCTTGAGGGAAGAGAGGCTGTCGATGAACAATCTTCCATTCAGATGATCGATCTCGTGGCAGAACACCCTGGCCAGAAGGTCCGCGGCCTCGATTTTTTTTTCTCGACCATCCAGATCCAAGCCTTTGATGATGACTTTCTGGGGCCTGGCGATTTTTTCATAGACTTCCGGGACGGACAGGCAGCCTTCTTCCCGGACGATCTTGCCTTCTTGGTGCACGAGCTCGGGGTTGATCAGGATAATCAAGTCCTCTTTTTTTTCGCCGATGGACAGGTCCACGGTGATGAGGCGTTTGCTGACGTCCACCTGGGGAGCAGACAGGCCCAAGCCGGGCGCGGCATGCATGGTTTCGGTCATGCTGCGGGCGAGCTCGATGATCTCCTCATCGATTTTTTTTATGGGCTCGGCCTTCTTGGTCAGAGTGGGATGCCCGAGTTTGATAATTTCGAGAATAGCCATCTGCTTATCCAGAGGCATATTTTAATACAAAAAAGGGGGCGATTCCAGAACCGTCCTCCAGGAAAGCGCGCCCATCATTAAATGACGGCCGAGGGCGGCGGAGGTTCGTCCGCGGCCCCCTTATTTCTCAACGGGACAAAAATGAGATAAAAAGCGATGAGCAGGAGCACGACCAGACCGCCGATGTAGAGATCGATGCCGCCGAAATAATTTGCCCCTTTGAAGATCTGCGGGATGTCGAAGTGGACAATATTTTGTAGGAAGAAGAATTTCCAGGCCGCCCGCAAAAGACCTGTGAGCCCTTCTCCTGCGATGAGGCCGGCCGCAAGAAGGATGCCGATATTATCCGCCCTGGCTTTCTGTGCCGGGTTTAATTTTTGCCTGACTGCGTACTTGTCCATGATGCCCTTGATCATGCCGCCGCAGAAGATGGCGAAGGTCGTTTCGAGCGGCAGGTACATGCCCACAGCGACGAGCATGGGTGAGCGAACCTGGATCAGGATGAAGGCAAATCCCATCAGCATCCCGACGATCACGAGAGGCCAGGCCATCTCGCCCCCGACAATGCCTTTAGCAAGCGCGGCCATGAGTCCCGCTTGAGGGGCGGAGAGATCTTTGCTGCCCAATTTGAAGGCGCCGATCAGGAGCATGAGCGGGAAGTAGAGAACCATGGAGGACACCAGGATGCCGAAAATATTTCCGACCTGCATCTTCCAAGGCGTGCCTCCGAGAATATGCCCGACCTTGAGGTCCTGGAGCATTTCTCCGGCGACCGCGGACGAAACGCAGACGACGGAAGCAACCCCCAGCACGGCGGTCACGCCGGGTATTCCCGTGGCGCCAATGAGGACCATAAATAGAGCGGCGATGATGAGCGTGGAGAGGGTTAGGCCGGAAATAGGATTATTGGATGAGCCGATGGTTCCGACCAGGTTGCCGGAAACAGCGGCAAAAAAGAACCCGGCCAAAGCCATGACCCCGGCGGCCAGGATGGCCGGCGGGTAGGTGCCGATAAAAACTTTGTAAACGAAAATCATGAGAAGGAAGGTGATGGCCAGCCCGCCGATAACAAACTTGATATTCAGGTCTTTTTCGATCCTGGATGTGATGCCGGTCTGTTGGCTGGTGGCCTTCTTGACGTCGCTCATCGATCTTTTTATGCCGGCCGCCAGGTTTTTCCTCATCCTGAAAAGCGTATAGCCGGCGCCGACAAGCATGCCGCCGACGGCGATCGGACGGATGATGAATTTCCAGACGTTGGTCACCATCTCTCCCCATTCGACCTGGGCCATGGCCACGCCCGGTCCATAGAACTTCTCGATGAGCTGCGGGCCGAGAAAGAACATCAAGAGAGGGGCAAAAAGCCCCCAGGCCAGAACCCCGCCGGCGAAGTTCAACGAGGCGAGTTTGGGACCGATGATGTACCCGACGCCGATATAAGCAGGATAAATGCCGGGACCGGCAACGGCGACCATCCCTCCGGCGTCAACTTTGGGCGCGTCTTTGGCTGCGCCCAGCCGGACGAGGCTGGAGCCGATGGTCCCGATCTTGATAACGAAATCTTTCGTGGCCGCGAAGATCTGGATGACCCCGAGGGAGTAGAAGAAAGCCCCGAGTCCCATGGCTTGAAAGAGGAACTTGGCGCCGGCGCTTCCCTTTTGACCGGCCTTGTGGATTTCGGAAGCCGCGACCGATTCGGGAAAGACGAGGTCGGGGTCCGTGACCATGACCCGCCGTAAAAATGTGACAAAGAGGATACCGAGCAAACCTCCGATGAACATCAAGGCCGTCGATTTGATATAGGATTCGAGGGTGTTGAAATTCGTCCAGGCGCCGGCAATGAGGAAGGCCGGGATGGTGAAGATGGCCCCGGCCGCGACGGATTCGCCGATCGAGCCGACGGTTCGGGCAAAGTTCTCTTCGAGGATGGAGCCTTTCATGATGCGCAGGACGGCCATGCCGATGACGGCAGCGGGATAAGTCGCGGCAATCGTCATCCCGGCCCTGAGCCCGAGGTAGGCGTTGGCCGATCCCAGGATGACGGTCATCACCAGGCCGATGAGCAGGGCGCGCAAAGTGAATTCTCTCATTTCCGTTTTCTCAGGGACTAACGGTTGATGGCTCATCCCACTCTCCTATGTTGAAATCGATGCCTCTATATATTCAAATTCTTGCGCCAAAGTCAAGCCGTGACGTCCCCGCCCATTATTTTATTTGCGCGGAAACGGAAATTGTGCTAAATAACTCCTGTGACTCGGCAAGGATCAAGATGAACGTGATCAACTGGATCAAGGGGCGGCTGTTTTGCGACCTGGCCATCGACTTGGGCACGACCAACACGCTGGTCTACCTGAAAGGCAAAGGAATCATCATCCAGGAGCCGTCGATCGTCGTCATCAACAAACTGACGGGAAAAGTGGAGGCCGTCGGGAACCGGGCCAAGGACATGCTCGGGAAAACGCCCGCCAACTACCTGGCCATCAAGCCCATGCGGGACGGCGTCATCGCCGATTTTGAAATCGCCGAAAAGATGCTGGATTATTTCATCAAGAAGGCGACGAACAACCGCGGCTTCCTGTTAAGGCCGCGGATCGTCATCGGCATTCCGACGGGCATTACCCAGGTCGAACGGCGGGCCGTCAAGGACGTAGCCACGCGGGCCAAAGCCACGGAAGTCTTCCTTGTCGAGCAGCCCATGTCGGCCGCTGTCGGCGCCGACCTGCCGATCACCGAACCGACGGGGAACATGGTCGTCGACATCGGCGGAGGGACGACGGACATCGCCGTCATCTCTCTCCACGGCATCGTCTTCAACCATTCGATCCGCATCGCCGGCAACGAGATGGATGAGGCCATCATCCAGTACTTGAAGAAAAAATACAACTTGCTAATCGGTGAGCGAAGCGCCGAGCAGGTCAAGATCCAGATCGGCTCAGCCTATCCTCTGGACGAGCCGCTGACCATGGAGATCAAGGGGCGGGATCTGAGAGAGGGGATTCCCAAGACGATCGTCATCGATGACCAGGAAATCCGCGAAGCCCTGGAGGATGTCGTGGCCTCCATCCTGAACGCGGTCAGGATTGCCCTGGAAAAGACGCCGCCCGAGCTGTCCGCGGATATCATCGACCGGGGCATCATCCTGACAGGAGGGGGCGCCCTCCTCAAGAATCTGGATAAGCGCATCCGGGAGGAAACACAACTGCCTGTGTTCATCACCGAGGATCCCTTGACGACCGTGGTCCTCGGCGCCGGCAAAATGCTGGATGATTTGGAGCTTTTGAAGAAAGTCTCATTGTCTTAGACTGACTAGATGGAATGCCTCAGATCCACAAGGAGCGAAGGAAACAGCTTATCTTTGCGGGCCTTCTTCTCGTCCAGTTGGTCTTGATCTCCCTCCAGGTCCCCTTGGGGGAAGAACCCAGCTATTTCGAGAAAGGGATCTTTTTCATCTTCTCGCCGGTCCAGAAAGGCGTTCATGCGCTTTTTCAAAAAATCGGCTCGGGCTGGACGAGGTATGTCTATCTGAGGAAGGTGGAACAGCAGAACCAGGGCATGAGAGATGAGCTCTTTCTCCTGCGACAGGAAAACATCCAGCTCCGCAACGGTCTGGAGAAGCTCAAGGATAAGCAGGAGCTGGAGCGTATTCTGGCCGACCTGCGCCGGTCGTTTCTCTTCGCTTCGGTCATCGGCGCCGATGCCTCCAATATCTATAAATCGATCACCATCGACAAGGGCTCGCAGGATGGGGTGATGAACGGAATGGCCGTCGTCGATCAACATGGCAATCTTGTCGGCCGCACCATCAATCCCGTTTCTCTGCGGACGGCCACGGTTCAACTCTTGACCGACGACAACAGCGGCGTGAGCGTTTTTTCCGCGGATCACCGGGTGATGGGTGTGTTGGCCGGGGACGGGAAGGGAGGGACGTGCTGGCTCAAGTATGTCCAGGCGACGAATGCCGACCTGGCCGTCGGGGAGGAGCTGATTACATCCGGTTACGACAAGATCTTCCCGGCCGGACTCAAGGCCGGCCGCGTTGTTTCGATCGTCACCGACAATTCCCTGTTCAAAAAGATTGTCGTCCGGCCCTATCTCGGTTTCGGCAGCTTGAATTTTGTGGCGGTCTTGACGCAAAGACTGGACACGTTGTTTTAGGAACATCGCCCATGAGAGATTTTATGGAAGCAGCCGCAGGGGTCCTGATCGCATTTTTCTTCTATACCGTTTTCCGCAAGATCTCGGTGTCCCTGATTGAAAGCCTGAATGTGTTTACCCTGGCCGTGATCCTCATCGGCCTGCTGAAGGGAGAGATGGCCGGGGCTTTCATGGGAATGGCCTGCGGCCTGATCGTCGACTCATTCTCCCTCGGTGTGTTCGGCATCTCCGGGGTGGCGAATACCCTGACCGGATATCTCACGGGGGCCATCTCAAGAAAGGTCAACGTCGTCCCTTTCCTGCGCAGCTTGGTGTTCATGGGGATCATGGCCGGCCTGGAGCTTGCCGTCTGGATGGGAGTGTCCGCTTTGATTTTTGGCGAAGGCATCTATTTGGGAAAAGGCCTGATCTTCTTGCAGCCGGTCTTGACCGCCATCGTCGGGAGCGTGCTGTTCCTAAGAATTCGAAAATTCAAGGCCAAGCATGAAAAGTAGCAAGATTTACGAAGATTTTTCCCCCCTTCAGAAACGGTCTCAGGTCGTTTACCTTCTGGTCGAGATCATGTTTGTCTTGATCACGTTTTATTATTGGAAGATCCAGATCCTGGACCATCGGAAATATTGGAAAATGTCGGAGGCCAACCGGACCCGGGAGGTCGTCGTCCCGGCGCCGCGGGGCGTGCTGACCGACCGAAGCGGCTCGGTGGTTCTGGCCGATAACATTGGCGCCTTCAAAGCCTCTATCATCCGCGAGGACTGCAAGAATTTCCAAGAATCTTGCCAAAAAATCAGCCGGCTCCTGGGCCTGCAAGAAGAGGAGCTTAAAAAGAGAATCGAGAAATACAAAGCCCTGCCGCTGTTCAAGCCGGTCGTTGTCAAGGACAACTTGACCGTGGAAGATGTGGCGCGGGTCGAGGGTCGGAAAGCCGACCTTCCCGAACTGGTTATCGAAACAGAGCCAAAAAGGTTTTATCCATTTGGAAGTCTCGCCGCTCATGTGATCGGGTACATGCAGGAGCCCACGGCGGAGGAGCTCAAAACCGTTTACAAAGACCGCCGTTTGGGCGACTTGGTCGGAAAAACGGGCATAGAAGCGACATACGAGAGCCGCCTTATCGGGGAGGACGGAAAGGTCGTGGAGGTCGTCGACAGCCAGGGCAGAAAAATGGATGAGCTGAACAGGATGGACCCAAACCAGGCGCCAAGGCTCAGGCTGACCTTGGATTACGATCTTCAGGCCAAAGCGGAAGAGCTTCTGGCGGGTCGAGAGGGCTCGATCATTGTCCTCGAGCCCAAAACGGGTGACGTCCTAGCCCTGGCCAGTTTTCCGACCTTTGACCCCAATAAATTCATCAACCGCTTCACCCCCGAAGAGTGGCTGGGTCTTGTCAAGAGTCCCGAAACACCGCTCGTCAACCGTGCCATCCAGGGGTTGTATTCACCGGGGTCCATTTTCAAGATTGTCATGGCTTCCGGAGCACTGACGTCGGGAGTGATCGTGGACCAGACGACTTTTTTTTGCGGGGGCAGCGCAGAATTCTACGGGCATCCTTTCTCCTGCTGGCAGAAAGGCGGGCACGGTGCTTTGGGGCTGTATGATGCCATCCGCTATTCATGCAACATTTATTTTTATAACGTCGGCCGGAGGATGGGCATCGAAGGGATTGCCGCCGCTGCCCAGAAATTAGGCCTGGGTACGAAAACCGGGATCGACCTTCCCGGCGAAAAAGAGGGCCTCGTTCCGACCCCCGAATGGAAGAAAAAAACACACAATGCCGACTGGTATCCGGGGGAAACAATATCTGTGGCCATCGGTCAAGGCCCGCTCCAGGTCACCCCGCTCCAGATTGCCGCTCTGACGGCCGTAGTCGCGAATCGTGGCGTCCATGTCCCGCCCCATCTTCTCCTGGGCAATTCGCCGTCGAATGGGAAAAATGAGGACCGCGTCCCGATCGAAAGCACGGTCTTCGACAAAGTTGTTGAAGGCATGTGGCGGTCGGTCAATGCGCAGGGGACGGGCCAGGCCGCGCGCATCGACGGCTTCAATGTCTGCGGCAAGACGGGCTCCAGCCAGACAGTCAGCTCCGAAAGGGCCGAGAAGATGGCGCCCCAGATGAAACAGAAAAAGACACACTCCTGGTTCACCGGGTTTGCGCCGCGGGACAATCCCCAGGTCGTAGTCACCGTGCTCGTCGAATTCGGAGGCGGGGGCGGGGCCACAGCGGCGCCTTTGGCCGGTCAGCTTTTCGGCCTCTATAAAAAGAAAAATGATCGACAGACTGCAGCTTCGGGAAATTGATTGGATCCTCATCGGGCTCCTGCTCGTGAATTCCTTGTTCGGGGTGATCCTTATCTACAGCTCCTCACATTATGTTCCGGGTAACTTTTTTCTAAGACAGCTCATGTGGATCTTGGTCAGCCTGGCCGTCCTATTTGTAACGCTGTCCATTGATTACAAGGCGCTCCTCGCTTACTCCCCTTATCTGTACGGACTGTTTGTCCTGATTCTGCTCGGGCTTCTGGTTTTCGGAAGGGCCATCTCCGGTGCCCGGAGCTGGGTCCGGGTCGCCTTTTTTGGCGGCCAACCCTCAGAGCTGGCCAAAATTGCCGTGCTCCTCGTCCTCGCCCGGATTTTTTCTGAGTTCCGCCGCCCCTATTTGACGACCGGCTTCGCTCTTCTCAGTACGGCTCTCGTTTTCTTGCCTGTCGGGCTGGTCGGCCTTCAGCCGGACCTGGGCACGGCCATCACGTTTCTGCCACTGCTTGTAGCCTGCTTTCTAATGGCGGGGCTGCGGAAAAAAACCTTGGTGATTATCTTAGTGCTGACGCTGGCCGGCAGCTTGGTCGGCTGGAATTTTTTCTTGAAAGATTATCAGAAAAAAAGGTTGACGACCCTTGTCAATCCCGGCCGGGATCCCCGCGGGTCGGGCTATCATGTCCGTCAATCAAAGATCGCCATCGGCTCCGGCGGGCTGCTCGGCAAAGGCTATAAGAAAGGCACGCAAAGCCAGCTCAAGTTCCTCCCCGCTAGGCATACAGATTTTATTTTTTCGGTGCTGGGAGAAGAGTTCGGCTTTGCGGGAATCGTCATGGTCTTTCTCATCTATTTTGTGTTCCTGTCCCGGCTTTTTAAGACTGTCCCCAAATCCCGGGACCGGCCCGGCCTATACATCGTCTTCATGGCGGCCTGCCTGATCACGTTCCAATTCATGGTCAATGTGATGATGATCATCGGACTCTTCCCGATCACTGGCGTCCCGATTCCTCTGCTGAGCTACGGAGGATCGTCGATTCTGGCGACCTATCTGGCGGTCGGATTGGTTCTCAACGTGAAAATGAGAAGGTTCGCCAATGTCTGAAAGCCGGGCGCAGACGTTTTTGGGAAAAGTTTTTTCAGACGTGGAAAGGCCCGGCCGCTATGCGGGGGGGGAATGGAACGAGCGGAGAAAAGACCCGAGCCGCGCTGCCGCCAAGGTCGCCCTCGTGTTTCCCGATGTCTACGAAATAGGCATGTCCTATCTCGGTCAAAAGATCCTGTATGCCCTGATCAATGACCGGCCCGAATTCGTGGCCGAACGAGTCTATGCGCCCTGGCCGGACTTCGAGGCCGCACTCCGCCGGCACAATGTTCCACTTTTTTCGCTGGAGAACAAAATTCCTCTCAACGAGTTTGATATTTTGGGGTTTTCCCTCCTCTATGAGCTCAATTATTCCAACATCTTGACCATCCTTGACTTGGGGCATATTCCCTTCCGGTCTGCAGAGAGGGATCTCGATTTTCCCCTGGTTATTGCCGGAGGCCCGGCCGCATTCAACCCGGAGCCGGTTGCGGATTTTTTCGACTTGTTCCTCCTCGGGGATGGGGAAGAAGCGTTCCTGGAGATTATTGACAGATATCGTATTCTCAAGAAACAGGCTCGGGCAAAAGGCCAAGTTTTGAAAGAACTGGCCCGGATGGCCGGAGTCTATGTCCCTTCCCTCTACACTCCTTATTTTCCTGCGGGATCCCGACTGATGGCCGTGAGACCGAGCACGGATGCCCCGGCCGCCGTTGAAAAAAGGGTGCTTTCGTCATTTTCCCGGTCGGATTTTCCAGAGAAGATTATTGTCCCCAACATCCAGGTTGTTTTCGACCGCGTGGCCGTAGAAGTTTCCCGGGGTTGCCTCCAGAAGTGTCGGTTCTGCCAGGCGACGAGTTTGTATTCTCCCTACAGAGTCAAAGATCCTGCCGTTGTCGTCCAAAAAATATTTAAGAGCCTCCGCTCCACGGGATATGAGGACGCCTCTTTGTTTTCGCTGTCCGTCGGCGATTATCCCTATCTAGAGGGAACCGTCCGGACCTTGATGGAAGGCCTCGAAAGAGACCGGGTGTCTTTATCTTTGTCTTCGCTGCGTCCCAAAGCCTTGTCCGCGGAGCTTGTTCGGAACATTATCCGAGTTCGGAAAACCGGCTTCACTCTGGTCCCCGAAGCCGGGTCCGAACGGCTGCGCCGGGTGATCAACAAGGATCTGAATAATGAGGACATCTGGCAGGCAGCCGCCCACGCCTTCAACCAGGGCTGGAAGCTGCTGAAGCTCTATTTCATGATCGGCCTTCCCACAGAAAAGGACGAGGACCTTCTTGGCATTGCTGCTCTTGTCAACAGGCTCATCGAAGGGGGGCGCCAGGTTCTTCGGGCCACGCCCAGGATTAACGTGAGCCTGTCCTCGTTCATACCCAAGCCTCATACGCCTTTTCAATGGCTGTCCATGGACGACGAAAAAATGCTTCTGGAAAAACAGCGATTTTTAAAATCGCATCTGAAGAAAATGCGATCTGTCGAAATCAAGGACCATCCGGTCATGAATTCGGTTCTTGAGGCCGTTTTCTCGCGCGGAGACAGGCGGCTGGCCAGCGTGCTCCAGCGGGCTTGGGAAGCGGGGGCCCGCTTCGACAGCTGGAGAGACCATTTCCGGTTCTCCGTGTGGCAGGAGTCGTTTGAAAAGGAAGCCGTGGACTATCATGCGTATCTGGGAGAGCTCGATAGGCAGGCCGTACTGCCCTGGGATCATATTCGGACGGGAATGAAAAAAAGTTTTTTGCTCCGAGAGCTTGAGAGGGCCTTGAACGAAGAGAATTCCCCTTCCTGTCTGGACGCCAAGTGCGGCCAATGCCAGGGTTGCGATTTCTGGACGGATATCGAAAAGGAATTTTCGCAAACGCTGGAGGTCCAGCCTCCAGAAAAACCAGCCTTGGGCCGTCCAACAAACAACATTTTTCGCTACCAGGCTTTTTACGCGAAGACGGGGCCAGCCCGGTTCGTGTCGCACCATGATCTGATAAACATCTTGCAAAGGGCATTCCGGCGAACCGGCATCGCCGCCGTCTTTAGCGAAGGCTTTCATCCCAAAATGCAAATGTCCTTTGTTCCGGCCTTGCCTTTGGGCATGGAAGGGAAGGACGAATCGTTCGAATTCAGATCGCATTCGGACATGGCCGAGGAAGAATTCGTGTCCGCGTTGAATCGAAACGTCCCCGCGGGAATTCTGTTCACGGCCTTGAAAAAAATCGATAGGGAGGCGCCCTCCTTGACCGAGCGCATCCAGTCCATGGTCTATTCGCTGGATATGACTGCCGAAAAAGTCCGGGAAGCGCTTGGGGCGATGGGCCGGGCGGATGGGGAGGGCCATCGGGATCCATGGGCGGTCGCCGAGAAGCGTGTGGAAGGTTATCTCTTGAACAAGAATGACTGGGTGGAATCCGTCCGGTTGGATACCGAGAGCCAGAAACTGATCCTCCAGCTTCGGTTTGCGACCCACAGGAGCATCCGGCCCCAGGATCTGGCCGCCCAGATCTTCGACTTGAAGGAAGCCGTTTCGATGATGGCCAGGGAAAAAATTATTTTGGCCGCTCCGGAGCCCCGACACTCCCAGCGTGTGTCTTCCGTGATTGACAGGCCGTGATGAATTCAGTATAACCTAGGACAGGATTCTGCCCAATCGATAAAATCAAAAAATGATGAAAAGGAGACAGCGATGATCGATTTTACCCTCACCGAGGAACAGAAAGCGCTTCAGGATATGTCCCGGGAGTTCGCCCAAAAAGAGATGAGGCCGAATGCCGCGAAGTATGACAAAGGCGATGAATTTCCTCAGGAAATCATGAACAAGGCCTTCGAAGCGGGGTTTATCACCTGCAACATTCCAGAACAGTATGGAGGCGGAGGGCTGAGCGATTTCGAGCTCGCTTTGATCAGCGAAGAGCTTGCCGCCGGGTGCGCCGGGATGTTCACGACCATGATGGCCAGCTCGCTGGCCTTCACTCCGATCATCCTGTTCGGCACGGATGAACAGAAAAAGAAATTTCTGACGCCTTTTTCGAAAAAAATGTCTCTGGCCGCGTTCTGCCTGACCGAGCGGGAGGCCGGTTCCGATGCCGGTGCCCAAAAAACCAAAGCGGTCAAGGTTGGAAACGAATATATCATCAACGGCTCCAAGTGCTTCATCACGAACGGAGGGATCGCCAGCCTTTATGTCGTTTTTGCCAACACCGAGCCGGACAAGGGGGCGCGGGGCATCACCGCCTTCATCGTTCCACGCGAAACACCCGGAATCGTCGTGGGAAAAGAAGAGGACAAAATGGGCCACCGGGCCTCCAACACGGCCGAACTCTTCTTCGAGGACGTGAAAGTGCCCGAGGAAAATCTGCTGGGCAAGGAAAAGATGGGATTCGTCATTGCCATGCGGACCCTGGATAAGACCCGGGCCTCCGTGGGCGCCGCGGGCGTCGGCGTGGCCCGAGCGGCCATGGAATATGCGATCGAATACGCCAAAGCGCGTAAACAGTTCGGCAAGCCGATCGCACTCTTCCAGAACACGGGCTTCAAAATCGCCCAGTTCGCGATGGAGATCCAGGCGGCCAGGCACTTGGTCTGGCATGCCGCTTGGCTCATGGACCAGGGCCTGCCCTGCGGCAAGGAATCGGCCTTTGCCAAGTGCTTTGCCTCGGATGTGGCGATGCGTGTCACCACCGAGGCCCTCCAGATCTTGGGCGGCTACGGCTATATGAAAGATTATCCGATGGAAAAGCTGATGCGGGATGCCAAGCTGCTCCAGATTTACGAAGGCACCAATGAAATCCAGCGATTGGTGATCTCGCGAGAGGTGATCGGGCCCATCAAAGAATAGGGGCTCGGCGCAACCGCTTCATTCAAGGAGGGGGTCCTGTCACCGACCAGCCCCATCCTCCTCGCTAAAAAATTTGGGGATATCTATAAGAATTTTTTCAGGCGGGAGATGCTCCAGATTTTCGTCAGCGGCGGTGGCTGGGGCGCCCCGGTCGGTGCCACCCCAATACAACTTATTTGTTGAGGATCGCGATCAGGTCTTCTTCGACGGATTTGGTTGGGGTTTCAGTGATCCGGCCCAGCTCCCGGCCGTTTTTGTAAACTAAAAATGTGGGGAGCTTTTCGATGGCCTTGTCTTTGGGAAGGGCTTTGGCCCGAGCCGATTTTTCCTTGGGAATTCCGATATAAGACGTTTGGATCAAAGGGTTATCCGCCATCTCCAGGATCTTGAAATAGGCGCTGACATGGGCCTTGCTATCGGGACACCAGGTGCCGAGGAAAACCTCAATCTGGATCGGTTGGCCGATCATTTTGAGCTTTTGGATGATTTCCGGCTTGGGACTATAAGCGGCGGCCATCGCCTCCCAATCGGGAACGCTTTTCAAGATGGATTCTTTTGTCAAGGAGCCAAGCATTTCTGTCTGGGCCGATACGGCCGCGCAGACAAAAAGGGTAACCAAAAGAAGAAAATAGGTTTGTCTCTTCATGGCAGGGGGAAAAAATAGCGGATTCTATTCGTCGATCAATTCTGGTATGAGACCCAGAGTATCGACGCCGGCCGCCTTGCACAGGTCGATGAGCTCCACCACCTTGCTGTAGGCAACTTTCATATCCGCTCTCAAAAAGATCGTTTTGTCGACGCGGCCGGAATAGAGGCGTCTGAGCTCGTCCCCGGCGGCTCGGAGATCGGCATAATTCTCTTTATTGATATCGACACTGAGGTCTTTTTTCAGGGTGATGACGATCAGGCCCAGGGGCTGACCTCCGCCCGTGTCGGTCGCCGTCTCGGGCAGCTTGACGTCAATTCCTTTCTGGACAAGGGGAGTGATGACCATAAAAATGATGAGCAGCACCAATAGAACGTCGCACAGCGGAACGACATTGGGCTCGGCTTTTGCGCTCATGCTTGCCTCCTTATAGAATCCGATATGGATTATCATTGTATGATATTTGTTTTTCCCCTGTCAACGAAAAAATAGCCGGTTGAATTTTTTCCTTGAGGACGCTATATTGATTGTTGAAAGGAGGTGCGATGAAAGAGCTTAAAGTCGAAGTCATCAAGGTCAAGGAACGCTGCGGGGCCAAACACAAAGTGGGCGACACATTCTTCATCCGGGGGGAGGGGACGATCGAAATCCCCAAGGGCAAAAAGGTCTGTATCTATGCCCTGAACAGCCTTTTTCCATTTTTAACGACAAAGCAGAGAGAGGACGAGCTGCCCAATGATGATTGGGTGGCCGAGACCAAGATTCTCGCCTGTCCCGACCCTAAAGGCGTGTCTTTCAAAATTACGACACTCGGGTAAAAAGCCAAACGTTGGTGTCCTTCTCAATGGTTGGACGATAGGCCTTCTCGCCCATGTCTTGAAAACGCTCGTGAAAAGGGGGGGTCGCGAGCTGGAGCTCACCTGACGATCAACAATTTTTTGACCGTATCCTGCCAGGTTAGATGGGAGATGAATTTGTAGCCGGTCTGTCCCATTTTTTCCGCCAAACTTTTATTTTCGGCCAGAAGGTCGATCTTTTCGGCGAGCCGCCGCGGGTCGGGAGCGACGATAAATCCCGATTCGCCGTCCTTGACCAGTTCTGTCGGCCCACCGCTATCCGTCGCCGTGAGGACGGCTTTCCTTGAAGCAAACGCTTCTGTTGTGACAAGGCCGTAGTCTTCATGGAAAGGGCAGAAAAAAACGGCCAGGCAGCGGGCATAGTGAGACATCAGATTTTCTTCTTCGGTCGCGCCCAGGAGAAAGACCCGGCTGTCGAGGCCCGATTCCAGAATCCTCCGGGTCAGGTTTTCGCGCTCCGGCCCTTCCCCGATGATGAACGCCTTAACGTCCTTATTTTTCACGTGGCGAAATGCGTCCACGAGCAGGTCGATCCTTTTGAGAGGCTGAAGCCGGGACACGGTAAAAATAAAATTTTGATAAGAGTCGGTCCGATAATCTCTTTGCGGCGGCGGCGGGTAGAGGACTTCGGCTGGAATATGGCCCCAGCGGCGGAGCCGTTCTTGGATGGTTCCGGATTGGGCAAAGACCTTCTTGACGTTGCGTTTCAGGAGATGGGTGTCGATTCGCTGGATCAGGAGCCTCCGCAGACGTTCCTTGATTTTTCCTTTCCAGCTGAGTTGGAGAAGCAGGCTGTCCCAGAGGTCATAATACTCCCGCAGACGATGGTTGAGCCAGCAGACATGAAGGGGATGCCGGACGGCGTAGCTGGGGAAGCGGAACGAAATCACCTGGTGGATCGGCCGGCCCAAGCCATCGAGCTCCACATCCGTGAAGCGATTGGCCAAATACGCCCGGAGCTGTTGTCCGAACCTGTTCTGGGGGGTCAGGACGAGGTCGGCATCAATCCCTTGCTGACGGAAGGCCTGGACGGTATTGCGGGCGATCGTCAGGTGTCCTCCTTCCACAAACGTCACGTCGGAGGTGACGATCAAAACCCTTTTCTTTTTCAATGCACCATCTTTAGGAATCTATCGCAAGGTTTCGTAGGCCTTTTTGTTATTGTTCGTCCGGAAGATCAGGAGGGCGCTCCCTTTACCCGCCGAGCTTCCATAGCAGTAATCGATATCGATCACGGCGTTCCCCAGCAGCGCTCCGATTTCTGCGCCGGCGCCGATCCGATCGCTGATCTCCACCGTGATTACCTTGTTCGTCTTGACTTTATAGCCGAGGGAACGGAGTGCGGTTTCGGCTTTTTTATTGTTGGAGGTGATCAGCAAAAAATGTCCTTGGGTCTCCCGGGAATAAGCGCTGAGAGCCCTCAGGTTGACTCCAGCATTGGCCAGGGTTCCCAGCACCCTGCCCAAGATGCCCGGCTCATTGGGGGTCAGCATATGGAGTTCGGTTTCGATAGCGACATTATGCACTTTGCCTTCTCCTTTTTTTGGAGGCTTCATTATACCAAAAGCCTCAGTCAAAAAACAGAGAGAATTTAATCGGCCCATCGATCGATGAGGCGGTCGAACACTGGGCTGCCCATTGGAGCCGGAATTCCGGCCTGATCTCTAGAAGTGTCAATGAGTTTCTCGTTTTTTCCCTTGACAAAAGATCAAATTTATATATTTATATAAATGGTGAATAAATATTCATCATGCCGACGGGATATTTATCACTAAGGAGGTGCTATGAAACATAAAAAGTTGGTCTTTTTTGCCATAGCGCTGCTCATCATTTTTTCCATCACCTCGTTTGCCGAGACAAAAAAGCTGAAAAGAATCGGCGTCAATACCCTCGCCAAAGTTCGAGGGAATATCCCCACAGCCGAAGTCATGAAGACGATCGCCGAAAAATATGCCGGGGATATCAAATACGGATTTGACCAGGTGGGGATGGGCGATGTTTACCTTCCTTTCATCGATCAGTTGAAGACGGCGACTTTCACCGAAAAATCGCTGGCCGTGGGTGAGCGATTTCCCTGGATGCTGTTCCGCATCGGCGGCAAAGTCAAGGTCTGGGAAGACGTGGAGTGGGCCGGGCAGAAGCCCCTCGATGTCTTTTCTTTCAATGTCACAAAAGACAACAAAAACTATGAATTCTTCATACCCAAGCCGTGCGGAAATATTGCCCTGTACAAGGTCACGGAGATCAAGGTCATCCCCCCGGCCGTCTGCGATTTGAAGGTCAATCCGGCCAAATGCAATATCAATGACCCGGTCACTCTGGACATGAGCGGCAGCGAATATGCCAAATCCATGGATCTGGAAATCTTCACCGCCCAGGGCACCAAAATCGGCTCCCACACCTTCACGCCGGATTCTCCGAAATGGCAGACAAAATTCGACAAGCCCGGCGAATACGTGTTTAAAGCCAAAGCCTGGAATGAAGAGGGAAAAGCCTCTGAGAACCCCTGCCAGGCAAAAACTTACGTCAATTTCCCGCCCGTCTGCAAGTTGTGGACATCTTGCCTTCCCTGCAAGGATTACGTCGGGAAGCCCATCACGTTTGATGCCTCGGGCTCCCAGGATGCCGACGGCCAGATCATCAAGGCCAGTTTCGAAGTCACGGATTCAACCGGGAAGGTCATCGATTCCTTTGTCAAAAACGAGAAGCCCTTTACCTGGGAAAAGGTGTTCACCAAGGCCGGCACATACACCATCTCGGTCATTGTCTATGATGATATGGGGGCTGCGGCCGGGGGCACGGATCCCTGCAAGATCACGTTTGAAGTGACCCAGAAGACGCTCTTTTACCTTGTCGAAGCCGGCGGACTCTTAGCCAGGGGCACCTACACGGGCTATTTCTTCGGCCGTGTCGGCTTGCTGGCCAAACTCATCCCCAATACACTGGATTTCATTGCCTCTGCCGGAGGCGCCGTGCCGACCCAAGGGGATCCCTGGAGATTCATCTTCATGGGGAACGCGATCCTCAACCTCGAGCTGGGCCAGGCGGCTTATCTTGGAGGCGGCCTTGGCTACAGCACCAAAGAGCAAGTGACAAACCGGAAGGGTGGCGTCGACTTCGTGGGCCAGTTCGGCGTGAACGTGTTTAACAATTGGACTTCGACAGGTTCCATTTTTGCCGAGGCGCGCCTGCCCATCTTCGACTCAGAGCGGACGTTTGACAACCACTACAAACTCCTGCTCGGGTTCCGTTACATTTTTTAACAGGCCGCGATTATCGAGATTCGAACAAGGCCGAGGATTCATCCTTGGCGTTGTTTTTTGCCGTTCCGTTGCTTTCCGCGCCGAAAATGAATAAAATCCTTGCCGTGAAAGTCGCTTTGATCGGCGCGGACGGACAGCTGGGGTCAGACCTTCTCCCGATTTTGCCGAAAGAGCGTTGTATCCCCCTTTATTATCCGGATTTTGATATCACCGAGCCTCGGAAAACTAGGGACGTTCTTTTTGCGCACAAGCCCGACGTCGTGATCAACACGGCGGCTTATCACCGGGTGGATGAATGCGAAGATTATCCCGAGCCGGCTTTTCGGGTGAACGCCCTGGCCGTTCGCGACCTGGCGCTCATCTGCAGCAAGTTGGACGCAGCCCTGGTTCACTTCAGCACGGATTATGTGTTTGACGGAGAGAAACGAACGCCTTATGTCGAAGAGGACGCGCCCAAGCCTCTGAGCGTTTACGGAGTCTCCAAGCTAGCGGGAGAATATTTTGTCCGGTCCATTTGTCAGAAATATTTTCTGATCAGAACCTGCGGGCTGTATGGCCGCGCCGGCTGCCGCGAAAAAGGAACAAATTTTGTGGAGCTCATGCTGCACCTGGAAACAAGCGGCCGGCCGCTCCGCATCGTGAACGACCAGTGGGTGACGCCGACGTCTACGGAAGAGCTTGCTGCCCGGGTCGTCGAGCTCATCGGGAAGGGCCGCTATGGCCTCTACCATTTGACCAACGAAGGCCAATGCACATGGTACGAATTCGGCCGGACGATTTTTTCTCTGCTGGGGAAAACGGTTGAGCTCGTTCCTATCGATTCGCAAACCTATGGAGCCAAAGCCAGGCGCCCCGCCTATTCGGTCCTAGAAAACAAGCGAGCCAAGGAAATCGGGCTTGCCGGATTCTCCCCCTGGCTGGAGGCCTTGAAGAGCTATCTCAAGAAGAAAGGGCTGGCTTTAGTCGGTTAAGGGACGTCGTATTTTATCTAAAAGCTCGCCGGGCAGGTTGGAGACCTCTCCTTTTTTATTCACCGCAATATGGATGGTGTAGCCGTGGGCGATAAGCGTTTGGCCCGTTTTGGCTCTGAGCTCATAGGCAAAAACCGCTTTTTTAGGGGTCATCTCCCGGAGCGCGACCCGGATGAGGAATTTTTCATCATACCGCAGCGGCTTTCTGTACCGGCAAAATGCCTCGACCACGACCAGCGCATAGCCGCGGGCTTCGATGTCTCGATAGGGAATCCCTTTTTTCCGACAAAACTCCGTTCGCCCGATCTCGAACCATTCGAAATAGCTCTTGTTGTGGGCTACACCCATCTGGTCGGTTTCCGAGTAGCGCACGCGCTCTTCGATTTCAAGGAAGGGAGGCGAAAGGGGGCGGTAGGGCCCGCTATTCGGAGAGCCGGCCGAGCTTGGACAGTTCTTCATTATAATACTTGCGGTAAAGGATCTCCCACTCGCGGCTGCCTTCTTCGATAGACTTTTTCTGGGACTGGATCTTCTCGATGGCCCGTTTGTCCAGGATGTCATAAAGGCGCATCTCCTCTTCGAGGGAGCGAACGATGTTCAGCCGGATTTCGTTCGGGTCGTCCAGGAATTCCACATGGTCGTTACCGGACAAGGCCTCCAGGATTTTTTTGGACAAGAAGTTGATTTTTTCCCTGGACAGGCGGTTGCTCAAAGGACGATGTTCCTTTCTTTGGCAAGCTTGGTTTTGATCATGCGGAACATGGTCTGGTATTCGATATTCTCCTTGCGGATTTTTTCCATATGCTTGCTGAGGATTTCCCGGACCTCCTGGTCCAGTTGGTCCTCCTTCTGGAATTCTTCTGTGAGGAGGCCGATGAGGCTCTCGACGAGCGACGTTTTTTCTTCAATCAGGACTTTGCCCTCCTTTTGAAGATTGCGGATGATGAGGAAAGCCAGGTGATCGATTTGATTTTTATTTAGCCTCATATCCCGCTTAAAATACACCAGTCCGGGCAAAAATTCAAGAACTTGGGCAAAAAAAGCTCAGGTTAGGACCAGGACAGGGGAGAGGCTGGGGAGATTGCCACTTTTGGCCAGGGCTACCAGCCGTCCGTCTTGGCTGAACAAGCGAAAAACGGTCTGTGACTCGCCCGGCGAGGGCGAACGGAGGGGCTGCCCTGGAGGGGGCTGGACCATATGCTCGGGAAAAACGGGCCGGCCGTTTTGAACGAGAAACCGCCCACTTTCCGTGAGCACGATTTTCGGAAATGTCGGAAGGAGGGTTTCCAGCGGTTTCAAGAACCGATCGGACCGGCCCGCCATGAACAGGGCCTTGATCTCTTCAAGACTGAAGCCGTCTGTCAAGCGATAGTCTCCAACTTCGGTACGCATGAGCTCGGCGAGATGCGCTCCGCACCCCAGACGACGGCCCAAATCATGGGCGAGTGTGCGAATGTAGGTCCCTGACGAGCACTTTGCCTCGAAGTCGAGATAAGGTGGAGCATAATTCTTGAAGCGGAAAAAATGGACCTTCCGCCGGAACGGCTGCAATTCCACGCTGCGTTTTTTTCGAGCGAATGTATAGAGGGGCCGACCCTTGTATTTTTTGGCCGAGAAGGGAGGCGCCGCCTGATCGATCTCTCCCTCAAAGGCCGTCATGGCCAGGCGGATGGCCTCGGCGTTTGGATAGTCGGCGTGGTCGACGCCCAGAGGAACCCCGGAGCTGTCATATGTGTCTGTCGAGAACCCCAGCCTGATCCTGCCTTGATAGCTCTTGTCGAGCTTGCTAAAAAAAGGAAAAAATTTAGTGGCTTTTCCGACAGCGACCAGAAGCAGCCCTGTCGCCATCGGGTCCAGGGTGCCGAAATGACCGATTTTTTGAAGGGAAAATACTTTTCTGAGCTGGGCGACGACATCATGGGAAGTGACGTTGGCAGGCTTATGGATGAGGATCAGGCCGTCCATGAATCAGGCCGAAGTGACATGGGGCACAGCGCGAATTTTTCTTAAAAGCGATTCCACTTTCTTGGGGACGTCCTTGATCAGGCGTGAATACGGGCCGCAAACGGTAAATCCCGCGGCATGGGCATGGCCGCCTCCGCCGAAATGTTCGGCAATGGCCGCCGCATGGGCCTCGCCTTTGGAACGGATGCTGATCCGGTACGTGTCTTTACCCATTTCTTTGAAAAAAAGCACGACATTGACCCCTTTGATCGAGCGGGCCAGGGTCGTGATGTCCTCGGTTTCAATTTCGTTCAGGCGGAGCGCCCGGAGATTCTTCTTGAACATGGTGATCACGGCGATATCGCCGGTCTTGTTCATTTCAAGAGTGGACAACACCCGGCCCATCAGCTTGACCTTTTGGGGAAGATAGTTGTGAAACAAGGCTTCACTTATTTGGATCGGGTTGGCGCCGGCCTGGACCAGCTTATGACAGGCCTCAAAGCATTCGGCCGTCGTGTTGGAAAATTGAAACGAGCCCGTGTCCGAGACGATGGCGCAATACAGATGATTGGCGATCTGGGGGGTGGGAGAGACATCGAGCCTTTCCAAGAGCTCAAAGGCCATTTCCCCGACGGCCGACGCCTGGGGGTTGACCCAGTTAATATCCGCATAGCGGTCATTGGAATAATGGTGGTCGATGTTGATCTTGAAATAGCCGTTGAGGCTGTCTTGCCCGGACCGAGACACGTCGGCGCATTCGAGCAGAATCACGATATCAAACGCTTTGGGATAGATCTGGCCGATCTGGATTTTCCGACAATCCGGGAACATCTGAAAGGGAAACGGCGTCTTGTCCTTATTGATGATGGCCACGGTCTTGCCCAGGAGTTCTGCCGTGAAGGCCAAGGCCAGGCTTGTGCACAGGGAGTCCCCGTCCGGCCTGAGATGGGAGGTGATGGCGATCCGGCGGCTGTTTCGGATTTTTTGGACGATCCGGTCAAGAGGATCCGTGCCCGCGTTTTTTTGCGGATTGGAGCAGTTCGTCAATCCGTTGTTCATACTCGTGCGTTGGATCCAGTGAAAAAAATAGCATCGGATTATACTTTAATTTGACCAGGGGGGCAAGGGATTTTCGGAGGGAACCCGTTCTTTGCCCCAGATAGGCCAGGATGGTTTGAGGATCGTCCGGCCCGTAGACGCTGAGAAAGACGCGGGCCGTGAGGAGGTCGGCCGTGACATCGACGTGCGTCACGGTGACTAAGCTTTGAGAGATATTCTGAATCTCCTGGATGAGAAGCTGGCTGAGGGCCTCTTGGAGCAGGCGGCTCACCCGTTTTTGTCTTCGGCCTTCCATGTTCATGCCGGGATCCCAGGTTCTGTTCCTAAAAAAATTGGATGTCTGCCTTCAAGATATCTCCATTGATGTGGCCCTCGATATCCTTCAAAATTTTCGTCAGGATGTCCTTCACCATCCCGGCCTGACTGTTGAGCGTGACGATGCCGATCTTTGTCCGCTGCCACGTGTCCTGATAATCGAGCTCGGCCAGGGCGATATTGTATTTTTGGCGGATCCGACCCTTGAGACTGTTCAGCTCTTTGCGCTTGTCTTTGAGGGACTGCGAGTAGGGAAAATGAATGTCTAACGATAAGAGACCGATAACCATGGACGGGAGCCGTTTTATCCGGGAATGACTTTCTCCGTCAGGAAGGCTTCGATCGTGTCACCTTCCTGGATGTCTTTGAAGCTAGCCAAGGCGATGCCGCATTCATAGTCTTTTTTCACTTCCGTGACGTTCTCCTTAAGATGCTTGAGCGAACCGATGCGGCCGCGGTGCACGATTTCCTTATTGCGGACGACCTTGATTTCGGCGCTCCGGGTGATTTTGCCATCGACCACAAAACAGCCGGCGATCGTCCCGACTTTGGGGATTTTGAAGATTCTCCGGACCTGGGCCCGGCCGAGGTAAGTCTCCTTGATCACCGGCTCCAGCATTCCGGCCAAGGCTTTCTTGATGTCATCGGTCAGCTGGTAGATGATCTTGTAGGCCCGAATTTCGACATCCTCTTTGTGCGCCAGTTCTTCGATCTTCGGGCCGGCCTTCACGTTATATCCGATGATGACGGCGTTCGAGGTCGAGGCTAGGAGAATGTCGGATTCGTTGATCGTTCCCGTCGCCGCATGGATGATCCGAATCTTCACCTTGTCCGTGCTCAGCGAGGGCAGGAGGTCCATCAAGACTTCCACCGACCCTTGGACGTCCGCCTTGAGGACCACGCGCAATTCTTTGATTTCCCCTTCTTCAATTTTTTTGAACAGGTCATCCAGTGTCATGTGGGCGGCCTTTTTAGGTTCCTCCTTGGTCACCCGCGATAAGCGGTAGCCGGCGATGGTTCGAGCCTCCTCCTGGCTGTCGACCACTTGGAAGAAATCACCGGCCTGAGGGACCTCTGAAAATCCGAGAATTTCCACCGGCGCCGAAGGCCCGGCATTTTTCAAGGCTTTGCCATACTCATCATTCAGGGCACGGACCTTTCCGTGGCAGGCCCCCGAAACGAAAGCCTCTCCGACGGACAGCGTGCCGTTCTGGACGATCACCGTCGCCAGGGGGCCTTTTTTGCCATCCAACCGGGCTTCCAGCACGACGCCTTGGGCTTTCACCTTGGGATTGGCCTTGATTTCGATCACGTCGGCCAGCAGAAGGACCATTTCCAGGAGTTCTTGAATATTCTTTTTTTCTTTGGCTGAAACTTCGACGCTGATGACATCGCCGCCCCATTCTTCGATGAGCAGGCCTTCCTTCTGGAGCTGTTGTTTGACTTTGTCCGGATTGGCTTCGGGCTTGTCAATTTTATTGATGGCCGCAATAATGGGCACGCCGGCGGCCTTGGCATGATTGATGGCCTCCCTGGTCTGGGGCATGATCCCTTCATCGGCGGCTATGACCAGGACGACGATGTCCGTAACCTTGGCGCCCCGGGCCCGCAGTTGAGTAAAGGCCTCATGGCCGGGCGTATCGATGAAGGTAATGGCCCGTTTATTGTGAAAGACGCGATAGGCCCCGATGTGCTGCGTGATCCCGCCGGATTCCTTGTCGACGAGGTTCGAAGAGCGGATGGCGTCGAGCAGAGTCGTCTTGCCGTGGTCGACATGGCCCATGATGGTCACCACGGGCGGCCGCGTCACGAGATCCGCCTTTTTGCTTTCGGCTTGCTGCCGCATCGCTTTTTCGATGGAGATGATCTCAATTCCGCAGTTGAGGTCCTTGGCGATTTTGGCGGCGAGGGGTTCGTCAATGAGATCGTTAACGCCGAGAGCGTAGCCTTTGTCCACGAGCTTTTCCATCAGGTCTTTGGGCCGGGCCTTCAGCTTATCGGCCAATTGCTTGAGCGTGGAACCTTCCCTCAAGGCGACGACGGGACGCGGCTTGGGGCTGTCTTTGGCCGCCTTCGCTGTTTTTGTTGTTTTTGTTTCCGTCAATGACTGTTCCTTTATTTGGACATAATCTTATTCTTGCTGGATGCCGATTTTGCAGCCGACTAGCTTCGAAGCCAGCTTGACATTGATCCCTTTTTTGCCGATGGCCAGCGACAGCTGGTCTTTGGCGACGACGGCTTGCATGGTCTTGTCGGCTTTGTCGACGATAAAGATGTTTTCGATCCGGGCCGGGCTCAGAGCTGCTTTGGCATAGGTCAACGGGTTGGATGACCAGACGATGATATCGATCTTTTCTCCGGCCAGTTCCTTGCTGACGGACAGGATCCGGCTGCCCTTGACCCCGATGCAGGCCCCGACGGGATCGACATCCTTCTCTTTGGTGACGACAGCCACTTTGGCTCGCTCGCCCGGCTGGCGGACGATGTCCTTGATTTCGATCGTCCCATTGGCGACTTCCGGGATCTCCAACTCGAGAAGCTTCTCCAGGAACTTGGGGCTGCTCCGCGAAACGATGACCTGAGGATCCTGGCCGGGGTAGCCTTTTTTCACCTGGACGATGACGGCCTTGACGGCATCGCCCCGCCTGAATTCTTCATTGAATAGCTTTTCCCGGAAGGGGAAAAGGACATCGGTCTTGTTGACTTCGAGGATGATCGCATTGTTCTCGGCCCGGCGATAAATCCCGGTCACGATCTCCCCCAGTCTGGGCGCAAATTCCCCATAGATTTTTTGCTGCTCGGCATCCCGCACCTTTTGAAAGATGACCTGCTTGGCGGCCTGGGCCGCGATCCGGCCGAGAGTGTCGGAGGGCAGGCCGATCTCGAGGGACTCCCCGAGCGCGGCCGAGGGATGGAAGCCCCGGGCCTGTTCCAGGGAAATTTCCCGGGCCGGGTCGTCCGGGTGTTCGACGACGCGTTTGATCGTGTAGACTCGGAGTTCCCCTTTTTCTGGCCGGAAAAAGACGCAGATCTGCTCGTTGTGCGTGTAGTATTTGGACGCGGCCACCTTTAGGGATTCTTCGATGGCGCTGACGATGACAGAGGGCTCCATGCTGCGTTCTTTGCTCATCTGCAAAATAGTATTCCAGACGTTGATCTTCATCTCACGGACCTCCGTGATCGTTTCCAGGAGGAGTGCAAGATTATAACGAAATCAGGCAAGAATATCAATCGGACGCATTGAATCATCTAATATGTAACCGAGCGAGGATCGATTGAATCACGAAAAAGGTAACCGAAGCTCAAAAGGAGACGGGTTACAATGAGGGGATGGACATGCGAGCACGAAACCAATATCTGAGC
>Ga0315280_10000177_pt1 | contig 121827 bp, 145 predicted proteins | sample YL17G06_40_MG_FD_203697 | JGI IMG/M metagenome (GOLD analysis project Ga0315280, IMG submission 203697) | Sediment microbial communities from Yellowstone Lake, YNP, Wyoming, USA - YL17G06_40 | ecosystem: Environmental > Aquatic > Freshwater > Lake > Sediment | place: USA: Wyoming | collected... | reverse complement strand
GCCGCGCGCGACAAAAAACAGATATGGTTTGATGGAAGAAAAAAGGAGATGCGGCTTTTCATCTACGGGTCTTACGCTGATGCTTCAGACCACGCAGTATTCCCAGCCGCAGTTAATAAAAACAAAACGATCAAGAAATTCCAATCCCGTACGGATGTAACAACATTTATATACCATATCTTTTATGCCTTACGTCCTTGTCTCTACCAGACATGATCGGGCAATTCCTCGAGAACCCCGGTAACAAACAACCACGATGATTTTTTGGTTGTTTCGGAAATGTCACGGTTGAGACACAATGAAACCATCCATTCATACAAGATAAAAAAAGAGGATAATAGTATGGCAAATATCCACCATCCAAAACGAGGGTCACATTGCTACTGGCCACGGAAACGAGCGAAAACGCAAACGCCCCACATTAAGACATGGGCAGACGGCGGCGACAAACCCAAAATTCAGGGTTTCTTCGGATACAAAGCAGGCATGACCCATGCATTCATTGTCGACTACCGACCCACGTCAACCACGTCAGGACGAGAAGTCAAAATGGCGGTTACCGTTGTCGAGACACCACCGATGAAAGTCGCTGCTGTACGGGTGTATCAGCGCGATGCCTACGGGCTGCAATGCATCGGTGAGATATGGGCTGACAAACTCGACGCAGAGCTTTCCCGACGAATACCGATGACAAAAGACCAGAAAGAAAAGAACTGGGATTTCACAAAAGACGCGGATGAAGTCCGAGTCATCGTGTACACACAGCCAAAACTCGTGACCGGCGTCCCGAAGAAAGCACCAGAGATTAGCGAAGTAAAAATCGCTGGTGGAAGCATCGAAGACCAGATTAAATACGCAAAAAACATCCTCAGAAAGGAACTCAAGATTCATGACGTGATCAAAGAAGGAGACATGCTGGATACCATCGCAGTCACCAAAGGAAAAGGCTGGCAGGGTACCATAAAAAGACATAACGTTAAGCTCCTGTTCCATAAGAACTCTAAACACCGCAGAATGATTGGTACCGCGGGATCCTGGCATCCGAGCTATGTGCAGGCAACCGTCCCTCAAGCTGGACAGATGGGGTACGAACAAAGAACTGAGTACAACAAACGTGTTCTCAAAGTCGGGGAAAACGGCGAAGAGATCACCCCCACGGGCGGGTTCCCACATTACGGTGTCGTGAGAAACTCCTACATCATTCTCCATGGATCCATACCCGGGCCGGTCAAACGACTCATCGGGATGAGAGATGCAGTGCGATACCAACGTGGTGTTAAAGTCCAAAAACCAGAATTAACCTACATTTCAACAACCAGTAAACAAGGGGTTTAACCATGACAAAAGTCAATGTATATGCAATCGACGGGACCGTGAAAGAAAAAATTGATCTCCCAAAGATCTTCGACACACCGTACCGTCCCGATATCATAAAAAAATCTTTTGAGGTTATCCATTCCAATCAACGACAGCCGTACGGATCAGACCCCCTCGCCGGAACACGACATGCAGTTGCATCTGTCGGAAAAGGCAGAGGAATGTCTCGAGTACCACGATTAACACAAGGAAAAGCAGCAGCACTCGCACCATGTGTGGTGGGTGGAAGACGCGCACATCCACCGAAAGCGGCACGCAACTGGAAAGAAAAAATGAACAAAAAAGAAAAACTCCTTGCGAGAAACTCGGCCCTTGCTGCGACTGCAGATAAAACAGTCGTCAGCAAACGTGGACACGCATTTGATGAAACCATCACGTTACCAATCATTATTGACGATGCGTTTGAAAATATAAAGAAAACCAAAGAAATCGTGAAAGTCCTCGAAAAAATCGGCGTCTACAATGACGTGCTTCGCTCAGCAAACGGAACACATATCCGCGCGGGGCGAGGGAAAATGCGTGGGCGAAAATACCGCACGCCAAAATCACTGCTGATCGTCTCAACCAAACAAGAGTTGCAGAGAAGCTCTGATAACCTCAGCGGCGTCGACATCGCACAACCACAACAACTGAACATCGAAGATCTCGCACCAGGAGGCATCGCAGGAAGACTTACCCTTATCACAAAATCAGCCTTAACAAAACTCGGAGGTGCAAAGTAATGGTAACAGACCCATACGCGATCGTCCTGTACCCATTCGTTACTGAAAAATCAATGAGCCATATGGAACAACAAAACGCGTTAGAATTTGCGGTGAGACGAACCGCGAACAAAAAGCAAATCAAAAAAGCAGTGGAACAAATGTTTTCAGTCAAGGTCAAAAGTGTCAATACACGAATCACAAAAAAAGGAAAACATGCGACCGTTGTTTTCACGCCCGAGTACAAGGCAGAGGATATCGGGATGCGCATAGGGGTCTTCTAAGGGGTGAACTATGGGAAAGAACCTTATCCAACAACGACGCGGCCGGTTCCGCGGACGATACCATGTCCCGTCACATAAATATCGCGGGAACATCAAATACGGCAACGAGCGAGAAATGAAAGGAGTCGTCGAAAGACTTCTTCATGACCCCGGCAGAACAGCCCCTGTGATCGAGCTACGCCTTGAGAATAAGAAAAAAATCCTGATGCTTGCGACCGAAGGAACAGAGATCGGCAAGGAAGTGAAATTCACGGACAGCAAAGCATCCTGCGAAATGGGCAACATCATGCCCATTGGAAACATCCCAGACGGGTATCCGATTTATAATATTGAAATCACACCAGGCGACGGTGGAAAACTTGTTCGCGCTGGAGGCAGTGGCGCAGCAATCGTCTCCCATGATGCGAGACGAACAATCATCAAACTGCCGTCCGGCCAATTCAAAACACTTGACTCATTATGCCGAGCAACCGTCGGACTCCCTGCAGGTGGCGGACGAAAAGATAAACCGTTCCTGAAAGCAGGGAAAAAATACCATGCACGACGATGCAAAGGGAAAAACTACCCGGTCGTTCGAGGTGTCGCGATGAACCCTGTCGCTCATCCTCATGGTGGCGGGAGCCATCAGCACATCGGGAAACCAAGTTGTGTCGCCCGTGGTGCACCCCCCGGTAGAAAAGTCGGACATATCGCAGCTCGGAGAACTGGAAGAAGGTAACGATCATGGCGCAAAAAATATTTGGATCATCGGCGAAAAGCAGACGGAAAAAAGAGAGAAAAAAAGTAGAGGTCCGGAAAAAGGAATTCCGGTACCAAGGAAAAACCCTTGAAGAACTGCAAAAATTATCCTTGGAGGAGCTCCTCCCGCTGCTTCCCTCACGTTCCCGGAGAACCTTAAAACGAGGACTCAGCAAAGATGAAAATAAACTCCTTGAAGGCATCAAAAAAGCAAAAACAGGTGACATCATCAGAACACATTGCAGGAACATGATCATTTTACCAGAGTTCGTTGGCCATAACCTCCTAATTCATAATGGAAAAGAGTTTGAGCGCATCAACATCCAGCCTCAGATGATTGGACATTACTTAGGGGAATTCGCACTCACCCGAAAGAAAGTAAAACATACCGGCCCTGGTGTCGGAGCAACCAGAGGATCCAAATTCATGCCATTGAAGTGATGACCCATGCCGAAATATTCAGCCGAAAGAGACCCGGAAAAAAGCGCAAAAGCCTTTGGATACGAACTGCACTGCTCACCAAAAGATTCTATGAACCTTGCCCACGCCTTGCGAGGGATGAAAGTCGAACCCGCAAAGAAATACCTTGAAGAGATCATCGCAATGAAACGCGCACTCCCGACGATCTACCATAAAAAGAAACGACCGCACAAGAAAGGCATGGGGCCGGGAAGCTACCCTAAAAAAGCAGCAAGTTACCTGTTAAGAGTTTTGGAGAACGCGGAAAACAACGCCGAGTACAAAGGCTTTGATGTCGACAATATGAAGATTTCCCACATCTCTGCGTACCAAGGCAGAATCATTAAAGGAGTCATGCCGCGTGCCCATGGCAGAGCAACCGATAAGAATGAAACCACGACCGATGTCGAAATCATCCTCGAAGAGGTAGAATAATGGCAAATGAACGCAAGTTTGTAAGAGAAAATGCCAAAAAATCCCTAATCAAGAAATTCCTCCTCAAAGAAATCGAAGGGGCAGGCTTTGGTGGAATGAGCATCCAACGGACGCCACTAGGAACCAGAGTCAACATCCTCGTCGAACGACCCGGCATGGTGATTGGGAAAAGCGGTGCGAAAATCAAGGAACTGACCGATGCGATTCGAACGAAGTTTGATGTGGACAACCCTCAGATTGAGATCCAGGAATCAGGCTCTGGCAGTTCACTGAACGCACAGATCATGGCTGAGAAACTTGCGGAGGCACTCGAACGAGGCTGGCATTTCCGACGCGCAGGACATTCCACGGTACGGCGCATCATGCAGGCAGGCGCAAAAGGCTGTCAAGTGATTATCTCCGGGAAACTCACCGGTGAACGACACCGAACTGAAAAGTTCACTGAAGGCCACGTGAAATACTGCGGTGAGACCGCAAAACAGGTTATGGACTTGGGGTTTGCTGTCGCGAAACTAAAACCCGGCGTGCTTGGCGTGAAAGTCAGAATTATGAGACCTGATGCGAAACTCCCTGATGAAATCATCTACAAAGTAGTGGAGAAAGCAGTAGAGAAACCTGAGCAGAAAGTTGAGGAGAAAGCAGCAGAACCAGTGCTTGAGAAAAAAACCGATATTAAACTCCTTACAAAAATCCCTGGTATCGGCCCATCCGTACTAAAGAAACTCGAGAAAGCAAAAGTGACCTCGCTGGAAGAACTCTACGCAATGAACCTTGATGATCTCATGGCAATCGATGGGATCGGCAATAAAACCGCTGAATTAATTGTGAAAAACATACGAAAATTACTTGAAGAGGGTACCGAAAATGGCTCTAAAGGCTAAAGAAATCAGACAAATGACTCCTGAAGAACGGAGCGAGAAGCTCAAAGAACTGAAAGAAGAACTGATGCATGAACGCGGAATATCCGCGATGGGAGGGTCGTCACCATCGCCTGGAAAAGTCAGGCAGGTGCGTCAATCCATTGCACGGATTCTTACGATCATGCAGGAGGAAGGAGAACACAAATGAGTGACATATGCCCAAAATGTGGTCTTCCGAAAGAAATCTGTGCCTGTGAAGAGATCGCGCGGGAACAGCAAAGTATCACGATTGCTGTCGACAAGCGCAGATATGGGAAGACGATGACCATCGTTGACGGTCTGAACCCCCATGGTCTTGACATGAACGCCCTGGTCAGCAATCTCAAATCGATCTGCGCCTGCGGTGGAACCATAAAGGAAGGCAAAATCGAGCTGCAAGGAGACCACCGGACAAAAGTGAAGGAAGCATTGGAGAAACTCGGATTTGTCGTTGAAGTCACCTAGACCAACAACCTGACACCATATCGTACGTGTCATAGAGGCGCATATGGAATACGACCGAATCGAAGGTGATGAACTGATAGGCAGACGCGTCACCGTCCTTGAGTGTACCGATCCTTCCTGGGTGAATCAATCGGGAGTCATCATCGATGAGACACAATACACGTTCCTCATCGAAATCGGCAAGAAAAAGAAACGAATCGCAAAGCAAACCGCAACGTTTGCCTTTGAATATCATGATAAAAAAACCATCGTGAAAGGAACACGACTGGTATATCGACCTGAAGACAGGATAAAAAAAACAAGGTGAAAACAGTGGCAGAAAAAAAAGAAGCACGAGACATAGGGTTGAATGTCAAACCCCCGAGCATGAGCTGTACCGACACGGAGTGCCCATTTCATGGAACATTACCAGTACGAGGGCAAGTTCTCACCGGGACCGTGGTGTCTACAAAAATGCATAACACCGTATCAGTCCAACGAGAGTTCATGCACCTTGTTAAGAAATTCGAGCGGTACGAAAAACGGACATCAACCTACCATGCGCACTGTCCACCCTGCATGAAACTCGCCGTCGGTGATAAGGTTCGTATCGCGGAATGCAGACCATTAAGCAAAACAGTTTCATTTGTGACCGTCGAGAAAATATCGTAATAAAATTGGTGAAAGCACATGAAAGGAATAGCTGGCAGAATGATGCGGGGGTTGCCGGTTGGCGCCCGTTTAACTTGTAGCGATAACACTGGTGCAAAAATCGTACAAATCATCATGGTCACGAAGATCAAAGGAGTTCACCGCCGGACCCCCACAGCAGGCATCGGTGACCTGGTAATTGTGAGTGTAAAAAAAGGAGCCACGGAGATGAGACGGCAGATCCTTAAAGCAGTTATTGTCCGTCAGAAACGACCGTTCCGACGGCCTGACGGCATCATGGTTCAATTTGAGGATAACGCAGCAGTACTTGTGACGGATACCGGAGAAACCAAAGGAACCATGATTAAAGGTCCGGTTGCCATAGAAGCCGCAGAACGCTGGCCAAAGATCGCTGCATTAGCAGCAACAATTCTCTGAAGTGAGTGATCATGACATCAATAAAACCAAGAAAACAACGATACATGCTCTATAATGCTCCCTTGCATAAAAAACGGAAATGGATTTCCGCGCATCTCGCAGAAAACCTGCTGCTGAAGTACGACCGACGCAGTCTCCCCGTGGTCAAAGGAGATACGGTGAAGGTCATGCGAGGAAACTTCAGGGGACATGAAGATAAAGTCGCAAAGGTCAACGTACGCGACCAGACCGTCGAAATCGAAGGTGTTGTTATCACCACCGCAAAAGGGACAAAGATCGCAAAACCGATACATGCGAATACATTGCTTATCACAAAATTAAACGTCACTGATAAATGGCGACGTGAGAAACTGGAGAAAGGTCTCCCTGAAATGACAAAGAAGGAACTTGAAAAAGAAGCTGCAGAGCAGCTCAAGGAACTCGAAGCACAAAAGAAAGCAGCAGAGGAAGCAAAGATCGTGGAAGAAAAACTCAAAGAAGAAAAAGAAAAGGCTGAGGAACAAGAAGAAGAACCATCTGCACAGCCTCCCGCGGAACCTGCAGAACCGGTGGCAACAGAAGAAAAACCGGAGGAAATACCAGAAGCACCCACTGAAGAAAAGGCAGTAGAACCGCCAAAAAAGAAAACAGCACCGAAGAAAACAACAGCGAAAAAAACCACAACAAAAAAGGAAGAGGAGGAAGCATGAGTAAACACTTAAAACGGCTCAACGCACCACGGGTATTACGAATACCCCGGAAGGCACGGGCGTTTACCATACGATCAGCACCAGGGCCGCATCCCCTGGAACAATCCATCCCGCTCGGGCTATTGGTGCGAGATTACCTGAAATTATGTGACACATACAAAGAAGCACGAAAAATCATCTCCAACGGGGACGTTCTTGTCGATGGAGCAAAACGAAAAAACCTTAAGTTCCCCTGCGGACTCATGGACGTCGTCTCTATCCCGAAGATACGGCAGAACATACGAATTCTTTTTGACAGGAATGGAAAACTCACGTTAGTCCCGATTTCTGAAAGTGATGCGCAATGGAAGCTGTGCCGCGTTCAGAATAAAACGATTGTGCGTGGAAAAAAAGTACAACTCAATTTGCATGACGGTAGAAATATCCTTGTCGAGAAAGATGAATACCACACTGGTGATGTCCTGAAATTCTCCTTCAAGGAACGTAAAATCGATGAAGTTTACAAGTTTGATAAAGGAACCGTTTCTATGATTGTCGGCGGTACCCATATTGGAGAAATTGCAAACATTGAAGAAATCCAGGTTGTGCAATCATCAAAACCGAACCTTGCAAAAATGAAAGGCGAGAAAGAATTCTCGACGATTACGGATTATATCTTCCCCCTAGGAAAAACAAAACCTGTGATTTCCATCCCTGAGGTGACGGTACAATGAGCGAAAAAAAGGTCGCAACGTCAAAGAAGATACGAACGAAAAAATCCGAAGCGAAAAAAGAACGACTAATGACACCACGAGTCACAAAAGTCACAGTGAACATCGGTGTTGGTGAAGCAGGAGAGAGACTCAAGAAAGCAGAGTCTGTCCTGGAAGGTCTCACCCATCAGAAACCAATCCAGACCTTATCGAAGACAACAAACAAGGATTGGGGGATCCGCAAGCTCATGCCGATAGGATGCAAAGTGACCTTGCGGAAGAAACAAGCGGAGACATTCCTCATCAACGCACTGAAGCTACGGGAGAATAAAATCTCCTCGTACTCGTTTGACGATCAAGGGAATTTCTCATTCGGTGTCCCAGACCATACGCTCTTTGAAGGACAGAAGTACGATCCAAACATCGGGATCTTTGGTATGGATATCTGTATCACCGTGGAAAACCTAGGGTATCGCATTAAAAATAGACGAATTGATCGGCGGAAAGTACCGCAGCGTCATCAGCTCACCAAAGAAGCAACCATGAAATTTATCACCGACGCCTATCACGTAGAGGTTGTAGAATGAGAATCAAAGAGCGAAAAAAAATATACGGCAGGAAAGTAGGATGCGAACAGTGCGGCAGGAAACGCGGGATTATTCGGCGCTACGGACTTCATCTTTGCAGACAATGCTTCCGGGATAAAGCCGAGGAAATTGGGTTTAAAAAATACGATTAGTGGGTGAAGAACATGTTAAACGATCCATTGGCAGACGCATTATCAATCATCAAAAATGCGGAGATGCGCGGGATAGAAAAATGCATGATACGACCGTCGTCAACGCTTATTGGCGGCGTGTTACATCTCTTAAAAGAGAAAGGGTACTTGGGAAATTTCGAGTACGTGGAAGACGGAAAAGCAGGCATGTACCAGGTGGAGTTACACGGAAACATCAACGACTGCGGTGTCATTAAACCACGATTCTCCATTAAATTACGAGAGATGGATAAATGGGAGGCACGGTATCTGCCAGCACGTGATTTCGGCCTATTGATCCTTACTACCACCGAGGGCATCATCTCTCATGACGAGGCCCAAAAAAAAGGCATCGGAGGAAAACTTTTGGCGTATGTGTACTAAAGAGTGAGAGACATGGCAAAGACAACCGAAATGAAAGAAGAAATGATAATCCCCGATGGTGTCCAGATCACCCTTAAGGGAACAACTGTTATCGTGCAAGGTCCGAAAGGAACTATTTCAAAGAAGCTGTCACACCCAAAAATTAACATTGCGGTGAACGGCAATATAGTTCAGATTTCCTGTTCACAATCACCACATAAAAAAGAAAAAGCACAACTCGGGACATTCAAGGCACATATCAGAAATATGATTAAAGGCGTCACCCAAGGGTATGAATACAAGATGAAAACCGTATTCTCCCATTTCCCTATCAAATCAAGTGTCGAAGGGAATCACCTCGTGATCCAGAACTTTCTTGGGGAGCGACACCCACGGGAAGCAGATATCCTAGAGAACGTGAAAGTAGAGGTCAAAGGTGAAACCATCACGATTACTGGTATCGATAAGGAAAAAGTGGGGCAAACCACTGCGAACATCGAGCGTGCGACCAAAGTTAAAAACAGGGATATCCGGGTGTTCCAAGATGGTATCTACATCATCAAAAGAGGGTAAATCATGACAAAGGAAGCTGTCCAAAAAGAGTTCGAAGCGCTGAAAGGCGTGGGCAAGGCAAAAGCAAAACTCCTGTACGATAAAGGATTCGATTCGATGGAAAAACTCAAAAAAGCGACCGTGAAAGACCTCACAAAGATCAAAGGAATCACGGAGAAGAACGCCCGGGAGATCATTGCCCAAGTCAAAGGAAAAAAGGAAAAACCAGCGAAAAAACCAAAAGAAACCAAAGCGAAACCAGCACCAGAAAAGAAGACAATGGCTGAAGAGAAAACCCCCGCGGTAGAAATCGTCGAAGAAAAAGAAGGCGCGTACAAACCAAAAATAAAGCCACAGTTAAACGAATCGCAAAAAGAGCAACTCGTGATTCGACGACAAGTCAAGAAAAGAACCCCACATTTCCTGCGAGACGAAGGATTCCGCTATAAACGCATCCCGAAGAACTGGCGACGCCCCACAGGATATACCTCGAAGCTACGAATCAACCTCGGGTACCGGCCGAGCAAAGTACGCGTGGGGTTCCGCGCGCCAAAACTTGTCCGTGGGTTACACCCATCAGGCTTTCAAGAAGTCATTATTCATACGGTAAAGGAACTTGATGCAATCGACCCGAAAAAACAGGCGGTCCGCATCGGCAGCACCGTTGGCACGAAGAAACGATTAGAGATCGCGAAACGTGCAGGGGAGCTTGACATTCGGCTGTTAAATATGAAGAGGTAAACATCATGACTGATCTAAGAAATCAACGAAGAATGGCCGCGTCTATCTTGAAATGCGGACGGAACCGAATCTGGATGGATCCTGACAGGACCGAGGAGATCGCCAAGGCTGTCACAAGGGACGATATTTCTATTCTTATTAACGGCGGTGCGATCACCAGCATGCAAAAACAAGGGATTTCGAGCGGACGAAAGAAATACACGCTCAATCAGAAAAAGAAAGGACGGCGAACCGGTCATGGATCACGAAAAGGCGCAAAGTACGCGCGTCTTCCGCGGAAAGAACGCTGGATCAGAACAATACGACCCATCAGAACCTACCTGAAACAACTGCGGGATGAGAAGAAAATTGATGCACATACCTACCGTGTCTATTACCAAAAAGCAAAAGGTGGTGTCTTCAGAAACAAACAACATTTGAGCGCACACCTCATCGCTGATAACATCATCAAGGAGGAGAAACAATGAAGACAGGACCAAGGTACCATGTGAAACCACGGCGGCATCGCGAGCGCAAGACCGATTACCGGCGACGATTGAAACTCCTTCGATCGAAAAAACCGCGGATTGTTGTACGAAAATCATTAAAAGCAATCCGCGTGCAGTTCGTGGAGTTCAGCCCGGAGGGCGACAAAGTCCTTGTGTCAGCGATTTCCAATGAACTTGCGAAACAATACAACTGGAAACACTCGGTGTCATCAACACCAGCAGCGTACCTCACTGGACTGCTCGCCGGGAAACGCGCCAAAGAGAAAGGAATCAATGAAGGCATCCTGGACATCGGATTACATCATCCGACCGTCGGCGGGAAACTTTTCGCATCGTTAAAGGGCGTGCTTGACGCTGGAGTCGCGTGCCCGCATGATGATACAATGATCCCAAAAGAAGATCGGATTAACGGGGCACATATCAACAAAGATATCAAACCGCTTGTCGGTGAAATAAAAAACAAGATTATAGGGGGCAATGAATAAGTATGGCTGGACGGCAAAGAAACGGTCCACGGCGACGAAGACAATTTGATGAGGAAGCAGCACCAGTCATGTGGACGCCAAAAACACGACTGGGTAATATGGTGAAAAACGGTGAAATCACCACGATGAGCGACGCGCTGAAATCAGGGTTACCCTTGCGAGAGCCACAGATTGTTGATCTTCTTCTGCCTGATGTTGAAGATGAAGTCATTGACGTAAAGATGGTACAACGCATGACTGACTCAGGGCGACGGGTAAAATTCGTTATTACGGTTGTCGTTGGCAATAAAGACGGATTTGTTGGTCTTGGTCAGGCAAAAGGGAAAGAAGTCGGCCTGAGCATCAAACGAGCAATCGAAAATGCAAAAGTAAATATGATTGAGATTCGACGCGGCTGCGGCTCCTGGGAATGCGGGTGCCGAACGCCACATACGATCCCGTTTTTAGTCACCGGGAAAAGCGGCTCTGTCGAAGTCACCTTTAAACCAGCACCCCGAGGTATCGGGCTTGCAACAGGGGATGTCGCAAAGAAGATCCTCCGTCTTGCAGGAGTAAAGGACTGCTGGGCGTTTACCGAGGGGAAAACAAAAACAGTCGTGAATTACGCGAAAGGGGTTTACGACGCCCTGAAGAAAAACGCGGAGACACGCATCACAGAACATGAAATCAACAGGCTTGGTATTGTTCTAGGAAGCATCGGGGCGGTACCGCCCAAAGAAGAACCAGCACCAGAACCAAAACCGGAGGCATAACCCATGGTCTATGCAGTTGTGAGAGTGCGAGGCACGGTGAACGTAAAACCAGACATTAAAAAAACAATGCAGTTACTGCGATTAACGCGAGCGAATCATTGCGTTCTGATTGAAGAGAACCCGGTGAGCAAGGGAATGCTACAAATCGTAAAAGACTATACAACCTGGGGTGAAATCAGCAAAGAGACGCTCTCAAAGCTTATTTCGTCCCGTGGGATGCTTGTCGGCGATAAACCCATGACCGATGAGTACATCAAATCCGCAACATCGTACGGCAGCATCGAGAAACTTGCCGAGGCGATCATCGACAATACCGTGAAATACAAGGACATCCCTGAGGTGAAACCACTTTTCCGTTTGAACCCTCCAAAAAAAGGATACAGGACCGTGAAACGATCTTTTGTGAATCGCGGCTCGTTAGGGTACCGAAAAGAAAAGATTAATGCATTGATTGAACGGATGCTCTAAAAAAACGAAATATTCCAAAAGATTATTATAGGTATTGTATTTTATTGTATGAATATAGGACGAGGGTGAAGACAACATGGAGGAAGTTCTCTACAATATTGAAATACATAGAAATGAGGGAAACTACCTTGGAAGGATTTATTCTGATATTGACGGAATAAAAGAATTTGAGAACAACCGCATCGACAGGCTTTTACGCGATATTATCGTGGATATGCAACTCGCTCTTGACGACGAGTTTTCAACGCGCACGAGTGCGTCGGACCTGACAGAATATACCGATGAGCCTCGGTAAAACCTATATTTATTGAAAAAAAGCATCATTCCTATAGAAAAACCAATCTATTGAAGGGCAATATTTTTAAAGGTTTCTGTTATTTGGGCTTTGGCTCATCCTTATATTCGGAGGAAGAATGTTATCCTATACCAGATTTGAAAAAGCTCGCATCATCGGCGCCCGTGCCTTGCAACTCTCCATGGGCGCGCCGTCACTCCTTGCGGAGATACCGAAAACAATGATTGACCCCGTTGAAATCGCGATGCTTGAGTTCGAGGAAGGAGTGATCCCTATCACGGTCAAACGAAAAGAAGTAAAGAACGCATAAAAAATTGGGGAACACCTATGGCTGAAGAAAACCAAAGTCAGGAATCGGAATCAACCACCATGATGGTCACCGAAGAAACCTACATGACCTCAGGAGTTCATATCGGGACCAGGCAAAAAACCGCTGATATTAAAGAATTCATCTACAAGGTTCGAAACGACGGTCTCTATATCATCGATGTTAAAAAAACCGATGAACGGATCAAATTCGCCGCGAAATTCCTCGCGAAATACGACCCGCCAAAAGTCCTGGTGGTCTCCGTGAGACAGTATGGTCAAAAACCCGTCCGTAAGCTTGGGGAATTCACCGGTATTCAAGTGCTCGACGGACGGTTCCAACCTGGGACGCTGACAAACCCGAACGCAAAAACATTCCTCGAACCTGAAATCATTCTTCTCACCGATCCTCTTGCTGATGTCCAGGCATTGCATGAGGCAAAAAACATCGGTATCCCTGTACTTGCGCTCTGCGACACAAACAATGAGACGAAATACATCGATTATGTGATTCCGACGAACAATAAAGGGAGACGTGCCCTCGCATTGATCTACTGGCTGCTGACCCGTGCGATCCTCAGAGAGCAAGGGAAAATAAAATCTGATGAAGAATTCACAGGAACCGTTGAAGATTTCGAGGCTGAAATTTAAATAGTTTTTTGAAATCATCGCGGATTCTTACACCTTAAAAGGAGATACCTTGGAAGTCAAAGTAAGCGACAATATCATCCTTATCGGCACCGCCCATATTTCACAAGATAGTGTGAATGACGTTGTAAGTGCCATTGATACCTACAAGCCTGATATTGTTGCGGTCGAACTTGATAAGCGACGGCATGATTCGCTGACAAAAAAGGCGGATTGGGAAAACACCCCGATCACCTCATTGATCAAATCGAATAACGCGTATTTCATGCTCGCACAAACGTTTCTCGCATCGATTCAACGGCGACTTGGCGAAGAATACGGTGTCGAGCCTGGCTCTGAGATGATTGCGGCGATCAAAGAAGCTGAGAAACGGAACCTCAAAATCGCATTGGTCGATCGGGATATCACCGTCACGTTAAAACGAGCCTGGCGTAAAATGGGGCTACGAGAGAAATTCCGTCTCATATGGGAGTTTCTAAAAGCGATTATCGGGTATGATGAGGAAGAGCTTGACGAGCTTGATCTAAAGGAACTCATGAAACACGATGTCATCTCCTCGATGATGGAAGAATTCAGCCAAATGGCACCGAGCACCACTGAAGTACTGATTCATGAACGTGATTCGTATATCGCAAAAAAAATATTGGAGGAAAGTAAAAAAGGAAAGGTTGTTGCGGTTGTCGGCGCTGGACACCTGACCGGTATCAAACAGCATCTTGAGAACCCGACATTTGAGGTGAATCTCCAAGAGCTCGAAACAATCCCAAAGAAACGCATGAATGTTGCAAAGGTCGTTGGGGTTGCAATCCCGGTTATTTTTTTCGCGCTTGTCGGCTGGTTAATCTATACTCATGGCGCAAGCGCCTGGGCGTCAATCAGAGACGTGTTTCTTATCTGGTTCCTCGTCCATGGTGGTCTTTCCGCGATAGGCGCGGCTATCGCACGTGGACATCCACTTTCGATATTGACCGCGTTTGTCGCAGCGCCGTTCACCTCGCTTGAGCCGTTCTTCGCACCAGGGTGGTTCGCTGGCCTTGTGGAAGCACATCTCAGGAAACCGGTTGTGAAAGATTTCCAGGAATTAAGTAAAATTGAAGGCATGCGTGATTTTTTTAGAAATAAGGTGATCCGCCTTTTGATGGTTGTCGCCTTGGCAAACCTTGGAAGCATTATTGGTACGGTGATTGCATTGCCGTGGATCTTGAGCCTTGGCCTTGGTGGCTAAACGTTTTTATGCCCATCGTCTATAACTTCATGTAGGGATGGTATGGCAGAGAGACGGAAATTCTACACATCGTTTCATGATTTATCGCCACGAGAGTACATGTACATCCCTGAAGGTACCCTGGAGGTAGGCCGCCCAGGATCATTTAGTAGAATTGAACTGGGGCATCTTCTGATAGCGATCGGAGTGCTTACCGTCGCATTTTCGTTTACGTTCTCTAAAAATAATGTTCTTTTTTTCCTTATAGGTGGTACTATCGATGTAACGTCGTACTTTCTTTTTATGCCTATTGCATTTCTGGGTATTGTCACTGCGTTTTTTGTTCATGAGTTATCACATAAATTTGTCGCACAAAAATATGGGCTGTGGTCTGAATTTCGAATGTATCCGCGCGCGCTGCTTTTTTCCGTGGCACTTGCGTTTTTTACCGGGCTTGTCTTCGCGGCGCCTGGCGCAGTGATGTTTCGTGGACACATAAGATCGTTTGAAACCGGGCGCATCGCTGCAGCTGGACCGACGGCAAATATCGTCATCACTATTGTCACCTATATCCTGTACAAATTTGTGTTTTTTAAGGGGGATACTTTAATGACAATCGTAGGATTTATCTGTCTTGTAAACTCGTTACTCGCCACATTTAACTTGCTTCCGTTTGGCCCTCTTGACGGGAAAAAAGTGGTCCAATGGAACGGAATCGTTTGGTGTCTCTTGTTTTCCATTTCTGCGGTTTTCCTTGGTTTTTTACTCTCCATTGGAATCGCGCTGCCTGGCTTTTGAGTGCCATTCATGGGTGGAAATGTTTATATTCATCTTATCCGATAGTTTCATCGGATGAAAACACTGGGTGTCTACACCAAGGATTTCTCCTTGTATCATGATATTATAAAAGCGTTAAAAAAACGCAACATATCATACGTGTCATTATCGTCATCAGAGAATATTCCAAAGCGAATCGGCGTAATCCTTACCTCCCGAAAAGAAATGGAGGTGATATCCCGAGAAAAAACCATCGCGGTTGATGACTTTGATTCTCTTGATCATGCTATTGACCTCGCAATGCAGAAACTAACCGGGAAAGAACTCTATGCAACAGTTTTCATAGGCATCGACCCTGGTGAAAGACCAGGGATTGCGGTCGTTGGTGATAGCATCCTCCTCCAAAAAATGCAGGTAAACGCGCCTGAAAGCGTGGCTGCTGAGATACGACGATTAGTAAAGGTATATCCTTCTAAAAAAACATGTATTCGCATCGGTCACGGGTCGATAATCGCGAGGAACAGAATCATCAACTCCTTGATCCCTCTACAGATCCCAATCGAGATTGTTGATGAAACGCGGACGACCCCCTCACAGCAGAAAGGACGCATTCAACGAGACCTTGAGGCTGCTGCGGCAATCGCATTACTGTCGGGAGGTGGACGGGTGCAGCAATCCCTTCCTCTTGAGTCTACGCGAGGCGCGATACGAAACGTTCAAAGGCGCAGCCGCCAGCTCACCGAGGGGCGATTCACGATCTCAGAAAAGATCGCATTACAGGTTCTAAAGGGGGAGATAAGCCTTCTTGAAGCTATAGAAAAGGAAAAGCCCAAGAGCTAACAGTAGCTCTGAATGTAAAAAAATGAGAACGAATCAAAATCCTTAGGGAGAGAACCATCCTTTTGAACCCTTTTGTTTTTAGCCCTTCGTTTCCCTCCTTTTCTGAGAAAGAACGCCTCTTTTTCCTTTTTACTGATATCCGTGCCAAAAACTTTAGTGATTTGTCGTAGTTCCTGATAACTAATAATTTTCTTCCTCGTATGCTCCAAAGACACTCGAACTACTACATCCTCTTTTCCTTTCAAAAGAAAGATATGTCTATTGTAGATAGTAACCCTGTAAATCGTTGGAAAATATTACCGAAATAACAAGAATTTCTGACGAGCATTTTCCTTTTTTGGAACTACAAACCCTTTCGTCACGAGCTCTTGAAGTAAATCAAGTGTTCTTCCTCGTGTTCCTGACCAACCACAGTATCTACTTGGAAGATCCCTTGTTCAGCGATAGACAGTGGATGAATCAAGATCGAGTTCTGTTGTTATCTGATATTTCGATTTGTCTTCAAGCACGCCCTTCCTGATTTTTGCGACGATATCTTTTGAAAGTGGTTTCTCTTGTGTCATCACGAATTAGTGTATAAACTCTTATAAAAAAGATATTGAAAATCAGGCAATTCCTGCCTGATTTCCTTTCAGATCGTTCGCAGTTTTACAGGTTGACTTCGAACTCGTACCAGGAAACCATCTCAATTTCATTATCGGTCTTTAGGATGTTGCCGTCGGGATCCCGGAACGCGGCGTACACCCGGTACATGCCACTGCCATATTTGAGATCATCGGTCTTCACCAAACCGTTAAAGATGGTGTCAAGACCAAGCTGCTCGCTCGCGTTAATCGTCCGCGGCGTCATCTCATTCACAGTGTCCTGGTCGACCACCCACTCCTCACCATCCCAATACTGAACTTGCATGAGCAGATACCCCTTGATATCCGTTGACCCCGTGTTCTTGATCTTCGACTGGTTCTGGTATGTGATGATCAGTTTCGGGCGAGGGTCAGGGTTAGATTCTCCTTTATAATCAGCATCAGCAGAGTACACATTGACGTACTCCTGTCCCGTCGGCGCTGTCCCATTGATGTCCCTGCTGCCCCGCAGGCACAGCTTCGTTATATCACCTGCGGTGATCCAGCTGAAATTGGCAAGCGTGATGTTGTTCCTCCCGTTCACGAAGTTTATCGTGTTGAGACTGCCGCCGTTCCCCGAGTAGTACTCTTTGTTGTAATCTCCTTGCTCCAGCGGGTCGTGGGGGTAGGTCGGTTGCCCGTTCTGGACCGTGATCGTGAAATCGGTCGCTGAGTAATCGTCCTTCTTATACAATGAGAGGATCGCGTTGGTGATACAGGCGTTTGCGGGAAGCTCCCGGGTGCCGAAAAGGAGGAATCCCCGGAAGATGTGGTAATCTGGAGGGATGTTGTTCACTTTGCTCTGCCCTATCGAGATATACTCGTCGTTGCTGGAGACGGTGCCATCGGAGGCAGACCACACGTTGCTATAATTCGAACCGGATTTGCGGAGGTACCCATCGCTCGTGCTCGCGTTCACGGTGAGCGTCGGGTCAATGACAACCGGGAACCCCATGGTAGCCAAATCAGAGACCTTCAATCCGGAAAGCAGATAGGTGTTGCCGTTCAGATGCACGACACGATAGGTCAATTTCTGCCGTAATGACTCATTGTTCAGTTCATAGGCTTCGCCAAGCGGCAGGGCGCACTTGAAAACTCCGAGCGCGTCCCTCTGAAATCAATCCCACTATCAGGAATAGTGACGTTCCCAGTGAGTATACCTGACGTGTTGCACAAATTGAGATCCTGGTAGTTGAGTTTGGTGATAAACACAAGATACGAGCTTTCGTTTTTAAGGCCGTACGTTGATGGCGGGTGATTCTGGAGTAACGCTTTGGTTGTATTATCCATGGTGATTTCTTCTTTCATCTCCGTGTTACAATAACTCCACGCCACGTCAGTACCAGGGAACACATTCTCATACGTCACAGTATTACCATTTATCAGTCCCTGGCTGCCCTCCACACCTTGGAGGTACTGGTACGCCCAATTACTCCCGGGGTCAACATAGCCAACACCAACAAGTTTACTCCTGATGACATGGGTCGTCGGATCAGTTGACTTGTTATACGCGAAAGCCACAGGCCAGTCACTCTGGGCATTGGGTTTGAAATAGACATGGTACAGACCATGATCGTTTCCTATCCGGTAGCCATAGGCATATGCAGGATGGTTAGACAAGAGTTGTTGGAGTGTGCAGTTAATCGGCGTCCATTCTCCGGTTTCATTCTGGTAATTTACCGGCCCGGCAGAGACCTCTAGGATATTCTGCCCTGTCACCACATCATAATACTTGTTCCAGTCAAGCCCACGACCGACAAGAGTGTAATTAGCTGGCGGTGTCGGCGGGTCCGTGAGATTGATGTATTGTTCCCTGGGGTAACTATCCTGCAGGGTGGCAATGCTGATCTGCGCCTTCGCATACACATGGAAATGATGGCCAGAAGAGCTATTTACATTCGATGCATTGTCCACCACCCAGACTGTATAATTATATTGCCCGACAGACCACGTATCAGAGAACACGTAGCGATAATGATTAGGACTAATTTGGTCCATAGTGTAATTCCCGTACGTATGATCAGGGTATGTGATATTGACCTTCATAGAGGTAACATTATGTTTATCGTCCGTGACATTCGCAGTGATCGTGACATTATACCCAAACCCGACAGTATCAGGAGTATGAGACACATTAACTATTTCTGGCGGCAAGTTCAGTGTATATCGACAGAATATCGAATATTGTTTTAACGCCAACAGATCATCCCAGCGAATTATCGGTGGTGGATTACCGAATGTATAACTACTATTGACATAGCCATTGGCATATGTCTGAGGCGTGGCATACACGAGCGCATTTATGTTATCCCCCCAAACGCACAACATGTACTGCGTGTTGTTTTTAAGTATTGGTCTCGGGTTAAAGGAAAACGTGTACCACCCTGTTTCCGTCCGTGTCACCTGAGCCGTGGCGCCCATAAGATGCCCATCGCCCGCCCGGTAAATCATGCATTGATACGTCGGCGCATACATAGGGATTCCTACACCATATACATAAGCGGTGATATTGTGTACAAACGCATCCTCAGCAATGGTGAATCGTGATCCCCGGATATTGTTATGAACATCCATGGTTGACGTGCCAATGCGGATGTCACCCAGAGTGTGGTACCTGTTGAGATGGAAGGTCTGTGAGGTGTCGGTGTCATTGGCGTGGTATTGCTCATTACCTTGGTAGTGGGTGTCGGCGATGCGATTGATTCTCGCTGTTGAATTGTACACCTCGAGGGTCATGTAGTAGTCGCCTTCTTGCACATTAGTTGGCATAGTGAAGGAGATGTTGCGTTCAATGCCTGCTCGGTTGGTGGTGTAATTCATCATCGTGTGGTTCACAAGGAGTCCTGTGTTAAAATCATAGAGGGAGGCATTGATCATGACCTTGTCGTTGGGTAGTGCGGATTTTACCTTGAAGGTGGCTTTGAGCGTGTCAGGTGTTGTTCCTCCGGTTGAACTTACGGCTTGATATTGTTTAGTTAAGAAATGGCAGTCGGTATTCATGAGCCAGTATTTTGAAATATTGAGGGCCAATTCTGCAGTGACATTCAAGTCATTTCTATCGGTATATTTTAAGGCGTCTCCCTCTGTGAAGTTGTCACCGGTGCTATGGTAGCGGTCCCATTCATAATAGTAGTCTTTCGCGATGCAAATAGCATCATTGATAGCTGGTCGCGATCCGTAGATGTATTGTTCGGTTCCAAAGATAGGCCCACTGTGATTATAGTTCTGATATCCGGTTCGATTAGTGTACTGTGAGTCTTGGATGAGTGCTTCGAGGATCGGCCAGTGATGCAATCCAGATTTATTTTGGATTGATATTTCTTGGACGGTGTCTGATTGGTTGAAGGCGAATTCATCAAGGACGAACCAGAATTTGATATTGTCGCTGCTGTGTTTGTCGTTGTAGTATTCGGCTCCGCGTAGACCGTATTCTTCTCCGGTTGTATAGAGGATGGTAAGGTTATATTTAGGAATGATATCGTTATCGGTGAAGTAGCGGGCTAGTCCGAGAAGGATGGCGTTGCCAGCGCCGCTGTCTCCTGTTGTTTGGCCGAACCAGCCGTCCAGCCTCGAGGACAGTACTGCGATTTGTTTATTTTTATTATTTGGGTTGGTGATATTTCCGAGGACGTTGTAGGCGGTGACGCCGACAGAAAACGGGGTTTCTGCCTCGAATTCTTGATTAATGTGTCCCGATAGTGTCGTGGTTGATTCATTGTGAATGATGAACTCTCCGACGGTGTTGTTGATTGTATAGGTTGGAATAGCCGGTGAAATGGCTAAATTTGGTTTCTCCAAATTCCAGATGAAAAATGCTGGATTCATGAAATGCTGGTCATAGGTATCGAAGAGAATGAAGGCTTTGCAATTTGGATAAAAGGGTAGAAAATTCAAACACCAATAGGCGAAATTCTTTTTAGAGAAATTTTGTATATATTCTATCCATCCAGCGTGAGATTGGTTTGCAATGCTTCTCATCTCGTAATGCGTAGGAATTCTGTCTATGACTATGTAGTTTTGATTTTGGTGAACCAGCGATCCTTCTGTGATGTTATAGTAGAATACAAGGTGTCCCTTTTCGATGTCAGCTATAACCATTGTGTAGTTCGTTGTCAGATTGCGAATGAGATTACCGCTAGTCTGACTGACATTCATTACCGCGTATGGACATCGATAGGCCGTGAGAGGGTAAATGTATCGGGAGTTGAGGTTGATGACAATGCAACCTGATGCATACGTGAAATTGTCTAATTGGCTTTGACTTTGGGCTGAGTTGTTGATGACAAAGATTCTTCCCTGTTGGTTTTCTTGATCAGGGATTGTTGCGTTTTCACTAAGGAAAGTGACGTTTCCAACAAAGAAGGAGTTGTTGTTTATCAGTTGATAATTGCTGATGTTCATCATTGAATAATTTACTATGTTTCCTAGAAGACTTGTGTTGGTTAGATTCACGGCTACGATACTAGTGTTGTTAAGGATGGTGTTGCGGGTCATTGGGATAAAGGCGCTTGGTATTACGAAGCTTTCGTTGATGGGGACATCATGAGGGAGTGGGTAGTTGGGATTGTTGATAGTGAGTTTGAAATCGGTGACATTGATGATGCTTGTGTAGTATTTACCTGGTTTTGTGAGGATATGTTTGATTTTTTCAGGATGAGGATCAACCAGACTAAGATTGTTGGTCATTTCGTTTAATATTATATTTTTTGCAAGATCCGCCCCATGTGATCCAAATGCCCTTCCACGAGGAATTTGAGTACCATTAAACGAATAAATAATATTAGCTAATATATTCGTCCAATTCCATATATATAACATATCCAAAGGATTCGGCGGTAAAACCGACGCATTTTCAGCCTTCACCGTGTCGACTTTAACCGTAACCAATAATGCCGAAAAAGCACTGACAAGCACCAGCATGCATACAACGCAAGATATTATTTTTCTTCTCATTCCTTACCTACCCCCAATACCTTACTAAAAGAGAGAATCCATATCGATTTTATATGTTTTTTCAATTAAATTTAAGTATTCACACTTTTTTTTTTTGTGTTTGTTGCATATTGTTGGTTTGTAATTAAATTAATTAGGGAAAAGTTTTATAAGACGAAAATCCTATAAACACACTGGTAAAGCCACATGAATAAACACGACATCCTGCAGATTCTCACCATTACCATCATCCTAACAAGTATTACCTCTGAAGCAATAGTAGCACAATCAAACAATAAAACACCAACACACAACAACCCCTCTCAAAACTACAGCATCTACAGCCGCCAAGACACCACACCACACCATAGGCATCCCTCAAAAATAGAATTATACCCGAATCAAAACATGACAATCATGAATGGAGGCAACGATGAAACCACCAACAGAGATACAGAGAACAGCCTGATGAACTCCACCTGGCCCATGTACTGCCACGACCTCCACCACACCAGCCAAAGCCCCTACAACACCTCACAAAACCCACCCCAAACCATGCAATGGATCTTCACCAATGACAATCTCAACTGTCCCTATGGATCACAAGTCATCGACAACCAAGGAACCATCTACCTAGCCGACGCCTCTCTCTTCGCTATCTACCCCAACGGCACACTCAAATGGCAATACCGCATCAACGGAGGATGGAGCCAAACCACCCCCATCATCGACACCAACGGAACAATATATACAGCATCAGCCTACAAATCCCCAAACTACATCTACGCCGTCAACCCCGACGGAACAACAAAATGGCTCTACCCCATCTACGGGGAAATCCACTCCTCCTTCGCCATGGGAACCGATGGAACACTCTACTTCGGCTGCGGAAGCTCCATCATCGCCCTCAACACCAATGGAACACTCCGCTGGAACTACCCCACCGGCAGCTACGTCTACTCTTCACCCGCCATCGGCGACGACGGCACCATCTACTGCGGCAGCATCGACACCTACCTCTACGCTCTCTACCCCAACAACGGTACTCTCAAATGGCGCTTCAAAACCGGCGACTGGATCCGCGTCAGCCCCTGCATCGACACCGAAGGAACCATCTACTGCGTCTCCATGGACGGCTACCTCTACTCACTACGACCCAACGGCACCATGAAATGGCGCACCGACGTCGGCGCAGGCAACGACCCCACTATCGGACCCGATGGCACTATCTACGCAGGCTGGGACCACCTCTACGCCATCAACCCTACCGAGGGCTCCGTCAAATGGGTCATTGACGCTGGCGGACAAATCGAAGGCGGCACACCCTGCATCTCACATGACGGCATTATCTACTACGGCACCTGGAACAGCGGCAACATCTACGCCATCAGCCCCAACGGAACAAAACTCTGGCAAGCCCACGTCGGCGACTGCGAAGCCGCCCTTTCCATCGGTTCCAATGGTACAGTATACATAAGTGCAAACGATGGCTTGTTCCATGGTTATTTATACGCCTTCGGACGCGGACCACTCCGCGCCGAAGCCAACGGACCTTACGACAACTACCGACACCACCCTATCACGTTCCAAGCTACACCCTTCGGCGGTACACCACCTTACACCTACCTCTGGCATTTCGGCGATGCACGCACCTCCACCCAACAGAGTCCTACCCACCGCTACTTCTTCCCCGGCACCTACCACGCCACACTCACCATTACTGATAGCACAGGTAACACTAGCACGGACAACACCACGGTCACGGTTTACTACCCCCCGCCATGGATAATCGTCCTCAAACCACGACGAGCCATCTACGAAAACAACCGATACATCTTCCCCTACTTCCATCCAGTCATATACGGTCCAATCACTATTAGAGCGATCGTTATCGAACCCGCATTCTTCGGCATCGTCCGTATCGACCATGTTGTCTTCTGCATCCGTGGCGATATCGTCCAAACCTTCACCCACCCCCCATACCAATGGACCTGGACCCCAATCTACAACGACATTAACAGCGAAATCGAAATCTACGCGTACGACACCGCCGGTCACTACTCACTGAAAACCATCCAAGTCGAGACTCACGTTTAAAACTACATTTGAATGATAAGACTACCTTTTTTTTCGTAACGTATTCCAATAAGGGCTTTTACACTTAGGGCACTCTTTAGGTATCTCCTTTCCTCTTGTTATTCATTCGTGCCTGCAGCGTATATAGAGGGTGGGACGCCATGTACTTCTTCAGATGGCATGATTTTTTTCGGGACCACCGGCAGCGATCTCATCGCCTTGAACCCCGATGGAACAATCCACTGGCAAACCCATATCGGAGGATGTGAGTCTGCCCCAGCAATCGGTGAGGATGGGACGATCTTCGTTGGATCAACAGATAAAGATGATTTTGGATATATGAATGCGATAGGAAACGGGGAGCCGAAAAGAATCGAGATCCTCGAATCACAACAGGGAAGACGATATTTCTTCGGTCTTGACCTAGGAAAAACCATATTAAAACGTGCATTAATCATCGGAATGGAAACAGTGAAGATCAAGGCGTATCAAAAAGATGAGATACTAAATGTGACGTTTTCTATTGATGGAAAATCCTATTTTCTGATACTACCGCGCCCTTCGAATGGACGATGGACCAGCGTTTCACCGATAAACCGCTTATGACCTATACCATCACTGCTACTGGGAACTATAACGGTGGAGACGCATGGAGTGAATCCATCTTATTACGGTATTTCCATCTCTTTAAAAATATCTAGTTGAAAATAAGATGATACCCGAAAAATGATGATGAAAAGAAAAAGAGTCTTTGAGTAAGCCCTTGGGAAAACATCATCAAATTTTTAGTTGTTTTTTGTCGAACAATTCTGCGAAAAGAAACCTGCCCTAACCACGAGATCATACCCGCATTCCAGGGAATACAACCCAGCCATGTTTTGTAAAAATGTTTTGCGTATCATGACACTAAGCCAAACTGTGAACAAATCATTGTAGTATGGTAATTGTTATTTTGGATGAAAATAGCTCTCATTTTTTCTTGTAGTTTGTCCCACCAAGGAGTTTACATTTCGGACAGACTCGCTGATGATATTGTTGTCCATTCCAATGCTCGCCCAATCCTACCTTCAGAGCTACTGCCTAAACCCAAATGTTTATGAGCTTTGTACATATGCTCCCTGGGTAAGAGTGATGGAACACCGATACGCTCTGATTAGCGTCTATGATAAGGAAGGCATAGCGGACTTTGCTAAAGAGCTCGCTACTTTTGGTATAACCATTCTTTCAACCGATGGAACAGCCACCGTATTACAACAGGAGGGAGTACCGGTCACCGAGGTATCGGAAGTCACCGGGTTCCCTGAAATGCTCGACGGCAGGGTCAAAACCCTCCATCCCATTATTCACGCGGGGATTCTTGCACAGCGAGACAATAAGGACCATCGGGAGACGCTCATAAAACATCATATCACCCCGATTGATTTTGTCGTATGTAATCTGTATCCGTTTGAAGAGACCATCAAAAAGCCTAAGGTACCTATCAAAGAGGTCATTGAAAACATCGATATCGGAGGACCAGCCCTCATAAGGGCAGCAGCAAAAAACTACAAAGACGTTATCGTCATCACAAACCCCAGACAATACCCTGAGGTTCTTAAGTATCTGAAATCAGGAAAGAAAATTCCTCTCAATCAGCGGGAAAGATTCGCAATTGAGGCGTACGCCCATACCGCACAGTACGATGCACTCATCGCGCATTACCTGAGAACCACATGGACAGAGGAGATACTCCCCAACGATTTCACGGTCGCCATGCGAAAAATTCAGGACATGAGATATGGGGAAAACCCCCATCAAAAAGCTGCGTTTTACCGGTCCTTACCGGAAACCCAGGAGCCCTGCGTTTCAAATGCAACACAACTCCAGGGGAAAGACCTGTCATTTAACAACATCCTTGATGCGAACTGCGCGATTGAATGTATCAAAGAATTCTCAGATCCGACCTGCGTGATCATTAAACACGCGACCCCTTGCGGGATCGCGAGCGCGACAACCCTGTTACACGCCTGGGGAGACGCCTTTGAAACCGATGTGAACTCTCCATTCGGCGGCATCGTCGCATTCAACAGAGAGGTACATCAGGATGTTGCACAGGAGCTCTCAAAGTATTTCCTCGAAGTGATTATCGCGCCACGGTATGACGCAGATGCGCTTTCATTGTTCAGCAAACGAAAAAACCTACGCCTTCTGGAGCTCAAAGGCCTTGATGCGAACGTTGAACGAAAAGGCATTGACCTCCGTAGTGTAGTTGGAGGGTTCCTTGCACAGGAACGAGACGTATGGTTCGCTGACCAAAAGAACTGGAAAATCGTAACAAAAATAAAACCAACACCCGAGGAACTCCGTTCGATGGCGTTTGCAGTACGATGTGTGAAACACATCAAATCAAACTCTGTTGTCTTTGTCAAAGGGACACGAACCGTTGGCATTGGTGGCGGGCAAACATCACGGGTAGACGCGACCTGGATCGCGACACACAAAGGCAAAGAACATATCATTGGATCAATCATGGCAAGCGACGCTTTTTTCCCCTTTAGAGATGCGGTAGATGTCGCAGCAGACGCAGGGGTGAAAGCAATAATTCAACCTGGCGGCTCAATCCGTGATAAGGAAGTGATTGCAGCGGCGAATGAGCACGGTATTTCCATGGTATTTACCGGGCAACGGTACTTCAGGCATTAAGACAGCTAAACCTTCTTAAACAGGAATACCTATCAGAGGCTGATGAATTTTAGAGTACAACACAAGGACGGACCTGCGCGCATCGGGCAGCTTTCTGTAGGAAAAAAGGAGGTAATGACACCCGCTATCCTTTTTCTACAAACGGTGCGACATCAAGCGCCCCCATTTGCTGATATTGTTCTTACAAATGCATCGGTGAAAACAAAAAAACCTAGTATCCGGATCGGAGAAAGCATCTTTTCATCAGAAAAAACGACGCGAAGAACAAACGCCTCGACGGACAAGTATCTCGTGTACCCGAAAGATGTCTCCGAAGAGTTGCATCGCTGTTCAGTGAAGACGAACAGCAAAAACATGGACTGTTACATTGTTCCTGGAAAAAAAGAGATCATCCCTGAGGCAGTGAAGAAAAATAATGCAATGATTTTTATTGTTGCAAACGCAGTACAACTCTCTACTCAGCAGACATACTTTGTTGAGTTCATTACGCAATTACGGGAAAATGTCGGATACGAAAAACTCATCTATGTACCCTGTGTTGGCGATCCGACAAGTATCGCGCTCTTCACGTACATGGGCGTGGATTTGTTTGATTCTTTTTCTGCGATCATGGCTGCACGCAACGAGACGTTCCTGTTTCCAACTGGTGCTTCTAAAAAAAATGAGTTACACGAACTTCCTTGCACCTGTCCTATTTGTACAAAAACCGATATCGTCTCAGAAATGGGATATGACGAAATCCTTGCGCATAATTATTATGCGCTCTTCGCTGAGATCAAGCAGGTGAGAAACGCGATTCTTTCCGGTTCATTACGCGAGCTTGTCGAGACTCGTGTCAGAGCGCGTCCTTCTTTAGCTGCGATGCTGAGGATTATGGATCTCAGCCAGTATCCATTCCTCGAAAAACGGACGCCAATCGTACGAAAGCAAACGTTGATTGCGACTACAAAAGATGCGCTCACACGCCCGGAAATCCGGAGGTTCCAAGAACGGGTCATTCAACGGTACGAAAAGCCAAGGAGTACGAAAATACTGCTCCTGCTCCCTTGTTCCGCGAAAAAACCATACTCATTTTCAAAATCCCATAGACTCTACCATGAACGACTCCTTGGCATTGACAATCCGCAGGTGGTTCATGAGGTAATCCTTACCTCCCCACTCGGGCTTGTCCCGCGAGAACTCGAACTCACCTATCCCGCATCCATGTATGATATCGCGGTCACGGGACACTGGGATGAAGATGAGAAGAAGATGATCAGAATGCTTCTTGGACAGTACCTTCAGATGAACACCTATGATACCGTCATCATGCATCTCCCACGAGCGCTCCAAGAGTTTATTGTGGATCTTGTGAAAAACCCGGTTTCCACCTGCAAAGATATACCGACATCCCCAGAGTCTCTTGATGAATTATCGGATGTGCTCCGAAAAACAACCAGAGTCTATGATACTGTTGGACAATTGGACAGAGCATACGAAAACATCAGAGCGCTTGCATGTTATCAATTTGGGGGTACCATCGCAGGGCAGCTCCTGAAGGATTGTGTAATCAGAGGGAAATACCCGTACCAAAAAATCATAAAAAATAATCGTCAACTTGGTATGATTACCCAGGAACGTGGATTGATTTCATTAACCTTGGATGGAGCGGAACAACTCAGCCAGTCAAGCAACTACTGGGTCGAGGTCTCTACTGATTTCAGCTTGAAAGGATCTGTGTTTGCCCCAGGTGTGAAGGATGCCGATGAATCGATTCGCATTGGTGATGAAGTAATCATTAAAAAGCACGGAAAGGTCGCTGGTGTTGGTGTCGCCATGATGAACGGTACAGAAATGAAGGAGTCACGACATGGCGAAGCAGTAAAAACACGACATCATATCTAGGTTGACATCTGTATCGATTGTTACCTTTTAATGCCAAAAGGAATTCACCGGGAGAGCCGGGAATACGTCTGTTCTGTCTGTCTAGATCGTAATCGATTTTCCATAATAAAAAAAATGTAATAGATAAACGGGCGAAATAAACAGGATTACTCTACGATAACAATTAAGGTGCTTCACTTGTTGAATCGGAGCAATTTGAGGTCGACATATGAACCAAGACCGACCCACAGTGACTGGTTAATCCCTGACACCGAAAGATTAACGTTCAGTCGTGCGAAGAATGAGTCAGGTAAGATTTTTTTGTACAGAACCGGCCTGATAATCGAAGAGAAGGGAAGCAAAATCTCACCGGTGAAGTTCGTGACACTGTGCGGTACAAGCTCCCCTCCGTTCAGAACGCTTTGTGCGATGAATGTTTTTGTCCCATGGTCGACTCGGTAGTAATCGATAAAGAGATCGCTTGCGTTCAAAGGTATGATCGTGGGGTTATCCAAGGTAAGCGTGATGGCGCCAAGCATTCCGCCTTTTGCCACCCGGAAATCGATGTCGAGCGCAAGTTCGAGCGGTTTTTCCTTCGTGAGGAAATCTGCTAAGGGCGGCATTTCAAGGTCTATGGTGCTGGAGAACGGTAATGTCTTGTTTATCCCTGCAATGGTTGCTCCCACCTCGGTTGTGATACTGATGAGGAGTTGTTTTGCGTTTAATGCCTTAAGAAGAATGGTCCCTTGCCCATGGAGATTTGTTGTCTGCTCTGCGGAGATTGTAGCACCGTTGATGGTAAAATTTCCTTCATGTTTTCCAGTCTCCGAGGTGATGTCAAGGTTGATTGTGTCGATGGTGATATTAAAGGTATTCGGGTTAGTCACAGCAATATCAGTGGTCATGTTAATCGCATGTCTCGTGATGTTTCCAAAAGCAGCATGGACTGTGATGGTCGGACTAAAGATTTTCTGCAGTATTTCATTTAACGATGTAAGAACTGTTACCTCCAGGGGAATTGTTTTTTTGATAATTCCGAGAATATTTACTCCAACAATCCCGGTAACTTTACTTGTGAGAAGACCGGAGAGGTTGCCTTGGAGGGTTATGAGGTCATCGGAGGAATAACTACGGTTTGCTCCTCCAGGGATTGTTCCACCCTCGATACCTAGGTTCGCTACTTCCACTCCGTTGCTGGTGGTCGCATGAATTTGAATATCCTGGAGGATAAGGTCAAATGGATTCGGGTTATGAATCCGAAGATCGTGGTGGATGATTGCTTCGTTAGAGTTTATTTCAACGAGATCAATGCGGATGGTTGTCTGAGGGAATTTGAATACTTGGATGTCGATGAAAATAAATGCTGCTCCGATGATATTTATAATGAGAAGGACAACGGTGATAAGGGCAACAATGGTTTTCTTCATGGTGTCATCAACTTAAGTTTCTTCAGTATCGTAATTAAAAGTAGACTTATATAATATATATAATTTATTAATAAAGCATATTTTTATAAGCTCTTCCGAGGCATTTGGAGGAAAACGAGCGGTCTGTCACTGGATCATGAATGAATGATACTCAAAGAGATCGTGCAAGAGCGGAAAACGGTCGATTAACCCGTTGTTCCAGAGGGAGGATGTGACGAGGTCAGGTTTTTTCTGGGAAAAAGTAAGCAATTGAGATGGATGAACCCATTGCTGGTGAGCAGTGGTTAGATTTTGCGGTATTTCAGGGAGAAAGAGACAGGAGGGTCGTCCGCTATCGACATAGACCGTGTTGCGGGCAAGTTTGTAGGTGGTGTTTTTGTAAATCCCGTCAGCAGTGTTCGGGTTATTCAGACAGCGAGGGTAGTTCGAAGAGGAGACATCCACGCGGATCCGATGGCCGGTGCTCCAGATGTACGAGGTGCTCCACAGGTCCACCTCTATTTGATAGACAGTCCCTGGTTCCATGAGTTCCCAATGATCGGTCCCATTTCTGTTCCTCATCCGAAGAATTCCATCCGTGATGAGCATTGACCTGCCGTCTGGGTATACATCAGTGAGTTTAACGGTAAAATCGGTATCTGTACAATTCGAAGAGACATACAGTCTGGCTTTTATTGGGCCTGTTGCTTCATACGGTGCGGTGAGGACAGGGCTGGTAAACACAAGGACATCATCTCTGTTTTCAACCGCTTGTTGATCAAATGGTCCTGCGGGGATTTCCAGATTGCCGCCACCAACGGTAGGTACGGGATACTCTGGATCATAGGTGAAGGATAGCGGGCTGTAACTTCCTGGGGGCGTGGTCTGTAAGGTACCGTCCGCCTTGAAATACCATGCCTGTTCCGTACACGGTATCGGCCAATCATTCGCATATCGCCATTCATTCCCCGGAGCATTGCTGTGAGTAACATCACCCATCACATAATACGTCACCGCAGGCCATTGATCAAAAGTAGTAGCGCCCCCCATGGTGTACTCATCGACCATTTGCCAAAACAAGGCCTGGGAGAAATTATCAACGGAGTTCTTGGGGTACGTTAATTCTCCTTGCTTCGTTGATTGCGCACCAGCATGGGTCCATGGCCCCATGATAAGCTTTGATTTTCCTATCGCACCAGGTCCCGCGAGATGCTGGTATCCAAGAAATCCGTCAATCGTTCCTTGGCTAAAAATATCGTACCAGCCGCCAATATGGATCGCGGGCACGTTGACCTGCTGCCATTTATCGTCAATGGTCACATTTGTCCAGTAGCCCAGCGTGTAGTTTTCATGGGCGATAATATCCGGTAAAACATAGGAGCTTCCCTGGCTTTTCAGCCACTCCTCAATCATATTCTTCCTGAATTCTCCACCGGGGTACATCGCATGCTTATACAGGTTTGGCGTCGCGACCTGAATATACTGGCACGCAAGATTGGGTGGGTTTCCACCAGCAGCAAGGTACTGCACGATTCCTAATGCGGAGCCACCAAACGTCGCGATTTTCCCATTGCACCAGCTTTGATTCGCGATCCACGCGATGGTGTCAGGACCATCGGCATGGTCACTTCGAAACACCGTATCGTTCCCCTCGGAGGCATACCTACCGCGCACATCTTGCGCAACCGTTGGCCACCCATGAGTCGCCCAGTTTGAGCCAAGGAACGCGATACCGTCTTTGTTATAGGGAGTCCGAATAAGGATCACTCCATGTGGTAAATCACTTGTTTTAGGGAGATACACATCGGTCGCAAGATTCACGCCATCACGCATGGGAACCATATACTCAGTTGGTTTCACACAACCCGCAAGGAGCAGTGAGAGAAGTAACACACAAATAAGGACCATGGCTGTTGCTATTTTGTTTTTCTGTTTCATAAACAATTTCTCCATCTATTATATCACGCGCGTTGTATTTATATTTAATTCGCATCTTTTCTCCCTAAACGAGGTTTTTCTCATTTTGACATTCTTCCACCATATCTTAATATACCATCACTTAGAGAACTACCCCTGCCATATCGCAGAAAAGATATGGGTTTGAGGTGAAGATATGACACAGTATAGAAATAAAAATGGAGGACGATGGGATCAAAAACAAGGCTATACAAAAAAATACGGGAAAAAGGACAAGCCATACCATAAAAAGATTATGTACTATCGGAAAGGCTACAAAAAAACAATTCAATCAACTTAAAAAAAAATTTTTCTTACGTCCCCTCGGTAATGCGCGGAAGTACAACTGCCGCCCCTTCCCTTTATTTTTTCTTTGATGGAAAAACGAGTGATTTTTTTTATCATAGCAGACTATAAGAAAGTACAATGCATACCTGGCATGTGGATGCAGAAAACCAAAACTGAACTGTTTGAACTCGTCAGCGACCTGAAAACAAAAAAAGATTTTGAAAAAGAAATCAAATCCCGGGGGAAACAGTATGATGGTCTGGTTGATGGGGATACGATTGCGTTGTTATTGGTTGATGAGCTTGGAAGAAACAAACACAGTATCACAAAAATTACCGAGTTGGAGCCGGATAAGGATTACACGGTTGTCGGCAGGGTCGTAAGTATTTCTGATGCGAAAACCTTCAAACGGAAAAATGGGACCGCAGGAAAAGTCATTAACCTTGAGATCGCCGATGACACAGGAACCTGCCGCCTCGTGCTTTGGAATGACGACATCGATCATATTAAAAACAAGGAGATTCAGATTGGGACGACGGTGAAAGTCATCAACGGATATACAAAGCGCGGATACACAGGGGGCTTAGAGATTAACCTTGGGCGCTGGGGTCTTTTGGATGTCGAACCGGTTGAGGTACCGTCCTTGAAGGAATCATCTTCAGAGTATTATAATGAAATTACTGGTGTACTTCTCCGTAAGGATGCGACAAGAGCGTTTTTCAAGGATGACGGGGAATTCGGCTTTGTCACCACGATCACCATTGACGAAAAAGGCCAAGAAAAGCAGATCACCCTCTGGGATCGCTGCGTAAAAGACATCCAGCAGTTCAAACCAGGAGACCGTATCACCCTGAGACATGTGATGACGAAACAGAGCAACGGAAAAAAAGAATTCCACATCAACGGGAACGGTATTATCAACAAACACAAATAACGCGTATTCTTTTCTTCGTCATTCTTAAATAAAACCTATTCGTTATAATACCTTGGATTTGTCGGGGGAACCATGAGGCCACACTACCGATCACCACGAGATAAACAATATTTTCACACAAAGCCGAAAATAGATAAAAGAGACATGGCAGCGTTGAAGAAAAAAGTCCAATTACTCCAGAGAAAAAAGACCATGCGAAAATACGAGGAACGTATTTTTAGGGGTTAACAACCACCTTGCACATATTTTTTCTTCTGCTCAAACGCTTGTTGTGCCTTTTGCAGTTCTCGACCAAGGTACAAATAATGCTCCGGTCTTAGGTGAGGAATATGGGATGCGATCGTATCAGATAACGCATCTGCTTTTGTTCCAGTAAAGACTTTTTCAAGATGTCCGGACACGATGCGTTTCTCCTTATAGACATTCGAATAATACTCCACACGGATACCCTTCTCATACACCTCGATCACAAAGAATCCCTGGGGGTCCAGTATAACGTCCTTTTCTGATGTTTTTTTTGCCTCAATCAAGGGGACTTTCTTATCGGCCATTTATGATCGCTCCTGCTTTTACAAGACGTTGTAATTTCTGAAACGCGACATCGTGCGGCTGGAGTCGTTGCCCGCAATCTGGCGCGATTTGAACAACACGATCTCCAAAGATATCGAACGCTTTCTTGATATGACTTATGATTTCCTCCACGGGCTCAACGCAGGTGTCATCAGAGCGAACAGCACCAACGCACATGTTCTTTGAACTGGGAAATTCCTGAAAAGCATCGAACAGATGAGGAGATGCCTTAAACTCATGAGAAAGAATGTCCACAGGCAGCTCCACCAACTGCGCAACCATTCCGGAGACATCGCCACATGCATGTAACCGCGTGGGACATGAGAGATGCTTTGTGATTGTCCCAATGAGTTCATCAGCGAATTCTGGCATCCCGTGGGAAAAAAACGGTTCATCGATACTAATCACATCAACAAATTCCTGCAGCTGTTCCGCTTCCTTTCGCAGTGCGACAGCAAAGTCAAAGCAGAGCTGCTTCTCATCATGATAAAATAAATCAACGCATGACTTCGTAAGCGTGTACGGACCTGTGAGAACCCCGAGAAGACCGGTCTTTTTTGGGAGGATACTTCGTACGTACTTTTGATCCATGACTGTAATAGGACCCCGATATTCAACAGGTCCAACAATTTCGGTTCTATCACGAATCCTGCATCCCCCAAGCCTCCGAGTAAAAAGCTGAATGAAGGGATCGCGGGTCTGCCCATCGGAAACCAAATCTATCCCCGTAGAAACCATCTCATGGACCGCTTGGTTGATATATTTCTCCCAGGAACTATCTCGCTCATGAAAATAATCATCCATTAATTCCAGGGTATTAATGGACACGGAGTATGAGCCGATAACGCTTGTTTTCACGGTGTGGTTCATCGTTGTAGTTTCCTCCGGGGATGTGATGGATCGGGAACCACACCGAAATAATTCTCGGCGTACTCAGAAATTAAAATATCTTGCCATGCGATCAGCGGGACGACAAAATCCACATTTTCAATAGGACCAAAAATCACGTAGTCCCCCCCGAACAACGGGATGTTCATATTTGATGCAACATCCACGGTTTTTTTCACTAACGGATATTCGTTTAGCCAAATGGATTTCTCTACGACGTTATGAATCGCGCACCCTGTTGGAAGACCGTATTCTTCTTTAATAACAGGGATTGCGGCAATCGCCGCCCCGCTATTTTCCCCGGGTGCGAGCGCCGCGGTGTCAATAAGAATGTTCTTGATACCGATCTCTTGCGCAAGCGTAAGAAGACCTTTCTCCGTGAGATGCGCACCATTCTCGAGGACCTCAAGCTTCCCGTCAGGTGATTTATCCTTAGGATTGAATGCGACAATAATTGCAGCTTCAGGAGGATGTCGTGTTAATGTCTCTATCTCCTCTTTTGTGCTCCCTATATGAATCGAATTGTATATCGTCCGTGAGAGAAGTTTTTTTTCATGCAAATATTCCAATGTTTTTATCTTAATAGATGGATCGATGATATCAACAGAGAATGGATGATGCCTAGGTAGTGTCTTTTCGATAAACTCGATGATGCTTTCAACAAATGATTCCTTACGGATAAAGAAATCAGGAATTACAGGAACACCAGTGTCTTTGCTCAGTTCTCCAAGGGTTTGAAGGTGTCTTTTTGCATCCTCAAAATCAGGGTCTCCCTTAAAGAATACGCCACCAAAAAGGACGGTCGGATGCAACCCGGGTTGTCCTCCGATGTGAACTCCTGATATTTCTACTACTTTTTGTTCATGTGTAAATGAAAACATTTAATCACCTCTTTTTTTAATTTTCCCCATATAATCGATAATGATTTTCGAATGTAACGCCCGTTTATCGGTCAGGCTCACCATGGCTTCGGGGATGATCCGTATCGCGATATATGGTTCTCTAAATGATGGCGGTGATTTCTTTATGCAATCAATGATTGCAGAGTCGATTTTTTGTTTCTCTCTAATCCCAAGTAGGTTCATTACTTCAAGCTGAGCACGAAACCTGGCGATTGCTTCTTCTGTGAGATTTTCGATGTAGGGGATTGCACCTGGTGCCTCGATAATTTTATGGTTCTGATCTATCCCGTTTTTATGTAAGGCAATCAACGAGCTGCCAGATCGATGACCCCTGATGTCGTCTCCGCAGACGACGAGGAAACGAATATGAGGGTTTGAAATCGTATTAGCAACGATTTTTTCGATGCCAATGTTTTCTGTTTTTAAAGGACCGTAAATCGCGACATCATCAGGAGGGGTATAATCAATATTCAGTAAAACAACGGCCACGCAACTTGTTGGTGAACATGCGGTGAATTCACCACCCCAGGGATAGTACTCCTCGGTCATTCATCGTTCGCTCCGTTTTTATTAGGTAAGTGTTTCTATTGATTTTAATCTGTCGGAGTCACACAATACACGTCGAGCTCCTCACTTTCAAACATACGCCGTGCACGGATTTCAAAGCGGAATCCTTCCTGTTTCAGTGATTTTTCCAATGCTGTTCTGTTGGAAAGGGAACTGAAAATAAAATATGCGCGACCGGTACTCAAGAGGTGGTTCTTGAGACCATGGATATATCGCTTTGTGTGTAGCAATCCGTCTCGTCCGCCGTCGGTCGCGACATCAAACCATCCGCCGACTCTTTCTTTTTTCTTGGTAGGAAGATACGGTGGGTTGAAGACGATTATATCGAACAGCTCTGAATGTTGAAGGATACAAAATAGATCACCTTGTCGGACTTCAATCGATCCTTTGAGCAGATTTCGATTTGTTTCGATATTATGACGTGTGAGAAGAACAGCAAATGGATTGATGTCTGAGCAAATCACATGGGCTCCTTTGCGGGCGCATTCAAGAGCGATTAATCCGGTACCAGTGCCAATTTCCAGAACTGAATCATTCGGATGAACGTCTAACGTCTCAAGAAGCAGAAACGTGTCCTCTGCAGGTTCATAAACGTCAGGATGTGACTTAATTGCGAATCTATGGTAATGAAAGATAGTTGTTGCAGCGTTCTTTTTTTGCATACAGATCCACATTTGAATAATTTGAATGATTATCGGTCACTGTAAAAAATAACAAAGTACTAAATCTCTTTGGTGTTATAGTTTTATAGCAAAATCACTTGAATAGTATCGTTCATCGGATGGGAACGAATTGAAGAAGTGCTGAAACTGGCTTGTGTACTACACTCTTTAAGCTACATATCATATGGGAGATATCATAGAGGAGATAGCGATATGAGAGATGAACCCGAGATCGTTAAAGAACTCCGAGAAGAAGAACAACTTGGAAGATTGCATAGTAAAATTCGCGGTTCACATAATGAAAGTGATTTTTTTGAACATTCGTATATGGGTCCATCTCAGAGGGAGCAAGGAAACGAAGATGCAACAATTAGAGGAAACACGATACAAGTAAGTATTGATTACGAGAAGAGGTTACTAGCGGCTGAAGAGCGATATGAAAAGATTTTCCGACTCTCCCCCGATGGAATCGCGCTCCTTGACAAAAATGGGGTTTTTCTCGACGTGAACGAACGATTGTATGATTGGCTCGGATTTCGACCTGCTGAAATAATCGGAAAAACCTTTTTAGAAGTCCCATTTCTGACGGTTGACGAGAAACTCAAAGCTAAAAACAAATTTTTGATGAGGATTCTAGGGAAAGAGGTGCCACCCTACGAACTTGAGTTCCTCACAAAAAATGAACAAAAACGGATCGGGCTGGTACGCGGCGTCTCTATAAAAGACGAGTGGGGAAACGTCATTCAAAGTCTTGTGATGATTTCAGATATCACAGAACGTAAGCGCACTGATGAAACGATGAAAGAAATCGCTGCAATCGTTGAATCATCCGATGATGCGATCATCGGTAAAAACCTTGAAGGTATAATCACAAGCTGGAACCTAGGAGCTGAACAGATTTACGGCTACGCGAAAGAGGAAGTCATCGGTCATCCAATTTCCTTGTTGCTCCCACCTGGGCATCCAAATGAAATCATGGATCTCCTTAAAAGAATTAAACAAGGGGAACGAGTTAATCATTACGAAACCATCCGAAGGAAAAAAAACGGGCAATGCATCACCGTTTCTCTTACGATTTCTCCGATTAAAGACGACAACGGAAAAATTATTGGCGCGTCAACGATCGCTCGTGATATCACAGAGCGAAAGACATTAGAACAAGAGCTAATAATAAAAGAACGACTCTTGGACTTCACAGCCGATTCAATTTTTCTTTGTGATCTCGAGGGAAATTTTCTTTATGTGAATAAGGCAGCTTACACATCACATGGGTATACCAAAGAAGAGATGATGGGGATGAACTTTCATCAACTTGTTGCCTCGGAATATGAAACGCGGAACAGGTCGCACATAAAAAAGCTACAAGAAACCGGGGAACACACGTTTGAATCAACACATGTCACAAAAAACGGGACCGTTCTCCCATTAGAAATCCATTCTCGTATTATTGATTTCGGCGATAAGAAACTCATGCAGTGTATAGCTCGTGATATGACTGAGCGGAAAAAGGCACAGGAGCAACTTTTAGGATTACAGAAAAAATCAAAACAGAAAATTAAGCAACGACCGGTGAAATCAGGGGAGCGGCGACATTAATCAATGAAACAGTCCCATTAAGAAAGTTGTCTCTATTAATGTTTTATACCAAAAAAAAATGCTTATTTTTCTTGTACCATTACGGAAGGGATCATCAATGAGTACCGCATGTTTATTCTTCTTTACCGAACAGTACATTACGATATGGAAGAATAAGAATTGTTCACATTATTGTTTCAAGGTGGAAATGTATGAAAAAAGAGGACCCTGAAATTGTACGGACATTACGTGAAGAAGAACGCCTCGGAAAACTCCATGATCAATCACATGGAGGAGAGGATTCCGAGACTTTAGATGAGCATGAGGGCGATATGTCAGAGTCCCTGTTTACTTTTTTAAGACGGCGGGAAGAAGAAAAAACAAAACCCAATGGCCTTGGCGACGCGAGTGAGGTTTACACTGCCTATTAAACCTGTGCAGAACATGGAAGGGAAATTCAAAGAGGTCGATATCTTCCGGTTGCAACACACCAAATAAAAACCTGCGTCAAATAAATATCAATGTTTTAAGGTTTATCAATTACGTTAATATAGACAAGGTTTAATTGAGAGGGTAATGAAGAAGAAAGATATCAAAAAAATCGTCCGAAAAGGTTACGCAGATATAGCGAAAAAAAATAACGTTGGCGGGAAACCTACGAGCTCCTGTTGTGGTAACCCTCAGATAGAAGAGGTTAGCAAAAGCTACGGTTATACGGACCAGGATTTGAAAGGAGTGCCAGAAGGATCAAATCTTGGTCTTGGATGTGGAAATCCGACAGCGCTTGCCTCCTTAAAAAAAGGAGAGATCGTGCTTGACCTTGGCTCGGGCGCCGGATTTGATTGTTTTCTTGCTGCAAGTACCGTCGGGACGAAAGGAAGAGTCATCGGCGTTGATATGACGCCTGAGATGATCGATAAAGCACGGGATAACGCAGAAAAAGGTGGCTATCGAAATGTTGAATTCAGACTGGGGGAGATCGAAAATCTTCCGGTCGCTGATAACACTGTGGATGTCGTTATTTCAAATTGTGTGATTAATCTCTCACCGGATAAAAAACGAGTATTCCAAGAAATGTTTCGAGTGCTGAAGCCAGGGGGACGGTTCATGATCTCTGATATTGTGCTGCTCAAAGAGCTTCCTGCGTTCATAAAAAATTCTGTTGCTGGATACGTTGGTTGTATTTCTGGTGCCGTGCTTAAAGATACCTATATTCAAATGATAAAAAAGGCTGGGTTTCAGAGGGTCAAGATAGTAGACGAAACCTGCTTTCCCATTGAACTTATGATTAACGATGAAGAGGCGCAGGTGTTGATTCAAAAAACGAAAATCAAACCTGAGAACTTACAAAAGATTGGTGAACAGGTCGTCAGCATCAAAGTGGAAGGAACTAAGCTGCCTCGATTATTGTAGCCCCGTAGAATCATTATTATGAAACAAAGAAAAACAATCTTTTTAATAGTTAATGCTGTTATTGAGATTGTATGATGCAGCGGGACATTTTACAGAAGAAATTCAGGATTTTTATTTTCCTGTCCTCGTTCGTTTTGATTATGGAGGTAGTGGGAGGTATATACACAAATAGCTTGGCATTGATCAGTGATGCTGGCCATGTCCTTATCGATCTGCTCGCGTTATTGCTTGCGTATTTTGCGATGCGCCTATCAAAACGTGCGTCGACAAAAGAGTTTACCTACGGGTTCTATCGCGCGGAGATTCTTGCCGCGGTCGCAAATGGGATTATTCTTATTTTCCTCACGTTGTATATCTTTTATCAATCATACCGTAGATTTCTTTCGCCTCAAACGATTCACGGACCTGAGATGTTCATCATTGCGATCATCGGGCTTGCCGCGAACCTCTATGTTGTTATACGGATGCAAAGCGACGAAAAACATAATCTGAACGTACGAGGCGCATACCTCCATGTGCTCAGCGATACCGTCTCTTCCATTGGTGTGGTAATCGCAAGTGTGTTCATCATCGTGACAGGAAATTACATCTTTGATCCTATCGTGAGCGCACTAATAGGAGTGTTTATTCTCATTAGCTGTCTTCGGTTGATCAGAGAATCAACGCATATCCTTATGGAAGCGGTCCCTGAACATATCGATTTATTGAAGGTATCGAATGATATTCGAAAAATACCAAGTGTGAAAGAAGTTCATGACCTTCATATCTGGAGTATTGCCTCGGATGTGTACGCGCTAAGTGCACATGTGTTAATTGATGCCAAGGATGTAAATTCGCTTAACAAGATCATCACCGAAATCAATGACATGTTGAAATCAACGTATAACATCACGCACACCGTGATTCAAACGGAGTGTGAACAATGCGCCAACACCGAAGGTACCTGTGATCGAAATATCTGTTTTAAACCATAAGGTTCTTTGCTCTTACATTGTCTTCATATACTGTCGCATTTCATCGGTTATTAAGATCATCATCTATCCTGCAAAAAGAGAATCATTTTAAAAGGTTAGGCATGAAATTACGATCGTTTAAACATACCATTATTTATAGACTGAGACGACGCAGGGCGGAAGGCGTAGGTTTCTTCCCGTATCTGTGGCGATTGCCTTTTGGAAAATCTCCCAGGAAACAGGATATCCTTTCTTCATCTCCAATGACGAACCTATTGGGACGTACGGGTCGTTCATATAGACATTCTGGTTGTCCATTCCTGTAACAACAACCCAGTGGAATGCACTCTCACCTGCAAGAGGTTTCAGAGTCACAAATACAATCGGAGGAATCCTATGACGTAACAATTCTTGAATCACCGTTGTAACATCGCGGTTGCAATGGATTGGAACGCGTACACGGCGAGCACCATGAGAAACAATGAATTCAATGAAATCAAATAATCGGGGTATGTTTGAATAATTCTGAGAAAATCTCGTTTTTTGATAGATCTCAGACTTATATCCCATATCCACCGCTGCTTTTGCTAAACCGAATTGGTACGTCCCCCCAAACAAGAGCAACGAAAAGCTCTTTATCCACAGATTAAATTCAACGCGGCGTGAATACGTAAACGAATGTTTCCAATATTTCATCACCATCATAAGACAAGCAGGACCGCACGTTGCAGTGCGTGTCTGCTGGAAGTACGGAACATCTAACAGTATTTGATTGTTGTTTCCCTCAATCATTGACTCCTGTATGATCTTAGTTTTAAAAAATACTTGTATAGAAAAAGCATTTGAAATATCCGACCAGAAGTTCGATTGTCTTAAACTATGTTAAATTCATATTTGAATTATCTTTGAGTGATGTCTTTATATAATCCCCTTATTGAAAACAATGAAATTACATGGAGGTAGATTTTCACAGGGAAAAGGTTACAAGCTTTACTACCAGAAAAAAAGCGTATGCCTAAGAAATCATTACACGAACGAATAATCGAAGTTGTATTACTGCAAATCATTGGAATAATTATTATTGGTATCGCTGATATCGTCTTTGATTGGGTAGCTTTTTGGTTAACCTGGACTTCCTGTACTGTGTTAACAATTATTATATGGCAGCTTCTGGTGAAATCAATACTAAAAAACAGAGAGAAAATTCCGGGTCGAACATTTGAATTTTTATTTTTTCTTTTTTTGTTTCTCGCATCTTATGCAATCACATTCATTGCCTCCTTCACAGAAGAGCCTAATAGAATTTTTGATTCGGTGATCATGTACATCTTATTCATCCCTTCATTTATCAGTGCTGTCTGTTGTGGGTGGCTGTATTATATTAAAAAAGTTTGCAATGTATGACGTGTACGGTTTAGGGGAAAATTTCTTTGTATTCATCAGAGGCTTTATTCAGAAAAGAAATGTATCCCTCAGTATCGTGTCCTTTCATTGCAATGATGGCATCCTGTTGGTACATTGAGGCATTTTGGAAATGAAGCAGGTTTCCATCGGTGAGGTTCATCCCAAGGTATTTCTGATATTGGCGAAACACTATCTGTGTGAGTACAAAGGCATAATTTGCGGTGAGCTGGTCAAGGGAGACATTTGCCTCGGTAAACATCTGTGACTTACTCCCGCTTTTTAAATCAAAATAATAGGGGGAAACATGGGGAGTATCTATCCATAACCATCGTTCTTCGCCGGTCATGAACAGAAAAATATAATCTCTTTTTGTATCGTCCTCGTCTTTCGGGTAACACACCCTGTTAATGACCTGGTGTTTCGTCGCGTACGGGGATTTTCCCTTCGTTGTTTCAACGAGTACCCACCCGTACCCGGGGCAATAATATTCAACCATGTAATGCATCTGTGTCCAGAATCCCTGATCGTTATTTACAAGGAGGACCCTTGCGGGAATATCGTACACCCTGAAAAAAGCACACGCGAGGTGGGATCGCCCAACATTCTCTCCATTGATTAACAGCGTTGTTCTGGCGTCTTGAGACAGCAGCAGCCCCAAGTGTAGTTCCAAGATAAACAAACCGAATCGATGGTTCCTGATGAATGGTGCGATTCTTCCTGCATAACGAATGAGGTTATCACTACCCCCATGTAATTCTCGTGCTTTGTGCCTAATAAGAAGACTGTTGAGTTGGACCTCTTTTGTTGCAGCAAGCCAAATTTTTGTATCCTTGGGTAACTGGCATTTTTTAGGGATTTTTACGTACGACGGAAGATCGCTAAAGTCGTGATTTTTCACAAGAACCCAACACGAAAAATGGAGCAGAACACTTTCATCTTTTTTCATGGGTCCGATGGTGAAATTAATGATTTTATTCGGCGCCTCGGTATCATTCTCAATCTGATAATGGAGTATTTCTGAGGTCGTGCTGTCATTGTAGAGTTCAAGTATCAGAGGGACTTGATATTCATAATCGGGTGGGAAGGAGAATCTGATAGAGAATATTCCTACATCTTCGGAAGCATTAACGTAGAGATAGTGTTCGACACGGAGTAAATCAAGTTCTTGAGCAGCCGTTGATAATGGCGTATTCGTGGTGGCATTCGGAGATGTTTGTTCAGAAATAAGAGTTGAACAATTGGCAAGAGAAGCAGGCAAGCAGAGGAGAAAGAGAGTGATACTCACCGCTACGAATGTATTTGAGAGAATTTTTTTCTTATGCGTATGTATTTTCATATGTCAATAGAATGTTATTTTTTGTACTATATATATATTTTCTTGTTATCATAAATACTGTGATGTTATAAATGTAGATGGTTTCCTCTCTATCATGGTTGTCAATTTCCCAAGAATGATGGTATACATTACTATCGTGACACGACATAGATATGCGTTTCATCGACTCCTTTTATGGACTTCAGCTCGTAATATGCTTTTCTTACACTTGATGCTTCTCCAGAAAACAGAAGCACTTCGCAGCAGGAGCAATGGTCGATATTGAAATCGGAATGCATAAATGACCGAAAGATGCCCAAGTAGCGATGGCGTACCTCAGAGACTTTTGATGCAATATCATGATTATACAAAAGCGTAATAACACCTTCTACGGTTCCTTTGACGTCTTCGAGTTTTTTCTTTTCGCGTAGGAACTCACGGACAGCATCGCGAATCAACTCTGAACGGCTCATATACCCTAGTTCAGAAAGCGCGTTTTCAATGTCTGTTATTATCCTATCGGGGAGGCTTATGGATACGATGTTCAAATCCTTATTGTTTTTTGTCATTTATTTCAACCTCTGGTATATCGCGAGTGTTAAGAAAAAGCCGACGGCCAGAACGACGATGACACCGCTTGCTGCGACATCGAACAGGGCAGAGAGGAAGATACCAAAAAACACGCTCATTCCTCCAAACCCGAAGGCGGCAAACAAAGTGTGTTTAAATGATCGGCGAAGCTGCAGTGCGGTAAGTCCCGGAAGGACAATTAACGCGACAACAAGAATAATACCGATGATTTTAATTGAAAGGACAATCGTCGTCGCAACAAGGATGTTGAAGCCATAGGTAAATGCTCTAGTAGGGATCCCGGTAAGTTTTGCTGATTCTTCGTCAAAGGTTATGGCAAGGAGCTCTTTGTAAAAAATGCCGAGAAACAGGATCGTTGACAACCCAAGGAGTGACACGGTAAGCAGGTCTATCTGGTTGATTGTCAGGATAGAGCCAAATAAATAACTGAATAATTCAACGTTGAATCCCTTGACAAGGCTGATGATGATAAGGCCGGTGGAAAATCCGATTGCCAGCATGACCGCGATTGCCGAGTCTGACTGGGCGAATCCTTTTTTCTTCATGTACGAAATCCCTAAGACTGCGAAGATAGAAACAATCAATGCGGTGATCAGGGGGTAGATTCCCAGTAAGAGACCAAGGGCTATCCCGCCAAAGGCGGTATGGGAAATACCGTCAGCAATCATTGCCTCTTTTCGTAAAATGAGAAACAACCCGATCCCGGTGCAGGCGACGGCGGCAATGATCCCACCGAGGAGTGCATGTTGGAAGAATTGGTACCCGAGCAATTGCGGGATATCGATCATCGTGACGATCTCATTCATGATCAAACGCCCCCTTGCATGTATGTTCATGAAAGACAAAATGGAAATGCTCACCGTATGCTTTTTTCAAGAGTGTATCCGGATCGATATCTTTCGTAATATCACCGATATTGACTTCTCGGTTCACACACATTACTTTTGACATGCGGCAGAACACCGCGGTGAGGTCATGGGAGACGAGGAGTATGGTGATGCCCTTCTCTGAATTGAGGTCGCTTAATTTCTTATAAAAACCTTCAAGCATATTTGCATCGATGCCAGCGACCGGCTCATCGAGGAACAGAATGTCTGGGTCTCTCACCAGAGCTTTTGCAACGAAGACGCGTTGTTTTTGTCCTCCTGATAATTCGCCTATCCTTTTATGGGCGATCTCTGATATCCCCATGAAGCGGAGTGCTTCATCGACAGCATCTCGATCGGCAGCATGCAACCTTCGTCCAATATTTTTGCGGTTTACTCGTCCTAACGCGACCAATTCACTGACACTAAGAGGGAACTGTGGATCGAAGTTGGTCGCGTCTTGTGAGACGAACGCGACCCGCTCCCACTGAGAAAACGTGGAGATGTCCTCATTGAAGAACCGTATGGTCCCCTGCTTGTATGGGATGATTTTTAAGAGCGCAAGAAGAAGCGAGGTTTTTCCACCACCGTTCGGGCCAACGATACCAACGTAATCTCCCCGGTTAATGGTGAAATTTGCATGTTCAATAACCAGGGAATTTGAACGTTCGATATCGAGATTTTTCGCCTCTATTATTGGTTGATCTTTCATCTACATCAATCCCTCTCTTTTTAGGTTATGAATTTCTTATTTTCTTGTTATTTTACCTCAAGCCCTATTCTGAGGTTCCTGAGATTTTCTTCCATAATCTGGAAGTAATCCATGTGAGCGTGAATCCCGGTTCTTCCGTGGATTCCGTCGAGAACAAGGATTTGTGTGCTGGTCTCTTGTGCGATGGTGTTCATGTAGATATCAGAATAAATTGGTTCGACGAAAACGTAATGCAAGCTTAAGTCTTTGATGAGTTGTACCAAGCGAGCCATATCTTGGGTGCTGGGCTGTGCATCAGCTGAAATGCCGATCGCAGCATGGGCAACGAACCCATATCTTTTCGCAAGATAATCAAACCCTTCATGGGTTGTGATAATGTCATTCTTCGTTTTGTTTCGTAAACCAGATTGATATGCTTGGTTGAGCACGTCCAATCTGGTTTTCAGCAGGTCAGCATTCTGGGTATAGGTATCTGCATTGGAGGGATCTGCTTTTTTCAATCCTTCAGCAATATTATCTACCTGAATTTTTGCTCGTAGTGGATCGAGCCAGAAGTGCGGATCTATGGCACCATGTTGATGACCGCCAGGTTGTTTTTCAGAGAATAGCACAATCATGTGCAATGATTCGTTTGGTGTTTGCCTGACATGTATGGTATAGGTCCCAAGTTCGAGTTCGTACGATTGAAAAAGTTTGATGTCCGGATAGTCTAACGTTTGAAACACGGCAAGTTCGCGTGTGACAAGAGTTCCTGTCTGGTTTGTGAGGTCGACAGTCACGTTTTCATCAAACGCAAATCCATATTCTCCGTTCTTTCCTACTGAGAGTTGTAGGTATCCTTCGTTCCCTGTTGGTGTGGGAGGTATCGTGAGATTTATACAGACGTTAGTGGTGGTTACAATAGGTGGATTCGCGGGTGTTTCGGATGCGTTTTCGGTGAGGAATGGGCCAGTGTGTAGGTAGCCCGTTGCTTGTTTGAGTGTAGCTTCGAGCTTGGCCGGGAGCTGAAGGTCCACATGTTGACTTGTATCGACCACGGTAAGATTCTTCGTTTGGACGGAAGAGAGGACATCAGGGACCCAGGGTTCGAACCCTGCGCCATTGTAGATAAACACCCGCGCGTTATTGACCGTGATGATATCTGATATCGAAGGCTCCCAGGTATGTGGCTCGACATTGTCTGGAATAAGCATCGTGATGGTTGCCTTGTCGCCAGCGATCTCCTGTGCGAAGTAGTACAGGGGATAAAACGTCGTTACTACCCACAGCCCTTTTGGGCCTTCTAAGGAGTTCGTAGAATAAATTGCCACACCTATCATTGTAATAAGGATAGCCACGGTAATTATACTGACGAATATTTTTTGAGCGGCGGTCATTAACTTCCCCATATAATTATTAATATTTTTCATGTAATCATATAATAATTAATAAATGTTTCCTAATTATTATTAACAATAATTTATCGTTTTCTTTGAGACCATAACCTTTACCTTTCGCTGTATCGCAGATGTAGTTCCGATCAGGCGCTCTCCCAAAAAAATCGACGATTGCCTCAAACAATACTTCTTGCGTCGCCTATCCAACTAACATTGTGAATCTCATTCTTTTCGCGAGAGGTGTTATACCAGCTCATCTCCATGAACATGGATTAATTGACTCTCTGTTCACGATATTCTTTCGATGATACCATTGAGAAATCGATGTGCGATAGAGAAATGGGATCCTGTCAACTGAAAATCTTTTCAGGGAAATAAACAGGCGGGCGACAGGTCATTTCCTTCACCTTTCGGGAGACTTATGGAATACCGGGTACCATGATATCGACGTGGTTCGACCTCCCGAACATCCCCCAACCGACAACCACTTCGCCATCTTCGATGACAGAGTCACCCTCTTCCCATTTTATCGCCACTTTGATATTGAGGTATTCGCACTGCTTTTTCCCTTTTAGGAGGTTAGTACTCTGAACATCGATGTAGACGTTGCCGGTTTTGTCACTTTCCATAACAATTGCCCAGCCTGGGATCTTATCAACTTTGACCCGACCTTTCTGTGTCCACTTCGTATAAATGATCACACGGGTCATCTTCTCCTTCGAATTGTTGTTATGCACGTAGTAGTCGTAAGTATCCGTGGTTTTGTTATATTTTGAATAGATCTCAAACTTCTCCCCTTCTATGAGACTGTAGTTGTTGCTTTTCAGACCCTGAGGGGTGACCTGAAATAAGGCACCGTTCTTCAATTCAAAGAGATGGTGCGCGCAGCTTACTGCGGTCTCGTTGTCTTCGACCTGCAATTCAAGGAAGCGAAGGTCCTGGTACTCGGACAAATTGTAGGTATGTTCAGCGCTCGCCCCGTACCCGAGAGCTCCATCTCCAAAGCTCCAGGTCCAATTCACGACATAGCCATCGATGTCGTGAGACATGTGTCCATCGAAAATGGCATGCCCCGTCTTGTTATCGTAGGAGGCGACCGAGGCGATGGCAATCGGTGGATCGTTGTTCACGTACACCAGGGAGCGGTCACTGCCGGTGAGATTCCCTCCGCCAAACATGGTCGCCCTCACCGTACACAAGCCATTCCCCCCGTGCGTAGTATCCCACATCGCACTCCACCCATTGCTTCCATTACTATCGTCACCGATTTCAAACCAATGCTCCCGGTCGTAAGAGTACTCGAAGAGACAGTGCTCAACAGCATTTACACCTCTCGTCTCTACCGCTTCAATGTACACATCACCCTCGACGAATGACCCTTCGATAGGGGTCACAATGGATGGTTGCACACAAGGCGAGGAACGCAAACAGACCATCCGATAATCTAGGAAAGAAGTATTGTAACTTCCATCGTTCCCGATGCAGGCGACCCCCACCGTATGTACTCCAACCGTTTTCTCCTGGTAGGTCCACGTGGATACTTCTCCTACATCCGTATGGCAGAGCTCACCATCGATGTACCATTCAAGTTCATGTACGCCTGATATTGGCGTTTCTACCACGCTTGCTTCAAATGTTATTTTCCCTAGAACGATCGTTTTCCCTACGAACGCCGGTAACGCCGTTATCTCCTTATCAAAGATGTAAAGGTACCCGCTCTTCGGCCTCGTAATCTCTACCGCTGGGGTACCCCCATCGCAAGTACTCATGCGATCCCCCCTTTGGTGAATCCAATTCTTGCTGCTACCTGCAATCGTCCTGCTGTCGCTACCTGGCAGAAGGCCTGCTCCAAAAAATACGACGACGAGAGCAACAGACAGAATTTTCCGAAACTCATAACTCGTTTTCATGTAAGTCCTCCCAATAAAAAATACGTATTGGTCTATTTAATTATATCGGCGTGATCTTCCGATAGTGTCAACTTAAGAAAACTCGACTCTTTCTGCATACCAATTGAAAATATACTAGCCATACCTATTTAATCGCATACGCGATATCATAGTAAAAAGATAAGGAAAGGAGGAGAGAGGGTAATGCCTGCGAAGAAAGCTAAAAAGACAACAAAAAAAACCACCAAAAAAAAGAAGAAATAAAATCCATCAATTTTCTTTTTTTTAAAAAAGAATTTATCTATATATATGGGCGTTGTCTGGTAAATGTACCGTTCATCCTATTTGCTCTTCTTTTTAGTTAAACAGATTTCAATTGAAGATACATTTGAGGTTCTACCTTCTTCGTTGGTGAGGCTTTCGGTTCCAATTTTTATCTCTTTTACCTTTGCATCTGTGACAAACCTGTTTCTCACAATTTCTGCTGTGTCAACCGCCGTACTGATAGTCCTGCCTCTCGCTTTTAATATGACCTCATCCGAACCACTAGTGTTAAACTGTGTTACTACTGCTAGTACGTAGCTCATTGGAGGTTTCTGTCCAACATATATCACGTTTTCATCAGTTCTTCTTTTTTCAGCTGTTCCCACTTTTGTTGTTTCTTCTGTCATAATTTATCTCTCTTAAATTACGCTATCATATTATCTAGCCCTTTAATTAACTATGAGTATAACTCTATTTCCCTATTAAAACGAATCATAGTAGGTAATAGCCAGCTCCCGTCAGAAGGGGAGCACGAATTTATTGGTAAAATTAGCGCGGGGAGGGAGATTCCAACACAGGTTTACTAGTAAATTTATGTTTAAATCCCGTATCATTCCCTGTAGCTATAAGGAAAATATGATAGGAATTTGATGAGATTTTCTCATTAGCACCGTCTATAAGTTTTCATTAACAATGAACAAAATGTATGTTTTTTGTTCATTTCAAATGAAAAAATTAATAAATATTATTTCCCTACAGAATACGATGCTCACCAAAGAACAACTCAAACAAATCCTTGTCTCACAACGAGAAACAATCCTGAAAAAAGATTATGGGATCGAACGAACCATCCTTAAAGATATCAAAGCAAAAATGATCCTCCCACATGTCATCGTTATCACTGGTATACGAAGAAGTGGAAAATCAACATTTCTTAAACAAATCATTGAAAAATACTACCACAATAAAAATTTCTATTACATTAATTTCGAGGATGAACGTTTATTCAACTTTGAAGCAAGTCAGTTCAATGAAATCTATGAAAGTCTTATCGATCTTTATGGAGAATGTAAAACTTTTTTCATTGATGAAATACAAAATATTCCACACTTCGAAACCTTTGTACGACGATTCTATGAACAAGGATTTAAATTCTATCTCACGGGTTCAAGTGCATCCCTTCTCAGTAAAGAACTCGGTACAAAACTGACCGGTAGACACGTCGATATCGTCGTAAAACCATTCTCATTTACTGAATTCCTTGCTCTTAAACACATCACTGTTAATACTCAGGATTTGTATCGTACAGAAACACGCGTGAAAATTAAAAAACTCTTTGAAACATACCTTATAAAAGGAGGGATGCCTGAATACCTTCTTCATGATGACCTTGAACTCTTAATGAATATCTACGATGATATCCTCATCAAAGACATCGCAGTACGTTATCATATTGAAAACGTCACCACTCTCAAACAAATCTACCAATATCTTGTGAACAACTTCTCAAATAAATTTAGCTACAATGACATTAAAAAAATCTTAAAAATAGGTAGTGTCAACACCGTAAAAAAATATATCTCCCATCTCGAAGAAACATATTTTGCTAGTACTATTGCCAAATTTGATTATAGTATCAAAAAACAGTTAATCAACGATAAAAAAATGTATCTGGTTGATACTGGTTTTATCCAAATCCTTTCAACACGACTGACAAAAGATAAAGGATGGCTTCTGGAAAATGTTGTGTATACCACCCTAAAAAAGCTCTTTACCGATGTGTTCTATTTCTCAGATAAAAAAGAGTGCGATTTTATCATCATGGAGAAAAAATCGATTTGTTCCATTGTTCAAGTCACCTGGGAGTTAAACGAAAATAACAAGGAACGAGAAATCGAAGGACTCCTTTCAGCAATGAATTTCTTCTCTATAAAAAGTGGGCTCATCCTCACGTTTGATCAAGAAGAAGAATTCACCAGAGAAAAGAAAAAGATACTGGTAAAACCCGTGTGGAAATGGCTCTTGGAACAAGAAAAATAATGGTGGTGTACTTGTAAAAAGTACGCGGGGAGGGAGATTTTGACGCAGGTTTACTAGTAAAAATACAATGCCGTTCGCCTGAATATTTTATTTCTCAATGAATCTATTTCTCGGTATCGAGGTAAAGGTTCGTTGTTATATGAATATATTTGAATTATCAGACCACATATTTAGTGTTTCATTTGGTCTGTCAAACCAAATATTTATAACTGAATACATTAAAAAATTCCGAGAGGAGTTTTAGTTACATATTAGTGTATCAAAAAATTGATTTTTATTACACGTTCATAGAAACATTTATAAATAAACCTCCTTTTTAGGTATACTATGAAAGAATCCATACAACGATGGAACATCTGGTGGGACAACCCACAAGAAATACAAAGATACATCGGCACAGAACGAACAACACTAATACAGATGCAAAAAGAACTCAATATCCCTCATATTAAAGACATCATCGGAGTACGACGATGCGGAAAAACTGTTCTCATGTACCAGATAATATCGAAACTCATAGACCAAAACATCAATGCGAAAAATATCCTGTATCTCAACTTTGACGATCCTGAACTCACCGATCTTGAAGAGGCTATAAAAACCTCTTTGCATATCAACCCGGAAATTACTCATGTTTTTTTCGATGAAATTCAAAATATCAAAGAATGGGAAAAAATAATCCGAGTCTATTATGATAGGAAAAAATTCACCCAAATATTTGTCTCGGGTTCCTCAGCGTCTTTGATCTCAAGAGACATTGGAAAAACCCTTACCGGTAGGCATCGGACAACAATTCTTACCCCTTTTTCTTTTCAAGAATATTTACAACAACAAAAAATAGAGAACCCGGCAGCTATCTCAAATAGGGAAAAAGTTATACATTATCTTGAAAGTTATCTGAAAAACGGTGGGTTTCCTGAAGCAATTAATACAGATCAATTAACCTCTAAATCGATTCTTTTAGATTTGTATAATGACATCCTTTCAAGAAACATCGTCTCACGTTTCGATGCAGATCTGGACATCGTGAAAAAAATAGGGTATTATCTGATGACAAATATCGGTGTTCTCTATTCGTATAATAGTGTGGCGAGAGCCTTAAATTTACATTATGATACTGTGAAAAAATATATTCCATATTTTGAGGAAGTATTTCTATTCCTTGTTGTCCCTTTTTTTTCATGGAAAATTAAAACCACGATGAAAAAAGACATGAAATGTTACGCGATAGACACCGGGTTACGAAATGCGGTGTCGTTTAAATTTTCAGAAGATATTGGGAAACTCACAGAAAATCTTGTTCTCATTGAATTAACAAGGAGAGGCAGCGAAGTGTTTTTCTGGAAGGGAAAACGTGAAGTAGATTTTATCGTACGAGAAGAAAGCAGTCTTACTGCGATCAATGTCACCTCCACTGATAAGATTTCCCTACGAGAAAAAGAGGGATTGTTAGAATTTAAAGAGAAATACAAAAATGTTCATATGATGATTATTACAAAGGAGTTGGAACAGAAAGATAGCGATGGTATTCAGTATATTCCTTTATGGAAATGGCTCTTGGAATAAGAAAAATAATGGTGGTGTACTTGTAAAAAGTACGCGGGGAGGGAGATTCGGACTCGCATTTGTTAACAAAATTGTTAATATCATATCTGTTGAACAGTTTTTCTGTGCTCCCGTCGAAAAGGGAACACGAATTTGCCAGTAAAAGTGCAGGGGAAGGGATTTGAACACCAAAATACCGGTAAAAATATGCATTTTCTCCTGTTCTTCCACGCTATGTTACTGCTTCATTTTTTGAAATAATAAATGTATCCATGATTTTTTCTACAGTTTCGACAGCAAATAAAGCGGTTTTTGGATTTATTTTCTCATAATAATGAGATACCAAAATACCGCTAGGATGAAGTAACATCTCCTTAAATCTATAATCTTTATAATGAACAATATAATTTCTCAACTCTATTATTTTTTGTAAATCCTTGAATAGGTCGTCTTTTATCCCGACTTTTTTTTCCCCATTTAATTTATCTTTTAATAAAAACTGGAGTAAATACACTTTCTTTTCTAATCTATCTTGTTTTATAGAGTCCCAAACTTCTCTCTCAAATATACCGTGTTCACTTGAATCATATCCGATAAAATTAATAAATGATTCTAATGAAAAAACAGACATTACGATTGCTAAGAGCGAGTCAAGTCTTTCTAAGGATAAATAACCAAAAATCTCTGAAGCGAGACGAAAATGCTCTGGTGGGAGTTTAGTAATGTCTCCCTGAACTTTATTTTTTTCGTCATCATACCATGTTGCGAAACTATGTCCTAAAAAAAATTCTTCATTTTCTTTAATCTTTTTGCAAATAATATCACAAGTTTCTTTGGCATTCTCTGCTCGTCTTATAGATTCCCCCAGAAAATCGTTAAATATCGCCTCAGAACCAAGATGTATCTTTTGATAGGTATTAGGCATATTTTTCATTTCCTTATATCGATTCATATACAATATAAACTATAGTCTAAATTCCAAAACGTCGAAAACCTTTCCTTCTTTAAAAACCTATACATCTAAACTTAACTTATTTTTTGTGCAGGTGGTCGCTGGGTTTCCTTCGGTCAGGGAACCTTTATATAATATTCTCTCCTTATGCAACTCCGAGGAAATATTATGGCATTTGAAAAAGATGGGTATGTTCTGCATACACGTGAAGTCCAGTTGAAAGGCGGAAGAAATCAGAAAATATACTATTTTTGTAAAACAGGAAACAAACCAAAAAGTGGCAAACCCTGCGATATGCCCGATGGGTATACCACTGGTATCAACAAACGAACAGGATTACCATATCTGAAAAAGAAATAAATTTTTCTTTTCTTCTTTTTTTCTACCTTTCTACACCAGCTGGACTCCCCATTTCATTTCCTGGTTTTTTGTTTGCTTTCAGTTGTGATTTTCCGATATAGTGCCTCCAAAACGATTTGCGAGAGAACATCTCCGTCAAGAAATATGTATTTTTTTTTGTTGCCTAAACTTTTGACAAGTTGTTCTCGCTTGGTATTCTTATAAAAATATTTGTTTCTGATTGTCATTCCAAGGTTAAAATGTTGGGAAATACGAAATTCATCGGCTGTCATTTTCTTTGCACCATCCTGGAATTCCAACGGAAATGTTTTGAGAATGTCTATAAGTATTTCGTCCACTGTCGAATAACCAACTTTCTTCATTTTTTACCTCCTCGCTATTTTTCGCATTTCCTTTGCATCTACCTTGCTGATTTGTAACAATTATTTATTTATAATCCTCCCCTATGATGGAATATCATTATTGGTAATAGTCTTCAGAGGAAAAAGTAGAAAGTCTGATAGGAATTTGTTAAAATCTTGAAACAGTTTCCAGATGGTGTCTATACGAATCCCTTTTTTAGCCATTTAGAGCCACGGTGACGTTCCAACTCTCCTTCACAAGCGAATGGCTCTTCTCCATATCGTGGAATGCGTTTAAGGGCTTAGAACAATGGCTTTTGACCCATTAATGGCTGATTATTGACCTTTGTAACGAAATGGCTGATGCGGTATCCTACTTTTGTGTCGGTCCCTTTAAGGGATTTGAACACCAAAATACCGGTGAAAAATACTTTTAATATTTTTTTAATCAGTCTTATTTTTATCAAAAGTTTCCTTATTCCAAATCAACTTGGCTATTTCAAAATATAAGTTCAATCTATCATCAATATCAGATTTTTTAAAATGCTCATGTGCCTTAAATGGTAAATTAAATGTTTTAATAAAATTTATAAAATTAGGGTTTTTATTATAGCATTCAGGATGTAGACTTTTTGCAAGTAAATTTTCTTTTAAATAATGAGGTAATTTCTTTTCATACGGGTCTTTACTATGACTTTGATTAGTTCCTTCTGGAAGTAAAATTAATGCACCAATGCTATTCCTATAATGCAACCAATCATCTCTTTGTTTAAACTCCTCTTCATACAATTTATAATCATCACACCAAAGATGTTCAATCTGAAACGGTTTTCGTTGTGATGTATCAAAATAATTCACAAAACTACTCTTATATCCACTTTGATTTTCAATAAACGTAGTTATCCTTGCAAGGAAGAACTTAATAAATTTTCTATTTTGTCCATTTAATTCTAAATCAGATACGCCCTCTGGATTATATTCCTCAGGATATTTAGTTTCGTTAATTCCATCTAAATAATAATCAAAATCTTCATACTCTTTTAATAAAATGTCTGCTAATTCATCGATAGTAGCATTTCTTATTTTTATTACTAATGGATAAAATCTATGTTTAATTAGACTTTGAGCATATCGCTTACTATTAATAGCCATATACACAGTAAACATTTCTAAAAAATGAGACACTATTGACAATTTTTTATTTATTGTTTCAACATCATCATCATGTTTAATAGGAGATAACAACAGAGAATGAGAAATAGTTTCTGCAAATCCTAATCTATTTAGATAATATATTGATTCCAACTCTTTATTGAAATTTTGCGAAGCATCATAAATTTTTTTGTAGATTCCTATATAAAATGGTATTTTATTTTCTAAAAAATCAACTACATCTTGACGGTTTTGGACGCCTGTCTTTTTTTCTTCTTGAATTATCCACCTATAAAAATTTGAACCTATTCTTTCAAAATCTCCGTCAAGATTATCTTTTTTTGCTTGCCCTATAGTTTCAGCATATTTTGCTCTAAAGAATGCAGTAAAGAAACGTAAATCTTCATTTTCTGTGCATAGCGTTAATGCATGTATATTTTCTTTCCAAGAGGCATTCAACTCTAAAATTTTTTCCTCATCTTTAACCTTAACGAGTAAATAACCTTTCATCATTTCAGTATATGTTAAATCAAGACCTCTATCATTCATAGCCTCAAATATTCTGTAAGCATCATCATCTGAATAAGTTAAAATTTGCGAAAAAATAACATTTTGCCTTAACCAAATGATAAATTCTTTTAATGCTTCTTTTTGGATTTTTTCAGAAAGCAATCCACCTATATCATCATATCTGCTAACAAGATTTTTTATACTTATACTTTCATCTGATAGGTTATATTTTCCATAATTATAAAGAGATTCCAGACATTTAGACCATTCTTCCACATAAATATTTGGAGTGAAAACATAATCATCGTTACTTATTAATTGAGTCAAATCTATTGGTCGGTCTATTTTCAAATCACGCTGTAAATTCTGTAAATATATGAGTAGTAATGTCAATGTCATTAGTCTTTGTTGTCCATCAATAATTGAATATTCTGTGCCTTTAGAACTTAATATAATCGAACCAAGATAGTAATATCCATAGTTCGCAACCTCTTTTGGTGTATCTCCGTCTTTATAATCTTGTAAAAAGCGAGTTTCTAAATCTGTTAATAAATCTACAACCTGGTCTGTTTGCCACTTATATTCCCTTTGAAAATAATCCAAAATGTATTTTTCGGATAGTAATTCTTTAACGGTTTTCTTGTAAACATCAATTTTATTTATTGCCTTTGTTTCAATCATTTTTATTATCTCGGTTAGTGTTTATCTATATCTATGATTTCTTCCTCGTCCACTTCAGAATAGATTTTATTTACCAAATCCTGAATTTTGTTTAATAAAGAATCAATCTCTTGTTTGTCTAATTTATATTTTCTACCTTTTTGTAGGTTGTATTGTGGGAGAACCTTCACAAAATCATCGTCTATAATACCTGCATAGTGCTCGTAAATATGTCTCACATGAAACATTTTTAATAAAAAGTCGGAGTCCTCCGGAGATAAATACTCTTTGATGTTCTTCCCGAAAGACTTTTTTAATGTTTTATCTAATTCAATAAAGTTTTGAAATAGATTTTTTGGTTTTGATAGAAATTTAGTTGGATAACGATTTCTTAATTCTTTCCCTAAAGAATCAAAAGATGAAATAATACCAAGTAAAGAATTTTTCATTAATTCTTCTTTTATATTCGGTTCTTCGTTCTGTTCAGATAATGTCAACATCTTTTTTGACACTTCAATAGATTTTTCAAATATAGCTTTTACATTTAATTTTCCACAATCAGGACAGTTGGAAAACACCCCATATACAGAAAATATTAAACCGCAATTATTGCAGGTAACATCAGTTTCAAGAATTTTTTCTTGGTATTTTTTTATTTGAATAGGTGTTCCTGACGTTGTCACTTTAATTTGAATGAATCCTCCTTTTGTTGCATTTTCGAGTGATTTAAAACTTTTATCAATTTTATTCAAGAAAGGGTCAACTATTTTTTTAAGTGCTACCGATTCAGCATACTTTATTTGTTCCTCTGTAAAAAATTTATCATTCGGTCCTTGATAATTGCAATAAGGACATATCTGATGATTAATAGGTAAACCCGTTCCTGGTTTAACCTTGAAATACATCTTACATTCTGGGCACTCTCTCCCAATAAAACCATTTTCGTCGGGAGTTAATGGCACAACTATTTTTTCATTCATTTTTTCATGGAACAACCTTTGTAGTTATAATTCTATCTCCTTTATTTCATTCTGAGGTAATTTGCCCGTTTTCCTCCAAAACAATGTATCGTTCTCGTGTTTGCTTTAGAACGACCAGCGTGAGGAACTCCTTTGGGGATGTGATATTCTTCGCCCTGTTTTACCTCTACTTCTTTGTCTCTAAACACAAGAGTGTATGCACCCTGAACAACGATAAAATATTCATCGTATTCATGCGTATGTTCAGATGAAATGACCGGTTGCTTGCATACCCAATATATCATCTGTTTTCCATCAATGCTTTCGTATAACCATCCTTGAACGCCCTTACTTTGGGATGAAGGCGAGATGGCATTTGAGTTTGACTTCATGAATGTTGGAAAATCATTTAACAAGGTGTTTTCCTCCTTTAAATTAATATTTGTATCCACTGGTTTATGATTGATTGTTCAATTAATAGTTTTTTGGTCGATTAAATATTGAATATTGGATGAGTATCATCGAAATTGTTTATTACCTCCTAACCATTGACTTAATGACGCAGGAGGCAATGAAATGGATTTTAAGGATAAAGATGCGACAGATAACAAAGCGTTTAAGTGGATAATCATTAGTCTTGTTGCATTTATCTTCTTTTTAATCTATGTATTAACAAAATATCCAAACAAGGAATTTGAAATTTACATAGCGATATTCGCAGCAATCCCGACTATTATCCTTGTTGGTGTAACAGTTATGTATGTCGATGCTTCCTTTAAATTAGTAAGAGAAACTCTATTACAAAGAAATAGAACTTTTATTGAGAAAATAATAACCAAAATACTTTTTCCTCTATTGGATAGAGCAAAAACACTTATAGAATGGTTTGATTCCAATGAGATATTTCACATAAAAGAACAACAATGTAAATTTGGTTCGTTGAACATAAAGGAATTAGTATTTTCTCAGCATCAGGAAGTATTTTTCAAATTGTTCACGAGACATTATCATGGTCTATCTAAAAAAATAGAGAGTTATTTAAGAAAAATACCCGAACTTGAAAAAGATTATTCTGACATTACAAAAGAGATAAACACTCAGGAATTTAAAAAAAAATGGGAAGACATTATTGGTCTTTACCAAAAAGATGTTAAAGGACAAGATTTGTTTCCCTATAATGATTTATCTCGTGCCTTTGATAACATTTTGGAAGCGAGTATAAAAAATAAAAAATTATCCAATATCCCAGATAGATTCTGGGATACATATAAACAGGAAATATCTTCTGAACATAATAAATACCGGAGAGATTTTGAACGTTTGGATTTAACAAGAACAAAGATAAAAAAATCTCTGGAAAACATTAGGAAAAACATTATAGATACTATCAATGGGGAACAGGAGAAATATGGAATTTTGGCTATGCAATAGTCGATTCATCCTTGTTCTTTTTAAACAATGCTTTCTCAATGTCTCTGCAAGATAATTGTGTTTCAGATGATATTTCTCGAAGTTTTTGAAAGAACTTCATTGTATGTTTTGTATTACTAAAAACATCCTTTGGTTCTTTGCCGAATAATTCCCGCCATGAATGAATATCCAAAATACCGTATTTCTTGGGGTTATAAAATGAAAGAATTGTGCTGGCGATAGCATTACCAACTCCATCGATACAACATAAAAGTTTCAATCGTAGTCGGTCATCATTTATTTTAAACACACAATAAGTAATTTTTCTGATATGGGCATCATTAATAGGTTGTAACAACGGGAGTATTATTAATTGTCTACTGAATGTTTTACTTCCTTCAGGAAACTTCCACTTTACGATTTTAATTAAGTCCTTCTTGGTTAAAAACTTGTTTTTCTGAATTTTTATTCGTAACTCTTTCTCGCAAGTTTTATCGTATATATCTTCCTCATTGTTGTATTTGTTTTTCCAAAATAAAATTTCCTTTTTTTTCAAATTTCTCCTCATTTATAATATCTACTCTTGATTCTTAACCTTAACTTCGTAAAGATTTTTGATAAAAATGAAAGAAAATGCATATAAAATAAAGAATCTTTATTGTATTCAGCATTTTAAACAAAGAGGATGATAAGCATGGGGGAAGAACAATTAAAATCGATATTCCAACAAATCGCAAGTAGACTAGAATCCAGGAGGGATTCACTCTCTGAAATTAAAAAATTAGAGAATAGCAGTAACGGCTCAAAAGGCATGGGAATTGAAGGATGGTTGCAAGTTGAAGCAGTAAAGGCATTAGGAGAAAAAATCAAAAAAGTTCAAAACAGAGGACCGGATTTAATAATAGATGACAATGGTAAGAAGTTTGATATTGAATTAAAGGGAATGAGTAACTTTAGTGTTACAGATAACAGTTTCAAAGCACATCAAGCCGATACTTACCTATTCCTCTGTGATTTTGATGGGAATCAAGAAAAGAAATTAGAAAGATTAAAAAATATTAAAAAATGGAAACTTATTGATTATCGAAAATTCAATGATGGTGTTGGAGATTGGATACTATTCATGATGAAATTCAAGAGTTAAAAATCATCTCTGAAATGTTGCAAGACGCATTACAAACTGAATTAATGAGAAAGTATCCTGACCCTAAAGTTCTTGATTTACTTGATAGGGCACGGATTGTTACTATTAAAAAATAAAGTTGGTGAAAATAGAATGGTAGATGAAATAAGTGATTTAAAACCGAAAATTGTTAACGACCTAAAAGAGAAAGGATTCAATATTGTTGATATGAAGAATGGTCCTTTCGACTTGTATGTAGATATGAATCAATTTAAAGGGTGTTTTATTGAACTTAAATTGGTTAGTAGTCATTACAAAGCATGGTCTGAAAAAAGAGGATTGAAAGGACTTAATTTGTTCTCCCAGACCCAGGAAATAAGAAAAATGAAGAATATCCCTATAGTATTTGCTTGTGATGAGGATGACATAGATGCTTGCTATCTAATCTTGCCTGATGAACTCAGGCGGTTAACCGATGAACGGGAAGAACATGATGCAATACTTATTGGTTCAAAACATTTGGAGAAAAAATCATATGAGATGGCTCTGAATAAGTTGGTGATATATCTTAATCAGATTCAACAATAACAGGACATTCATTTCAACCTGATATTTTTATCAGTTGATGACCACTGGTCAATGGATGCTTGATGAGGTGACGTTTGAATGGTCCTAATTTTTGTGATAAAATGATGATGCTGGAGGATAGTATTTGTCTCTCGAAGCAAACATCGTAAAACCTGTTCTTCGCTTTTATTGTTGTAACTCCATGACAAAAAAGTATTATCGCCTTTCGTAAAAAAAATCCCTCTTATCATGCTCCTATGAAATCAAAAAAAATAAATGGGCTGAAAACGAATCCTTCCTCAGAAATATCGCTTTCCTCCCGTAGTTTTAAAGAGATGCCAGTTGGCGTTCTGCCTCATCCTGGACGCATCTGAACAGAGACTCTCTATCCTGGCTTTCCTCCGCTCTCAAACATTTTCGTGAGATTTCAGAAAGTTCCCGAACTTTTTCTTGTTGCGGGGTTAACCTTTTTCGTGGTTGGTTCAGAACGTAGAACGTCAACTTTTTCTGTGTTTTTTTCATATTTTTTCCTCCATATTATTTGCAGGAACAGATGCCTTCTTTAGCCGGACTAATTGGAGGAAAAAGTTGACACCTGTTCCTACCATGGGTCTGGTTAATGTTTTTTTTCAGTGAAAATCGTGTCCATTTCCTTTAACGAGAGACACAAAACGTCTGATTTTGGCTCGCTTTTACAGATAAATATGCCTTCGGGCAATTGAACGTTTTTCATGGTTTTTTCCTCCGAATCTCCATATGTCTGAGGCGCTATATATACTTAATCATTTTTGGGTATCAACAAAATTATGAGTAAGTTATTTAAAATCAAAACAAATTCACATACTTATAAGCATGTGAGAAATCTAATTTATGAGCCTGAAAAAAAGAACCGCTAACCCCAATCTCCTTCAGAAATATGAAGTCCTCAGACGTATTAATATTGAATCTAAAACAGCGGAACAATTGACTAAAGCGTGTCCGCAAATTAAAAAAGACACATACTTATAAGCACGTGAGTATTGAAACTATGAGCCTGAAAAAAAGAACCGCTAACCCCAGTCTCCTTCGGAAGTATGAAGTCCTCAGATACCTGTATCTTGAGCCTAAAACAGCGGAACAATTAATTGAAACATGCCCGCATATCAAGAAACAGCATCTCATCACTGCCATCGCTAATCTCTTGAGTAACCATGCGATTAAAAAAGAGAAAATCACTGAGGAACCCAGGGAACTAACAGAGACACAAAATGAGAGGAAACGTCAAGGTGTAAAAAAGAAGCAGAAATATCGGTATGTTCTCATTCCCAACGGGAAACGTAAGTTGGCATACTTCGAGTGGAAATATCAACTCTACACCGAGTGGAAAACTCCCTGGGCGGATTCCTTCAACGAATTTTATTATATGGAAATGAAAAAAATAATCATCGAAGAACTCAAGTTACCTACTTGAAATAATTGGGTATGTCGAAGCAAGATATTTTCCAGAAGAAATTTTGATTTTCTGGCAGCATTGCGATAACAATCTGTGGTCGAGTTCAGAAGGGGCTTTACAGAGGACACACAAACCGACGTTGAATTTTCTTCCTTCGGATGCAATTCTTGATATCTCCTCATTGAACATATCAATTTGACCTATGGTCCTTATACGCCCTGCTTAATTATAAGTCCATCGGCAGAACGTGAAATTCCAAAACCAATATAATATGAATAAACGGAGTCGCTTAATGGAGTGGAATAATCATACTCAACACGTTCTTCTCCTAGAAATGACCATGCCGTAATGTGAATTTTCATTGAATATCCGTCTTTAAAACAAGAGTTTGAATTTGAATATTCCTCCCATATTACCCTATCAGAACCCGTAGATGGAGATATACAAAAATCAGAATTATATGAACATTTTTCATCGCCTGTAGTATCATAAATTTTCATTTCTACCGTCCCACTGATAACATCGTCTGTTATCTGATGAGATAGTGTTATTTCAAAACGATTAAATTCTTTTGATTGAAAATTCTGGAAAAACAACACAATATTTAATACCAAAGAAATAATCAGAATGAAAATCAATAAATAGATTTTTTTATTCATGTTTCTCCTCTCTTAAAATGCATACTAAATACAGTATATAACTGTATCCAATGTGTATTAACTACGTATTACGTTCAATATGTATTAATGACATACTAAATGGTCATGGCATACACCAGGTTAAACGTTACAATACCAAAAGAAACGGTTGACAAACTGAAAAAAATGGCGAAAAGGGAAAAACGGAGCCTGTCAAATATGATAACTTATTTGATAGACAAATACGAAACTTGATTTTGTTCCTCTTTCGACTTTTCCGTTATTTCATCACGGTCGCAGTAATCCTTATGACCGCATCACTATTAACCAGGCTGCGGTGAACATCAATGGAGAAAAGCCTGGAGCGGTTAATAGGAAAACACGTAAAAATCGTGACGAAAGAGCCAGGTGACGAGCGGACACGAATAGTGACTGGGAGGGTGACCGATGTTGACCTTGACAGAGGCTTTCTTATGGTCGAGACATGTGATGGTGAGGCTTGTTTGAGCATCCAGGCAGTTGTAGCGATAAAACCACGAGATAAGAATTTGTGTAAGAAGTAAAGAAAAATGCCCGACTTTTTACAGACAAACGATTTTCTGTATAAATTTCAAGTCTCACTCTTTTTCTCGGGTTCTTTTTTGTTATTTTTCACAATTTTTTCATGGATTATTTCTTTTGCGATTTCCTCAATTTCTTGATATTTCCAATAATTTTTGATTGTGAAGACAAGTAAAAATAATGAGCCGATGATGATAATGAACAATAAAAGTGCTATGGTGATTTGTCCGATGTATGGTCCTACTGTTGGAAACAGATATTCATTCCTATTTGATAATAATGCATAGACGTTGATGAAAGTTGTTACTATAATAATAACTGCTACCTGTGCTCCCCATTTTGTTTTTGTAATGAGCAGTTCTCTTTCTTTTCTCAATATTTCCATCAATTCTTTTAATTCTGTGTCCATTCTCCAAACCTCATTCCAACATAAAGAATGAAATATAAAGAATTAATGTCTGGGCTCCTGAAATGAATTTACCTGTTTTACGAGCGTTCTATGAAGGAAAGAAGAAGTTCATCGATACTTCTGTTTTCGATGAGGAGACGTATAAAGAAGATTATGATGGAACTGGAATTGAGGAAGTGGAATTGGGTGCAATAATAAGATTTACGATGGAACTGTTAGGGCAAATATCACAAGCAATTAAGGGGAAATCTAACCCTATTTATTTCAAAAAAAGTTTATTTAACAAATTAAAAACAAATGATGATATATATAAGACGCTTAACAAGTGGACAGAAGAATGTAATATTCTTATTGTTTAAGGTATATCTGAAGGCACTATTTTTCCATCAATCACCATCACAGCAAAACAAGGACGAATATTTCCGCTTGTTGCAAATGATTTACTATCCCAATGTTGAGATGGAATATCTTCTTTATCCATCTGTAAACCTTTTTGAAGCCCATCACCTAACCATTTCCTTGTTTCATTAAGGATTTCGATATCTTCTTTGAATATTTTTCTAAAATGAGCGATTTTATTTCTGATTGCCTCCAATACATTCATCTTTTTTTGAAATTCATCCACATCCTCAAATATTGGTTTAAATTTACCCTCCGCTTCTTTAATTAGGGCAGCGTAATCGGAAAAAGATAAGTAATCGGTGAGGGAGTTTGAAGCGGCTTTGCCTAATGCTGCTTCTTCTCTCATCTGACGTCTACGAATATCTTCTTTTTTATCACCTTTTAAATAAATTTTATTATCCATCCAACTGTGACCGAGAACTTTGTTTATACATTGTCTAATTTCTATTTCAATTTGTGAAATCTTATTTTCAACCTGCCATAATTCTATATACGGTGAACCATGTGTGTGAAAATATTTATCCAATATTTCTTCAGAAGAATTGACCTTTTTTTGAAATAATTCAAGGGCGAATTTACCAATTTTTTCTAAATCATCTTCATTTACTTTGAAAAAACCTTGTAAATGTTGTCTTCCAGCCTCAAGTGGTAATGCTTCTTTTTTTTTAATAACATCTTCAATGAACGCCTTTAAAAATTGACTTAAAGCCAACTGATACAATGCGATACCTGAACTATGATAAGGTAAACCCTTGTGGTAATGTGTTTCATCCTTTTTTTCTAAATATTTCATATGTTGTATCAAGTTATTTGAGAAATATAATAAATCATAATAATCGCCTTGCTCATTTAACAAATTAAAAAGAATTGAGTAGTGTTTTTCTAATTCATCTATATTATTTGGTTTTATACTTTTATCCAGACCAGTGTTTTTGATTAATAAATCTGCACAGGTTTTATAATCTTTAGATTTTATCAATGCTTTAATTTGCTCTTCTATCGTCATATTATTTGATTTTATTTTAACTATTTAAAACATCTCATGTCTGTTCTCAAATCATAATTAAAAAACGTCCCTTAAACAGATTGCCGATTTACCAAGGTTTTCTACCTTGTATCCACAGATAATGATTTTTTATTCACTTTTTACTGTATACTGTCCAAGATTTCATCAAGATATTTATTTTCCAATTCTCCCCTTCTTTTTTTAAATTGCTCATCCAGAATATCAAAGGCTTTCTTTCCTGTTTCTTCTTTTTTTATAGACGGGAACAACTTAATAAGTTTATTTAATATTAAAAAGAAAGTTCTTTGATAATACTTTGACCATTCCTTCAGACTTTTTTCGTCAAATTCAACATCTGAATAACAACTTTTCATTTCAACATCTCCACATTTAATCAAATCCATTCCAGTCGATGTCTTTTGTATTGTATGAACGAAATGACATAATTCATTGTTCAATTTTTTCCATTCACTGTTTTCTTCTTCAGAAATTAAGTAATTTTTTTGGAGGTCATTCTTAATAGTTCTAATTTTTCCCGGTTTACGAAATTCATAGTCTCCATTTAGCCATTTGTAAAATTGCTCATCTATATTTTTTTTCTCTTCATCAGATTTTATAGCCCCTTCATAATCTGTAGAGAAAAATAACCCATACAAGAAATTTTCAAATACACACCTTTGGAGAAGAATTGCTTGTCTGTAATGACCAGACATCGCAAGAAAAAAACTTGCCTTCATATCTCTGACAATTTCGTTACCAATAATGACAAGATAATCTTTAGGAAATAACTCATTCAAAGTAAAAACAATAGAACAAGCACATTTTAATAAAGACCCATTTAAACAAACATGATTGTATAGTTTTTCTTTATAGATTTTTGTATTATCAAATTGTGAATACAAATAAAGTTCGCCACCTATTTGTCTATCACCATATTTTCTGCATCTATACAGATTAATGCAATCAATGTAAGAACAACTTACACAGGAATTTTTAACATCTAATTCATCTACCATATTTCTCCCTCAATTTCTTCATTGTTATTTTCAAATTTATTACCACCTTCAAAGATGAATACTGTTATACATTTATATAAATTTGGTGGGATAATTCCCACTTTTTCCACATTATAGAAAACTGAACAAAAAATAGCGATACTACGTTCACATCCCTTCTCCTATATACGTCTTTCATCAAAAAAACGTTCCTTAGTTTATATAGTGATTCTTCTTCTGTGGTAAAATCATAATTTGTCGAGGACCCTTTTTTTACTCATACGTCCAAAGGTTCAAATCACTTCGCCTGCACTAATTTTTACGTCAGAAGGTGTAGATGGATTGAGGGGACAAATTAATTGTGTTTATAGAAAAGTATTTAAGTATGTTAAACAATATGTCTATTGACATGTTTGTATAGGTGATTAACATGGTAAATGAAGAACCGAGAATGCGTCCAGGAAAAAAGAGTAAACTGGAAAAAATGCATCAGATAGGAATGATACGCGATTCGATATTTGAACCCATGAAGCGGGAGAGGGGAAGTATGAAATTTATCATACTCATGATGCTGCAGGAGCAACCCATGCATGGATATGCCTTGATGAAGGCAATCGAAGACAAATACGAATACCCTGCAAGCCAGGGTATCATCTATCCAACGCTCCAGATGCTTGAAGACCAAGGCTACGTAGAAATCACTGAGCAGGACCACAAAAAAGTATATTCCGTCACTAAAGAAGGAAAACAATATTTACAGGAAAACAGCGACATAATAGAAAGAATAAAATCAAGAATGGAAGAACCCCAATGGAAGTCCATGCCTATAACCAGGAAACGGTTTCACGACCTCGCCTGGCTCATCTTCTCAAACTACAAATATCTTGACGATGACAAAATGAAGCAAATAGAAGATATTCTTGAAGATACACGGAAACGCATCGGTAAAATCATATTTGAAGAATGAACCATGACAGCACTTGTAATTCTGGATAACAACATGAAAAAATTACCTCAACGCTTAAGAATAAGGTTCGCAGGAGGGATATAATATGACCTGGAAAAGAACGATGTCAATCGCCGGAAATAGCCTCAAAAGCATCAAGATAGGAAAAATTATTATCGCGATGTTATTAATTCCGTGTCTGATTGTTTCTGTAGTCTCTTACACTTTTGAGGGATTTGGCAAGGAGATAAACATAAATATCGTGATTTTTGACCAAGGGTCAGCAAATAATTCATCCATATCAGTATCAAAGACAATCCTATCTGAAATCTCGAAAGAGTCTAACTTGAAAATTAAGAACATATTCGGTTCAGGTGATGCCATTTCGAATCCAGTAAATTTCAGCCTGGACGAACTGCGTAAGGGAGAAATCCAGGGGGTTATTATTTTTAATAGTAATTTTACAAATGAGGTTCTTGCCGCGCTTGCAAGTTACCAGGGAAAATCTCCCTCATGTGGTTATGTTTTGCCGGCGAGTCTTACATTATACATAGACAACAGTTATCCAGCAATCGGGAATATGATAACAGGTGAAATCCAGTCAGTTGTTCAGATTGTCATGGGTTCCCAGTATCATGTTTCATCGCCTCTCAGATTAAATCCTAACACCACATATGGTTCCCAGACAACGATGTTTGATTTTGTCGGTCCGGGTTTTGCATGTCTCATGGCTATGATGCTTGGACTTATGCTGACTGGGGTCTCTTTCATATCTGACCGTGCGAACATCGAGAGAAGCATGAACCCTCAACCGACTGGTGGCGAACTTATCGGTGGATATGCAATATACTCTGGCGTAATCGCCGCAGTTCAGACCTCGGTAATTGTGGGGACCTTGATGTTGTTTTCAATAGAAATGAACGGTAATCCATTTCTTGTTCTTCTGATAGTGTTTCTTTTAATGCTCGTATTTCAGGCAATAGCACTTTTCATAGCGGTTATTTCAAGGAATGACCCGAAGGTTTTCATACGCTTCCTACCTCCATTGCTCTTCCCTTCGATAGTTCTTACCGGGCTTGTTGTTCCAACATATATGGTCGGGCCAATCCTCAGACCCATTACATATATCCATCCGCTGACTTATGCCATAGAGGGGTGTCGGGATGTTATGATAAAAGGCTGGGGAATCGGCGATGTGTGGTTTCAACTGTGTGTTCTTATACTATCCGAGTGTGTTGTGCTTACCGCAACAATCTTTGTTTTAAAATGGAGAAGTAAGAAAGAAACAAAAGGATAACGTCAGGTCATTAAACGGGTGACTTTGAAACTGGGGTTCAAATCCCTTACCTTAATTATTTTTCTTTAATTACTATTAACATAGAAGTCTATGTTAAAACCCCTGATTTCGACCCAGATTATTCTCCTGTAGGTTTTTTGTGGGGTAAGTTAACACTCCTTTCAAAACCTCGTTTTAGGGGGACCTTTTTTACTTCTTTTTAAGGAAGGGATATTTGTAGTCGGTTGGGGGCAGTAAATTTTCCTTAATTGTTCGTGGACTTACCCAGGATAACAAATTGAGGTATGAACCAGATTTATCATTCGTCCCAGAGCATCTTGCACCACCAAAGGGTTGTTGACCAACAACCGCACCAGTCGGCTTATCATTGATATAAAAGTTACCAGCGGCTTGACGTAAAACCTTTGTTGCGGTCACGATTGCTTGGCGGTCCTGTGCAAAAATCGAACCTGTCAATGCATAGGGTGATGTTTGGTCACAGATGTGAAGTGTTTCCTCGAATAGTTCATCTTTGTAGACATACACCGTAAGGACTGGCCCAAAAATCTCTTCTTCCATGGTGACGAAGTGAGGGTCAATTGTTTCGATAATCGTTGGTTCTATGAAATATCCTTTGGAGCAATCGGTTTTTCCACCACATACTATCTTTGCGTCTTTGGAATGACGAGCGTTCTCGATATACTTACTAATGGTATCAAATGCTGGTTTGTCGATAACGGCATTAATAAAATTAGAAAAATCCTCAACATCTCCCATTTTTATCTCTTCAAGCATTTTCTGGACTTTAGATTTCACAGATGCCCAAAGGGAGACAGGAATGTATAATCGTGATGCGGCGGAACATTTCTGACCTTGATATTCAAAAGCACCTCTCACAATCGCTGTCGCGACAGCATCCGCTTCAGCAGAGGGATGCACAAAAATAAAGTCTTTCCCACCGGTCTCACCAACGAGTTTCGGATACGAGTCATAGATATGAAGATTATCACTGATAGTTTTCCAGAACTTGCTAAAAACAGGCGTTGAACCCGTGAAATGAACGCCCGCCAGTCTTTTATCGGTTAAAACTATGTTCCCGATGAGTTCACCAGAGCCAGGCAAGAAATTAATGACCCCGTTTGGAAACCCAGCCTCACTAAATATTTCCATTAGGAGGTTGTTTGAAAGCAGAGATGTCGTTGCAGGTTTCCAAACAACGACATTGCCCATAATAGCAGGTGCCGTTGGCAAATTCCCAGCAATCGCTGTGAAATTAAAAGGAGTTGTTGCGAAAATGAATCCTTCAAGTGGTCTATACTCAATTCTGTTCAGAGTTCCAGGTGACGCATCAGGCTGGTCAGAATAAATCTTCTGCATATAGTAGGCATTGAAGCGTAGGAAATCAATGGTTTCGCAGGCGGCATCAATCTCGGCCTGATACGCATTTTTACCTTGACCAAGCATTGTCGCAGCCAAAAGTGAAAAACGATATTTTTTAGATATGAGTTCTGCTGCTTTCATAGCAATTGAAGAACGCTCCTCCCAGGGAAAATCTTCCCAAATAGGTTTTACAGCCATTGCATTTTCTATAGCCTCGTGGACTATTTCCGGTGTGGCTTTGTGAAAACTTGCTATAACGTGTTTATGGTTATGTGGCATAACAACATTGCCTAAATCACCTGTTTTTATTTTTTTTCCTCCAACAATCGGCATAATTTCTGTTTTCTTTTGTTGAAGCGTTTTCAATGCTTGAATAAGTGAATTTCTTTCAGCACTTCCAGGAGCGTATTGAAAAGTTGGTTCATTGGATGGTTTGGGTATATGTATGATTGTTTCGTTCGTTTGAATCACCTATTGACAAGGCATACAAAATAAGTATATAATTACTCTGGTAAATCTAATCTACAAAAAATGAAAAATATTTTACCTATTGTCAACTCTCCTTTTAGTCCATATTCAATAATTTTTTTCTGCAATTTCGTTTGACCATATCTTTCATTAGACATATGTTTTCTACCTCCTTTATTATAATTTAACAATAATCATTTTTAAACGCAGGATGATATTTTTTAACCTGCTCTTGAACTTCTTCCCAACCTGCCTTTTTGTAGTGTTTTTCCTTTACTATAGCACTATGCTGTGCTCCTCGGGCTGTCACATCGGAATCGGCTCCAGCAAGGTCACAATGTCGTTCTCCAGCCTCTCTCAATGCTTTCAATGATACGAGATGATATTCTTTCCCTGTTTTGGTAATGTGTGTCACTTTCTGTATGCCAATACTTGTAGCAATTTCATTGATAACGACCTGGAAATAGGTCTTCGTGAGGCGTTCTCCTTTCTTGTTGATGAATATCGCCCCTTTCTTCCGATTGCCAATAATTCGTTTAAACAACATCTGCGTGGATTTCGACAGTATCATGTGCTTCGGTGGAGATTTAACATGCTGTTTTGTTTGTGGATTATATTTGTTCTTCGTGTGACGTGCGATAAGTTCACCTGTGTTTTTGTTGTAATCCTCTATATCGCATTGTAAAAGTTCATTCGCTCGATAAAATGTTTCATAGACAGAACGGAAGAACGCCCTTTCACGATTTCCCATCGGTGCAGTGAGTAGCGTTTGAACCTCGTCAACCATCATCCCTCGGTCCAGTAACTTAACACTTCGATTTTCGACTTGTTTTACAATTTCATTCATCCTGTAATCCCCTACGAGTTCCCCCATTTACTTAACACTTCTCATATGAAGTATTAACCTGTGCAAACAGGCTTAATATATCCATACGTTGTTATAGCGGTCAAGTTTGTGTTCATCACCGCATTCGCATTCGTAAATATGGTATCTCCAATATGCTCTACCGTCAATATCCTTTAATTTCTCTTCTCTGCCTATCAAGTGCATATAGGTTTTGTGTAGATTTTTTATACAACATTTTCTTGGTATTTTCTCACCCCCCTCATTTCTTCATCTGTAAAGATATTTTTTGGAGTATAATGTTTTCTTCATCATCAACGGATAACTTGATTTTTTAATCATCTTTCATCTCCTCCTTTCGTCGCTTGGTTTTGTCTATCTCTTCGGACAACTGCTGCCGTGAGTATTTCTCAGGATTTTGGATGCCCAGTTGTGTTGCATATGCTATTTGTTTCTCAGTTGGTGGTTGCGTTGATGGTTCTTGTTCATTGTTCTGTATAAAGTAATAATGAGGCGAAAGGCATTTATCAAAAATTGAAAACTCCAGATTTGATAGTTGGTCTTTATTTTCTTCATGTGTTATCTCTTTTGCAGCATGTTGAGCAAAAATCCAACACTCCTTTATGTGTTCAAAATATTCTTTTTTCTTTTCCATATCGTTCACATTCTTTTTTTAGAGGTTATCAACCATAAGACGGGTTTTCTGGGTCGTCAGGTTTTGATTCACATCTATAGTTAATGGGATTAGTCAAGATAGACAGCGACTTCAATGCATCATCAAGGGTCATTCTTGGGACGAGATGATGTTCAAATCTTGTCATTTTCAAATCTTTATGCCAATAGATACGTGCCCACGCATTTGAAAAGGCTTTTAATGTAACACATTTAACTCCCTCCAATCTTAACTTTCTGAAGTCCTTTGCAATGCCCATCTCCAACACATCTACAACTTTTTTGTTGCTGAAAGGGGCTAACTGTTCCAAAAAACCATTCAGAAAATCCAACATCTTTAAGAAATCCAGATAACCAAGAGGATTATCGCTACTCCTGATAGAAACATCTATCTTACCCATCAAATGAACAGTAATGGTAATCCTTCTGCCCTCATACCATATAATACGATTATACCGATAATTCGTCGATTGAATAAAACCAAGAGCAGTAAGTAACCTCAACGCCTCATCAGTAAATACTTTAGCAGGAATACCATCTATGCATTTTTGTAACTGTTTCGTTGTTTTGCACTCAAGCACGATGCCATGTAACAATGATGGTGGACTTTCAAGTCTATGTAATAGAGATATGTCGATGTTTGCTTGGTAGCAACCTCTATCAATCCGTGTTATTAACTCTTGTTTTGTCAGACGGCACAAAATAGTTTTAATTGTATTTAATCTTCTAACGTCCTTTTTGTAGTCTTTTCCTCCATATAAACATCTATCAATAGTTTTAACATTATATGAATGCGGAACATTCTTGCGGAGAAAATTCAATACTTTTTTTGTCATTGAATTAGAATGCATCACTTGCTACCCACCAGGCTATAGAAAGTAACAAAAAATTTGTCACTTTCAATGTTACTCATTGCTCCTACCTCTTTTGATTATCTTGAAATCTTCGTCGCCGTCCAGGAAAAAGCCCATATGTCCATTTGATTGTTGGTATCCAATGAACCATCTGCCACCCTCAACTTTAAACAAAGTTGTTACTACTGCCTCGGTTTTTTCGTTAATCAAAATCAAATCTCCAACTTTGACCATCCTTGTTAACTCCATCTGTTGTTATTCATCCATTTGTTCATCTTATCCACTGCTCGCTGTCACCATCATTTTATTTTTCTGACCCTATAGCCCTCAACACCGCAGTTAAAAATCCCAATCTTCCTTCCGGTAAGTCTCCGTAATTTTTCATCAGGAATTGCTGTTGCGGGTAATTCGATTTCTTTATTGATAACAAAAAGTAACTTCAATTGGTCACCTTTTTTCTGAACGCCATGTAAAATTCCAATTAATTCATGGTAAGGCTGAAGTATAGTTAAAAATAAAAAAAACAAAAACAAAAGATTACACCCCCTCATCAAAAATTAAAAAATTTCTAATCCGCTCTTCTAAAACCTCTCGTTTAGGATGTGTTGGTGGGATGATTATAAGGATGGAATTGTAGAAAATCGGTAAAGGTTCCTCTTTCTTCAAATTCCAAAAATCAACCCATCCCCGAGGAAGACTGATTACTGGTTGTTTGTCAAGCATTATCATCTTACGATTTACTTTTACAGGCATTTTCTCAATAAATATTTAGATATTAACTGCAATATATACTATGGTTACTTTTTCAGGTAACTATGAAGGTTGTGAAATGGTGGATGCAATCACTGAAGAGGCAATTAAAAAACGAAAAATTAAGGAACAAAAACACATATTATTTGAAGCATTAAATGAACCTTGGGCATCAGTTATTTTTGAGGCATCATTTAATAGAAAAGTGGTTCATCATTATTCAGAGTTTTATCATAAATGGAAGGGAGCGAATCCAAAAACTGTCACAGACCGTTTAAATAAATTGTGTGATATTGGAATTTTAATTAAAAAGGAAAATGTAATTGAGAAGAAAAAAGGAAGGGGAAAAAAGGAAACTGAATACGTCTTTTCAATCCAAAAACAAAAAATGGAAAAATATATTTCAAAATTCCATGACTTAAAATTGATACAAGATTGTCCCATTGATTACATTCATTCTCTGACATTTCCTTATGATACAGATGATAAAAAATGGGAAATCGCTGCTATAGGTGTAACAGTTTATGGTCTTGAACAACGAAATCCTCAAATTGAAGCAATACTCGAATCAGCCTATAAGAAATTGAAAAAATATCTTAACTCAACATATAGACAAAAAATCATTTCTATTGTATTAAAAGAATGTAAACATATTCGACAATATAAATTGAAGCAGTCGGTCAAAGAATGGGGTTCGATTATTTCAAAAGATATTTTTTTAAATCAAGCGGTTCATTCATTAGAACCGAAGTATTCTCGACCAATATATAAGGCACCTGAGAAATTTGAACAAGAATTTAAAGAAATTACAGAAAAAATATGGAGCCAGTTCAATAAAGACTGCCCACCAATCGGGATAATGATTGAATTTTCAACCCGTTTTAAGTTACGGATGTTAACCCCTGATTCAAGTCGATGAACCTGCAACCTGGAAGTGTCTATTGTATTCCTAATTTGGGAATGTGGGCAAGATAACTCTTTCTCACATCTTCAGGGTCAATATGATAATAAATGTCCATGGCATCGGTGATTGCATCGCCTCGTAGCCATTTAATGTGTTCTCTGGGCATCCCTGCCCTTCGCAGATGTGTTGTAAACCAATGGCGACAACAATGCAATGTGAATTGGTCCTCTATTTTATCGGAGTTTGGGTTATGTAATCCTGCTAATGTCGCCCATTTCACAAACATATAGGCGACACCGTTTCTGTTCAACCTTTTTTTTCTATTCTTATACGAAACGAACAATGCCTTGTTTTCAGGGTCAGCATGATGCTCACGTTTCTTCAACCATTGATTTAACACAAGGGCACATTCATAGTCAAAAAATACGGTGCGATTGCTCCGTTTATGCGTTTGCTTCAATATGATACTCATGTTCTCCCATTTAATGTCATCCAGGTCTATAGCGACCAGTTCTCCTCGTCGTATACCGGTTTTACATGCTAAAACAACAACTGCCCTGTCTCGAACATCAAGGATGACATCTACGAAATGTGCCATTTCTTTGACACTGATAAGTTTCCTTTCACTTCCATTATTTCCATTGTGTTTGTATGTCGGCAGATACCATTTAATCACATCTTTCACAACGTTGTTCTCCAGTGTCTTTTTGAAGACGAGATACCCATAGAAAAGAGAATAAGCGGAGAAGCGATTTTTAATAGTCTTTTGAACTATATCATTGTCTTGTAAGTAGGAGATGTAATCTGAAAAAATATCTGTATCCACGGTTAGAAGCGTATATTTTCTTTTCTTTAAAAACTGTGAAAAAAGATTTAGGGATGAGACGTAACTTTCGATAGTATGTGGACTTAATTGCTTACGATAGCATTCCTTTTCAAATACGTCTATCAACGCTTTATCGCTTAACCTTTCCACCGCCATTTTCCCCCAATATCTTTGAGCAAACCGTAACGCTCTAAAATCTCAATTTGTTTTTTTATCCCCTTCACTTTCTCAGCGTCTTGAGGATTGATGCCCAGTTGTTCAAAAATCTCTTCTTTACGCACCTCTGAGCGTATTCTAAAGAGATTGACCAAATCCGATTCATACTCTCTTTCGTCTAAAAAATCCTCTACTAAAAATGGCTTTGTTCGATACCCTCTATTTTCTTCTTCCAGTCGCATAACCAGGCTTTCAAACATCTTTATTTTCTTGTAAAGTTCTTTGTTTTCTTCCTGGAGTTTTTTTATATCATCAAGTATTTCTGCTCTGGAAGCGAATCCTTCCTTGTTTTGTTCCTGCTGGAGAGAATTATTAACATGTTCAATGACAAATTTCGAGAGAGTCATATCTGCTTTGCCAGATGCTTCTTTCCATTGCTTCACCATAGCATCAGATGGCAGGTAGACATAAACAAGTCGCTCTTTTATCGTCTCAGTCTTTGATTTCTTCTTTATCATCACTAAAAGATATTATTATATGAGTATATAAATTTTACCGGTAAATTAGTGCAGGGGAAGGGATTTGAACCCTTGGATATAAAAATCAGTCTGATCGTTCTTCTGTTTCAATTACCATGCTAATTATAACCATGATAAATTTTTACGCGGGGAGGGAGATTCGAACTCCCGAGGTCAGAGACCAATGGATTAGCAATCCATCGCCGTGCCGGGCTGGGCCATCCCCGCTTGGGAACAGAGATATAAACAGGGTTGATAAAAAGGTTATGTCAAAACAAATGTTAAAATACCCTGTTATTCTTCTGTTTTCTAATGGAGGATTGGACTGAGAAATACCGGCCGAAACACCTTCGGGATATTATAGGAAATGAACGTGCAGTGATGGCATTACGGGCATGGGCGGAAAAGTGGGATAAAGGAACAATCCCTTCGAAACGCGCCGTGGTCCTCTCTGGAAAGCCAGGGACTGGGAAAACAAGCAGTGCGCTCGCGCTCGCCAATGATTTCGGCTGGACCGTCGTAGAACTGAATGCATCAGATGCCCGCAACGAGGCTGTCATAAAGAAAATAGCCACCGCAGGAGCTATCAACGAGACGTTTGATGATTTTGGAAACTTCAGCCCTTCCCGCGGCGGAGGGCGAAAACTCATCATCCTCGATGAAGCGGATAACCTTTACGAAAAAACCGATAAATCAGAAACAGGAAGCGAGTTCGGGGATAGAGGCGGAAAAAAAGCGATCGTAGAAACCATACAAAAAACAAAACAACCCGTTATCCTGATTGTGAATGATTATTATGATTTGGTGAAAGGTGGAGGGGAACAACTCAAACAGCTCACCTTACTTATTCAATTTTATGAGGCAAGCCCGGGTCAAATCGTAGAGCTGTTAAAACGGATTTGTGTCGAGGAGGATATCACCGCTGATGTAAAAGTACTCAGGACCATCGCGGATCGATCAAAGGGGGACGTCCGCTCCGCGGTCAATGACCTGCAGTCACTTGGACTGAACAGGAAACAAATCAGCATGGAATCACTTGATGTCCTTGGGTATAGAGATCGAGAAACCATTGTGTTCGACGCGCTTCGCGAGGTGTTTAAGACAAAAAGCATTCAAACAAGCAGGGATTGCCTTGAGAACGTGGATGTGCAACCCGAGACGATGTTACTATGGATCGACGAGAACCTCCCGCGGGAATATCTCGATACAGAAGACTTGGCACGAGGATACGAGGCGGTCTCGAAGGCTGACGTGTTCTTTGGGAGAGTCCAACGCAGGCAATACTATGACCTGTGGTCCTACGCCTGTGACCTTATGAGCAGCGGCGTTTCTGTCGCAAAAACACATACCTACGGTAACATGCAGTACGCATTTCCCGTCTGGATGAAACAACTGAAAAACCTTCAATCGCTTCGTATGGTCAGAGACGGCGTGGCAAAAAAACTCGCAGTTCTTAATCATGCGTCTTCACGAAAAACAAGGGAATCAATCCTTCCCCAATTCCAGACTCTTTTTCGAAATGACGTACGATTCGCCTGCAAAATGATCAACACCCTCGATCTCTCAGAAAGCGAGGTGAAATACCTCCTTGGCGAGAAATACCTTCATAAAATGAAGGATATCCGGCAATGTTCAGAGAAAACCGATGAGAGCCAGGGAGAGATCGAAATTCCGGAAACAACGGAAAAAGATGAAGGAGAGAAAAAAGAGAACAAAGACGACCAAAAACAACCAAGTATTTTTGATTTCTAACAAGGTCATTTTTTGATGTCTTCAAGTCGTTTCATGGTATCGATAGCCTGTTGTTTATACTCGTCTTTAAGTTTCGTATACGTCTCATCAGAGATGCTCTTCGCACGGTATTGCTTCTCCAGGTCCTTTAACAAGGATAAGAGTAAGGATTTCTTTGTGGAGAGCATCTCTTCTGATTCAACAAGCGAGCTTTTTTTTGTTTTTGACCGCTGTCTTTTTAAAACGAACAACAAGGCCCCAAGAACTACAACAGCAATAACAAAAATAATGATGATCGTAACCATGCTTAAGGGTGCTTCTGTTGGTTTATATAAGCGGATCTGTAGGGTGTTCGTGGTATCAACGGCTGATAACAGGTGCTCTCCTTGGAAAAGCGTTTGATCATTGTAGGTTACGGTAAATAACGTTGTGTCATAGAGGAGTGTTTGTTCGAATATTTCCGCTGTTGACGGGAGATAATATGTGATTTGTATAGAGAGTGATTTAGTTGGGTGTATAGTAAGGTTCGCTTCGGTAAGATTACAGGCCCGGACATACCCGGTAACGAGCGGAACGAGTTCCATTCCCGACTGCTTGGCAGCGATCATAACGTCATTCGCGTCTTGTTGTATCCAGAATCGAAGCAGCGTCGCATTCGCCTGATCATTGTTTGTGACTTTGATATCCTCTTCAACAAGCAGTCCTTTATCGGTCGGGGAGATTGTGATGAGTTGTTGATCGGCCACGATACCGACATCTCCTGCGTGCACAATCGGAAAAAGGGTAGCACATACGATGATGCCTATGAAAATACAGATCCCTATTTTCTTCATATGAAATCTCGAATACCATTGGTTAATTCCTTATTTACTTTTCGATAGTGTTACCAATACTATACCATGTCCATTCACATAGCGAACATGTCCATCCCTCTGTATAGCGTGGAATGGTATGACGAGATGAATGTCTTATTTAGGACCCACTGCGATAGGTTTATGAACAAATATTGCAGAGAAAGTGAATGAATGTAAAATATTTAAATATAGAAATGATATATGACCTAGGATTTAGATGGGATGGGATAAACTATTCAGCTGCGAGCGCTGCGGGAAAAAACTGTGGACTTCGTATCGTAAATTACCGAATGGCAAAGTTGTTTGTAATGATTGTTACTCATTTCATTTACTGCAAATTTTAGATAAAATAAATGACAATAAGGCGTATGAGATTGTGTATAATTTTGTTGAGAAATATCCGGGTAGTATTCCTCTTGACCTCATCCAGGAGTTATCGCGATTACTTGGAATAAAATACAAAATCACCATTGATGCCAATACCTTAAGTGAAGTGTTACGTATCATCAGGGAGAAAATTGAAAAAGAAAATAATCTCATAAAGCTTGCGAAACTCGAACGGGAATTGAAACGAGACGCCTCACAAGATTTCTTTTGTGAGGTCTGTAATGTGAAACTGCCAAAATCAGAATATGATTATTCCATGAATAATTTTGGAAAACCGCTCTGCCTGCATCATCAGCGTGAGAAACGGGCAGATCCCCATGCGTTGAAATTGTATGAATCCTTACGGAAACGCGGTGTGTTTTGTGAGCTGGAGTCATACAATAGTTCAAAATATATCGACATTGCGGTCAAGGATGCACGGTTATATATTGGAATTGATGGGGAACATCATAATTTAGACGCAGAACAGTTATATATCGATCTGGTGAAAGACGAGGAATCATTTAAAGAAGGATTTGCGACAAAACGGTTCTCGCTTAAAGAGATCGATGAACATTTAGATGGAATTGCAGACAGCTTAGCAGAAGTGATTAAACAACGAATTAAAAAATTTCAGCAAGAAAATTTTTTACCACAAAAATCAGTCGATAATTTCTGATGAATTTCTTACTCTTTTTGGAACAGCGTTACATTGATCGCAGTCTGCGAATACGCTCGTCGATAGGGGGATGCGTCGACCAAATCGAATCACGTAATGCCCGTTTGAATGGATTGACAATATACAACGGTGCAACTGTCTTGGACCCTTTCGGATCATCAGGACGGTCTGCCTTGATTTTTTCGAGGGCTTTTGCGAGTCCCTCTGGGTTTCTCGTGAGGTACGCGCCATCTGCATCAGCAAGGTATTCTCGCCTTCGCGAGATGGCAAGATAGGTGAGCCGGGAGAAAATCGGTGCGAGTATGATGAAGATAATGGCGACGAGTATCAAGATGCCGCCGCCTCCGCTGTCCCGTTTCCCTCCTCGTGCGCCACCGCCCCAGAAAAGCATGCGAATCGCGATTTCAGCAAGCAATGCAATCGCACCGACAACACCAACAGTCATCGTCATCACCAGGATGTCCCGGTTCCGGATATGGCTCATCTCATGGCCGATGACACCCTCCAGCTCCTCAGAGTTCAGCTGTTGGATCGCCCCTGTCGTTGCACAGATGATGGAATCCTCCGCTTTATGCCCTGTTGCAAACGCATTAATATCTCTTGATTCCTGCACATACACCTTTGGTGCGGGCAGCCCAGCCGCTATCGCCATCTCATCAACCTTGTACATCAGGAGTTTCTCCTCCCTGTTATTCGGGTTTGCGGGGCGTGCCCCTGCCGCAGATATCACGCTTTGAACGGAAAACGAATAGGTAATGAAGATGTAGAAGAGAGCGATCGGTAACCCAATCGCGGTCGTAAAGATCGGGGGAGCACCAAGCACAAGACCTATCGCAAAAATAACACCGAAGAGGAGCACCACCATGAACATGCAAATAAGCACGGTATCCCGTTTGTTTTTCCGTATGTGGTCCTCTATAAGCCGCGGCTGCTGCTCCATGCTCTCAGACAAAAACCCTGCTTAGAACGATACTTTCGGGACTTCCTTTGAAGCCTCGGGTATCTGCAGCATCTCTCGTGCTTTCCGCCCCATGCTTCGTGCGAAGAAATTCCCAGGAAACGTCTCGATAGCATTGTTAAAGTACAGGACCGAGTCGTTGTAATGCTGTCGTGAGTACGCGATTTTATCCTCGGTATGGGTGAGTTCATCCTGCAGTTGTAAAAAGTTCTGGTTTGCCTTCAGATCAGGATAGTTTTCTGCGACCGCAAACAAGGTTTTCAACGCACCGGTGAGCATGTTGTTCGCGTCCATGCTTTCCTTAGGTGTTTTTGCGCTCATGATAGCGGCACGTGCATTCGTCACACTCTCCATGGTGCCTCGCTCATGTTTCATGTACCCTCGCACAGTTTCGATGAGGTTCGGGATCAAGTCCGCCCGCCGTTTGAGTTGTACATCTATTTGCGCCCATGCGTTATCAATGCGGTTCTCTGCGCGAATTATCCTGTTGTAAATACCCCAGAAGGTCAACAGAATAATTACTATGATGAGTACGACTACCAAGATTATTAATAATGTTACCGGGTCCATAAGGTTGCCTCCTCGACTAGGGTAATAGCATGTTTTATTTAAATATATCGAGTTACGAAAACATTTCCCTTGAACACCCTATTTTTTCTTAGAGTTGAAAATCGCAAACGCTTCTTTGGGAGTCGCGTTTTTATGGACAATCGCTTGGATTGCCTTCACCATGCCCATCGGGTTACCGCTCTGGAAGATGTTCCGGCCCATATCAACCCCAATCGCGCCCGCCTGGATCGCGTCGTACGCCATCTGCAACGCCTCCTGCTCATGTTGTTTCTTCCCACCGGCAATCACGACAGGCACCGGGCAGGATTCAATGACTTTCTCAAAATCCTTCACAAAATACGTTTTCACTATATGCGCGCCAAGCTCTGCCGCTATCCGTGATGCAAGGCTCATGTACCGCGCATCGCGAACCATCTCCTTTCCGATCGCGGTCACCGCGAGCACGGGGATTCCGTACCGCTCCGCCTCGTCGATATACTGGGTCAACCCAAGGATCGTGTTGCGCTCAAACTCAGCACCCACGAGAATCGAATACGCGACGCCAGAGGCGTTCAGCCGGATCGCATCCTCAATGGAGACGACTGTCCCCTCATGCAACAGTTCCTTCCCGATGATGCTCGTCCCGCCCGAGACACGGAGCACTATCGGGACATCAACCGCTGGATCAATATAATTACGAAGCGCGCCGCGCGTCAGCATCAAGGTGTCCACATAGGGCAACAATGGGTTCACCATGCCATCGAGCTGCTCAAGCCCGGAGGTTGGCCCCATAAAATACCCGTGATCGACCGCGAGCATGACGGTACGACCATCCTTCGGTTTAATGATCCGCGACAACCGGTTTTTCATTCCCCAATCCATACTCGTCCCTCTTCGTTTTCCTCCGTAAACAGACGGGGATTATATAAACTATTTCTCAAATCCATAGGCCTCCAAATTTTACAACAAACCTTTTTTAGGTCTTGTCGTTTACCGGTCTTAATTATTAAGGGAGAGGCAATGTATGCCAGGAATTGATAATTTAGAGCCAAAGATCGTATGGAAACATTTTGATCAGATCAGGAAAATACCCCGCTGTTCGAAGCATGAGGAAAAAATCAGAGAATACATCGTAGATTTTGCGAAAAAACAGGGACTGAAAACAAAGGTAGACGCCGTGGGAAACGTAATTATCTTAAAACCTGCAACCCCGGGCATGGAAAAGAAGCCTACCGTTATCTTACAAGGCCATATGGACATGGTCTGTGAGAAGAACAGCGACGTGGCATTCGATTTCTCCAAAGACCCGATTCAACTCAAGATTCAAGGGGACCTGCTGATGGCGAACGGAACAACACTTGGCGCGGACAATGGGATTGGTCTTGCCATTGCGTGTGCATTGCTTGAAGACAACACGGTGAAGCATGGACCACTCGAGGTGCTGGCCACCATTGACGAAGAAACCGGACTCACCGGTGCGTTCGCCATGAAATCAGACATGCTCACCGGGAAAATCATGCTGAATCTCGACAGCGAGGACTTTGGCGTGATCACCGTCGGGTGCGCAGGCGGAGGTGACACCACCATTGAGTTGCCATTGAAAATGCAATCAGTCGGCACCGGAATTGACAGCATCACCGTAAAGGTCTCTGGACTTCGCGGAGGTCATTCAGGAGTAGACATCCATGAGCAGCGAGGAAACGCCATAAAACTCCTAGCACGAGTCCTGTGGGAAGCATCGCAGAAACATGAGTTCTTCCTCTCAGACATCAAAGGCGGGGATAAACACAATGCGATCCCCCGTGAAGCGACTGCGACACTGGCTATTGACAAGAAAAATAAGAACGCGTTCATCACCGAATTGAAGGCACGGGAAAAAGGCATCTATGAGGAATATAAACCAATTGATCCGAATTTCAAAATGGACGTGGAACCCTGCGAGCCATTGAAAACATTTATCGATAAACAATCTCTAACAAAACTTTTGAATCTGCTCCATGGACTACCGCATGGGGTCCATTTGATGAATTATGACCTGAAAACCCTTGTTGACACCTCAACAAATCTTGCTACGGTCTCGGTGAAAGAAAACAACGTCGTGATCCATATGAGCTCCCGGAGTCCCACGAAATCCGCCTTACAAGACATGCGGAATCGTATAAAAGCAATCGCACTCCTCTCGGGCGCAACAGTTACCGAAGGAACATCGTACCCTGGCTGGAAACCAGACCTTCAATCGAAAATCCTTGCGCTTGCAAAAAAAATTTTTAAGGATATGTTCAAACAAGACCCGAAGATTGAGGCGATCCACGCAGGGCTGGAATGCGGGATCATCGGGGAGAAATTCCCTAGCATGGACATGATCTCGATAGGACCGACCCTGAAAAACCCTCATTCACCAGAGGAACAACTGTATATCAGTACTGTCGGTAAATTCTATAAATACCTCATGAAAATACTCGAGACAGTATGAGGAAGACGGACACCAACCCACTACGATGCATGGTCTCGATCATCATCCCTGTAATGCATGAACAGGAGACCATCAACATTCTTCTCAAGCATCTTTCCATGTTACGGACTGAAAGTCCCTTTGAGATCATCGTTGTTGACGGTAGTTCAACCCATGATACGCTCGATTCAATAACTCAGAAGGGTGTTCTGCTGCTTTCTTCAGAACCAGGACGCGGACAGCAAATGAATCAGGGTGCAGCCAGTGCGAAAGGAGACATCCTCTTGTTTCTTCATGCGGATACAGCCCTTCCTTCAAACGCGATCGAGAGTATCCATAAAATCCTTCAGGATGAACGACTTGTCGGTGGAGCCTTCGATGTTGATATCAACTCACAGAAATTCATTTATAAAATTTTCTCGCGGTTGATATCTCTGCGGTCCCGTGTGACACGAGTCCCTTTTGGTGATCAAGCGATTTTCCTTCGGAAGAAGTACTTCGATAAAACCGGAGGGTACAAAGAGATACCTCTCATGGAGGACGTGGAGCTCATGAGGCGGATCAGGAAAAACGGTGATGCCATCTGTCTTCTTCGGGACCGAGTCGTCACCTCTTCACGTCGATGGGAATGCGAAGGAATCATGGTCTGCACGCTAAGAAATTGGATGATTCGAACATTATACACCCTTCGAGTGAACCCGAAGATCCTAGTACGATTCTACGATTAGAATTGAAAAGTAAACTTTATAAATTTACTCGGATTGAAACACACCCGACCACAAGGTACCATCATGAACGAGTTTGAGAAAAGAATCCAGGGAGTTACGGGGGACGGTCTGTATGAATCTTCTTTACATACCCTTCAAGTGAACACCGGATTTCGATGTAACCAGCAGTGTCGGCACTGCCATATTGTCGCGTCACCCACTCGAACAGAAATGATGACCTGGCCGACCATGAAACATGTTCTCGATACAGCTGAATCCTTCCCCTGGAAACTCATCGATATCACAGGTGGGGCACCTGAACTGAATCCGAATTTCATCAAGTTTGTGGCTGCGTTTCGTACGAGAGGCTATCAGGTGCAGGTTCGAACGAATCTGACCGTTCTTTTTGACCTTGGTATTACAAAGATAACGCGGTTTTTTGCAGACCATTCGATACAGCTCATTGCTTCTCTCCCATGTTACGAGGAAGAAAAAGTTCGGATGCAACGCGGCGAAGGAATCTTCGAAAAAAGCATAGAGGCACTCAAAGCGTTAAACGATGTAGGGTATGGGAAAGACTCGTCGCTTGTACTGAATCTTATGTTCAATCCTCTGGAACCGGTGTTACCCCCGGAGCAGGCAACCTTAGAAAAAGACTATCGTCATGAACTTCTCAAACACTTTGGGATACGATTTACACATCTACTAACGCTGACGAACATGCCAATCGGACGGTTCTTGCAACACCTGAAAAACAACCATCAAGAGCAAGCCTATAGAAAGCTGCTCCAGGACTCGTTTAACCCTGAGACCCTTGATTGTTTGATGTGCCGCAGTCAAATCAACGTCGGCTGGGATGGGACTCTGTATGATTGTGATTTTAATCTCGCGCTCGGCCGTCCTGTTCACCCCTTAGCACACCGTCATATCAAAGATTTTGATCCGATTGCTCTCTCGTCAAGGAAGATTGTCACCGGCGATCATTGTTTTGGGTGCACTGCCGGTCATGGCTCGTCCTGTGGAGGGGCTCTTCTGCAATGATACAGGAAAATAGGCACCTCGAACATACTTCCATATCTCAGAAACCACGGGACTGGTGGAAACCTGTTCTTCTTGTAATCGTGATCATATCATTGTTTGTTGTCGTCAATATCTCTGGGCTTGGAGGGAACCTCGAGGAAATCCAAGACTGGATGCAGTCACTGGGAATCTGGGGGCCTGTCGCCTTTTTCTTCATGTATCTTGGATTGGTTATTATCACGTTCCCGGGGATAATTCTTGGGCCGGTTGCTGGTTTGCTCTTTGGATCAGTTATTGGTGTTATCCTCATCAGCATCTCATCGACGGTGGGCGCAAGTGTGGCATTCCTTATCGCGCGGTACTTCGCACGCGATGCGGTCGCCCGATGGCTTTCGAAGAATGAGACGATGCGCAGGCTTGATGATCTGACGGAAAAACAAGGGGTGTTCATCGTCGCGATCACGCGTCTTGTGCCCTTGTTCCCTTTCACCCTCTTGAACTACGGGTTTGGGCTGACCAAGGTTTCATTCAGGACGTACCTGTTTTGGTCATGGCTCTGCATGCTCCCGTGGACAATTGTTTTTGTCGTGGGCGCTGACGCCATCATGCAGTGGTTCTCCAAAGGGACAGTCCCCTGGATATTAGTAGGCGTGGTGGCTATCACCGTTGCATGTCTTGGGATTGTTGTTTGGTACGCACGGCGTCAATTATTCAAAAAGGCCAAAAGATGACAAAGAACCGGTATGTATGAGTGGATACACACAGAGAGGGTGAAATCAGTCGTGAGCCATATATGAACGAACCGACAGGTGATAACGAAAAAGAGTTGCAGACCAAAGAACAGATGACGAGAACAGTGACACGGTACCTTAAGACATGTATCCGCTGTCATTCGTGCATGGATGTTTGCCCGGTCACCAAAGGTGCGTTTACGATCGAGCAATTGAACGATGCGACAACGCAAGGTGCCACCGTCCCAGCGGTCATCAAAGAATTCACCTGGAATTGCGTCCAATGCGGGAAATGCGTCCCGGTTTGCCCTGTGAATATACGGCGAGACTACATGATTCGATTTCTGAAATATAACATACGTAAGGAAAAACCCTGGAGTTACAAGCGGTATTTGTTGATCCGAGGGCCGAGGCTTGGGACATTCGCGCGGTTGACACAGCGACTCCATGCGTCTGTCAAGCGCGCAGCACATCGTGATCTCGCATCGTATATGGAGGTACGGCCGACGAAGGTCGCGGAGGTGCTCTTCTACCCAGGATGCTACCTCTATTCTGTGGATACCATCCGTCAAACGATACAGTTGCTCGATTATATTGGCTGTTCATATGCGGTTCTTGGTGGTATGTCAACATGCTGTGGGATGCCGCACCTCCTCCAAGGTGAGTTCGACCGTGCTGATGAATGCATGAGACAATTACATCGAGACATCACCGCTGTTCATCCGAAAATCATCCTTACCTCTTGCGCAGAATGCCATGATGCCATCACACAAATAAAAACAACATACCATGAGGATTATGAGGTGTGTAGCGTTGTCGAATATCTTGTCCGCCATCAGAACAAATTCCCACGCATGAAGATTAGAGGAGATATCATTGCGCATGATTCCTGCAGATTTTCCAGCGAGACACCCGCAGGCCGGGCAGCACAGCAGGCAGCATCAACCTTTGGAACGCTCGTGGGAATAGCGTCTCACCAAAGGACACCGTGTTGTTCGCATTGGAACCATAACCAGGATACCGCGAATATAAAACGGCGCCTTGCATATCTAAAGGACATGAACACTCTCGCGCCGACACTCGCATGCAATTGCCTGACCTGCTATGAAGAATTCAAAAAACTCAGAACCCACCTTGAGGTTATTGACGTCATCCAACTCTTCGTAGAAGCACTAACCACACAAACATCCAGGGAGCAACCATAAAATGAATGCGGTACCGTCCTCTCAAAATAGTAAGGATTCCTGCGTGCTGCTCTTCGTGAAATACCCTGAAAAAGAACAAGTGAAACACCGTCTTGCAGTCGGTCTCACCGATGAAATCGCGGTCGAGCTGTACAGAAATTTTGTGTTAGATACGCTGTCGATGCTTGAGAGTCTCACCGTCCTGTTTTACATCTGCTTTTACCCGCATACCGAACAGAAAAAATTTTTCACCTGGCTCGGCACCCAGTTCCTGTTTCTCCCGCAAGAAGGAACCGACTTCGGAAAACGTATGAGCTATTGTTTCCAGCGAGCCTTTGCCTTAGGATTTAAACGAGTGGTTTTAATCGGCAGCGACAGCCCTGATCTCCCGGGCGACTATCTCAAAAAAGCATTCGCGGATCTGCAAACTCAGGATGTGGTGCTGGGCCCTGTAGCTGATGGCGGGTACTATCTTATTGGATTTCGAAACACGACGTTTACCGCAAGCGCGTTTGAAAAGATCCACTGGAGCACCTCGACGGTTTTTGAGGAGACCATGAGGAAAATAAAGGAGGCGAAACGTTCGGTAAGTCTCCTACCAGTCTGGAGCGACGTCGATACGATCACTGATTTGAAAAACCTGGTTCTCCGGTCAGAAAATACAGCATTTAAATCCTCGCACACGATAACGTATGTACGACAGCACAATATCCGATTCGAGGAAGATAATGGAGCAAAATCCAAAACATAAACAGGGGACATCGTTCCTCCCAGACAAAAAAACAGGATTACTGTACTCGCTGTATCTTGCGATTGGGAGCGTATCGTTATTTGTCTCACTCGTTGCACTGAACACCGCGTACCAAGGGTTAATCTGGAGTTACTCAACGAGGTACGTCGTGAACTCATTTACGCTTGCGCTCGCATTATTTCTTGCAGGTATCCTGCTCATTATCGCCTGTATCCGACTTCTGCAGGCAAGACCGTCCGCTCAGGTTTTCGGTTTCGCTGGACTCGGGTTTCTCATTGCGTATTCCCTCTTTGTCCTGTTTATCGACCGGTACATCGCCTATACACTTGTCTATGTGCTTATCCTGCTTACCCTCTTCGCTGTGATCTTAGCGGGGGCAATATTCTTCTTTCAAAAAAAACGTCCCTGATATTAGCAAAGAGCGTTTATGCAAACCTTTTTCTGAACACAAGGAAGACAATGCATACCAAGATGTCAAAGATAACGGCCGTAAACACAATCGCATCGCGCTCCTCCTCAAAGGAAATTGCATTTTGAGAAAATATGTTGTCCCGCGCCACAGTACGATATTCTGGAGATGGCTTATGGAGCCCGACTTGGTCTTGGATGAAGGTGTTTCCAATCACCTGGTTGTCGTACGATTCACGGATGTTCACGCCAGAATATCTGTTTTCGGAAAATGTGTTGTTCATAAGAGTATTGTTATTCGAGAACTCAAACAACCCGAACCCATTGACCGGATGATCGCGAACCACGTTCCCTATGAGCCTGTTGCTTGATGAGTGGTTGAAGTAAACCCCGCAGCGTCCGTTATGGAAAATCGTGTTGCTGATAATGAGATTATAGCCCGTTGCATACCCAAGTTGCATCCCGTAAAAGTTATCCGTGAGGATATTGTTGGAAATCGTGTTATAATTAGAGATTATGTAAATGCCGGCGAACGGAAATTTCTTCTCACTATGGGTGATCGTAAAACCAGAGATTGTGATGTGACCTGCTGTGAGGGTTACAACGAATTCGTTTCCGCCACCGTCAATGATCGTATTATTTTTGTTTTCACCAGTTAGAATCAGTGATTTTTCTATGATGAGGCATTCATGGTACGTGCCGTTGTAGACAACAATGGTGGCACCCGCGGTCGCGTTGTTCACTGCCGCTTGAATGCTTGAATAGTTCCCTGGACCAGTACCGCCAACATACAAGACAGCATCATGTACTGTGTCGCTGATTCCTCTTGAAGAAAAAGGAAGAAACACGATAAAAACGATGAAAAGTCCTAGCGTGATTGCGACCGGTCTTTGCATGTACCTCTAAAGATGGTATGGAGAATTATCACTAATAGTTTGCTGAATAACAAGGGTAAAGGATGGAGAGATAAGGTTTTAATGAATAATTCGTTTCACAGGTTTATTTGGGGGCGATAAAAATCTATGTACACGACAATATTAATCAACAGCCAGTTCTTGGGAAAAGGAAATGATGATCTTGGGAAAACGCTCATGGGCTCTTTTCTTCGGAAGCTGTGGGCATCAGAAAAAAAACCAGATAAAATAATTTTTTATAATGACGGCATCCATCTCCTTGTTGAAAAATCAGCGGTACTTGATGCATTGGAGGGGCTCTCAAAAGCAGGGGTGGATCTCATCGCCTGTATCACGTGCGTGAAATACTATCAGCTTGATAACAAGATTGCGGTAGGCCGGATGGGTGACATGGTGGAGATCATCTCGATTTTAATGAAATCAGACAAGATCATTACTCCGTAAATATTTATCATGCGCCAAAAGAAATACGAAGGTGTGTACTATCTGTGATTGTTTGCACGCGGGTATGATCTAGTGGTTATGAACTGAGAAAAAACTACTAAAAAAATGACGAAGATATCAACGGATACGCTTCTTTTTTCTTTTTTTATTTTCACTAATCGAAGAATGCCTTAAATAAATAGAGAAATTATTAGAGAGAGGGATGAATAGCGCCTCTCATCGAAGCGATAATCAGCATTTTTGGTTAGAATTTTTTTTCTTCCTTTTGTCTTTCTTGATTGTCCAATGAACCATTGCGTACTTCAAAAAACTGAGATTCTGAAGAAAAAAATTCTCTGATAATCTGTTCCAGTACAAAAGACCGAAATTGCATTCGATACTACAATGCTCACAAAAAGGATATCGTCCTACCTTGGAAAAAGCTTCATTCCACTTTGAAGAATTATACACGGAAAAAAGATCCCCATGCAACGGTAGCTTTTGTTGTTGGTTCTGAAAACAAGGAACCAAAATACAATTATTAGGTGAGATATCAAAGGTGGCTTTGCCCGTTTTACAACGAGGATGAGAGATTGAATTTCCACCATGGTAATGAAAATTCATATGGGTGAGACTCATCCGAACATATGGTTTCCAGAAATATTTCGTAATTGTTTTAATGTGCTCTTCAGCCAATGCCTCGTTCCCAAAATACGAAAAACATGGTTTGATATACAAAATCACCTTGTTCTTCTTGCTGAATTCAACAAGGTCAGCGATGTTCTTTATGTTTTCATTGGTCACTGTATAAAGCAAATTAACATTCTGATCTAAGCCCTTCGCGATTTCAATGCTTTCCAGTACCTTATCAAATCCATCTGTGCCCCGTATCTTATGATAATCCTCACGAGATAATGTGTCCAATGAAAAATAGAGATTGTCTACGTTTCCTTTGAACTCATCAGCTTTCTCAGGATACAGGAGACCATTTGTTGAAAGATTCACACGTAACCTTTGTTCTTTTGCTGTTTGAAGCATCTGAGGTAATTCCTCGTTAAGAAGAGGCTCACCACCTGTGAAATCGATCAATTTTACTCCGATTTTCTTCAGATCTTTAATATTTTGTTCGGCATCCGAGAATCGTGCCTGTCTGATGTCTTTAACAGCAGGATTCCTCCAGATGTTGCAGTACCCGCACTGGGAATTGCATCTGTATGTGACGAAATAGAGGCATGAAAACGGAGTCATAGTCTGCGGTCTAGGTTCTCCTTTATTTCTATTCCTAACCTTCTTCTTTTATATATCATATTCATTTAAACTCTTTGGCAATGTCATCATAAAAATATAGGGAATTCTGCTATGAAACAGAAAGAAATATTGAGAAAAACTCTGGTTTCTCAACCGACACCTGTCTATGTTACTGGAATACCGACGAAAACTTCTGAGAACGAAAAAATAACAGCAATACAGCAAGGAGCTGCAGCAGCAACAGACTTCTCATGGCTTGCATCAGGTGATTCCGTTTTTATTAAACCAGTGGTTAATTCTGGTAAAAACTATCCGGCAACGACCGATCCTCTTGCAGTCACCGCTATAATAAAACTTCTTAAGGAAAAAGGAGCAGGGCGTATCGTGGTCGGGGATCTTGCAGGTATCGGGGACGTCCGTTTCTACAAAGATCATTTGGAGGGTAGTACTCGAAGTCTCATGGAACGAACTGGGATTGCTCAAGCAACTCTGCGAGATGGCGCAGAGTTATATTGTTTCGAAGAAGCAGGATGGGACGGGTTTTATCCGGAAACCCCGCTCAGAGGAAAAAGCTGGAAGAAACCATTGATGATTCCCTCAATTCTCAAAGAGATGGATCACATTATACTCCTTCCCCGATGCGCGCGACATCTTATGGCGAGTTCTACTCTCGGAATGAAGGCAGCGATTGGATACCTGCGCACTGATACGCGAACAGAGCTTCACCGGGATGCACAAACGTTCCATGAAAAAATCGCCGAAGCAAATACCATCCCAACTTTATTGAGAAAACAACGTCTTGTTCTTACTGTTGCAGACAGGGTGCTTACGACATTCGGCCCCAATGAAGGTTACATCACCAACCCAAGCACCAGTCTTGTTGTCTCATCGGAATCTATTATTACACATGATATGGTTTCGCTTGCATGGCTGTTGGAAAACCGCACGTATACGCCTCAAAAAGAACTGAAAAGACACAGCGATATAAGCAAGAGGTTCGCGAATGCCTCAAACAGAAACACCGTTTTCATTCTAAACAGGAAACGGATAACATCACTACGGTCGGAAAACCTGAGAAAAGCAGACCCGAAAACAATCTGGGACGACCCGGTACTGAATCATGCATTTTCAATCATTGATGGGATTCCAAAGATAGTAATCAAGTCTACCAACAGTTTCGTTCCACAAGAACTACAACGCACACTGCAAAAAGCGGTATCTACCTCTTAATATAGAATTCACAACGTTTTTTTTTGATACCAAAAATATAAGTAATGTTTTATTACTTAGTTATCTGGATATGAATCATTATAAAATTTTCATTGACAGTGCACGATGGAACTGCTCACCGAACCTTATAATGTGTTCGAGACTCCATGAATATTTGGTAGCAAATAGTCATACTGTCACCCAGGAACCCATAGAATCTGACTATATCATCGTGAATTCCTGCGGAGTGACAGACCGAGGAAAAAATCGCACACTGAACATCGTGCGAAAATACATCGATCTAAAAGAAGACCATACATCCGTTATTCTCTTCGGTTGTCTCATGGATATCGACCGACAGGTGGCACAGGATCTTGACGTCATTACCATCGGTTTAAAGGACAGCCAACTGCTGGATACTATCTTTTTTGAGAAAAAGCGGTTCGAGGAAATAAGACCATACTGCGATGATAATCTGAGGGAAGAACTTGTCCAGGGAAAACATTCAACCGCGGTTAAACCGACAAGCGACCCGATTAAGATAGCACTCCTGGATTTGCATCCATTTCTCTTCTCATTTCCCCTTATTTTTCTCTTCTCGCGAGCAAGAAAAAGATATTACCAGGTGAGAAATCGATACTCAAATAACGTCTATGTGGAGATCAGCAAGGGATGTACTGGTAACTGTAACTACTGCCTTGTCAGGAAAGCGAAGGGGGCGGTTCAATCCCGGAATATCTCTGATATCCTCAGAGACATCGAAAGGTTGTATGATCCTTCGAAGGAATTATTTCTTGTCGCTGATGATTGCGGTTGCTACGGTATGGATAAAGGATCAACGATTATCGAGCTTTTGGATGCTGTCCATGAAAAATTTCCAGATATCCGGTTGAGGGTGAACTATATTGATCCCAGATATCTTTTGAAATACTCCGAGGATTTTCTTAGAATATTCCGGACCATGAACATTGTTGGTACGATAATCCCGTTACAAAGCGGCTCGCAAAAAGTGTTGAAAAAGATGAATAGAAACTATAATGTCGCCAAGGCAATAGAGGTCATAAAAAAAATCAGAAACGTTTCACCTGGAACGATCATTATCTCTCATTTTATTGTTGGGCATCCAGGTGAGACATGGAACGAGTATCATAAGACGTTAGCTGCTGCACGGTTCTTTGATTACCCGGCACCATTGGAATATTCAAATAATAAAGGTACCGTAAGTGCAGGGATGATCGATCAAGTCTCACGGTCTGTCTGTTTTCTTCGATATGCACTCTTTATCATGTATCTGAACCTGGTTGTGCTTTTCAGAATGGCAGACTCTTCAAAGAGATGAAGAATTATTTATAACTTTTAGCGTCTTAGTGTATTAATCTAATTTCTGGTGAATATGGAAAGACTCCCATAGATTGCTGGAAGCATGTCATCTATTGAGATAATGTCGTCATGTGTCTGCAGCGAGAAGAATTTCGTGTTATCGAGTGTACCGAAATTTAATAGGAACTGACGGACATCGCCGAACAGCCATCTGGTTCTTACACTCTCCTGGTAATTAAAAACAGGTTCGATGTCACCTTCCATCAACATGCGATAAAGCAGGTAGGGAAAATCAATTCCTGCATAAATGGATAGTTCCAGAGACCCCCAGAACCGTGGGTTGATTTCCAGAAGGTACGTTGTTCCATCGCGTTGGTCTATCCGGAACTCCACCATCGCGACTCCTGTCCATTTGAGCCGTTTCAAAAAATCCAGGGAACGTCGCATAAGATTATCGTCCTTGATGGTCTCTCGTAGGGTGCTTGCGCCACCATAAGAATAGCAGGTTCTGATACGGCGTTGCATGATTGCTGCCCTTGGTTGAGAGTTATTATTAAGGAGTGCATAGACTCCGATTTCTCCGCCATTAGGGATATATTCCTGTACTATGCATGGTCCGTGCATCTTCGTCATTTTTTTCAGACGGCTCTGTAATTCAGAGGCAGACCTGCAGATATTAATACCCATCCCATGCCTTCGCAGAGATTTAATTATGACCGGATAGTTGATTGCTCTATGGTGCACTTCTTCCATGTCATATATCCTTGGAACGGAGATATTATTCTGTTGTGCAATCTCTAAGGTTTTTTCTTTCTGATAGGCGATCTCAAACACATCCAAACACGGTGTTGGAATCCTCGTATATGAGGAAAGTTCTTTTTGATGTTGAGAGAGCAAATAGGCTGTATGGGTACGAGAGACAAATACACAATCATATGATTTACTCCTAAGAATTTTGATAAGAGAATCAAGAAAATCTGCGGTTTTGTTCCGAGGATTCGGAATCAGAAACCGTTGATGACAGTATTTCGAAAGAGCTCCCATCGCAAGTAAATGTTCACTTACTGCAGAGACATTAATTCCTTTTCTACCTAGGGATCGGATGATTGCCAGTGAAGGCCGCAGATGTGCATCAAGCACGAGGACATTGTTCACAGAATCCCCTTCATATAAATTGGCTTTTCTTTTACATATAACTTTAGCTAATATATAGGTGATGTGTCGTGAAAAACCAAGACGAATACAACTACTTTAATAGATATTTTAAATAACGGATATCACTATGGAGAGAATAACTATTGTTTAATTATTTCGTCAAAGAAGAAAGCAGCATTGATAGATTCGAAAGAAGCTATAATTCTCTCCATAATAACGCACGAAGATGCGATAACCAGGAATATATTTAAATTTGCCAGTATCATGTGGCTTGGCCAATATCATGTGACACGCGGGTATGATCTAGTGGTTATGATATTAGCTTCCCAAGCTAGTCACACGGGTTCGAATCCCGTTACCCGCATCCGATAATGATGGGGGATATGAAAATGAAAAACAAGGTAAACGTCGGTGATCGCATCCAGCTTGTTTCTATCAACGATACCTGGACCAGGTTGAAACCAGGGGATCAAGGAACCGTGGTGAAAATTGAAGACGAATCAAATGAGACCCTTATTTGGGTCGAATGGGATACGGGAGAACGCCTTGCACTCATTGATCCGATTGATAAGTATAAAATAGTGAAAAAATAGCCCATGAAATGCTATCTCTTCCATCGTTTTATTGAAAAAAAAATAAAAGAGATATTTCTGTGGGCACTATGTACCCGGTCGTATTTGAATCAGCAATGAAAAGAGACGGGGAAACCATCGCTCCAAGATAAGCCATATGGTCGCTTTAAAGGAGAATATGTACATATTATTTTGTGGCATGGTCACGGAAAGCGGGTCTGACCAGTTGCTCTCAGCGCCGTTGGTATCTTTTGCTTTCACACGAATCCGGTAGGTTCCTTTTTTGTCCCATGAATGATTCACGCTCACGGTAACACTCGAATTGAAAGGCCCAAGCCACCCGCTCGATGTCTCATCTCCCCAATCCCACGTGTAAAAAACATTGTCACCGTCAGGATCGGTTGTGCTGGTTGAATACGTGTACGTTGTTTTTATCTTCCCTGATGGTGTGCCCGTTGGCTTCTCTGGTTTCTCTGGCGGAGTATTGGGTGGTATTCCGGAGATAGTAAAGGTGTGCGCGCCAGGGGCGCCGATGTACGGGTGGTTTTCGGATCTTCCGGACTCGTCCTGCGCGTTGATGTAGTAATGGACGGTCGATCCGCCTGGTTTTGATGGGATCGTTGCCTTGTATTGATCATTTCCAAGGGACTGCATCGGAAGCGTGTTCCATTGATCGTCTGAGGTTCGGTAATACACCACTGGTGATCCGGGTACTAAATTTTGATTGCTATAAGGATGTATTTTTGCCAGGATATCGTATCCCTGCGGATTATACGTTTGATTCAGCAGAGGTGTGTGCTCGATGTAGAGCATGTATCGATCTGTTATTCCCATGACCCTGCAGTGAAGCGCATCACTTGATACCCAGGATCCCGTAAATCCAAGAACCTCATATCCAGGCATCGCGACCTGATATGACGCAATGGCATCATCATCCCATTGATCCCCCATAATAGGCATCAGAACTTTGTTATTTAGAATGAGGGAGTTCGTATATGGTTCATCGTTTGGCGTATAAACTCGTACAACATGGTACGGGGTTCCATAGCAACTCGTCTGATTTTTAAAATAAGCAACCGCCGCCTCAATCTCATTATACTGGGTGTGGCTCGGAGGAACCTGGCGGATCATAATGACATCAGGTGCGAGATACTTACCCCAGCAGTCAATATGTTTTATGTACAAATCTCCATTCACGTCAGGGACTACATGGTAGGTAGTTATTCCAAGATAGTCGTGAACCAACTGGTTAATCTGCTCATGGGAATAACTCGGATTTTCTTCCCACACTAGCGTGGTTGATATCGCTATTCCCTGTCCATCCGTCATATAATTTCCACCAGAATGTTGAAGCGACATGAAATAGAGAGGTAAACTTTGATTGGCTGCATAGGCACCAGGGATCGCATCGTCATTTGGTCGTGGTCTGTTGTAGGTAAAGTCAACGATACCTTGTTCGTTATTTCCATTGAAAATAAACCATGGTCCGTAATCTCGTGTCCAATACGAATCAGTTGGGGCGATAAGATAACTACAATGACTAAGATTTATTCCATGACTTTGATACTGCGATTCCACGGTGTTCATTTGAGAAACACTTGCAACGATAGTAACCACATTGACGTCTTCTGCCATTTCTTTGATGATGTCATAGGAGATACCAAAGGGATAACGAATGAGCGCCCCTTGCATTGGTTCAAATTCAGCGGGCTGTCGAACAGGTGCTGGAGGAGGAGAAAACATTGTCTGAATTGTACTATCGGCATGGTATTGAGCACACGCTGATGATGCAGATATACCGATGAGTATCAGAACAAGCATGACGCTACACAATAATGTTTTTTGTGTTTTCTTCATATGTAATTTCCCCTAATTCTTTTATGATGGCTCTCTAGTATATATAGTTTCTATAATAAACTCGTATTTTTATGCCTTTCTGATGTTAAAATTCAAAAAGATTCTTTTGCTTGCGGATGACGTCTATCACGGAGAATTTTTCAAGAACTGGTTGCACTCGCTCTTTGGAAAATTGATGTTCATCACAGAGTATTTTGATGACTGCGTTCTTATCCGGTGTTGACCATTGAAGGTCATACGTGTCGGTGATGTCAGGGTGCAAGAAAATTTGACGGATCTCGTGTATCTCTTGTACTGTTGGAAGATCAGCCCCCTTTATGAACGGAAGCCCTTGCTCCAGGGTGCCTGCTTTCTTTATGAGATCATAGCTTTTTTTCGGCCCGAATCCTTTCACACCGTTGTTAAAATCGGTGCCGATTAGGATCGCGATGTCCACGAGCTGCTCCTGGGTGATGCCCAGTGATTTCAGGCCTGGTTGCAGGCGGATGAGTTCTGGGTGGACCATCGTGTACGCTTTTTTGCTAGGGAGTTTTCGCCGCTCCGATGATGTCAGGTTTCGCACGAGAATCGGGGAGCCAAACAACAGGCAGTCAAAGTCCTGGGAACCGACCGCGTACGCATCACCTTTTTTCACCATGTAGCTTGCCTGCGCCTCGCCCTCTGACGACGCCTGAATGTACGGGATCCCAAGGGCATCGAGCAAGTCTTTGCTTTGCCGCATGATCTCGTCGGTCACGCGTGAGGTCTGCGATGCCTTGCTTTTCGCGGTCTCCAGATCACCTTTTTCCAACGCTTCCTTCCAGGCTTTCTCTGCTTCCTCCTTGCGTTCCTTGCGCTGCTGAATCGTACGTGCCTTTAAAGGATGTGGTACACCGTCGAAGACATACACCGGGCGAATATGCGCCTCAACCATGTTCGCGGTGCGGTACAACAACCCGGAGAGATGCGAGGTGATCCTGCCTTGCGCATCTTTGAGTGGTGTACCATCCCGTTGCCTGATGATCGCAAGAAATTGATGGAGCACGTTGTAGCCGTCGATGGCGATGACGCGGTTCCTGAAATCCTCAAACGAACATGACTCTTTCTTGAATAACTCCCCGAGATCGACACCCATTCATTGGTTGAATCGTTTCCGTGGATAAATGCTTTCCGGGAATCCGATATGTTTAAAGAAAGAAGGCAGATTCCCATGTTCAATGAAACGAGACCTTATCTCCATGCTGGACGTGAAAGATGACCTAGAGGACATCATTGATCTGAGCATGAATCTCAAGCAGCAATCAAAGAAAGGAAAATCCATTGAACAGTTAAAAGGGAAAACACTCGGGATGATGTTCGAGAAACCAAGCACCCGGACTAGGGTCTCATTTGAAGTCGGGATGACGCTCCTTGGGGGTCATGCGATTTTTCTTAGCACCAACGATCTTCAACTCGGACGAGGGGAAAGCATCGAGGACACTGCACTTGTTCTCTCGCGGTACGTGGACCTGATTATGTACCGAGCAAAAAGTAACGATGCGATGAAGGAACTCGCGAAACACGCGACCGTCCCGGTGATCAACGGGCTGGATAACAAAGAGCACCCGTGCCAAGTCATTACTGATATGATGACGATCAAAGAGCATAAAGGGACATTAAGAGGCCTTCAGTTCGTGTACCTTGGTGACGGAAACAACAACATGGCGCATTCGTACCTGCTCGGCTGCGGTATCGCTGGGATGAACGTACGCATCGTTGCACCAAAACAGTACTGGCCTGAGAAATATTACGTCGAGGAAGCAAAAAAATTCGGAGTCACTGTGGACATCACGGATCGGGTAAACGGCTCAACCAACGATGCAGACATGGTCGCAACCGACACCTGGGTGTCCATGGGCGACGAGGCAGAGAAAGAAAAACGCATCAGGGAATTCCAGGGGTACACCGTTGATCAGACGGTGATGAAGGCAGCGAAAAAAGACGCGATCTTTATGCACTGCCTCCCCGCGTACTACGGCCTTGAGGTCATTAAGGAGGTTGCACATGGGCCGCAGTCCGTAATCTTCGATGAAGCAGAAAACAGGCTGTGGGCGCAAATCGGGATCATGGTCACGCTTTATCGAGAGACGTTCTCGTAATTCACCAGGATTTCACTCGTGACCGTCCAGACGGGGAGCATCTCAGAATATATGGAAACGATGTCGGTGGCGATCGTGCCGATGTCTGCATGAAAGGACCCGGAGGGGAAACCTCCGATTATGCAGACAATGTTTTTTTTCAAATGCTTCTTGAAATACTCTTGCAGGACAACTGGTGTGCCGGTTTTTGAAAACGCGATCACGATATCCGCATGGCTATCATCAATGATGTGCTGAAGCGTCATGCTCGGCTGTAGGTCCAGCAGCGGGTGTTTTTTGTCTGGGACGGCATGTGTCTCAAAAAGCTGTTCCATGAGCCCCAGGAACCGCTCGTAGTTGCGCATGATCCGCGTCTCGGGGTGCACGGTGATCATCTCATTGTTTCTCGTGTGAACGAGAACCTTCAATAGTCCTTGCTTATTTGCAATGGATTCAAGTGCTGTGAGCAAAAACAGATGCGCCATATCAGGCCGTCCGCGACGCCGCCCCTCGAAAAGGGTGTTCATCGCCGTGTGATGGTAGTTCGAATCAAGAAGGATGCGCGCGGGTTGCTTCCCGCGCTGCCTCGCATGGCCAATCACGGCAGGATGGTGTACAAGTTCTGAAGGGACCATTTCAAGCTCTGCTTCCGCCAACACTACGGTTAACATCTGGTTCCTCAGCTGAGTATCTCCTCAAGTTTGTTCTGTTTTGCGGCGTACTTGATCTCCTGCGCGATCCTTCGGCCGGTGGACAGATCAGGCTGGATTAGCTCAGAGTACGGCGAGCCTGAGATATACGGGTTTGTGCCTGCGACGATGCGTGCGGAAATCTCAAAGACCTTGAACTCCAAATCTTCTGTCACGACCGTTTCAAGGCAGAACGGGCCGATGATGCCGCCGAAAAGCTCCAGTGATTTCTCAACTACGGCTTCGCCCATCTTGAACACCTGGGGAAGGAGCGATTCTCGCATTACGATTGGGATGTTGCCGGTGACCACGAATGTTGGGTGAATCCCGAGTTCCTCTAGTTCCGCGATGGAGCCAAGCCGCTGTACCTCATCGATGGTTGTTTCATCGCGCCGATCCATAGATAAGAGCTGCAGGCTGCCTTTTTTCAGTCTATACGAATTGTCTTGTATCGGGGAATAGAAATAATGAAGGTAGTACCTGGTTCCCATGACGAATTCCTGTATCGTGTAGGGTTTGTCGTGGTTCACGCGTTTTGAAAACTCCGCGAACGTCTTTGCGATAAAAAATCCTTTTCCCCCTTTTGCACCATGATATTTCACGATCACTGGTTTATCGATGTTACGCGGGTCTTTAATCTCTTTCGGCATCGTGATCCCCGCGCCCTCAAGCCATTCCCGCTCCTTTTCACGGTCCGACTCCCACATGAGCACATGCCGGTTGCCGAACGTCGGCACCTGCAGGGAAAGAAAATTTTTCGGGCCAAGGTACTCGACGAATGAGCCGTGTGGGATCACCACCACGTTTTTCTGCCGAAGCTCCTCTGAGTATTTCGGGATATCCTTGTAGTTATCGACCGTGAAAAAATCATCGGGTTTCCCCAGGGGGAACGCATCATAGAATTTTTTTACCTCACCAATCGAGATCCCGAGGGTTTTGAAACCTTCTTTTTTCGCGCCATTGAAAATCTGAAGGCTGGAATGCGAACAGACTGTCGCAACCGTCAGATTCTTTGTATCGTAGGTGGAGAGCAATTCTTGAAGGTTTATTTCGGCCATCGATATCCAACTCCCATTGCAAGGATAACGCGCCCCCTTTTTTTATCAGTTTCGCTCTAGAAAAAAACATGTAAAAAAATTTTTAGAATCGTTTCTTGGTCTCTCGCAGGGATTCCACGATTTCCTTCCCAAAATCGGTGAGGCGATACAGTTTAATGTCCTTGTGCTTACCTCCTTTGATCTGCTCCACGAGATTCAGGCTCATCAACGACTCGTCATCACGATACCGAGAATTCATCCCCCGAATCGCCCCAATCACGTTCGTCGGCGTCGTCTTCACATTGTACGCGATCTCAGAGGTATAACTGCCACTTGGACTAATCTCGAACAGGTAATCTGCGATTTTTTTTCGCACGCTACTTCTCCTCAACGACCTAATTATAAGAGGCTTTAACATATCTGGAGAAATGAGCGTCTTCTCTCCATCCTGCATCCCTTCCACTTGGCAAGCAATGGAATTGCATTTCGTGTTAATAAACTAATCGGTCTGCATCGATTGGTGACGACGCTGGCTGAAACGAAACAGATAAATCCATGTTCCATAATACCTGTGCAAGGATGGGATTGCATGTCGATCAAGAAAGAACTGTTAAATGAGCTGACTGAATTTCAGTTAAGGCAACTCGCGGAAAGCAAAGGAATCATTTTTTCGCTCAACACCATTCAAAAGAAATACTATGAGAATTGGGCGGAGAGAGATAAACTCGTTGACCTCATGTCCGAGAACAAACATATTACGGTTGCCGACATCGAACAATTCATTCACACGAATAACGCGAAGATCTAAGTACGCTTACCTGCTGGTGGTCACGCCGACTCTTTTGCAATACTGTGCGATAGGGCAGCGGCTGCAGAACGGAGAGACCGGCACGCAGATCGTCTGGCCGAACCTGACAAAGAGGTCGTTGAAATCATCCCAGTATTTCTCAGGCAGGATTTCCTTTAACACGCGTTCGGTTTCCTCCGGTGTTTTCGTACGAATCCAGCCAAGCCGGTTTGGGACGCGATGACAGTGCGTATCAATCGGAAGGAACCCGTGTTTCTTATGGCCGTACACCATGACAATGTTCGCGGTTTTCCTCCCGACCCCCTTGAGTTTCAACAGTGCATCAAAATCATCTGGGACTTTCCCATCATAGTTCTTTATGAGCGTTGTTGAGATTTCTTTAATTCGTTTCGCCTTCGTCTTGTAAAAACCAACCGGGTAAATCAACGACTCTATTTTTTTTAACGGCATCCTTGAAAGCTGCTGCGGCGTGTTATAGTCTTTCAGCAACCGCCGCGAGGCTTGTTCGGTGACCTCGTCTTTCGTCCGCAAGCTCAAAAGACAAGAAATCAAGGTCACAAACGGGGTATCGGGAATACCCGGTTTGGGCCGCGAGACAATCGACTGCCCGTATTTGCGCAGTTCCTGTCTGAGTATGGAAAAGATTTCGTCGACATGCGGAATTGTTTGCGTCATACAAAAAAAACGAAGCTGTCTTCGTTTAATAAAATAATCTCTATGACTGCTATTTCAGCGATAACAGGGAGTACTGCGAAACCAAGTATCTTCGACCCCGATGAAGTTCCACCGGTGTTATTTCCACCGGTATTGTTGCCGCCGGTGTTCCCACCAGACGTTGTTGAAAACGGGATTTTATGGGTTACCTGGGTGAATCCTTCAAGTGGTTGACCGCCAATCCGCTGGGTCGGTGAATCAGGGGTGATGAACTCTGGGTACTTTTTTTCGATACCGTGGTAAGGTTGCTTTCTCTCCGTGAGACCAATATGATCGCCTCGATGAACGACCTGCCTTCCTCCCCAAAGGGTGCGCCAGTGTACCGTAATGTATACTGCTGTGGTTGCAGCAGCACGGTCGGGGACCGTGTGACCTGATATTCTTTTGATTTTTTATCGCCGATCGTGTTAAGATGCACCTCGATTTTGTCAGAAAGCATTCCAAGCTCCTGTTCAAACATCACGGTTAAACTGTCGAAGGGATTCTCCTGTTTCTTTTTGGTAAACACCTCAAGAATGACTTTTTCTTTCAACGCTTTGAACCGCTCAAGTAAAATATTTTTTGCATCATCAGGAAGCGACCATTGTTCAGACGATTCATCCATACGAAAGACACTCTCCCTGCAACCGTATCAACCCTATAATTCTGCTTTATCCTCTTATAGTGAGCGAAATAATATTGAATGGGGTGGCAGGGGGCTTTTTTTGCGTATTATCCATTAAATAGAGAGACAAAATAGGTTGATTCCGCTCTGGAAAATATGGATGCAACGCTTTATATCGCCCTTCATGATTTATCTCAAAACCATAGTACACTTGCTAGGGTATATGAGGAGAAAACCACGTGGCCAATGATAGGGAGTCTTTCAAGGGTCTTTCAGAAAAAGAGGTAGCGGAAATACTTTCGAAAGACGGCTACAATGAACTCCCCTCGACGAAAAAACGAAACATTTTTGCTATCGCATTCGACGTGGTACGCGAACCGATGTTTTTACTGCTGATTGCCGCGGGCGGATTGTACCTCGTGTTAGGCGATCTCGAAGAAGCACTGATGCTGCTCGCCTTTGTGTTTGTCATTATCGGCATCACGCTCTATCAAGAACGGAAAACAGAGCGTGCGCTTGAAGCGCTTCGCGACCTGTCAAGCCCCCGGGCGTTGGTCATCCGGGACGGCGAACAGAAACGTATCCCTGGTCGCGAGGTCGTCAAGGGCGATATTCTGATCGTCACCGAGGGAGACCGTGTGCCTGCGGATGCAGTGGTTCTTTCAAGCAGCCATCTGTCGGTCGATGAATCACTCCTGACTGGGGAATCAGCACCCGTGCGAAAACTTCCCTGGGACGGCACGCAGCAAAAAACTATCCCTGGCGGCGATGACCTTCCCTTTACTTTCTCGGGGACCCTTGTGGTCGGCGGACAGGGGATCGCAAAAGTCCTTGAGATCGGCTCCCAGACGGAGATGGGAAAAATCGGTAAAGCGCTGCAAGACCTTGAGCCGGAAGACACCCTGCTGCAGAAAGAAACACGACGGTTCGTGAAAAATCTCGCAATCATCGGGGTGTTCCTCTGCGCGATCGTCATCGTCGGATACGGGATGACGCGAGGGGCCGTCGACCATAACAATTGGGTGAACGGGTTCTTAGCAGGAATCACGCTTGCGATGGCGATACTGCCAGAGGAGTTCCCAGTTGTTCTCACGGTTTTCCTTGCGTTGGGAGCATGGCGTCTTTCAAAAAAGAACGTGCTGACGCGGCGGATCCCGGCGGTTGAGACGCTCGGCGCGGCGACGGTTCTCTGCGTGGATAAGACCGGGACGCTCACTATGAACCGCATGTCGGTGTGTAAACTGTACGCAAACGGTAAATATTATGCAGTCACCAAAGAGAAACAACCGATCCCCGAGGTGTTCCATGAGCTCATGGAATTCGGGATCCTTGCGAGTAAAAAAGAACCGTTTGATCCCATGGAAAAAGCGTTACTGCAAGTGGGGGATTCCACCCTTGCGAACACCGAACATCTTCATAAGGACTGGGTGGTTGTCCATGAATATCCCCTTTCAAAGGAGCTGCTCGCGATGTCTCAGGTGATGAGTTCCCCCGATGGCAATGAATACATCATCGCTGCAAAAGGGGCACCGGAAGCAGTCGCTGATCTATGTCATTTCACGCCAAAACAAATGCGAGATCTCTCAAAACAGATTAGTACCATAGCGGTGGAGGGGCTTCGGATTATCGGCGTCGCAAAATCACATTTCAAAAAAATGGATCTGCCGGGCAAGCAGCACGATTTCACGTTTGAATTCCTTGGTCTTATCGGTTTCATTGACCCGGTTCGACCGAGCGTTGCGCAAGCCGTAAAAGAGTGCTATGACGCAGGTATTCGCGTGGTGATGATCACCGGGGACTACCCGGGGACCGCCCAGTGCATCGCGCGGGAGATCGGCTTGAAAAACCCTGAACAGGTGATCACCGGCCCCGAGCTTAGTGCGATGGAGACGGCAGAGCTTCAGCAACGAATACGAGACGTGAATGTATTCGCACGAGTGGTTCCCGAACAGAAACTTCTCATCGTTGATGCCCTGAAAAAAAACGGTGAAATCGTCGCCATGACCGGTGATGGGGTGAACGATGCGCCTGCATTGAAATCCGCGCATATCGGGGTTGCGATGGGAGGCCGCGGTACCGATGTCGCGAGAGAATCATCATCCCTTGTGTTGCTTGATGATGATTTCTCGTTCATTGTCCAGGCGGTACGCATGGGGCGCCGTATCTATGACAATATTAAAAAGGCGATGAGCTACATCATCGCGGTTCATATTCCGATCGCAGGGTTGTCCCTCATCCCGGTGCTTCTGAACTGGCCGCTCATTCTACATCCGGTTCATATCGTGTTCCTTGAACTGGTCATCGACCCATCGTGTTCTATCGCCTTTGAGGCAGAACCAGAAGAGTCAGATGTGATGAGGCGTCGTCCGCGAAAAGCGACAGAGCCGCTCTTCAGCAAACGAACGCTCCTTGTAAGCATCATGCAAGGATTCAGTGTGCTTGCGATTGTCCTTGCCGTATACTGCTTCTCGGTGTCTCAAGGCCAAAGCGTGAATGCGTCCCGTGCGTTAACCTTTACGACGCTCGTCATCGCGAACCTTGGCCTTATCTTCACAAACCGCTCCTGGTCAAAGACCGTGGTGTCAACCTTGCGAAATAAAAACAATGCATTCTGGATCGTTACCGCCGGGACCATTCTGTTCCTCGGCTTAATCCTACTCGTGCCGTTCCTTCAGAGCCTGTTCATGTTTGCTCAAATCAATTCTAGGGACGTGATCATTTGCATCATCGCAGGAGTGTTAAGCGTCGTCTGGTTTGAAATATTGAAACTGGTGATGCAGTGGCGTAGGAAACGACAATCGGTGACGACCTAAAAGGAAATACCTTCTCTGTGCGTGGATGTGCTGAGGAGAAACGTCACCCGTGAATTTACTGTGGGATTTTTGATCCGCTGTTCATTCTGTACTGAGAAATAATAAAATGCTTAACCCGATGATTTCAAAGACGGATAAGATGACAAGAATCCCACCGAACCCGCCGACTCCAAACCCGATGCTTTCGCGGATATTTTGAAACGGGATTGCTGCAGAAACAAACAAGGAACGCAGGGTGTTTATCGAAAAAATTGATTGGATGAATAACGGAGCTAAAAAGAACAGCAGACCGGCGATATATTTCGACCCCGTTTTTACAAAAATCTTGATATAGACTGCGATAAGACCGATCAAAAGGAACATACTGATACACACGACAGTAACACCCAGCGCAGGCAGGATGATTTCAGAGGGGGTTAAAGGTTCTACTCGAAAATAATAGCCTGGTATTTCACCTGGGCCGTGTCCAAAATCTTCATTAAATTGCTTTATTCTATCATTGGCTTCATTGATAAAGACGTATGAGAGAAGTAGTCCAACGGCGATGCCGCTGATTACGAGCGCTACTATGAATTTGAGTGCTTTTTTCGTATGTGATGGAATTTTTTCTTCGCGTATCGGAATTCGATTCATTTCTGTCGTCATATATCTATGTCTCCTGTTCTTTATTTGTTTTTTTCCCAATTTTATCCCAAATCTCTGTAAAATGTTCTTTATTTTGTTTAAAATTTTCAGTCGGAAAATAGGTTTTCCCGTACCCTCCGCCAACCGATGTGATGATCCCATTTTCCTCTAAAACTTTTAAATGATACCGGATTGTCTTATATTCGATATTCAGGTTCTTCGAAAGCTCATTGGCATTTTGAGGTTTTTGAATGATTTCTTCTAATATTCTCCCTCGGTTGAATCCTCCAAGGGAGTTGGCGATAAGCCAATACAGGACGTTTTTCAGGGAGTCCATGTCAGAAACCTTGACATGGAATTAAAACTCTTATTTAATAGGTTTCTTTCGGATTATGGAAAGATTTGGGAAAAAATTATTTAAATGATAACTTCTTTATTTTTTTTCGTAAGGGAGATATTATATGAAAAGAGAATCCTGGAAGATAGGTCAATGTTATGCTATTGCGTTCGTCTTGATTGGGACTGGCTTTTTACCGATGCTTAGCGTGGCATCATCTGCAAGCACATCCTCAATTGGGATAAACCAAGATATGAAAAAGAGTGCTGGTAACGACACCGAGTACTGGGCGTTACTTGTCGGTGTCGGTGTGTACGCTGAAAATCCAGAGCAGGATCGCCCGGATATGCTTCTCGAGGTTAACGATCTTCATGCCTTGCTTCTTCAGTCTCCGTGGTGGTCTGAAGATCATATCAAGGTGTTAGAAGGCGCGAATGCAACGGTGTCAAATATTATTGCAGGGTTACGATGGCTTGATCATAAAGATGACGGCAATGACATTTGCGTTGTCTATCTCTCAACTCATGGGTTCCCTCTTGGTTTTGATATTCCTCCGAAGGATGAGGCAGATGGGACTGATGAGGCGTTAGTGACATTTTGGGGGTTTGCGTTTCCCACTGCGTTTATTTGGGATGATGAACTCAACGTCTTGCTGAACCGTCTGGAGTCCAAAGGTGTGTGTCTCATTGTGGATAGTTGTTACGCGGGCGGTTTTAATGATCCACCGAATTGGAACAGAACGAGCACGGGTATCCTGCCTGCCCCAAAAATGTCTGCCGCTGAATGGGTGAAGGGGTTTGGCGAAGACGTACGCGGACAGAACCGCGTGGTGCTCATGGCGTCGCGTGAAGATGAGGCTTCGTATTCCGGTGGATTTGCTCCCTACGTCATCGATGGTCTCCGAGGATATGCTGATGCCAATGGCGATGGTGTTGTGTCGGCAGAAGAAGCCTTTTACTATGCACAACCGCGCAGCCCTATGCAGCATCCAACCATATACGATGGGTACCCAGGTGAGCTGCCCTTGACAACGGTCAGTACCACAGCACAATTTTCTCAGAGGGCTGAGAGGTCAAGCTCCACGCGCTATGATCTCGTACGACAGACAGGCGTTTCCGCTGAAAATTCACAGCTCAGGGGATACGTCAAAGAAGCAAGCACCATGATCCCCATCGCAAATGCCACCATTGATGTCTGGGGGCGGACGAATCAATATGATAACTATGAGAATCAGACAACGACCGATTATGCCGGATACTACAATATGCATGTTCCTGCAGGAAGATACCGGATCACGGCGTCCGCGCCTGGGTTCTGTGACAAAACCACGGGGTCGTATCATGTTTATGAGAATCAAACCGTTTGGGTGAATATTTCTTTGTATCCGCGGCCGCCTGAAACCGCGATTGTATGCGGGTATATCACCGATAACATCACCTCTGGTCCCGTAGGGATGGCGAATGTGAGTCTGTTCTGGTGGGGCAGCCAAAATCAGACGTATAGAAATCTTTCGGTGTCAGACTCGAACGGTTATTATCGCTTGAGCGTCGCACCAGGGGAAATCGCTCTTGATGTCACAAAAGACGGGTATTTTTCGGAAACTCTCGAGGGAAATATCGTAAGTGATTTTGATACATTGTGGTTGAATGTGTCGCTTGATCCAAGTCCCGCTGAAAACGCGATTGTCTGTGGGTATGTCACAGACGATAAAACAGGTGATCCAATACCGGGTACACGGGTGGATGTCCTGTGGGTAGATATTGCTCGCGGCCACGAGTACAATAAAGAAGCACTGACGAACTCATCCGGTTTTTTCAGTATGACTATCGCCCCAGGGGAGCTGTACGTTGATATCCGGGAACAGGGATACGAGTACTATGATCCGTATCGTCATGATGCGTTTGAAAATAAGACAACCTGGATGAATATCTCCCTAGGCCAAGCGACCATTGGCGTGGACATCGCAAGACCTTTGCGGGCGTTGTACATCAACGACAAACGGGTCATACCGTTTACGAAGGCACGGATCATCGGACCGATCACTATTGAAGCGTACATCCCAGGATCATTTTATGGACCAGGGCAGGCTGAAAAAGTGGAATTCTATGTTGATGGTGCATTGAAAGCAACGGTAACAACAGAGCCGTATAACTGGACGTGGACGCAGAAAACCGTCGGAAAACATGTCATTAAAGTCGTTGCCTATGACGCCGAAGGGAACAGTGCAAGCAAGGAAATAGAGGTCATAAAATTCTTCTAAAAATTTTTAATGTTGTCCCTCTGTATACAACATTTGAATGGTAGATAGTCACCGATTGAAATCACTCGCCAGTTTAATGAATCCATACAAAAAATCTTTTTTAGTTTTGCATGACGCTTCATATTATTTGGGAATAATTTGGGAAGAAATTGGGAAGAAAAAATATAACCAAAAACGATGTTAATAGCATTAAAAAAAAACATGGGGGATTTAAAATGAATGAACTCTCAAACACGAAAAAAAAATATGTAAACAGGTACATCGCTGGGTTCGCCACGATTATGATAGTGATGATGTTCATCGCTGGGTACGTCGTGGGTGGATCTTTTAGTACTAATAGTAGCAGTAGTGGTGTATCCTCTTCGACTATTGATAATTTACAACAACAAATCGATGCGTTGAAGCAACAAAGGACGAGCGAGGAATACCAAAATATCACGTATCTGTATAACAACGTTTCTTTGGCGCTGTTATACGACAATGTTCGAAACTCCGTCGTCGTCATCTACGGGGTCGTCAACATGTACTCGTTTTTCGGGACACAGTCTTCCGAGGTGCAAGGGTCTGGTTTCGTGTACGATTATAATAACCAGATGGTCATCATCACCAATAAACACGTGGTCGCCGACGCAATGAACATCACTGTCACCTTTTCCAACGGCGACTCCTACCCTGCGACCGTCATCGGCTCTGACGCATACTCGGATTTAGCGGTGCTATCGGTGCAGGCACCTGCCGAGGAATTTAACCCGATTGAAATCATCAGTTCGTCTGTCCTTGAGGTTGGTGACCCAGTGATTGCCATTGGCAGTCCGTTTGGGCTCGGCGGGACCCTTACCACTGGTGTCGTCAGCCAACTCGGAAGGACAATCCAGGACTCGATCGCGGGTAATTTCCCGGTGGCTAATATCATACAAACAAGCGTGCCGATCAACCCGGGTAACTCCGGAGGCCCTCTGTTAAATTACCATGGAGAGGTCGTCGGGATTACCACCGCGATTATTCAAAATTCCAATGGCCTTGGGTTTGCGATTCCTTCAACGACCATACTGAGGGAGATACCGACGCTTGTGACGACAGGCTCGTACGATCAACATGCATGGCTTGGAGTTTCAGGCGTTGACATGAAATATTCGATAGCCCAAGAAATGGGCGTCAACGTCACCTATGGCTGGCTACTTACTCAAATAACCCGTGGAGGTGCCGCGGATAAAGCTGGACTCAAGGGTGGGACCCGACAAGTGAATATTAACGGCGAATGGATCATAACCGGTGGAGACATCATCATTGCCGTGGACGGAACACGCATCATCAATGGAGACGCGTTCATGTCTTACATCGAGGAACACGCGGTGCCGAACCAAACCATCACCCTTACGATCGTTCGAAACCACCAGGTTCTCGACATCCCTGTTAAACTCGGACAGCGACCAGCTGCGACTTAATAAATATGATGAGTTGTGCCTACCGTTTCCTCTCTTCCTCATATTTTTTCCTCCTTGGCACAACTCTTCTTTTTTTTAATGGAATTTTCGACATTGAGACTATTTGCCTTTGTTCATAAAGAATTTTGGAGAGGGATACCCTATCGACAGAAAGAAGGGAAACGTGATGCTGGTTTTTTGCTGAGTTTATCACAACAAGCGTTGGTTGTTCCAGATTGGGGACTGAATTGGGAATGAATTGGGAAAAATCACTATAAACACAGGAGCATTCATTAAGGTATAACAAAAAAAGGCGGACGATGAAATGAGGTAAACAAAAGACCCGCTGAATAGTAAGGTGAAATCATGAATGATGTTGTCATCGAACTTCAAGACGTGAAAAAAATATACAAGATGGACGGCGTTGAAACCCCCGCGCTACGAGGCGTTGACCTGAAGATAAACAAAGGGCAGTTCGTCGCGATCATGGGCCCGAGCGGCTCAGGGAAATCAACGTTGCTGCACATGATCGGCGCGCTAGACACGCCAACCTCAGGAAAAGTCATTCTTGATGGCGTCGACATAGCAACCTTGAAAGAATCGGATCTTGCTCGGCTACGAGGGAAAAAAATCGGCATTGTCTTTCAATTTTTTAACCTCCATCCGACGTTGACCGCTTTGGAAAATATTGAGCTTCCGATGATCGTCGTCGAGAAGGACAAAAAAGAAAGACAGCAAAAGGCTCGCGAGCTATTAAGTGCGGTCGGTTTGGAGCATCGGGCGCATCATCTTCCCTCCCAGTTGTCTGGTGGGGAGCAGCAACGCATTGCGATCGCCCGCGCGCTTGCAAACGATCCGGATATCATTCTTGCGGATGAGCTCACCGGGAATTTAGATACCAAAACGAAGGCGGAGATTATGAATTTTTTATTAACATTGCAAAAGGAGAAGAAAATGACCGTAACCGTGATTACCCATGAGCTGGAGATTGCACAATATGCTGAAACAATCGTTCATATCGTCGATGGACGAATAAAGGTAGGTGGTTAAAATATGAAGAGAACATCTTTTATGATCGCGCTGGTATTGAGTAGTCTGTTTGTCGTTAGTGCGTTGGGAGTTATCGATGCATCTGCGGCAGGACTGCAGGTGACGTTTACCTCAAATCCTACGATTGTCGCACCCGGGACAGATGGGTACCTCGAGGTGAATGTGAAGAGCCTCGGGAGTGCGGCTAGCGACGTTCAAATCACCGCGAGTTCCTGGGATCCGACCGTGGTTATTCCACAGGGAAACTGGGATGTGGATGTCGGTAGTTTAGACAGCGGAGCGTCCTCTTCGCTCATTTATGAGTTTCGGGTTCCCACCACAGCATCCCCTGGTTTATATCAAGTGGTTTTTGAGGTAACCGGAGGGGCCGGGACGATCCGGCAAACCGCTGTCATCAAGGTGGAAGATGCAACCGTCTTGGATATCGCATCGGTGTCGCCATCTTCGATAACTATCGGAGAAGCAACAACCCTTACGTTTAACATCACAAATAATGCCGGGGCTGACCTCCATAATGTTCTCTTCTCATGGTCGGATTCAAATAACCTGATCCTCCCCGTTGGCTCGGATAACAGGATCATGATCCCGTCGATTGCTGCGATGAACCATACAGCGCTTCCCATTGTCGTGATGGCAAGCTCAGGGATTTCACCTGGTATTTACCCGCTGACAATAACCATGACGTATTATGATCAGACTGGAAGCGAACAAACAGTGATATCAACGGTTGGCATGCAGATCAGCGGCACAACAACCTTCGACCTTGTGGTACAACAATCGACCAGCGGATCAACAACATTTTCCGTCGTGAACACGGGAGCGAATGTTGCATCATCGGTGATTGTATCAATTCCTCAACAACCAAATTATCAGGCAAGTGGCGTATCTTCCGCAAGTCTAGGGAATCTTAACGCCGGCGATTACACCTTAACAACATTCCAGCTCACGTCAACAACTAGTAATTCGACTACGCAGTTCCCCGGCTTCAATAGAACGGGAGCGGGTACTCAACCATTGAGGAATTTTAGCGGCCGAAACCCGTTTACGAACCAATCCTTTGCAGGGCTTCGGGGGAATTCGCTCCTTGTCCAAATATCGTATACCGATGTGTTTGGTATACGGCAGACAATCCAGAAACAGGTGACCATGTCCACTAGTTCCTCCTTTGGCTCCTATAGAAGCAGTACAGGAACAACGAACAGTTTTGGAGGATTCAGTCAATCACAATCATCTGGCGGCTCAGGAAACAGTCTTGTGTACATCGCCATAGGCGTCGCCGGTATCATCATCGTTATCGGTATCATTCAATTAGGTCGGAAAAAGAAGCTCTCTCGTATTTCGAAATTCTTCAAAGGACGAAAAGAATGAAACTGGCTGATACCCTCAAGCTATCACTCAATAGTCTGACCCATCGCGGGTTACGCAGCTGGCTGACCATCCTAGGGATTATTATCGGGGTTGCAGCAGTAATTGCCATGCTGTCGATTAGTGCAGGGATGTCTCAAAATATGAGGACACAGCTGTCAAGCTTTGGCACCGATGTCATCACAGTGAGCGCTGGACGGACACGGGCACAGGGACCAGAGGGTGGCTTCGGAGAAAGATTCCAACCTGGTGGTGGGTTCTCTCAAACAACTGGAACTACATCAAGCACGTCGACGCCGAAATTGACCGATAAAGACATCAATGCGATACTCACTGCGCAGGGTGTCGATGCAGTCTCAGGGATCATTACTGGTCGGGCATCGGTACAATATTTGGCACAGACCGTGACGGTGACCATCGAAGGCATCAACCCCACTGCGTGGAATTCAATGACGACATCAAAACTGGAATCCGGAAGATTCCTTGAGCTGGGAGACGGAACAAGCGTCCTTGTTGGGTATAACGTCGCCCATGAGATATTTGGCACGAACCTTACAGAGAACAGCCCGATAAAAATCGGGGGAAAAACATTCAGTGTCGCCGGGATACTTCAACAATCCGGCACCGGGGGATTCGGGGGAGACGACAGAACAATATTCATGACACTTGGGGCTGCGCGAGATATTGTCACCGGGCTTGACTCTGATCAATATTCCTCGCTGCAGGTGAAGATAACAAACACGAATGCGGTTGATCAAATCATACAAAACGTTGATCAGGTCCTCTATACTTCGCGAATGGCCACATCTGATACCGCGGATTTTACGGTGACGTCACCAACCGCGATGCTTCAGACCATTCAAAGCACCATGGCGACGCTCACCTTTTTCTTGACCGGTATTGCAGCAATCTCCCTTCTTGTTGGGGCGATCGGGATCGCCAACACCATGTTTATGTCAGTGATGGAGCGGACACGACTCATCGGTATTTTAAAATCCATAGGGACAAAGAACTCGGAAATCATGAAACTCTTTCTCACAGAATCAGGAATCATCGGCCTCATGGGCGGACTTTTGGGGGTATTTCTCGGGTTCATTGTCGTGGGTATTATCTCCAACATAGGGATCAGCATCATGGGCATGGGAAGAATGGGGACCAGCACTTCAGTTGCGGTGGTGACCCCGGAGCTCGTCCTGTTCGCACTGTTGTTCTCCACCATTATCGGGATCATATCAGGGTTAATTCCCGCAAGAAAAGCAGCGAATCTGCAGATAGTAGAAGCTATGAGGAGTGAATAACATGATGGGCCAGAGAAAAACAAGTGTACAGGTACTCGCCACGAGCGTAGTACTATTTTTGGCACTGGTAAGTCTCAGTGGATGCACCACGACTCAGACCGCAAACCAAAATACCATAGGGAATATCAATAAGCTCACTGGGACCTGGACGGGAAATGTGGAAATGTCTATGGTTCGTGGGGGGAACAATACATCTATTTCCCAATTAATTTTTAACGATACGAGGGTAGAAGCGACGCTTTTGAATGAACGCGGTTCGTATACCATGAATTACACCTATGTGGTCGATGGTGAAACCTTGTTACTACACCCGGATTTTACTAGTCGAGGTGGGCCATATGGTGGAAGACAACCGTTGAACGACACACGGCCGTGGAACGGGACCGTGCAATGGAATGGCACACGACCAACGGGTAATGGTACGTGGCCGCCGAATGGCACCTGGCCGTCGAATGGGACGCGACCGGGAAATGGAACGTGGTCACCGGGGAACGGGCGACCATCCATGGAGATTTCTTTTACCTACTATCTCGATGAGCAAAACTTTATTTTGTATCTTAACGGATCTCCATTTACAAAAGTACAATAGATTACACAAGCATGATACTGAAAATCAACAATATATTTGACTGTATTCATCGTACCGCAAAACCCTTTTTTCAGGGATTTTTTAAAATGATTCTATTGTCTTTGTTTGGGTGATTTTTTTGTGGAAAGCATGCTAATCGCTTTCATGATGCGTAGTTCCCTTGTCTCTTCTTTCTTTGCAGCAAGAATCCATTCTACGTACTCTTTTTTGTGGGAGTAGGAAAGTTTGTCAAAATGTACTTTTTCGTTGGGATGTTTTTTCAAGGTTTTTGCAAAGAGGTCTGGGAGTGGTACTTGTCGAGGGTCTGTATCCATAGACATTTGCACGGTCACGGAGTCTCCTGCGGATACCCCTAATTGGTCTCTGATGGTTTTGTTCACGGCCATAAAAAACGTTCCGTCCCCATACGGGAGGAGCGTGCTTTGATAGGGAACATTATTTATGACTCCTTTGACTTTTATCCGTGAGATTGCCCCGAAGATTTTTTTAACATCAAAGGGAATGTCAAGGTAGGTCCATGTTCCAATACCTTCTAGTCTTATTATTACAGCCTTAAACGTTTGTTTTTCATGCTTTCTTTTCCTCATTGGATGAGATTAATTAGGAATTCAGTGGAGGATATTTAAGTCTACGACAGCCACTCTTTTCTCCACATGGGTGGTTCTTATGGCAGAAACCATCACACAGACTCCCATCTATTTTTTAATTGGGGGACGATTAAATGAAAACGTTTTTGAATGATACAGTTCTTTTTATACCCTCATACGAAAAATAATATATATAAGATGTGCATTAGCAATTATAAGGGGGTTGTATACATGAAAAAATTAATTCCATTTATAATAATAGTAATGTTCGTCGTAAGCGGACTTGAAGCAGTTGCACTACAAAGTGACGTGGAAACCCAGAATGTTAATAATTTAGGAGATAGAACCTTTACACATACGGTTTTTGCAGAGTATGGCTCCACAGCATGGTGCCCTCATTGTCCATATGTCCATACGGCTTTAAAGAACATCTATTACGGGGGATGGTATCCTTTTTATTATACCTCATTAGCACTAGAACATAATACACATGCCGATGCTCGAGCGGCTGAATACAATTTATATTATATTCCTGATACATTTTTTGATGGTGGTTATCAAGTGTATTGTGGGAGCGTAAATGATAATATACAACAAACGATGAGTCAGTTTAATACCAGCATTACTCAATGCGGTAACAGAGCGGTACCAGACATCGAAACAGTCCTCACTATTAATTGGCTTGGAAACGCAACGATGGACATACAAGTTTCAGTGCAAAATAAAGATGCGGCACTATACAAAGGACGTATCCGAGTGTATGTCACAGAAATAGTATCAACGATGGGTTGGGTAGACGCCCAAAATCATCCCTACACGTTTGCATTTCTGGATTATGCGTTCAACGAAGTTATCTCTATCGATCCGAGTGGCACATGGTCAGATTCTATAACGTGGGATGGACATAACTACAATGATGGTCTTAGCCCCCCGCATGACTTTGGAGGTATTCAAAATGGAAACATTATGGTCATGGCCGCTGTATTCAATGCAACAGGCCATACAGCGTATTCAGATGCCCCTTATTCATACCTACATCCATTTACTGCATATTATGCCGATGATGCCGTTGGCGCAACACCACAATCAAATAGTGCACCCGATAAACCCGCTCCCCCATCTGGACCCACGAGCGGGAGGGTAAATGTCGAATATAATTATTCAGGAAATACAATAGATCCTAACGGAGATGATATTTACTATCTTTTCGACTGGGGTGACGGTACTGACAGTGGTTGGCTTGGTCCATATCCATCTGGTACTACTGTTGTAGCAACCCATTCGTGGAAGTATGGTGGAACATATAATGTTAAACTGAAAGCAAAAGATGCTATAGTTGACGGCCCGTGGTCTGATCCGTTAGTTGTCCAGATTGCCGGCCCAAATATCGAAGTAAAAAATGTGAAAGGAGGTTTATTCAAGGTTAGTGCAGAAATTCGTAATACAGGCGATGTTGAAATTTCAAATGTAAATTGGAACATCACTTTACATTACGGAGTGCTTATTGGTAAAGAAACAACAGGGATGAATCTCACGATTCCAGAAAATTCAAGTGCAACTATAAAATCTCGTTTGATACTTGGCTTAGGATCAACCATTATCAAAGTTGAAGCATGGATACCCGATGGTCCATCAGCAATGATACAACGAACTGGTACTATCTTTTTGTTCTTTATAAAAGTAAACCCCTAATGGGGCTACATCTCCTCCCCATTATCTTTTTATTTTTTCATTCGCTCTCTAAAGTTTTATGATTATGAATAGGTATATCTATTGTTGTTTCACTAAAAGTTGTCCGGTAATGATTACGCTGGGGAAAAGATTCGAATACCTATTTTACCGGTAATAATTTAATGATTTCTCCTCAAGACCTAGAAATTCCGATCTTTGATTGCAGAGATAAAATCGATCTCATAATCTTTTGTTCCTTCTGTTATGAAATTTATTTTTTTCAAAACATTTAAATTGATAGATAAGATACCCTTCTTTAACCCGTTTTTTTTACAGGGAGGAAGAAGGATAATGCGAAATGGGATATGGACGAAAGGTTTGGTTGTTGGAATAATAGATCTTTTTCTTATGACGAGTATTATACCAAATATAAGCGGCATGAATACCAGTCCTACATATCAGGACAATGATTCAATACCTTATACGAGCGTATTGGACATAGAATATATCTACAACATTACCAGGGCGCTTAGCTACATTATATTCACGGAGTATAATGAATCAGCTGGTGAGATTGCGAAAGGCAGATCTTTTGGGACAAAAGGAGAGCATAAAGCTGCAGAGATTCTGTATGAGAATATGACAAAATTAGGGTTAGATACCACAAAGGAGCGAATTAATAATACCCCAAAAGATCCAGAGCTTATACAAGCATATGATGTTTTAGATTATCAATTGATACTTAATAATAAAAGTAATAATTACAGGGAGATCGTCGATTGTTGTATTAACGCAATAAAACTGGAGCCTCCGCTTGTTCACGAAAAAATAATTAATTTTACCTATGAAGGATTGAAAATAAAACAATGGCCGAAGACAATTCTAGGATGGATCAACGCTCTTGCGTACGATAAAAAAGGAGAAGCGTATGTATTTATCTCTGATATTGAAGGGGGATTAAGCAGAAATCCGAATCCATCTTTACCCCTTGGTCTTAAATTAATGAGAGAATTTTTCTATCCAATACGAATCATTCCAAGTATTGGTATTACTTATATTAGAAGGGATTTAGAGCAGTCGTTTTTGGATACATTTTTCCATAATTGTAAAGGAAAAATTGTGTATGATTTTACTAATGATACCCATGACACTGTTTGTAATTCAGCTGGGAAAAAACCACCCAGTATTTTTATCAATGGGACATTATGCAATAGAATAATGAATGATATTGACAATTATACAATCGATTTTAATATATCAGAAATGTATAACAAATCTGTAGTCAGTTATAATGTGATAGGAACACTGAATGGAACTGATCCAAGTAAAACAGTACTTGTTGATTGTCTGTATGATTCTGTCTGGTGTCAGGGAACTGGCGATGCAGCGATTGGAATGGGAATAGTAATGGGTATTGCCAAATACTTTACTGATTATCATATTGTACCAAATTATACTATAAAATTTATTGGATTTGGCGGTGAAGAAGCAGGTTGCATAGGAGCAAAGTATTATGAGGCGACTCATAAGGATGAAAATATTATTTATGTAATTGATATGAATCAAGTATGTTCCTCCCAAGACTATCCACGACTGACCCTCAATCTCATATTTAACAATTTCAGATTTATGAATGAAATCTGGCCGGTTGTAGAAAGAACAAATTATACGGAAAGAGTAGGAAATACAAATATTACGAAAAGATGGTGGCCAGAGGGAGCCCCAAGTAACGATGACATATTTGCAATAAAGAGATTATTTACAGTTAAAACGGTATGTTTTGTAGAGGATTTCCCGTGGCTTATGCATCATAGGGATGGGTTGAATCATACCGTGGGGGACGTGTTTGATAATATTGACTGGAATGAAGTGAACGTCACCGGTGAATTAGTGTTAAACATTACAACACATCTCACCGCTAATCACGTATGAATTTTATAATTAAGTATTTATATATAATAATAATTGGAAGGTGGTTAGAATCAGTTTCTAATTAACTTTTCAGGTAGGTTTATATGTTTGGAGAGGAAATTAGAATTTCACATATAATAATATAGAGCGCTGGGGAGGAGATTTGAACTTCGATTTACTGGTGAATTTTTATTTATTGTGGAATCGCTGAAAGAGTATTTTTTTAAAAGAAGAAAGTGGGAGATACATGCATTCTTTTTTTAGAAGATTACGCGCTATGTATATTGTTGTTATAGTGTTTAATATTTAGAAATCAAGACAGAGATTATCGAGCATTCGTATAGCTATTCTCCCTATATGTTGTTATATGTTGTTTTTTTACAAAAGTTTAATATCTCCTTGGATTTCTAAGGTTACTAATTTATGGAGGAGTTAAGAAATGGATATTATGAAAATAGTACATCAGGCAAAAAACCTTATAATAAATCCAAAGGGAACCATGTTTAAACTCAAAGACGAACAATTCACCATGAAAGATATTATCATTTACCTGGCGATTGTTGCCGCACCTACCTTTCTTGGTATGTTGATAGGGTATGGGTTCTTCTGGTGGGGTGGTGCTGGACAGCTGCTTGGATATGCGTTTGCAATGGCAGTTATTACCTATATCTTGTCTATTGTCGGTGTCATTGTGTTTGGTTTTCTTCTGAATGCCCTTGCCGGGAATTTTAAATCAAAACAGAACAAGATGCAGGCGTTAAAGCTCGTCTCCTATGCTGCGACACCCTGGTTACTGCTCGGAATTGTAAACATATATCCAGTAATAGGTTTGATTGCTCTTCTAGGTGGAATCTATGGGTTATACATCCTGTATCTAGGAATTCCGATTTTCATGGAAACACCAAAAGAGCAAGAGATGCCGTATTTCATCGTCAGTCTGATTGTGTTTATTGTCGTCATGGGACTTGTCTGGTGGCTAAGTAGCTTTATCTGGACACGATTAGTCTGGGGTTCTGTATGGGGTAGCTATCACGGTGGCTGGTATCCCTATTAGGGATTCCATCAGTAATAAATAAATCACAGTTCCCTGCTCTTTTTTTCTTTTCTTTTTTTCGTAGGTAGACGATTTCTTTTAGAGACCTTCATCTATCGTGAAGAATGGGTATTGGTTGTGGAGCATGGAATCAAGCTAACAAAGTTTTTCAAGAAGCTTGAAGTGAGTGAAGTAAACTATAAATGAGTGTACCCTGTTTTTTTTCAGAACGTAGTATACAATGTTGCTTTACACAATTAAAAAATAAAAAAAAAAGAGGAGAGGTTTTTTATTTCCTTCTCTTTAACAGAATCAATGCAAGACCAACTGCTGCGATAACAGCGATCGCTTCGAAACCAGGGGTGCTTGGTTTTGATGTGTTTCCATTGTTTCCACCATTATCATTGCCATCATCTCCGGTGTCATTTCCACCGGTGTCATTGTCTCCGGTATCACCTATTTCTGAATAGAGGGGGTTTCTGCTGTCAGGTGCCCAATCTTGTAACATTTCTGTGACTTGATACGTCGCATGACCAAAGATTTCAACTATGGTGGCGTCCCCTTGAATTTCAAACACCGCACTCATGGTGTGCTCACCGACTACAAGTTCAGGATTGTCAGGGAGATAATCAGAACCAGCATTGTCTGAAACATCAGCTGAACCATCACCATAAAACATACTTATGTCGTATTGAAAATCAGTTGTTTCTACGGTCGCAAAGTACGCATAAGGATTAGCCTGTTGAATGGTTCCATAAATCTCAAGTTCCAGGGTAAGGGTGGTACCATCAATAGTACAGGTGATCTGCTTTACATCAACGTCGGGTTTGGATTGTCCTGTCTGAAACGTTGCACCTCCGGTTGATTTGATAACATCGTTTTGGCCATCTGTTATTGTTTGTGCGGACGCTACACCGCTTGAGAGCACCAACATGCTTACGCTTACGATTAAAATGCTATATTTCCATAGTTTCATAAGAATATACCTCTGTAGGGAATAAAAGTTACTTCTTTATAATAATATCGAAAAAAGAAAAAAAGAAGAGAGGCTTTATTTCCGTCTCTTTAACAGGATAAATGCTACACCTATGGCAGCAATGACTGCTATAGCTTCAAACCCTGGTGTTTTCGCAGCTGGCTGGTTATTATTGTTATTAGTGTTATTATTATTGTTATTGTTTCCTGACGTTTGGTTGTTATTCCTATCAGGAGCAAAATCTTGATACACGTCTGAATCAGATACCTTATAGCTCGTATAACCAGCTACATTTACAATTGTCGAATCAGCCAACAAGTCAAACTGAGCCTGCATTGAATTTTCGGAGATCTGAACCCCAGGTACACTCGGAGTACCTCCAGGTCCTGCCCCCATAGCTATTGCACCTTCGCCATAGGCTATCATAATGTAATAGATGCTGTGATCACTCGTATTTGCGACTGCATAGTAATAATAAGCACTGTCTGTTTGGATAATAGTCCCGTCACTCGCAACCTCAAGTTTCAGAGTAAGCTTACTTCCTTCTATAACACAGGAGACCTGTATGATATCAACATTTGGTTGATCACTAATATGTTCTGTTAACGTTCCGGAAGGCGGTGTTCCTTGTATGCGAATGACATCATTTTCAGGGTCATCGAGTGTTTGTGTTTCTGCAGAAACAATCCCACTTGAAAGTACCAACATACTTACGCTTACGATTATTATACAATATTTCGAAAGTTTCATGTGATTACTCCTCCGTAAGAGAACAAGGAATGCTCATTTATAAATATATCGAAAATATAGTAGACGACATTAATTTTTGGACAAAATGATATAGTAGAATTCTATTATGTTTTCTAGGATGGGATGTATGAAATCAGGTAAATCAGCTAAACTAAAAGAGAGGGAATTGATTATCAAGCTGTCTGATGATGGAAAGACATGTCGTGAGATAGCTTCTCTTCTTGGGATAAGTAAATCGAAGGCGTCATACTGGATTG
>Ga0315280_10000176_pt1 | contig 122084 bp, 137 predicted proteins | sample YL17G06_40_MG_FD_203697 | JGI IMG/M metagenome (GOLD analysis project Ga0315280, IMG submission 203697) | Sediment microbial communities from Yellowstone Lake, YNP, Wyoming, USA - YL17G06_40 | ecosystem: Environmental > Aquatic > Freshwater > Lake > Sediment | place: USA: Wyoming | collected... | reverse complement strand
ACTACAATAAAGGAAAAGAGGCTGTATAGATGTCTGAAAAAAGACAAACCAGCGTAAAAGAATTACAAGAAAAAGTGACTCGGTATTTCTGCGACAGACCCAGCAACTTTCCTACTGGACGACCATATAATTGCTGTGAGAGTGTTCTGTTGGCCTTAGCAGAATATCTTGGCGTAAGTTCTGAGCTGATTCCCAAAATTGGCACAGCGATGGGTGCGGGCGTCGGTTTGAATGGACTTCTATGCGGCTCCATTTCAGGCGTAGCGATGGCAATAGGCATTAAACACGAAAGAAACAGAGTAGAGGAAAATCCGCAATCAGCGTGGAACAAGATTGATAAATACGTAGCCTCCTTTAAAGATAAGTTTGGAGCAGTGAACTGCAGGCAACTCACTGGTTTGAACTTAAAGACGCCAGAAGGACTGAAAGAATGCTATGCAAGGGTTCATGACCACGAATGCACCGAGAGATTGAGATTTGCAGTCGAGAAGACAGTAGAGATTCTGTCAGAGTAGAATAAAACACAGGAAGGGCAACATCGCCTAACGGAGCGTATCTAGCTTCGTACCTTCAGCACTTCGCTTGAACCCAGCCTCACGAACACTTCAGATACACTCGAGACACATTGTTCCATAGAAGGAAAGTTTAGAGGATATGCAGTCGCAAAATTGAGTAAACTTGGTAATTTTCGGCCAAAAAAGAGCTAAAAAAAGGTTATTTGAAGGCTTTAGATTTGGTGCGGGGGGTGGGATTCGAACCCACGGAGGCCTACGCCAGAGGATCTTAAGTCCTCCCCCATGTCTTAGGCTTCTGGCCGCCTATTTAGACCTGGCTCGGGTACCCCCGCAACAGCATTATTTGGTGAGATACGTGCAGTTTAAGTTTTTTGCATTCGGCGATGCATTAAGTTAAAATTCACATTTTCCCTAGTACTTTTGGGGCGGGTAGCCTAGTACGGATAGGGCGCAAGCCTCCTAAGCTTGTGGTCGTGGGTTCAAATCCCACCCCGCCCGCATAAAATCTTATGATCAGAAGCTGATTTGACCAGTCAAAGAAAATTTCTTTTGACCAATCAAAAGAGCAATAATTTATGGTGCGGTCGCCGGGATTTGAACCCGGGTCGTCAGCGTGGGAGGCTGATGTCCTAGCCAAGCTGGACTACGACCGCTACTGTCACAGTAACATCTGATAAAAATTGGCATAAAGTTTGCGTTCTAACAAAAAAAGAAAGAAGAGGTTTCTATTTGGATTTTGTTATATGCACATCTTTGATTAGAACATACGGAGATAGCGACGGTGGATCCGCTTCTCCCCACCAATGCACATGTTGCCTTTCCTTCGAAATCCCAGCAACGTTGCCTAGCAAACTCAAAGCATTGTCGCTTATGCGCAAGTCCTTCAATGATTGCTTTACTTCCCCCTTCTCGATCAAGAAAATGCCATCCCTAGGAATTGTCGAAAAGTCACCTTTCGCATAGTTTTGGAACCGCGTATACCACGTATTTGTCAGGTAAAGCCCCCTCTTCACCTCCTTGAAGAGCTTCTCTCTGCTCATGTCTCCAAGGTCCATTTCAATATTCCACGCGTTCGGCGCAACCAATCCAGCATTAGCCGTGGTTTCGGTTTTGAATATTTTAGCCGTTGATGTGTTATGAAGATATGTTTTGAGCACACCATGATCGATGAAGACATTTTCCCTTGTCGGAACCCCCTCATCATCAAAAATGCGGTTAGCCATAGAATAAGTGGATGGATTATCTTTCAATGTTACGTTCTCAGGAGCTACTTTTTGGCCAAGCCTGTTGACGAAAACTGACTGTTGAACCAGGATGCTGAAGGCTGAAACCATTGAACCCCAAACGCCAAGCAGTGAACCGAAAATCAAAGGATCAAAAATAACATCGTATACACCTTCTTCACCAACTTTCGGATTCTTGGCCAACTTGGCAATTTCCCCAGCTTTAGCTCCAGCTCTGGACGGTTTAAAATCTTTCAGTGTAGAGCTACATTCGACACCATGGCCGGAAGCTTCTCTCTCAGAGAAAGCCCGTATTGAAAGCTCAATTGCTGATCGACTGTCAACACCAACAGGCCCCTCAGAAGAAACCAAATAAACATCTTCGAATTTGGTGAAAAGTATACCTCCGCTGTCAATTTGAGCCCCAACTTCTTTTTCTGCAGCACCTATCGCTTCAAAAACATACTCGCTAGGATCGTCTAAATCTTGAAGTTTCTTATCAGCGTTACTTTTTGCGTAGCGAAAACTGCCCTTTGCAAAACCTCCAAACATTGGATTTTCCTTAGAAACCTTTGCCAACTCCAATAGTCTTTTAAGGCTTGGATCAACCTCTTGAAAATTGTGTATTTGCGTAGCGACCACACGTTTTTTCCAAGCCAAACTCACATCTGTGACATAATCATTCCATGCAACAGTTATATCCACCTGATTATTGCTGAAACGCGCCTGCCTATACTTGCCAAAAGTCGTTTTAGCGATAACTTCGTCTGCGCCTAAGGCTTTCGCTTTCTTAACTATCTCTTCGGTTTTGTTGAGTATGTCACTCATTTTATATACACTCCTCTAAGCCTAATACACGGACCACCAGTATAGACTGGAACACCTTGAGCAGGATCACCTTTTCCGCAGGTAGCTGCATCAAATTCAACTTTTTCAGAAACTGCGTCTACGGCTGTCCAAAATTTCAGGGTCGTGGTTTCAATAACGGGTCTTGCCACAAGATGTTTCAATTCTCCATTTTCTATCAGGTAAGCTTCTCTGCCCACGTAGCGTTGGTTAAAGCGTTTGTCATCTATGTTCCATTCTGTAAAGGATTTCATGTAAACGCCGTATTTCACGTCTTCAATTAGCTCTTCCTCTGTCATTTCTCCTGGCAGAACGAATGTGTTTGCCATGCGAACTATAGCTTCTCTATCATAGTTAATGGATCTGGAAGAAGCATTACTTCTTGTGCCAAGCCTCGCCGCCGTTTCTCTGTTATGTAAAAACTCATTAATTACTCCATTTTTGTACAAATACCTCCGTCTTGCTTTTACACCTTCATCATCATAGGTGTAGTAGCCATAACTGTGCTCTATTGTAGGATCATCCACAATAGTGATAACATCACTTCCGATTCTCGTACCAATCCAATACGGACCGCCCTTAAATATGAACGATCTTCCAGCTTGACTCATCTCCCGCCCTAAAATTCTGTCAGCTTCCATAGGGTGACCGCAAGATTCATGAGCTGCTATTCCAGTGACCTCAGAACCGCAAACTAAATCCATAATTCCAGGTTTTACGGCTTTTCCCTTCTTTATAACATCCCTAAGAATTTTGGCATTGTGAATCATTTTTTCGGCGACGTTCCATTCGTGAAATGCTTCCCATCCGCCACTGTATCCAAATTGTTCGTAGGCCTGCTCGGTTTTTCCCTGCTCAGCAACTGTAATAAAGACGAAAGCGGCTATTTTTGGGACAAATGAAGAAATGCAAGAACCTTCAGAGTTGACATAATACTTCGAAGTTAAATCTATTGAACACGAAGATATTGTTGCAGCGATATTTACTCCACAAGAAGCCAAAGACTTGTCAATTTCCACAAATTTTGATATTTTTTCTTCGGGTGAAACGTTCTCTATTTTTTCTTTCTGATTGACAGCCCACTTAGTTTCAACCCCTTTCTCCTCCGCAAACCTTATTTTGTCTTTCCTATTAGCCGCCTTAGCGTACCTGAACGCTAAATCCACTATTTCCTTTGCCTCTTCCTTTGTCCATTTGTTGGTTGAAGCAAACCCTATTCCACCGTTGGCTATAACTCGCACACAAAATCCGCTGTCAACCGCCGACAAATAAGTCTCCAGAATACCACTCCTTAGTAAAAGCCTCTCTTGGACTTGGTTCTGCGCTCTCACTTCGGCATATTCAATGTTTTTGCTTTTCGCGTACTCCAAAGTATAATCAACAATGTCTTCTTCCATCTCTATCCCAACCTATTTGAAGTTACAACTCGTAAAGCAAAAGATAAAACCTTTTAGGTTAAATCCCCAAGCTTTTCAGTGATTCCCAAAGAATAGAGGAGAACTTCATTGAAAAAGTTTCCAGAGGCAAACACATACTTTTGGCAAGGAAATGAAGCATGCGCTGAAGCAGCCCTAGCCGCAGGATGCCGATTCTTTGCTGGATATCCAATAACACCCGCAAGCGAAATAGCAGAATACCTCTCGAAAAAGCTTCCACAAGTTGGCGGAATAGCCATTCAAATGGAAGACGAAATGGCTTCCATAGGGGCAGTCGTAGGCGCAAGTTGGACAGGCAACAAAGCAATGACAGCTACTTCTGGACCAGGTTTTGACCTGATGCAAGAGACCATAGGCTGGGCGTTTATGACCGAAACCCCATGTGTCATAGTTGATGTTCAAAGGGCAGGACCCAGCACAGGTCAAGCAACGAAATGCGGACAAGGCGACGTCATGCAGTCCCGCTGGGGCACGCATGGCGACTATTCAGCCATTGTCCTCTCGCCAAACTCCGTGCAAGAAATGTTCGAACTAACAATCAAAGCATTTAACCTAGCCGAAAAATACCGTACGCCAGTTATACTCTTGGCAGACGAAATCGTCGCACACATGAGAGAAAGAATAATCTTGCCCTCTTCAGAAAGTATAGAGATAATCAACAGAAGAAAACCCAAACCAGGTGAAAAGGCGTTTTTTGGTTTGGAAGAAATCCCTCCGATGCCGTCTGTTGGCGAAGGATTCAACATAGCTGTTACAGGATCAACGCATAACGAGTATGGAATACGTTTCACAGCAGACCCCACAGTGCATAAGCAACTTGTAGAAAGACTTAACAACAAAATACAAAACCATGCAGAAGAAATAGCCGACTCAGAAACCTACAATACTGACGACTGCCAAATAGGAATCGTTTCCTTCGGCTGTACTTCACGTGCAATTTACGAAGCTGTTGAAATTGCAGAAGCAAAAAGAATAAAGACAGGATACATCCGCCTAAAAACCATCTGGCCTTTCCCCGAAAAAGCCGTCAGACAACTGGCCGAAACAGCAGAAACGATTATCGTTCCAGAAATGAATTTGAGACAAATATTCTACGAGGTTCAGCGAGTTGCAAACGGTTTAGCAGAAGTTATTCCCCTCAACAAGATCGGTGGTGGAGAATTAATTACGCCCGAAGAATTGTTCGAAAAAATTCAGGAGAGCGTCAAAAATGGATGAGCCCTTTTCTATTCGAAAATATTTAAGACCCATACCCCTGCCTTTTTGTCCAGGCTGCGGTGGACTTACAGTAATGAGTGAATTTCTAAGAGCCGTTCATGAGTTAGGCCATGAAAACCTGAGCAATTTTGTTTTCTGCAGTGGAATCGGCTGCTCCTCATGGATTCCATCACCACATTTTATAGCGGACTCTGTGCACACTCTGCATGGAAGAAGCATACCCGTCGCAACTGGAATTAAACTTCTGCGCCCAGATTTTAACGTTGTTGTTTTCGGAGGAGATGGAGACATAGTCGGCATAGGTTTAAGCCACTTCATACACGCGGCGCGAAGAAACTTGGACATCCTTGTTATAATGGTTAACAATATGGTTTACGGAATGACTGGTGGACAAGTTGCGCCCACAACCCCGTTTAAAGCAAAGACGACAACAACACCATACGGAAGCTTTGAACACCCATTAGACGCTGCAAAATTAGCAGTCACGGCAGGAGCCTCTTATGTTTCACGTTGGACAACAGCCCACCCAAACGAACTTAAAGATTCCATAAAAAAGGCATTAACGCTACAAGGCTTCAGATACATAGAAGCCGTAAGCCAATGCCCAACAGCCTTCGGAAGAAGAGTAGGGTTTAAAGACGCTGGAGAAATGTTAAAATGGTTCAAAGAAAACGCCGTAACAATTAAGCAAGCAGAAAAGCTGCACGAAGAAGATTTAACAGGAAAAATTGTTGTAGGCGAATTTGTCCATAGGCAACGACCAACGCTTGTCGAAACCATATACGAAGTAATTGAGGAGGCACAAAAAGAAATTGAAAAAAATTGAAGTAAGAATAAGCGGACTTGGCGGGCAAGGTGTAGTTCTGGCAGGACAAATATTGGGCAGAGCCGCCGTTTATGATGGAAAAAACGTCGTTCAAACCCAAAGCTACGGAGCCGAAGCAAGAGGAAGCATAGCCAAAAGCGAGGTGATAATATCAGATGACAAAATAGGGTTTCCAATGGTCAGAAAATGTGATGTACTAATCACAATGAACCAAGAAGCCCTTGATAGACACCTAAAGGATGTAAAGGAAGATGGTGTGCTAATAGTTGACAGTACGTATGTAAAGAAAATTCCAGAAACAAAAGCGAAAATATTCAAAATTCCAGCCACAGAACATGCCGAAAAAGCATTTGGAGACAGAATCTACGCAAACATGCTCATGCTTGGAGCCTTAACAAAGGCAACAAGCATAGTAAGTGAAAAAACCATGAAAAAAGCCATACAGGATGCAGTAGCGAAAAACACTGCAAACATAAACGAGGAAGCATACCAAAAAGGAAAAGAGTCAATCCAATGAAACTCCTTATAGTTTTGCTAAAGCTATGGAAAGTCTGCAAAGGCGAAAATTTGGCAGTCAGAATTTGGCATTTATTTTTCTTCTATCGCCCTAATTTTTGTAGTTACATTTGTATGTGCGCGTTTTGACAAATAAACGGTGGTTATTATCAAGATTGCTGTTAGAGCTACGAGAATGTAAGTTAGGTTTTGAATATTCTGCATTTGCTCAGAGTAATCCAATAAATGCTTCAGATAAGAATCGTTCAATTCATGAAAGCTCACTTGAAGTTGACTATAATTGTATAAGAGGATATTGTAGTTTCCGAGGAGAGCAGAGTAATCCAATAAATGCTTCAGATAAGAATCGTTCAATTCGCCAAAAGTTATTTGAAGCTCAGTATAGTTGCTTAAGAGAATATTATAGTTTTCAAGAAGAGCATGATAAGTTTCGTTCAAATCATAAAGATCCTTCTGCAATTTAAGATATTCATCAAGTAGTTCGAAATAAAGAGCGAGCGTTTTAGAAGAGATTATTGTGATAGTGTGGTTTTTATGAGGATATGTAAAATACAGATAAGCATATGCCTCATTTGAAACATTAAGTATTGTTGGAAGAATTTCCTCACTATCAACCAGCACAATATATGGGTAATTCATCAACTTGGTGGGAATTTTGACTCTACAAAAACCTAATGTACTATCTTTGCCAGTGGCATTGAAATATATTATTTTGTTCCCCGTTTCTGCTCCAATCTGAAACATGAACAAAGAGATTGTTGAATTGCTAATAACGATGACACTGTATGCTTCTCTTTCCAGGGTGGCGCTAAAATTAAAAAACATTCCCATCAGGGGATTATTATCTTTGTTGGCTGCGTTTATGTCATAGGAAGTGTCACCTATTCCGTCTTTGTTTAGGTCTTGCCCAGTGTAGTCACTCCAGTAGTTTCCTTCATCATCATAGTTCCAAACATTCGTTGATTCACTCCACACTTGATTTGTATTGTTAAAGTTGTTATGGTAAATAGTATTATTACTACTTAAAAGAGCAAGGTTAATTCCGGGATAGTTGCTTAGGATAGTGTTGCCACAAACTACATTACTACTAGAATAGTAGAGGCTCATTCCGGCGTAATTGTTGTGCAGGATGATGTTACCAGAAACCACATTGTTGCTAGAATAATAAAGATCAATTCCGTCGTAGTTGCTCGAGAATATTGTGTTACCAGAAACCACATTGTTGCTAGAATAATAAAGATCAATTCCGTCGTAGTTGCTCGAGATAGTGTTGCCACAAACTACATTACTACTAGAATAGAGGAGGCTAATGCCTTCATAGCTGTATATTACTTTATTGTTGATTATAACGTTACCCGTAGAATGATCTACCAATATCCCACTGTATGAGTACATACCGCTTTTTCTTACAGTGAAGCTTTTTACGGTTACATTATTAGCCCTTATATAAATCACATTATTGGTTTCATAACCGTCAATAATTGTGAAGTTATTGTCTTCCCCAACGAGTGTAATGGTCTTGTTGATGACCACATGTTCATAATATGTTCCTATGTGCACAAAAATCGTATCGCCGGAACTCGCGTTGTTAATAGCTTCTTGAATATTATCGAAGTCTGCTGGTCCATTATCATCCACAGTCCATGTGCGTGGACTTGCCTTGACAAACATCCCATGATTAATTAAGGGCAATGCAGATAACAAACATGAGATTAGAAATAAAATCGAAATGGCTTTCTTCAATTTAACCCCGCTTTCTTCTTGTCATAATAAATTATTAAATGTTAAGGTGCAATAATTATTCGTGGGATAGTGCTTTTCCTAGTATTACAGAAAAAGCGATGGCACCGGAAAAGGCGAGAACGAAGATTATTGGGTTAATAACATATTGCATCAGAGCCCACACGCTTGTTGTGTAGAATGCGGCTACTATTAATACAAGCATATAAATCCTGATCTTGTTTAGTTTAACTGTAGGTGCTTCTCGCTGATTTGATATGGAACGCAGCATGTCTTGCGCTTGCTTTATTTGATAGTCCGTTGCAAAGGTTACAAGATTTTTGTCAGCGTCTTGAAACTTGAAACCTGAAAGCGCATATCTTTGTAACTCCCAAGGCTTTTTCTTTGGTAAAATCTGGACAATATTGCTTTTTTCCATTTTTTTTAAGATTGTTTGAATTTTGCGGATAAATTGGATGTCACTTGCTTTTTCTTCGCCATACAATCCTTTGATTATGTCTTTAACGTCTGGAAAACGCAGCCCCAGTTGAAAGGACGCAATTGCTTTTGCAAGAGTATACTGATATTCACCTTCCCGCAAACGTATATTGCTAGTTCTATAGTCTGCGCTTAAAGCCTCTTGCAAAAATCGCATTTCACTGAGCGTCGGTCTATGTTGAGCCAACCTGTTGTCTCCTATTCAATAGTTTCAATTGAAATGACATAAAAACCCTTCGCGTCCAGTGATGTATCTTTTCAACAGTTTCAACAATTTTACCCTAGCTTTCAACGAAGTCTACCGAAAAAACCCGTAATCTTTTCAATCACCAAATACTATTTGTGGTATGCGCTCATGACAAATTATACGAAAATGCTTGATTTATGTTCTTCACCTTCATACATGAAAAATAATTTATGCACTTCGCCGTTGCACAAAAAGTATAGAGGCCACTTCGAAATTATAGCCCTGCTATTAGAAGCTGTAAAGGATAATGGTGCAACTAGGTTTTCGATTATGACGCACGCAGGTATTAACTATAATCAGCTTAAGAAATATTTGCACAGTCTCACTGAAATAGGCTTCATTGAGATAGATAAAAAAGAGGATCAGTACCTTTACAGAACTAGCGAGAAAGGCCTTGATTTCTTAAGGCAGTATTATGTTTTGCTTGGGATGCTTTTAAGTGCCTTGGCGAGAAATAAGCCGGCCAGCATTGTTTATGAAGCGGAATACGATGCAACAAGCGTGCAGCAACAATCTGCAACACAACTTGTAACAAGTTTACAGCACAATCCTTGATTAAGGGAGCAGAGCAGAAAGGCAAGCGGAATATTCGTCTCGCTAATACTTCCTTTCCCTTCTCCTTTAGGCTCGGAAGTAAATTCCGCTTGCCCTGCTCAATACAAAAGCCTAGTCGTTTCTAAGCCACGGCGATTTTAAGTCATAACACAAAAACAAAATTGTTATCTCGATATTTTTAAGAAAGATTACATACCAATCTATAAGCGAATTAGTGTTCACATGTGAATTAGGGAGGAATGCTGTTGACACGGAAATTCACCTACGCCGACGTTGGTGTTGATAGGGAGTTAAGGGCTGAATCTAAAAAAGCACTGCAAATTCTGAGGAAAACCTATAGTTTTAGCCGTTATGGCGAAGTGGTTCAGCTTCCTTATGGAAACATTTTTCCTTTTGGAAAAAATTGCTACTTGGACTTAGTTATTGAAGGCGTAGGCACAAAAGTGCTAGTTGCACAATTAGCTGAAAAATATAACACTGTAGGGATTGATGGGGTGGCGCTGGCTGTTAATGATGTTATAAGGTCTGGCGCCAAGCCTTTAGCGATTGCAGATAATATTCATGCACAAGTTTCAGATCCAGCCTTAGTTAAGGAATGGATGAAGGGTATAGTGAAAGGGGCAGTTGAATCCGAGTGTGTTGTGCCAAGCGGGGAAATAGGCGATGTTGCAGGAGTGATAAAAGGTTTGGTAGAAGGCAGAGGCTTTGACATGATTGTTGCGACGATAGGTGAAGTTACCAGTGAAAAAATAATTTATGGAAGAGACATAAAACCTGGCGATGTTGTAATAGGTTTGCGAAGCTCTGGAATCCACAGTAACGGCGTGTCCTTGGCAAGAAAAATCCTCTTCAAGAAGTGGGGCGGAAGATACGAACCTTTCGACATTCCAGACGGATTAGACAGAGAAATTGTCTATGAAGTTTTGGAGCCGATGAAAATATACGTTAAGCCATTGCTCACAGTTGCGGACGAGCTTAAAGTGAAAGCCGCAGTACACATCACTGGCGACGCTTACCTAAAGTTTGACAATTTAACAAGGTTTTCGAAAGGTATAGGTTTTGAATTTGACAATTTTAATCCGCACCCGATTTTTGAGTTAATTCAGAAAACCGCCTCTGAACTTGGCTGTGTGATAACTGACGAGGAGATGCTTAAGACATTTAACATGGGATGGGGCTTCGCGGTAATAGTGGATAAAAGGAATAGGGACAAAGCATTAGACGTTTTAGAAAAAGCCGGCGTAAAAGCTGAACAAATAGGCCACGTAACCGATTTCAAGGGAATTAAGATTCTCTACAAAAACAGAGAAATCATTTTAAAATAACGGTTTGCTTCGTTGATGATAAAAGTGTTTAAATGTGTTGGAAATTCTAACTTAGCCTATGAGATATCATTTAAGAATTGAAGTCAGCTTGAAGCCGGGACACAGCGACCCAGAAGGCGAAACCACAGCGCGCTTACTTAAGGAACTTGGCTATAAAGCTGATGCTGTAAATGTTAGTAAAGTCTACAGCGTGGTTCTTGAGGCTGAATCTAGGAAAGAGGCTGAAACGAAAGCCGAGGAGATATGTAAGAGGCTTCTTGCAAACCCGACAAAGGATAACTATGCAATCGTGATTGAGGAGGAAAAATGACCGCAAGGCTCTACATTCGCAGAAAAACGCCATTTCCAATCTTTGAAATAAACTTGCGTGAGGCTACAGATCGACAGCTTCTGGAAATAAGCAATGAACTGAGTATAGGTTTAAACCTGCAGGAAGTGAAGGCTGTTCAAGAGTATTTTAGGAATAAAGGGCGAAATCCTACGGATGTTGAACTTCAAACCATAGGGCAAACATGGTCTGAACACTGCTTCCACAAAACCTTCAAAAGCAAAATAAGAATGAATGGGAAGGAAATTGACGGTCTCTTCGAAACGTACATTGTAAAGGCTGCTGAAGAAATGAATCCTCGGTGGTGTTTCTCGGTTTTTGAAGACAACGCTGGTATAATTCGTTTCGATAAGGGTTATGGAATAGCAATCAAAGTTGAAACGCATAATCACCCATCAGCTATAGAACCTTTTGGCGGTGCGGCTACAGGCGTGGGCGGAGTGATCCGCGACATTCTAGGCGTATGGGCAGACCCAATCGCTTGCACTGACGTTTTGGGGTTTGGTCCCACTGATTTTGATTATGAAAAGCTTCCGCCTAGCGTGAAACATCCAAAATACGTCTACATGGGTGTTGTAGCCGGTATAGGAAGCTATGGCAATAACATGGGAATCCCAACAGTAAATGGGGCGATATACTTTGATGAGAGTTACGTGGGAAACGTCGTTGTTTACTGTGGATGCATTGGTTTGCTTCCGCTGAAAAAGTTCAGGAAAAGCGTCAAACCGAACGACATAATTGTTCTGGCTGGAGGAAAAACGGGTCGTGATGGTATACATGGCGTAACCTTCGCATCTACGGAATTAACGGAAAAATCGGAAGAGGTTTCTAGACCAGCAGTTCAGATTGCAAACCCAATTGAGGAAGAAAAACTGAAAAGAGCCATAATCGAGATTCGAGAACTTGAACTTGCATCGGCAATAACAGACTTGGGCGGTGGCGGCTTATCATCTGCTGTAGGCGAAACAGCAAAAAGGTTTGGTTGCGGTGCAGTTGTGGAGCTTGAAAAGATTCCGCTGAAGTATCCGGGTTTGGCTCCTTGGGAAATTTATGTTTCCGAATCGCAGGAAAGAATGCTTTTGGCTGTGCCCCCAGAAAATCTCGAAAGGGTTCTGGAAATTTTTAGAAACGAAGATGTTGAGGCTACTGCTCTTGGAAGATACACTGCAAATAATGTGTTAAGGATTTATCACCAAGTTGAAAAAGTTGCGGAAATGGACATTCCATTCCTTTTTAAACCGCCAAGAGCCACGAAAACAGCAGAGTACAGACCTGCAAGTTTTGAAGAGCCCTCTTTTCCAGAGCCAGAAAACCTAACTGAAACGCTTTTGCAGATTTTATCTTCGCCTAACATTGCAAGCAAAGAAAGCGTAATACGCACTTATGACCACGAGGTGAAGGGAAATACTGCGCTTAAGCCACTTCACGGCGAATATGGTGGACCCAACGACGCGGCTATAATAAAGCCTTTAAAAGATTCTTGGAGAGGCATAGTGATTTCGTGCGGAATGAATCCGAATTATGGTAAAATAGATGCTTATTGGATGGCTGCTTCCGCTATAGACGAAGCAATAAGAAACAACGTGGCTGTTGGCGGTAGAAGAATAGCCTTACTTGACAATTTCACGTGGGGCAACCCTGAAAAGCCAGAAAGGTTGGGCAGTCTTGTAAGGGCTTGTGAAGCATGCTATGATTTTGCAACAGCTTTTAATACGCCATTTATCTCCGGAAAGGACAGCCTCTATAACGAGTCTCCGCTTGGGCCAGTAACGCCTACCCTTTTGATCACGGCTTTGGGCATAGTTCCTGATGTTCGTCTAGCAGTTTCGATGGATGTTAAAGCTCCAGACAACTCCATTTACGTTTTTGGGCAAACGTTCAAAGAGCTTGGCGGCTCGGAATATTATAAGCTGAAGGTTTTTATTGGAAAAAGCGTGCCGAAGGTGCGACCAAACCACGCCAGAAAAACGTTTAGGGCTATTACCAGAGCTATTGATTTGGGGCTTGTTAAGGCTTGCCATGACTTGTCTGAGGGCGGTTTGGCTGTTGCCGCTGCAGAGATGGCTTTTGCAGGCGGATACGGCATGGAACTGCATTTACAAAAAGTTCCAATAAGGAATGCAAACCGCAACGATTTCGTCTTGTTCTCAGAATCAAACAGCCGCTTCTTAGTAGAAGTTTCACAGGAAGCGAAGGAAGAGTTTGAGGCTTTAATGAAAGGAAAGGTCTATGCAGAAATAGGCAGGGTTACGAAGACCCCCCGATTATGTATCTATGGATTAAATGGCGAAGTTGTTGTAAATGCTTCGCTCAGCGATCTGTTGGCAAGTTGGAAGCGAACATTCAGTAGTGAGGCTTAAGCCATGAAACGGGAAGAGATTAAAGTTTGTGTCTTGCGTGTGGGCGGAACAAACTGTGATGCAGAAACTAAACGTGCTTTTGAGGAGTTAGGCATTCAAGCTGAAGTTTTGCATATAAACGAACTAGTTAAACGTCGAAACCTTCTGGATTATCATGTTTTGGTTTTTCCTGGGGGGTTCTCTTACGGGGATTATGTGCGAGCAGGCGCTATATGGGCTAAATGGATATTAGCCAAATTGGGTAAAGAGTTGAAAGCCTTTGTTGATGAAAATCGCCCCATCCTCGGTATTTGCAATGGTTTTCAGGTGCTTGTTGAGGCTGGTTTGCTTCCGGGTTTTGATGGAATGACACCATATCCGGAGGCTGCATTAGCAACTAATTTTCCGCCTGGCTACAACTGCCGCTGGATATACCTTAAACATGAAAACAATGGAAAATGCATATTCACATTGAAAATTCCAAGAGGAAAGGTTCTGCGGATACCAGTGGCTCATTCGGAGGGCAGATTCATGTTTGCAAAAGAAAAGGAAAAACAGTTTTTAGAAAGGCTTTACGAGAATAACCAACTAGTGCTCCGCTACTGCAACAAAAGTGGTGAATACGCAGAAGGCAGTTTCCCAGCAAACCCGAACGGTTCTTTCCATGACATAGCAGGGATATGCAACCCGGAAGGGACAATATTTGGTTTGATGCCGCATCCGGAAAGAGCCTTTTACTGGTGGCAACAGCCAGACTGGACAAAGCAAATGCAAATGCCAGAATACGGAGATGGAAAACTAATTCTCGAAAGTTTAGTTAGCTATTTGGAAAAGAAAGGTTAGGTTAAGAATTTTCCCATGATTATTTCGTCAATGTATTTTCCTTCAATCTTGTACTGTTTTTTGCTTATCCCTTCAATTTCGAATCCAATTTTGCGATACAAACTTATTGCTTGCTTGTTTGTAGAGAAAACGGTCAACGAGATTTTTTCCAATTCTTCTTGTTCCTTAGCCCATTCACTCAGATAATTCATCATAGCTGTTCCAACGCCAATTCTCCTAAATCCTTTCAAAATAGTGATGCCCAAAAACGCGATGTGCCTATTCTTTTCGAATTTTCCTCTGACTAGATACGCCATTCCAATGGGTTTGTTGTTAACTTGTGCAACTATGATTAACCCTTTTCTATTCTTTATCTCTCTAATAGTTTTATTCCATTCTCCAGAACTTTCTGGAACAACATAATATTTCTCTGATGCAACACTATCAACAATGTTCTTTATTGCCACCGCGTCAGCCTCATTCGCTTTCCTTATGATGAATGGCTTTTTACTTTTCAGAGAACCCAACTCATCTGTATTCATGCCAACTTGTTCTCCGTCAAATTTTTAAGTGTTGGCAGTCCAGTTCTAGCACCCATTTTCATTATGCATCTTGAAGCCACAAAATTGCCAACTCTTCCACATTCATAAAGGCTTTTGCCAGAAATCAAACCGTAAAGAAAGCCAGCACAAAAAGCGTCGCCGGCGCCTGTTGTGTCAACAACTTTCACTTTGAACGGTTCCACATTGTGGCTTTGCTTTCCATCTGTCACATAGCATCCTTTGCTACTCAATTTTACAGCAACTATCTTCACGCCTTTTTTCAGCAGAACTTCAGCACCTTTTCTGTAATCAGCCGTCTTGGTTAACAGCTCAAGTTCATTGAGATTTGGCATTAAAACAAAAGTCTTTCTTATTATTGATTTTAACGCGACGCTTTTTCTTGCGTACAGTTCTCCCGGGTCAAGACTTAATTTGACGTTTCTAGGAAGCATTTCTACAAGCTTTTTCTGGGTTTGAAACGATTTTTCTCCAACAAAGGATGTTAAATGCAGAAAGCGTGTCTGAAACGCATATTCCAGGTTTATTTCGTTGAACTCTATTGTGTCATTCACGCCAGGATCAACATATAATGCTCGATCGCCTTTTTCGTCCACAAAACCCATAACTGTTCCGCTTCTGCCGTGCTTTGAGTGTATTATACCCTTTGTGTCCACGCCTTCTCTGCAAAAATCTTCAACTAACATTTTGCCTTCTCTATCACCAGCAACCTTTCCAATAAAGCCTACTTTGCAGCCAAGCCTTGCCAAACCTACAATAGTGTTGGCTGCTGAACCTCCGCAAGCCTCTTCACAATCGATTATGAAACTTTCTTCTTCAGCCTTGGCTATTTTATTTACTTTGAAAAGTTTGTCAACGTTTAAGCCGCCGAATCCAACGGCATCGAAAACGGTCATGGAAACAACTCACGCAAGTAAATCTTATAATCGCCCAGTTTTCCACCGTAATTTCCAGCGGAAATTTTTACCACGCCATCAATGTTTAGTGTTGCCTCTATGCCAGCTTTCATGGCTTCTTTAACGGCTTGCATCGAAACACTGTTAATCACTATTTCTGGGATGTAGTTAACATTTTCAGGCACCTTTGATGTTTTGCCCAGTTTCTTTTTCAGTGAAGGACAATATGGATGGTTTGTTGTTGGTCCTATTAACGGAAACTTTGTTTCAGTTTTTGAACCAGCTGAACAAACGTCAAATGGCGTTATTACACCTTCAATCTGGCTTATGGCTTCTAGTGCCTTTTTCCCAGCATCCATTACCGCCTTCTTTGTTTTACACATGTACCAAAAGTTGCCGCCAGATATCCCTCGTGCATAGCCAATGAATCGCTCTATAAGAAAGTCGGGCACCATGATTGGAACAACAATCATGTTACGTCCATAAAGTTGTTCTTCCCACTCGAATCCGTCTCCACAATGACCAACTCTTTCCATCATGTCTATTTTTCCTTTAGGCTTCACGAATAAAGCGTCAAAAACCGCTGTGAAAGGCTTAACGAGAATGTCTTGACGAATCCGATAAGAAAGCTCTTTTTCAAAACGCTTAACCAAATCTTCTAAAGGCTTTCCCTTGTCTAAACCTTTCCAAAATTGTAAAATTGCTCCTTTTCGGTTGTCGGGCGTTTCTCTTTCACTTAGCCATCTTTCAATTCCGCTGTCAAGCCTGCCTATGACCCCTGACGGTGTCGCGGTGGCATCTTCTGCAGCCTTCTTTAATGTTTCTTCGTCATCTGCAGTGACAATAACTCGACAGTAGAGACCATCAAAAGCTTCTGCATAGGTGTCTTCAATCTCGACTTTCCTAACCATTTATCCCAGCCTCCCGATAGTTGCCCCTCTAACTTTTTTTCTGAATTCGCTACTTTCTTTTGCCAGAATCCCCATATTTTCGCTTGTTATTATTTTAACTTTAGGCAATTCTCTGGAATATAACGTGAAAAGACTGCTGAGCAAAGTTTGGTCTACTGGGCTTTTCTTTAAAGCTTCGCTGTTCCAATTTTCAACAAGACTTAGGGCTTGCCTCTTTCCAAATCTGCTAAAAACATCTGTAACCACAGCGGTTACTATGCTATTTTCGGATAAGACGGCAATTTCAGCGTTTTTTATTGCGTATTGATTACCGTTAAAAGAGACTGTTAAGCCACCGTTTTCTCTTACAAGCCTAAAGGCTTCAACATCTGTTATGCTGTCGCCAACATACATGACATCAGCCAAAGCCACACCTGCCTTCTGAACGATGTCTTTTATAGATTCAGCCTTTTCGCTACCGCCCACCGGATTAACTTCAGAAAAAATTCTCCCACAATCAGTACATGCTATTTCCTTCCAGAAAATCTCATCCAACCGCAGAATTGTCTCTTGATCTTTTTCTGAAAAATCTTTTATGGATTTTGCATTTGGTGGAATTTCAATCATGGGCATTTGCGATATTTCTTGTGCGATTTCTTTCAGCTTGGTTTTTTCTCCTCCCGTCATATGATATTTGTCGATGCTTACTTTCGTGCAATAGATGTTTTCGTAAGGGAAGCCTAAGGCTTGGCATAAAGCCTTTATGTAGTGTTCGTAACTTGTGCTCACGATAAAGGCATAAGCCACACTCCTGACGTGCCGCAATGTATCTTTTATGTTTGAGATTAAAACTAGGTTTTGAGTTGAAAATTCCCGCATTTTATTGTTTGTAACATCATATGCTTTGAGGAAGGGCAAAATTAGCTTTAAGGTGTAGCCAGCCTTGTAATTCGGTCTCTTTAAAACATCTGCCAACACATCATCATATTTGCTTATAACCGTGAAAAGTTTGTTTCCGTCTGGAACGAAATGCGATGTTATTTCGAAGGCATTATCATTCTTCGAGATGGGTCCTTCACAGTCTGAGATGAAAACCCTTTTCACTGTTTGCGCCTCAACTCCTCCATGTGCTTTATGCTCTTTTCTATGTGCTGTTGGGATGCTATGTCTGTTCTATGCCAAAGGGCTCCGCCTTTTATGGCTTTTATGCCTTCCAGAGAGATTTGTCTGGCGGTTTCGATGTTTTCGCCTACACCTACAACGCCAACAGCTCTAGATTTAAGGGCGTACGTTTCGCCGTTGCGCAGTTCCACGGCTGCTGGATAAACACGGATTTTATCACCATACTTCTCAGTTAGTTCATACGCCTTAGTTAAGTCAACTGGCTTGCCAATTTCACCCTTATCTACACGTTGGGGAAAAGTGTCCATGTATCCGCCATAGTTTGGTGGAACTTTGTAGGTTACAACTGTTGCTGCCTTTTCTACTTCTATACGTGCTAGGCTACCTTCTAATATTTTAAAGCAGATGTCAACAAAATCATCTTTCAAGATGGGCAGAATATTAATTAATTCCGGATCTCCGGGTCGGCTGTTGTTTTCAAGAATTTTTGTTTCCTTGCCAGTGTGCATAAAAGCCACATAGAATGGAATCCCTCTCAAACTTGTGCTATCCTCAGCTTTCCATTTTTTGAAGATTCTGTTAACAATTTCGATTTCCTTGGCTCTATCAGCATTGGTTATGAAGGGCAAGACGTCGCCAACATTTTTGTATGAACCCATGCCTCCAGTGTTTGGCCCTCGGTCACCGTCAAAAGCCCGCTTATAGTCTCTCGTGTCGGGCAATGGCACTAGATGTTTGCCATCGCAGAAAGCTTGGAAACTTGATTCTTCGCCTTCAATTTTCTCTTCAATTATTACTGGTCCTTGTTGAAAATTAGCCATGAAATGTTCGAATAGTTGCTCACGGGTTCCGAAGTGGTCGCCCCAGACGCCTACGCCTTTCCCAGCAGCTGGTTGATCTGGCTTAACAACCGCCCTATTCTCAAGTTCATCCAACCATTTGTAAACAGTTTTTTTCACTTCTTCTTGGCTTTTGTAATCTTTTGGATTGAAAATTTTGAAGCTGGGGTTTACTTCTGGCACTATTTCTTGAAACAGTAGTCGCTGTTGGACTTTGCTTGCTTCTATGGCGTACTTCTTTGTTGGACAAATCATAGGTATGCCTGTTCGCTCTTCAACAAGGTCTCGTACGCTCTCTATTATTGGTTTTTCTGGTCCAACTATGCCGAAGTCGATTTTGTCTTTGTTGGCTTCTGCGAACTTGCAAATTTCCCCCATGTTCAAGTCTGGAATGACAGCGTGTTTCGCGGCTTTTTTCACGTTGAATGGGTTTCGCTGTTTGTCTGCAACATAAATTTCGACGATATAGTTTTGGCTTCGTGTGAAAGCGTCAATCATTGCCGCTTCTCTTGCACCATATGAAACGACAAGTATGCCCACTTTCTCCATAATGAACTACCCATCAAACTAGAGATTAGACATGAAAAGCCTATTTACTTTTGCCACTAAACGTTTTGAACTGCTTCCTCTATTTCGTAAAGTCGCCCAGTTTCCTCATAGCCTTCCAAGAATCTTTTCTTCATTTCGTCTGCTATTCTTTGCGCTAGTGGCGTTGGATATCTGCCTGTTACGCATGCAAGGCATAGCTGGTCTCGAGGGAAGCCAGTGGCTTTTACAAGGTTTTCTATTGACTGGTAGCATACTGCATCTGCGCCTATGATTTCCGCTATTTCTTCGGCTGTGTGCTTCGAGCCTATTAGTTGACCGTAGGTTGCCATGTCTATTCCATAGAAGCATGGTCCAATTATGCGTGGAAAGGTGACGAATAGATATACTTTTTTGGTTCCCATTCTGCGGAGTTTCTCTATAACAACTTTTGTTGTGTCTCCTCTGACTATGCTATCTTCAGTCACTATAACGCGTTTCCCGTTAACTTTCGATGCAAGGATATTGATTTTCCTATCTATTGTTGCATACCGCTCTTTGTTGAGAAGAATAAAAGCCCTCTCTGTTACGTACCGATGCCTTCGGGAAGCCCTCTCCCACCTTAAGCCAGACTCTTCATGAACTCCCATAGCCGCATCGTCGCCAGTTTCTGGCAAGGAAATAATTATGTCTGCATTCTTAACTATGTCAGAATTCTCCCTAACGAGGTTTCTTCCAAATTCTTCGCGAACCTCATAAACATATTTTTCATCGAAACGCGAATCTGGTCTAGCGAAGTATGCATATTCGAAAGCACAAAAAGCCCTACTTCCTTCCACTAATTTTTCCTTGTTAAAACCGTCTTTCGAAACTGTTACAAGTTCGCCGGGTTCAATTTCAAAGTCCCTTTGGAAACTGTTTATGTCTAAGCCTACAGTTTCTGATGAGAAAGCATAGGTTGTTCGGTCTTCACTGTGGCCAGCACATAGTGGTCTTATTCCGCATGGGTCTCTGAAGGCGAAGAATTTGCCGTCTTTTGTTATGCCAGCCACTGAGAAGGCTCCTTCGATTTCTTGCATGCATGTTTTTACTGCTGATGTCAGGTTTTTGCCTTTCATGAGTTCGATTAGGAGTTTGTGGCAGATTAGTTCTGAATCGCATTCGTAGGAAAAGCTTGGGAATTCTTTGCATATCTCTTTTTTAATTTGGAATGTGTTAACAACGTTGCCATTAAAGGAAACAGCCAGTTTAAACCCGTTTTTTGAGGCTGTAACAGGCTGTGTACCCTTTATCAATGATTTCTCGTCACACTTTCCGGAAGTGGTGTATCTAACGTTTCCTATGCCAACATGCCCTGGTAATCGCCCAAACCATTCTTGGATAGCGCTCGTTTTTATTTTAGGTATGAGGTCTAGGCTTCGGTGAATGTGAAATTTTCCATCATCGTAGGTGAGGAAGCCGTGGGACTGGTGGCCCCTGTGGTTTTGAGCTCTCATGCCCCAGTATATGTAGGGGAATATGGGTTGTTTTTCGAAGTTTATTGCTCCGAATACTCCGCATGCGATTTTTAATTGCTCGCCCATGGTTGGCAATAAGAAGGCATGTATTTATCAGTTTTTATGACATTTTTAACTAAAAAGTATGTTAACTTTTACAGAATCAATGCGAAGCAAGTGCTGAGCTTCTATTATGTTAGATTATTCCACTGTGCTTGAGGTTATTGCTAGCTCTGCGCCGGGAACCACGTGAATCCACCAGTCCAGCGGCACGAAGAAATTATCGTAATAGACAATGAGTCTTGCCACAGAGTCTATTGGAGCATCGCATGGCACACTGCCATTCCATGTTAACATTTTCGTTTTGCATGGCTTAAGGGTTAATGTTTGTGGTGTTCCGGTCCAAGTCCATTTTTCGCCTTCGAAAGCTATGTTAACAGACCATGTGCCCTCAGTTTTTCCAGTATTTTTGAATGTAATTTTCACAGTGAAAGCCTCGGATTGTGCTTTATCAACAACGCCACCGCCGCCACACGCAAAACAAGTCTAGAAGATAATAATAGAAGTTTCACTAGAAACCCAAAGTTCAATCTATATATAAGGGAGGGGCTAGGCTCCACAGAAAGCAAGAGCGAACAGAACTGAAAAACCTAGAGGGGCATAGCCTTATTGGCTTGCCGCAACTCCAAAAACTTCATGGCGTGAGTCTGAATTTATCTCTTGGATAAAGCGTAACTTCTCTAATGTTCCTTTTCCCAGTCAACATCATTGTTAACCTTCCTAAGCCTATAGCCCAGCCTGCATGAGGTGGCATTCCATAATCAAAAGCCTGCAAATGATGTTTAAAAGATTCCGGGTTTAACCCCTTCTCTTTCAACCGTTTAATCAAAAGCTCTTTTGCGGCTATTCTCGTGCCGCCAGAAACCAGTTCTAGCCAAGACCACATTAGATCGAAGCCCTCGCATATATCTGGATTATCGTCTCGCGGCTTAATATAGAAGGCTTTGGAGTGGGTTGGCCAGTCAGTTATGAAGTAGAAGTATGGGTGGATCTTACCTAAGGTTCTCAAAGCTGGAGTCGGTAAATCCTCGCCCCACGGAATTTCTATACCTTCATGTTTTAAGTCTCGGAGAATCTCCTCGTAAGTTAAGCGTTTAAAGGGTACTTCTGGCACTTTTATCTTGTGTCTTAGCGTTGCCAACTGCTTTTGGCATTTTTCAGCTACAGTTTTGCAAACATATTGCATCAACCGTTCAAGTAATTGCATTACTTCTTCAGCGTCCGCAAATGCCTGCTCAATGTCTATAGAAACAAATTCGCTTGAGTGGATGCGTGTATGTGACTCTTCAGCCCGGAAAAAGGGTCCCACCTCAAAAACCTTTTCAAGACTCATCACAAGCTGTTCCTTATACAATTGTGGACTCTGTGCAAGAAACGCTTTTCTCTTGAAGTAATCGAAAGAAAAGAGGGCTGCGCCACCTTCGGTTGCTGAAGCGATTATACGGGGAGTATACACCTCGATAAAACCCTTTTCAAATAGAAAAACTCGTATTGCTTCCAGGGCTGTGTGTTGAATCTTAAAAATTGCTATATTTTTTTCTTGGGAAAGGTCCAAAGCCCGTGCATCCAGGCGAACTTCTAGGTTTGCAGGTGTTTTCCCAGCTATGTCAATGGGCAGTTGAGGAGCAGCTGTGGCGAAAATCTTGATTTCCTTCGGTATCACTTCGACTCCTCTAGGCGTCATCTCAGTCTTTTTCACAACCCCCTTAACGCCTATGCTATACCTTTTCTGCAAAACATCAGACTTCGACAAAACTTCGCTGTCCACCTTTTTACGCAAAATCGTAACTTGAATGGTGCCCTCCCTATCCTGCAGTATTATGAATCGGATTCCACCCAAATCCCTAATCTCTTGAACCCAGCCAAAAAGAGTAACCTCTTCACCGTCCATTTTAGGCTTAACATCAACAGAATAATGCGTCCTACGCCAATCGCCAATGGAATCTAACTTCATAGATTCACCGCCAAACCTAGTCTGTAAACTCTACACGCAAGGTCATGTTGCGAACTTTACTGGCAATCTCCTTTAAAGCTTTTACATCAAAAGGTGGCTGAGAACCACGTCTTTTTCTCAAAATAACTCTAGTTTCAGTAGTTCCATCGGGCAGCCAAATCGTGTTAATCGTCAATATGCTCAATGGCGCAAACAAATCCTCTAAAAACTTTCTATCATCAACCCCATATTCCAAAACGCGAATACTTTTGCCAGTTTCCTCACCTAAGACTTTAATTATTTTCCCCCCAAAACCTAAAAGGCGGGGAACATCTCCAAGCCCAACAACTATTGCCAAAGTTTTGCCGGCGTAAACTGCCCCATGAAAATACACATTCTGAAGGGAAGGATACTTTTCCTCCAAAGACAACAATGAACGGGCGATTTTCAAGTCTAATTCGCTTACTTCGCCAGACTCAAGTTTACCCAAACACTTTTGGCACAGCATTCCACTCTTTAAACAGAAACTGCATAATACAGTTTTCACTTGTAAAGGCGCCCTCCACAAATAAAGGAGGGGCGGCGGAGCACTGCAAGTTTACACGAACCGTCGCTCTAATGTCCTAGCGTTATCTCGATTGTACTAACGTTTGTAGGCGTGCCACCCTCTTCTCTGGGTGCCATCTGCTGCGTTCCAATGCCAACTTTTTTGATTTGTACATCCGGTAAGAATCGGCGTCTGACAACTTCAACGACATCAACTGCTATGCTTATGGATCTTCCTCTTGCTTTAACATTCACTTCTTTTGCTCCGCCGTGAAAGAGGGTTATGCAAGCCAGTACATAGTTCATTACTGGCTTATTCCCGATCAACACTGCGTTGCTTTCTGACATTCTGTACCGCCTCACTCCTAGTTTTCACTTTTTCTATGGCTTCATAACCATTTTTACCGATAAATAAATACATTACGGTTTGCACCTTCCATTCAATAAAAACTACGGGCAAAATTGCTTATCCTTTAAGGCTTTGTTGTTGCTAAACGTTTAAATATGCCCTACTATTGTAAAGCTCAAACTTAACAAAATATTATAATCGAGGAGAATGCCTTGGAAGCACTTACGAGACGTTCAATGCAACTGCTACGAATGCTTTACGAAAAAGGCAAGTCCACGAACACGTACACACTTCGTGTAAAACAGGAAGAGCTAGCAAAACAACTAGGCATAAGCAGACAAGCATTAAATGTTCATCTAAGAAAACTCAGAGACCTAAACTATATACGCACTGGCAGAGGCTTCATAGACGTAACCGAGAATGGACTGAACGTGCTGGGAATAGCCTCGACCCCCGCTTTCATATTCATCAAAGTGTCACCCCTCAAAAGAATGTACGCTTACGAAAAAATCAAAGAACTCACGGTCCAAAGAGCCTTCAGAATAGCGGGCGACGTTGACGCCGTTTTGATAGTTGATAGAGAAAAACTTGACGAGGCACTAAAAAGGTTATCTTCTATTGATGGTATACAAGACACAAAATCCTACGTCACAATAGAAACCATAAAGTAAGGAGAAAACCGTCATGAAACTCTTCGAATATGAAGCAAAAAACATACTTGCAAGATACGGAATCCCAACACCTCACGGCGGACTAGCAACCAACCCAAGCCAAGCCCACGAAGTCGTATCTAAACTAAAACCACCATTCGTAGTTAAAGCACAAGTGTTGGTTGCTGGAAGAGGAAAAGCGGGCGGAATACTATTCTCCGATTCTATTGGAGAGGTGGAAAAAGATGCGGAAAAACTGCTAAGAATGCAGATAAAGGGCATACCAGTCAAAAGTGTATGGATTGAAGAAAAAATACAAATAAAAAAGGAACTTTACTTCGGCATAACAATTGACAGATTTAATCAGAGCTACGTTGCAATTGCTTCCTCGGTTGGCGGAATGGAAATAGAGGAAATAGCCACAAAAGCTCCAGAAAAAATAATCCACTTCCCAATAAATCCTCAACAGGGTTTTCACTCTTTCCACGCCCGTCAAATGGCAAGAAAAATGGGTTATGCAGGCAACCAACTTTCTGAACTTGGAAGAATTTTTGAAAGACTATATTGTGTTGGCATGGATTATGACGCAGAACTGATTGAAATGAACCCTTTAGCGGAGACCGTTAATGGAAAATTTGTTGCAGCCGACGCCCGTATAATATTAGACGACAACGCCCTATTTCGCCACGAAGAATACAAAAAGAGGCTTTTAGAAGGCGAAAGTGAACTCACCCCACAAGAAATAGAGGCAACAAAAAACGATTTGGCTTATGTCAAATTGGACGGAGACATAGGCGTGATAGGTAATGGGGCAGGACTCGTAATGGCAACACTAGACACAATTCAATACTACGGAGGAAAGCCAGCAAACTTTCTAGATGTCGGCGGGGGAGCACCCGCAGAAAAGATAGCTGCAGCCCTCAAAATAGTACTTTCAGACCCAAAAGTCAAAGCACTCTTCATAAACATTTTAGGCGGAATCACCCGCTGCGACGAAGTTGCACGGGGAATCCTAGAAGCAAAGGCAAAAATTGGAGTAACAAAACCGATGGTTATCAGGCTCGTAGGCACAAACGAAGAAGAAGGAAAACGAATACTAACAGAAGAAGGAATACACGTATTAGAAAGCATGGAAGAAGCCGCACAACGAGTCGTTGAAATTTCTAGGCATGGAGGCAAATAAAGTTGGGAATAATAATTGACGGAAACACACGCGCAATTGTACAAGGCATAACTGGAACTCAAGGAAGCTTTCACACCAAGCTTATGCTGGAATATGGAACAAAAATCGTTGCAGGCGTAACCCCTGGGAAAGGCGAAACCCAAATTCACGGCGTTCCAGTCTATGATACAGTTGAGGAAGCCATAGAAAAACATTCAGCAAACGCTTCAATAATTTTTGTACCCGCTCCATTCGCCGCAGACGCAACCCTAGAAGCCCTAGAAAACGGAATAAAAACCATTGTAATAATAACGGAGCATATTCCAATAAAAGATGCAGTCAACGTAATGACATATGCAAAACAAGTCAACGCGACAATCATCGGACCAAACACCCCAGGCATAATAACTCCTGAAGAAAGCAAACTCGGAATAATGCCTGCCCACATTTTTAAACCTGGCACCATAGGTATGGTTTCAAGAAGTGGAACCCTAACATATGAAATAGCAGCAGGTCTAACCAGAAAAAACCTAGGACAATCTACATGCATAGGCTTGGGGGGAGACCCAATAACAGGCTTAAACTTTCTAGATGCACTTAGAATGTTTGAAAAGGATCCACGGACGAAAGCCATCGTTTTGATAGGGGAAATTGGTGGCAACCTCGAAGAATTGGCAGCTGAATACATCGTAAGGGAGAAGTACCCAAAACCAGTTGTGGCATTTATAGCTGGACGTTCTGCTCCGCCCGGAAAACGTATGGGACACGCTGGCGCAATAGTAATGGGCAAGGCAGGAACGGCTGAAAGTAAGATTGAAAAATTCAAAAACGCTGGCGTAAAGGTAGCTGAAAAACCAAACGACGTACCAGAATTGTTGATGAACCTTGTTAGTAACTAGAAACAAAATGAAAACTGCCAAGCTTTACAAGTTTATTAATAAAGGGAAAAGGAATTTTGCGCAAGAAATTGTGAAAGAACTTTGATTACTGGCAAAAAGTATATTTTCTAGTAGACTATCTGAGTTTTAGCCACAAAAGAGAGGTTAAATAGATGCCAATTATGGACCCGCTTAAGAAGGCCATAGCTCAAAAGCATAGACTCTACATGAAAATCTGCAGAGAATGTGGCGCAAGAAACGCTGCAACTGCGGTTAAATGTAGAAAATGCCGAAGCAGAAACTTACGCTGGAAGAAAAGAGAACTCGTAAAGTGATTTCAGAATTTTACCTAACGTGTTATCAGATGCGAAAGTACATGCATTCAAAACTCTTTTTTACTGAAGAATGTTAATTAAAGTTTCAATGCTAAAAACGGTGTTCGCACAACCATTCTTTATTAACGGAACAGCTTGACCAGCCACACTCATCCCTTTCAATATTTCCCCGCTCATTTTTATCTCTTCACCGCAGGCAACTCCAACAATACCTTCATAATGCTTCGCATCCAAAATTTTAGGAATACAAGAACCGCCAGGCAAGATATAAACGTCATAACCTTTTTTTTCGGCAAAGGACACCGCCCTATTAATTGAGCAATCTGGCGAACAGTGCGCACAAATGTAAGATGGAATATTCGGGTCAAAAACTGCTTTACAACGACTATCCATATATTTTCTAGAACAATGCGGCAGAAAAAGCGCTCTTTTTCTTGTTTGTACGAATTTTTCTCTTTCTAACAGATTTCTAGCTTGCATGTCTATAAGATCTTCGAGAAGAAGCACAGCATCAGATAAGTTGAGGCCTGTTGTCTCTTGAATTTTGAATTTTTTTATCATTTCCTGCGCGGTTCTGCCAACTTTTTTATGCACACCTTTTTGATAGCTGACCTTAGCGATCTCTGTGAAGAAGAAACGTGGAATCCTCGAAAGGTCAAAGGTGAACTTATATGGCATAAAATACATGATATAAGGACAAACCTTTAAAATTAACTGTTGCTTATTTAAGTCTCAAAGCTAAAAACTGTTGAACACCAAGGAGACTTGATGTTGGGTTTACTGGATAGGTTTAGAAAGAAAAAGAAAACAAACATAGAAACCACAAAAACAAAAATAATAACCGAACTTGAACAGCTTTGCGGAGACGATAAAGAAACCTATGAAGCATTATTCCACACGATGTTTCTTGACCCTAGGAAAGTCGGAACTTCAATGAAAGAAGCCGCAGACAACGCCAAAAAATTTGAAAAAGCAAAGGATTTCGTAAGAGCTAGAACATGGTATGAAATTGCCGGAGGTTTGGCGATTTACGAAGGAAATGTGAAAAAAGTTGTGGAGTTTTTTAGCGAAATCGAAAAGATTTCACCAGATACGAAGTACACAATATTGAAAAACCCGGAGAAAGCCGTAGCCAAAGCTCAGGAATATTACAAGCAATATTTGGGGTCTAAGCCCTAAAGATCTATGAACAATGTAGTGTAAATGAAGATTAAGTGTTATTCGGCTATTTTCCTGCCTCTTCAGCATAGCCCAAAAGATCTCTAAGAGATTTTACTTCTTCCCGCAACATGGTTACTTCGCTTTCAAGAGCATCGACCTTTGATTCTGCAACTTTCTTTAGTTTGTCAATTTCAATCATTAAATTTGCACGTTCAGTTTCCAAAGTCTTTATTTTTTCACGAAGATTCTTCAAGGTCTGCATGAGCTCTCCCTTTATACCTTTAATTCTTTCAACCATGTTTTTAATACTTGCTGTCTCTTCAATTTTGGTTTCAACTTCTAAGGCGGCTCTAAACCTCGCTTTACAGTTTGGGCATTCAAATATTCCCATAGCAATTTTAGATTCTTCGCCTTTTTTTAATGGCTTTCGCGCAGGAATAGGCCAAGTCTTAACTGGAGTGGATACATCAACCCCACATTTTGGACATTTAACCAAATTATAAACCCCTTTTATAATTATCCTATTAGAGTCTAAAATGTGTTTTGTAGTAAACGCATAATAGATTTTGGAGTAAATTATTAATTGCAAGCATGCAAAATGTAGAATCAGTAGGTGAAAAAATTATGCAGGTTATCGAAATGAAAACTAAACTGGAAGAAAAAATCAAGGCATTAGAAAAAGAGAAAGGCTTGCTTTTGGAGGAGGTCAGGCAACTTAAAGAAGTTGTGGAATTAAGCGAGAAAGCAAAGGATTTAGAAAATGAGGTTAACAAATTAAAAAAGGAAGTTGAAGCGTTAAAAGATAAGATTCCGCAGGAACTTCTTCAAGAACTCGGCGAGCTCGCATCTCCAATATTGAAGGGAGACGAGGAAGAGGAAAAGTTTGGAGAAGAGTGCCCCGGCTGCGAGGAAGAAGAATTACTCTAGAACTGTTAATGGAGCGCCAAACCAGATATTAAGAAAAAGAGGGGTTAAACGGTTATCTGGAACATTAACCGTTCAACAAGCTCTTTGTAACGGTTTCTAATAGTAACTTCGGTTACTTGCGCTATCTCAGCTATTTCCCTTTGCGTTTTTCTTTCACCAGTCAACACAGAAGCTATGTAACTTGCGGCAGCTGCAATGCCGGTTGGGCCGCGACCGGAGGTTAGTTTTAATTCCTTTGCCGCGGCTAAAATTTTATGGGCGATTTCTTCGACTTTTCCTTGCATTGTTAACTGGTTTGAAAACTTTGTTATATACTGGCTTGGCTTGACAGGCGGTATAGAGTAGTCAAGTTCTTTGATTAGAAAACGGTAGCTGCGACCGACTTCTTTTTTGTTTACACTTGATGCTTGAGCTATTTCTTCTAATGTCCTAGCTAGTCCGCACTTTCTACAAGCCAAGTAAATTGCTGCTGCAGTTACGCCTTGAATAGATCTTCCACGTATCAGCCGCTCTTTTACGGCCTTTCTGTAGATAACTGACGCCGTTTCAAGAATGTTTTTGGGAAGACTTAGGTTATTGGCAATTTTTGTAATTTCAGATAATGCGAAGGCAAGGTTACGTTCTGTTGCATCTGAAACTCTTATGCGACGTTGCCATTTTCTAAGGCGATAAACCTGTGCCTTCTGTCCAGGCGATAAACTTTTTCCGTAAATGTCTCGGTCATGCCAATCAATCATCGTTGATAAGCCTTTATCATGAATTGTATAAGTTAATGGAGCACCAACCCTTGTTCGTTTCACCCTTTGTTCATCATCGAAAGCTCTCCACTCAGGCCCCCTATCAGCTATTTTTGCGGCTACTACAAATCCGCAGTCCATGCAAACTATTTCGGCACATTCATAATCACGCATTAGTCTTGTGCTACCGCACTCTGGGCAGCAGTGGACCTTTACCGATTCAATGTGCTGCGCTGGCAATAATGGGTCGGAGTCCTGGCCCTCTTCATCATCACTCATTTATATTTTTCTCCTTTCTCCTCTTTGAGGGGAGATATACAGCGTTTTATTCGTCAATTCCTCAGTTTTTAGGATTGTAGGTCTTATGGCTACGTACGGCGAGGAGACGGGTCCAAATAGATCAAAAATCTTTCCAACAGTCCTTAAATTTTCGTCAACAATTGTTTCACCGATTCTCGGAATATTTTCGGTTTTCACTATAATGTTGCGGCTTGGACTTATGTGGAGGACTCGGCCTAGTCTCTGTAAAATTTTAAATTCCCCTTGTTAGAAGCGGAATGGTTCAACGTAGCAGTTTATTTAAACCTTTCTACTTTTTATTGGGAAATAAAGCTTCTTGCTGTTTAATTTCAGTCGAAACCTTCATAAATAAGAAATGTTGATAAGACTGTGCATTTGATGGGTGAGGCTTATGTCCAAACCATTCTACGTAAAATTTGAGGTTTCAAAGGAAATCGCAGATGCGGCCTATGAAGCCCTACAAATATCCTCAAAAACAGGCATCGTTAGGAAAGGCACAAACGAAACAACAAAAGCCATTGAAAGAGCCCAAGCAAAACTTGTAGTCATAGCTGAAGACGTTGACCCCCCTGAAGTTGTGGCTCATTTGCCACTACTATGCGAAGAAAGAAAAATTCCATACATATTTGTCCCAAGCAAAGAGAAAATAGGCAACGCTGTAGGCATCGATGTTCCTGCAGCTTCAGTGTGCATAGTTAAAGAAGGAGACGCTGCAGGATTAGTTAGAGAAATAGTTGCAAGAATTGAGCAGATGAAAAGAGGAGCAAAGTGATGAGCAGGGAAGAGAAAGAGACCGCGGGGGAAGAACTTACTCCAGCAGAAGTAATTCAAATCATTGGACGTACAGGCGTAACTGGCGAGATCTCACAGGTTAGGGTGCGCATCTTAGAGGGAAAGGATAAGGGACGCATTATAACACGCAATGTTAAAGGACCAATACGGGTTCAGGATATCCTAATGCTTAGGGAGACTGAAAGAGAAGCAAAAAAAATCTCTAGATAACTTAAAATCAAAATCATTCAGAGGAATTACCTTTGCCCAGACCCAGGAAATGTTCATTTTGCGGCAACGAATTTCCAACCGGCACAGGCATGATGTACGTTAAAAATGATGGATCGATTTTGTGGTTTTGTTCAAGCAAATGCAGAAAAAGTTCTTTAAAATTTGGAAGAGATGCCCGTAAACTTAAATGGACAACATACTTCGGCAAAGAGGAGAAAGGAAGAGCTTAACTGTTTCAAAACTTTAAAACTTGCGTTACGGGAAACTGCGGAGAAAAAGCGGCCTAGGTTTTGTTTTGAGATTTTAGTTTCAGGTTTTTTATATCATTTTTTGATATGTACCAATCCTTGAAAGAACTGATTTATTAAGACATGTGACAAGCATCTCCAGAGGGAAATAAATGGGTACAAAAAATAAAAAGAAGCTTAAAAAACTGGATCTGCTAGAAATGCCCGATCCTGACAGGATTAAGTTGATTAAGGAAGTTAGGGAGAAACTTCGGCAAACGGTCATGGAAGCAAAACTGTGGCAGTCGCTATTTGAAGTTGAAAATCTGGCGGTTAACGGAAAAATTGTGTACAATGAGAAGCAGCAGTCAAGCGGATTCTGTATGGAAAATATAATATAAAAAATAACTTCAATTTATTTATAACCAGATGTTTACGCGATAACAAAGCAAGGACGCGCGCACGCTAATAAGACGTGTAGAATGAATAGTAGTAGTTGAGTAGTGTTTCTGCAACAGAGAGGTTGGAAAGAACTAAAAGATTTCAAGGAGATAGGCTAAGTGTGCTTTACCGCGCTATTCGAAATCTAGTGTACTAATGAAAATGGGGGGGTTATGGGTTGGGTAATCCGAAGTGTGTGCCTAGTGCGACTGCGTCTTTTATGTTTATGAAGCCATCACTGTTTATGTCTGTGTTTGGGTTGAATGGTCCCTCGCTTCCTCGCCAGTATTGGCAGTATCTCGGATCTGAGGGGTCTGTGATGCGGTGAGCGCCGAAAGCCACGCCCAATAGAACAGCATCCTTAATGTTGATGTACTTGTCGCCGTTGATGTCGCCTGGAGTAGAGACGCAAACTATACCGCCAGTGTACGTGTTGTCCGTGGTGTGTGTTTCGCCTAGAACTGTGTCTGCTATGGCTTTTATGGTGTAGTTGCCCTTAACAAAGCCAGTAGTGTTCCAAGTGAAGGTGATGGTAGTAGAGCTTATACTTCTCAGTGTGACTGTTTGTGTTGCAATAGAGGTTGTGTTGACATAGACTGTGACGTTGAAGGTTTCAGAGTTGATGCCATAGTTTAATATTTTTGCATTTATGCCTACTTTGTAGCCCTGGCCAACAACAGTTTTGGAAGTTGTGACATTTTGTATTCCGATGTCGTGGGTTTTCATTAACGGATAGCGATCTTGATTGTTTTCATCAATACCATACGGCGTATCGCCTATTCCATCGCTTCCAGGAAGGTCTTGATTTGGACCGCTTTTCTCATCCATGCCCGTATAGTTGCTCCAGTAGTTTCCGCCGGATGGATAGCCGTCATCCCAAACATCCGTAGTTGCTTGGGTGTCAACTTGGCTGGTGTTGTTGATGAAGTTATTATGGAAGCTTCTGTCATTTGAAGAATAGTAGGAGCTGACGCCGTATCCGTTGTCTTTTATGTTGTTTCCGGAAATGGTGTTGTTTGATGAAGAGTAGAGGTAGACACCGTCCCATCCGTTTGCGGTTATGTTGTTTCCGGAAATGGTGTTGTTTGATGAAGAGTAGAGGTAGACACCCTCGTACACGTTTGCGGTTATGTTGTTTCCGGAAATGGTGTTGTTTGATGAAGAGTAGAGGTAGACACCCTCGTACACGTTTGCGGTTATGTTGTTTCCGGAAATTCGATTGTTAAAAGAGCAGTATAGATTAATGCCCGCGATGTTGCTACTCGCAATTTCGGTTCCGGAAACCGCGCTATAGTTTGATCCGGATAGGTAGATGCCGTAATCGAATGTTTCAATTTTCATGTTGGTTAATGTGACGTTTGTTCTCCCTGAAAGGTCTACTCCTCTTCCAATTCCGTCTCCTTGAACGGTGTAACCTGCTCCATCCATCAAAATGTTGTTCCTCTCAACAACAATTGAATCGGAAATATTGCCGGTGAAGGTGTAGGTAATTCTGTCAACGGTTGAAATTGGTGCTGATGGTGGGTACACCGAGCCGTCAGCCCTGATGTAAATGGTTCCCTCAGCCTCGATTGGTCGAATATTGAACGGGAACGCTAGGATGCTGACCAGCAGCAATGCCTGCAGTATTATAGAAGCTGTTTGCTTCACCATCTCCCTTTCTCCTATTACTGATTGAATTGAGAAACAAATATTGTTTGCGGAACAATGCTCTATGACATTTCACTGAGACCAGAACCTATCTGCAACTAACGTAACTGAAAACAAGGTCCAGCGAAATCGGGAACTGACAGTTTAGTCGTAAGCGCTTGCTGCCTTCAGTGCTTGGCCAGCGGTTAGGAATCCAAAGCCTCAATCGGGGCCATACCACTAATAGTGGAAAACTGAGTTGTTGAAAATATCGGAAACCTAAGCACTCTGCGCAGGCATGGAATCGTCGAGCCTGTTTAAGGCATGACCATGCATACATGATAAGTCTTGTTGTCAACAACAGAGTTATGATTTTCGTTGGAAAGCAAAGGAGAGTTGGATTTTTCGGTTTGGAAAGAAGTTCTAGAACTAGGTTCTACAAAGCTTAAAAGCCAATTCACACGATATTACACCGAGAATCGGAGGAAAAATACTTGAAGAAAGGACAAGGCATTATCAGTATAGCGGTTCTAAGCTTTCTGTTGCTTTTCGCCATTGGAACTCCGTTAGCCAATTCAGCAGGTGGCGCAGCATGGGAATATGTGGTGTTTCCGAAAGTTGTTGACATCGACAGATACTCAGGAGGCGGCATTCTATACAACAGTGTGGGTGAGCTTCGAAAAGCTTACGATTTGAACCCACTCTATGCAGCTGGTCACGATGGAAGTGGCCAGACAGTAGTCATCGTCGACGCGTACGGAAGCCCGACAATCTATGATGACTTGCTAGCTTTCATAGTATGGCAGAATGCACGCGCAGAGTTGACATACAAGCTGCCCTGGACGACCATGGCCGATGTGCAAAGCCACTTGCACATCTACTATCCTCTTGGAAAGCCAACGTGGAACGTCAATCCTAACGACAGAGGGGCACGCGACAGGTTGATTGGTTGGAGTGAGGAGACAACCCTCGACGTTTGCACGGTGCACGCTATCGCTCCTGGAGCGGATATCGCTTTGGTTATTGCTCCAGGCTCAGGTGGAGACACTCTCAACCTCTGCGTGGAATATGCCATTACCAACCACTTGGGATGCTCGATTTCCCAGAGCTTCGGCATGCCAGAATACCTGCTCCACGGCAACAACGGCCAAATGAACCAGGCTCACGACAACTACGTGTTAGCCGCATCCTATGGCATTACTGTGTTTGCTTCGACAGGAGACTGGGGTGCAACAAACGGCGGACCATACAACAACGCTCTATTCCCAGCCTCAGACCCCTACGTCACAGGAGTCGGAGGAACAAACCTATTCATGGAATGTACTGACGGTTTCAAGGAAGGGACAGGAGCATGGGACCATCTCAATCACATTGGTTTCACATATAGCTACGAGATTGCCGGGAACGATTATGAAGGCATGCTTGCAGACGGGTATCCAGCTCCTTTTGACATGGTTACCACGGGCGGTGCCATGAGTTCGTTGTTCCCATTACCATCTTGGCAAAGCGGAATAACCTTGACCGACACGAGTGGCGCAACAGTCAATCCAACCGGACGATGCACATCGGACGTAGCGTTCGACAGCGGAGTCTACGGTGGCATAGGCGCCATACCCTACACAGCTTACCCACCCTACGCAGGCTACTACATCTTCGGTGGCACAAGCGTAGGTTCACCGTTCTGGGCCGCTTTAACCGCCATCGCATGCCAGGTTGCAGGACACAATCTCGGATACATCAACCCAAGCCTCTACGCATTCTATTTCGGCGGAACAGCATACTCGTCTGGTGCTTTCCATGACATAACAATGGGCGACAACACATTCCCATACGGCGGCGCCGTAGCAGGTTACAAGGCAACAACAGGCTGGGATGCACCCACAGGCGTAGGTAGTCTTGACGCTGCACTACTGGTTCCAATCATGGCAACTTGGTAAAGGCGTCAGAACAGCCCAACAACTTTCCCTTTTTTCTTTGTAAAAGGCACATTACAGGTAGCGCGCACTAAGCCATTTATTGCAGGCAGCACAAATGGCGTTATCAAGGTTTCCTTGGAGGTGAGAACGATGAAGAAAATTCAACTTAGCGTTTCTTGGAGCAATCATAGAATGACTTTGCTGTTTGTCCTGATTTTCTTGTTAGTAGCGTCCAATAGACTGATATTGACTAATGTGTCGGCTTCATATGTCGAGGTCACTATAGACCATGCTGAGCTATTTTTTAATGATTATTATACGCAGTCTTCTGAGTCTGTCACTAGAACTATTTACATCTCAACCTCACAACAAGTTACGGGAAGACCGCAAGGAATAATAATGCTCACTCCTAGCAATGCTACGTATGTTGACATCTCCGACTCTCTAGTTCGATATGGCAATCTTACGTCGCCTGGTCAAATTGTGGGTCAATTTACCTGCGTAAACGAACCAGCCCCATTCCTTGGTATGCTTGCTGCCTACGACATCACCTTCTACGTGGATACTCACGGCATTGTGACTTACTACGTAGCCGTAGACAACCCAGGTCCGGACACTTCCTTCAGGGCATCCATCCTTATTCATTTTTATAACGGAACAGAGGTTCACTATCCCATGCTGACAACGTATAACTACGGCAATTTGACGGCCTCCCAAAATAAAGGAAGTGCAGGCCAAGCAGCAGAAATGACCCTTACACCCATCATGGGCAATTATACTGACCTGCTGAGCCAATTCACTACGCTTCAAAGCCAACACAGCAAGTTGCAGACACAATACTCTCAGTTACAAAACCAACTCAACACGACACAGGTAGTGGTAGTAATTACTTCTGTCCTCATCGGGGTTCTAACTACCTCAACAGGATACTTCCTGATGAAATCAAGACGGAAATCATAAAGCTGCGCGCGCTAGACTAGAAACCCTCAAGACAGCACTAAAAGAAATATTCGCACTGACAAGTTTGGTAGCGGGGGGTCGATTTGAACGGCCGATCTCTGGGTTATGAGCCCAGCGGGTTAATCCTGGCTACCCCACCCCGCTGCTTTTATGCTGAATCCATGCTTTCTTAAATCTTTTTGGGAAATATAGTCTTATCATTTATTAATGTGTTTTATTGTAAAAACATTTTAGTATCACACGCATATTATCGTGCTTGGTGCAAGCAGAATGGATAAACCTTATTTCCTTCAGATATTCAATCCTGTTCTTGAGAAGCCGATTTTTGTACAAGGGCTTCCGGGTTTTGGGAATGTTGGGAAGATAGCGGCTCACCTTTTGATAAAGTTTTGTGGGGCAAAACCCTTTGCGGAATTGTATTCGCCTTCTTTTCCGGATTACGTTTCAGTTAATTCAAAGGGGATTTGCCGCTTGCCAAGATACGAGTTTTACGCCGCGCCCATGGAGAAAAACGATTTTATTATAATGACGGGTGACACACAGCCTTCTTTTGATGATGTTGTTGCACATTATATGCTCTGTGGTGAAATACTGGATTTCGTTGAAAAACAGGGGTGCAGCTTCATCGTAACAATTGGTGGAGCTCCGATCACAGAAGAGAAGACGCAAGTATACGTGGCTGCTACTTCACCTAGACTCGCCCTTGAGTTTATGGAAAAAGGTGCAGTAATATACAGCAAAGGAAGAGTTGTGGGGGCTACCGGCTTAATGCTGGGGCTTGCAAAAGAACGCAGCTTGGAAGGTGTGTGCCTACTGGGTGCGACAACGGGCTTTAGGGCGGACCGTGGGGCAGGCTTTTCCGTTTTCAAGTTTCTGATGAAAGCTCTGGGTAATGAGGTGAAGGAAGGGTTATAAGAGAAAACGCTAACTTTGAATCATTATTGGAGCGTGAGGCACATGACTGAGAAAAAGCAAAAGAGCAAAAGTAGAATTTCTATCAGGTTGGATTTGAGTTCAAAATTCTGGAAAACATTCTTGATAGTATTGGCGGTTTTTCTAACATTCGCTGGACCAACTTACATAGTTTATGCACTTCTAAATGCTTTTAAAATGAACTATTTTGTTTCGATGGTTTCTGGATTTGCCCTTTTCATAGCTGGTTTAGTGCTTATATGGTATCTGATTAAGAACAAAGTTCTTTCTTAAATAAAAAGCAGGTTTATGCCTCAGATACCCCAGAGTGCATCATCTTTTCAGACAAGTAAGTTCTTCATCGGCAATTATAAAATGCATGTGCCATGTTAAAAATTGTTCGGTTGTGGATGACAGGTTAGAAAAGCATATAAAATATGCTGAAGGATATAACAATTATGCAAGAAGATAAAGAGAAAAAACTTGAAGAAATGATAAAGAAAAATGAAGAATCAGCAAAAAGGACAACTATTATTCTGGAGAAAGAGGAAAGAGAATTCATTGACTCCTTGATTCGGGAAGGAAAAGAGCCGGGCATAAAACCCCTCATATCCAAAATGCTTGACGTTTACAGAAGCATGATGATTTATGATTGGCGTTTTCCCGGGGGGGAGTATTATATCGGCATAAGCCGCATAGCCTTCATAAACTTGGAGCTCATTAACATCCTCATCCAGTACACTCCAGAAGAAAAATGGCGCGAAATAGGAAGAAAAATGGGTGAAGCCGCAAAAATTTCCATGGAGGCAACCCTTGGCATTCAGACGGCAAACCGTGAAAAATGGCAGGAAGTTTTTAAACGCTTAAGGGTACAAGGATTTGGCGACTTCTACATGAGAGACAAGTATATCCTCATAAAAACACCATTTATCAACGAAACTGATATTTGGGCTGGCTTTTTGGAAGGCCTTCTCAACATAGAATTAGATGTGAAGACATCTTCTCCACCACTTGTTTTTGAAATCAAGGAAAAACCTGATTTAGCACCAAATGAATAAATCACGACTAAAAACCAAAAATTTACATGGAAGATCTAAGCTTAGAAATTTAAAGGAGGAAATTAAATGTCACCATCATTGCATGAAGCAATGCTTTACGAAAGACTGGAGAATAAGAAAGCTAAATGCAACTTATGTGGGAGAAGGTGCATCATAAGTGACGGCGGAACAGGCTTTTGTTTAGTAAGAAAAAATGAGGGAGGAACACTTTTTTCGCTTGTTTATGCCAAGGCAATATCAGCATGTGTAGATCCTATAGAGAAGAAGCCGCTTTCACATTTTAATCCAGGATCTTCGGTTATGTCTATTGCCACAGCCGGTTGTAACTTCCGCTGTCAATTCTGTGACAACTGGATGATAAGCCAAGAGAAAGAAATAACTGGCAAACATTTCTCTCCTGAAGAGGTTGTTAAAGCCGTAAGAGATAATGGTTGTCAAGGGGTAAGCTACACATATACGGAACCAACGATATTTTTTGAATATGCTTATGATACGGCTAAGCTTGCCCGTCAAGTAGGATTTTTCAACACTTTCGTGACGAACGGGTACATGACACCAGAAGCCGTAAAAACTATAGCGCCCTATTTGGACGCAGCAACCGTGGACTTCAAAGGCGGCGGAGACCCGGAATTTTACAAAACCTTTTCATCGGTTCCATCAGTCGAACCAATCTACGAGTCCTTAAAGGAAATGAAGAGAAATGACATTCACATAGAAATCACAAATCTGGTTGTACCAAAAATCGGGGACTCAATTGAGAGGATAAAGGAGCTTGCAGCTTGGATAAGAGATACGCTGGGCAAAGAAACACCTTTCCACTTACTGCGCTTCCATCCAGACTATAAAATGACCACAATTTCGTCGACTCCAATCGAAACATTGGAAAAAGCCTATGCCACCGCAAAAGGTGAGGGGTTAAACTATGTCTATATTGGAAATGTACCGGGACACACTTGCGAAAACACTTATTGCCCAAACTGCAATGAGTTGCTGATTAAACGTTTCAGCTTTGAAATTACAAAGTGGAATTTAACTAAGGACATGCGCTGTCCAGTATGTGGACATGAGATTCCTATCAAAGGCAAATTGCATGCAAGTGGATACGCTTATCCATACGGCTTGTTTTAATAATCCCTCAACATAGAGTAAAATTGATTGGAATGTGGAGACTTCTCCGTCCAGATGCTACAGCAGTTTTAAACGATGAAATGGTAAAGAAAACTTTGGCCAGATACTTCGCTGTTACCCAAGATGAGAAAACAGCAAAATTCATAATAGCCAAAAAAGTTCCGGCAGATTTCAGCGAAAGCGATTCTTTGGAAGAGCTTTGGCAAAAACACACAAGGCTTACGCAAGAATTTTACAAAATTGAAGGAGAAATTGATGCAAAGCAAAGAAATTTGAAGGAAATGCAAAAACCAGAAAAATCTTATCTTGATTTGAAAATCGAAATCGCAAACAGAATTCTTCACAGTTGCCATTTCTGCACTCGCAGATGCGGGATTAACAGATTAGAAGGTAAAGTGGGCTATTGCAGATGCGGTTCAGAAATAACGGTTTCAAGCATTTTTGAGCATGTTGGTGAGGAACCTGAACTGGTGCCTTCTGGAACCGTTTTCACCATGGGCTGCACAATGCGTTGCCACCACTGTCAGAACTGGACGATTTCTCAATGGATGGAGAAGGGAGAAGTCTACAAGCCAGAAGAATTAGCCAAGGAAGTTGAGCACTTACGCATGAACGGCTGCAGGAACGCAAACCTTGTTGGCGGAGAACCAACACCATGGTTGCAACAATGGCTTAAAACCTTCAAACATGTAAACGTAAATATTCCGGTTGTTTGGAACTCAAACACTTACTACAGTCCAGAAACAGCCCAACTCTTAGCAGGATTCGCCGATGTTTACCTATTAGACTTTAAGTATGGACCAAGTGAATGTGCAGAAAAAATTTCTGATGCGCCAAACTACTGGAAAGTATGTACGTACAATCATTTGGAAGCAAAAAAATACGGCGAGCTTATAATACGCATACTAGTTTTGCCGAATCATCTAGAATGCTGCACAAAACTAATCATAAAATGGATAGCTGAAAATCTAGGCACAGAAACGAGGGTTAACGTCATGTTTCAATATAGACCTGAATGGCGAGCATATGAAATTCCAGAACTATGCGGAAAACTGACAAGGGATGAGATGGAAAGGGCCGTTAGATTGGCTAGAGAATCGAATTTAGCAAACTTCATAACCTAAATGCACTCAGTTCACTGGTTTCAGGGGAAAATGAAAACAGCAAAAGGATATTAGATTGGCATTCTCCTTATGAAATATGAAGTTGGATACCAAAGAAAAGGAAGAGCCTTCGCTGGCATTTGGTGGGCAAGCGGTTATAGAAGGCGTTATGATTCGCTCTAAAAAGCATATGGTGACTTGTGTTAGACAGCCTAATGATGAGATAGTGACAAACGTAGAGGAAATAAAATCGGTATCTGAAAGGCACAAGGTCTTAAGGCTGCCTTTTCTGAGAGGCATTGTAGCCCTGTTCGAAACTCTGTATATAGGCGTTAAAGGGCTCTATTTTTCTGCAAATGCAAGCCTGGAAGAAGAAGAAAAAATTAACCCAAAAGAAATAGTGCTAGCAGTTGTCGTGGCTCTAGCCTTAGCAATATTTTTGTTTAGCGTCTTACCCTTTTTCTTGGCTAACCTTTTGGGTCCTGAAGGCGTAGTTTTTTATGTCGTTGAAGGTGTAATTCGCCTTGCGATTTTACTGCTGTATTTAGTATCCATATCTTTGGTTGGAGAGTTCAAAAGGGTATTCCAATATCATGGTGCAGAACACACGGCTATAAATGCCTACGAAGCTGGAGTTGAGCTGAACGTTTCGAATGCCAAAGAATTTTCTCGATTTCATCCAAGATGTGGAACGTCTTTCATCTTCATCGTTGCTTTAATTAGTATTCTGTTTTTCTTAATCATGCCAGATTCAGGGTTCTTTATGAGGCTAACCTATAGGATTCTTCTTATTCCCGTAATTGGCGCCGTTTCCTACGAAGCTTTGAAGCTGAGCGATAGATACAAGAAGTCAAAAATTATGAAAGTCTTATTAGCACCGGGTTTGGGGCTTCAATACTTAACAACAAGAAAACCAGATGAGAAGATGATTGAAGTTGCCTTGGAAGCCGTAAAAAAAGTAAATAGCCTCGCGGAAACATCTCAGCAATAACGTGCGCTCTGTTGAATAGAGCCTTGAGAGTTAACTATGCACTTTTCTACAAACAATACAACACACAAAAACAATAATAATTATGTAGGTTAAACTACTAAATAAGCGAAACCTATTTCTCAAAGCATATTCACTTCTAGAAACAGAAAAAAGTGATCAAAATGCAATACTGCCCAGAATGCGGTGGCGAAATGCAATACATGATAGCCACCAAACACCACGTGTGCAAAAGCTGCGGGCTATCTGTAACGCAACAAGAACTGATGGAACTAAGAGAAAAGCTGAGACCCACATTTGAAACTAAGGAAGAAGAGCAGGAAAAGCGAAAAAAAGAATACTTGAAATGGTGGCTTAGCAAGAAAAAATAGACTACGCCCCTGGCTTTTTAGATGGTAAGTTAGCAAACGGCATAAAAAGGGCAAACTATTTTATTTTTTAACGTTTAAGGTGGAAATGTGAGAAATTGAATCGGCAAATGGAAATAGTCTGCGTGGGTAACGAACTGCTAATAGGTAAAACGTTGAACACAAATGCCAATTGGCTGGCTAGGCGTGCGACCTCGTTAGGAATGATGGTGAATCGAATAACAGTTGTCGCTGATGATGTTGATGAAATTGCAAAGGTTATACGCGAAGCCCTAAAACGGAAACCTCGGTTCATAATAACAACAGGCGGACTAGGCCCAACCTTTGACGATAAAACGTTAGAGGGAATAGCCAAAGCATTAAACCTCAAATTAGAAGTTAACGAAAAAGCTTTGAAAATGGTTAGGGAAAAATATGAAGCTTACGTCAAAACAGGAAGAATGGAAAAGGTCGAGTTAACACCACCTAGAGTTAAAATGGCAAAACTTCCGGAAAGTGCAGAACCATTGCCAAACTCTGTTGGCACGGCACCAGGCGTAATGATGAAAGTTAAGGGAACATTTTTAATAGCGTTGCCCGGTGTTCCATCGGAGATGGAGGCTATTTTTGATGAGTCTGTTGCGCCGTTGCTCAAGAAGGAGGCTGGAAAAGTTGCATTTTTTGAAACAAGCATATATGCAGATAACATTATGGAGTCAACTTTGGCTCCTTTAATCGACCAAACAATGCATGACAGCCCATACGTTTACATAAAATCTCATCCAAAAGGTGAGGAGAAAAAACCACACTTAGAAATCCACTTTTCAACAACCGCAAAAGACTCTAAAACAGCCAAAGAACGCCTAGAAAAAGCAATAATTCAGTTATCAGAACTTGTCCGGAAGAACAATGGGAAAATTAAGTTTCAAAACAGAAACTATTGATTAGCAGTTCATAAATGCCTTAAATTAGACTTACAACAAAATTTTCTATGAGAAAACCGAAGACCTTACTGCTAGTAATTGTTTTCCTTATAATTTTTTATCTGCTCCCGCAAGGTTTTTCAGAAAACTACAGCCAATCCTATCAGCTTTTAGATAAACCAGACGGTTCAACGTATTATGGGCTGAATGTTACAGTTCAGCAATCGTTTTACGAATATTATGCCGAAAAGAGTCATAGTCTAAATTCACACAGCGATTTCGCCAAGTTTGTTACGCCCTATGCTTTAAAGCCTATTGCTGACTGCCTCTTGGAAATTTACACAGACGATGAAGATTTCGTAAATGGGGTGCTTATGATTGTGCATCAAATACCTTATAATGAGACTCCAGTAAAGTATCCTGTAGAAACAATTGTGGAAAATAAGGGAGACTGCGACCTTTTTTCCTATGTTGCAGCTTCAATTGTGAAGGCTCACGGGCTTGATGTTGTACTTCTGTACTATGAAAGTCAAGGTCACATGAACATCGGCGTTAGCCTTTCATATGTGCCTCATGATGCAAGAGGACAAGCCTACTACGTAACGTACAATAACATCCGCTATTATGTGGCTGAAGTTACGGGGGGAGATTGGCAAAATGGATGGAGAGTTGGCGAATGTCCAGACAAGTTGAAAAATGCTCCAGCGCAAGTAATTACTCTTGAGAACTGTGAACAAACGACTTATGGACAGGTTTCTGCAAGCTACGAAACCTTAGCATCTTCAACAATATCGTTGATTATTTCACCTACATACCTTATCCAAGGAGGCACGGTCACACTTTCTTGACAACTTTCACCACCCTTGCAAAACAGAACCGTTACCATTTACATCAAAATCAACAATTCACCTTGGATAGTTTTAAACATAATCACGACGAATCATGCTGGATATTTCACGTACGCTTGGAATACAGAAGACGCTGGCATATGCTATGTTCGTTCAAGTTGGTCTGGAAATAATGATTACGCTGGAGCGGACAGCACAATTCAAACTGTAACAATCTTATCCACATTCTTCGTTTTGTTATTGGCCGTCACCTTGATTTTAGTTTGTTTAGGCATGGTCGTATTTTTCATATCAAGACAAACTCGACTAGAGATTCAAGAACCACAGCCGCCGGAAATTCCCTATACTTGACAGTAAAAGCTTTTATTATTCAAGACGAAGTTTTGATACCTTAATATAATATTCCCTAGTTTAGATAAGGGATGATCAGAGAATGTTTATAGTCTTCATTATAGGAACCGCTGGATCTGGAAAATCAATGCTTACAGCAGCCTTTAGTGAATGGTTGAAAATATCCAAACAAAATGTCGCAGTCGTGAACCTCGACCCAGGGGTGTTAACGCTTCCATATTCGCCTGATGTAGATGTTCGTGATTACGTAAACGTCGAAGATTTGATGGAAAAATATGGTCTAGGTCCAAACGGCGCATTAATAATGGCTGCTGATTTGATTGCAGATGAAATTGAACAAATTTCAAAGGAAATTGAGGAATTAAAGTCAGACATCGTTTTGGTTGACACTTCCGGACAGATGGAGTTATTTGCTTTTAGAGCAAGCGGTCCCTATATTGCTACTGAACTTACAAAAGAGCCAAAAACCATAGTTTATTTGTTCGACGCCGTTTTCTCGGTCAACCCGCTTAACTATGTTTCAAACCTTTTCCTTTCAACAGCAGTCTACAACCGTTTCTTCCTACCCCAAGTTCATCTGCTCTCAAAAAGCGATTTGCTCCCAAAAGAAGAAGTTGACAAAATTGTGGATTGGTCAGCCAACCCAAATGCTTTAGAAACCTCAATTGAGCAAAAACTTGAGGGAACAAAACGTTTGCTGAGCAGAAACGTGATGCGGGTAATCCACCAGCTTGGTTTAAAATTTTTACTAATTCCAATTTCAGCCAAAACAAACGAGGGAATAATAAACTTTAACACATCCCTAGAGCGCATCCTAGCTGGAGGAGAAAAATACACATACTAATGAAAGATACGCGCCTATATTCCTTGGCAATCATTCAGAACTGTCCACGCTGCTGCTAAAGTGCCGTATTCGGCTTTTCCCAAACTGTCAGCACTTCCAATAATTATTACATCGTTTTCCTCTGGCTCCAGAAGCCTAACTATCTGGTTTGCCGCGTTTGGAAAATCCTTAGCCACATCGTCACTCACCGTGGGAATTTTTAAGCGTCCTTCTTTGAACATTATTGTTGTAGCACCTTTTGCACCAGCCATTACTGCCGCATCACGTTGCTCTACACCAGATTTAACCTTATGCCCACGATCTTTGATTAGAATTGCAAAACTACGGTTAGCAAGAGTCAGCTCATTTTTTCCAATTTCAATTTTCTTCTTAAAAATTGATGTATATTCTCTCAAAAGCCTTAAGCCCTCACTTGTAAGGGTACATCCAGCTTTGGAGGTTACAACCAAATCAGCGTCTTTTAATCGATTTATTATAGTACGTACAGCCCCTTCTCCGACTTTTAGATTCTCAGCCAACTTGCTGCGGCCAATTGTTTTCTCCGATATAAGCTCTATTGCATGCAGTAGGTGGAACATAGAAAATGATGGAGATGGACCTGGAGCCTTTTCACTTGAGAGTTTTTCTAAAAGCTGCTTAAATTTGTGGGACATAAGTTTACACGATCATAGTTTAAGACTGTTGGTTATTAAACTATTATACGCAAGAAATACGCGGAATTAGAAAAAAATCTGTCTAAAATTTGTTTTTTTTGCTGTAGTATTCTCTGACAATGCCTGCTGTTAGTGCGATTAGGCCCACCGCCAGTAAGTAGATGAGCGGGTAAATGAAAATTGAAAGCAAATTCTCATATGTCACAGCATTTGGCAACTTTGGAGTGAAAAACAATGAAATCCACACTATGACGAACGTTGCAATGCAACTAATCCCAAGGCCGACGGCAAGCCCATGAACGAAATTGCTTCTATCTTCTCCTTGAATGTTTATCCTTAAGCTCTTGTTTTTTGTCTGTTCTATTTTTTGTTTTGTTGGTTCTTCGGAATCTACGTAATCTCTCTTTTCAACTTCTTGTCCAATTTCTTGTTCCGGCTCATGGTTTACTTGATAAGTTTCTTCCTCGTTTTGTATATCTTCCTTTGTTTCTTGCTCGGCTTTCATAGAGTTCGCCTTTCTGTTGTTTTGTTGTTTTAGTGAATTAATAAAATTATTCAATTTTGAATTCGTATTGTAAATTAGAATTTAAAATATGAAATTACGCAAGAAGACTATTTGGGAACAAGTTTGGGTGTTAGCTGTTCTATGGCGTTCTTAAGTTTATTCCATTCATCTAGATTCCTTATGTTAAACTTATGCTTTCTTTTCCATGTTCCATTTCTGTTCTGCCAAAGATACAAACCAATGGACCGCTTTCCGTAAGATTCAAAAGCGACTATTGCTTCCCACCATTTTTCGCTTTTAAAAATTGTAATATAATCGACGACTTTATAGAATTCGGATATAGGTAATTTCTCACTTGCTTCAGCCATTGCTATCCCACTTCCTCATATTTTTAATCCTTAATAATTTAAGCATTTTAGCCATGTTAAGCTATAGGTGCTGAAAAAATCTGTTGACAACAACCTCACATGATTACAACGAATGCAAGTTTTCAATGATATAGTTTCTTTTTTACACTTTAAACAAATGAAAATTTGAGGAAACATTATGCCTAATTCAAAACATGCAACTTTGTTTCAGAATTAATAGGTTTGGATTTTTCCTTGGGCTAGTTCCATGCAGAATTTATCTATGTTTTCAAGTTCATAGTCCAATACTTCGCTTATTTCGCGTCTAGCCTTTTCTAAGGAGTTGTTGCCCTTCATTATTACTTGGGCTGCCGCAACTGCTGGCTGGTCTATGGGACTGCCTATTTTGCTTAGCAACCAAATGTAGACTTCCTCAACTTCCGGCACGTCTTCATAAACGTGTTGGGCTGTTTTGTATGTTAGGACATTGTAGATTTTGCCAACATGGCTGACTGGGTTTTTGCCCGCTGCAGCCTCTGAACAGAAAGGCCTATTTAGTGATATTAAGCCATTTACACGGTTTCCCCTTCCAACTTGCCCAGAGTCGCCGCTATCTGCGCTTGTACCCAAAACGGTTAGATATATGCCCCCTAAACCTCTTCCACGCACATCCAAAGTGTTTAGCTGTACGCCAACGCTTTCAAAATTTGTACTAGCCGCAACAAATCGATTAATTTCTTCAAGGATTTTTGCTTTCTTCTCGAAATAGTCTTCTTCGCTACGTACAAAACGATCTACAAACGCCATTGAAATTATTAGGTTTAGGTTATTGTTGATTCTGGAACCCATGACTTTTATGTCTTCGCCGGATTCAGGAAAACGCTGCTTAAACTCTTTTGAGTTCAGAAACTGTTCGGTTTTTAGGACTATTTTTTCTGTTCTGGTCATGGGTGCATAGCCAACAGCCGCCGAGGTGTCATTGGCTCCTAAAACTTTTCCTTTCCGTTTGAAGATGTCTACGAGACCTGCTGAGCCTGGCTTCAGCTCAACTTGGTATTTCACATGTTTTTCCGGGTCTATGAAGCGCATGTTCTTCCTAAACCATTCTTTGGCAACATTTATGGCTATTTCGCTAACGTTTATTTTTGTGCCGTTGAATTCTGATGTTGCTCTATCACCAAATACAAAAAGCATTGGTTGTTTAACTATGCCCCCGTTGAATCTTGGTTCAGTTTCTCCAGCCACAAGTAGAGCTTTGTCAACGTTATGGTGTAGTATTGAACCTGCCTTTTCTAAATATTCTCTGCTTAAACCTATGGAAATGTTATCCATTACTGCATCGCATATGTAGTCCGGATGGCCTAGGCCTTTTCTCTCAACTATCTCTACGCGTTGCTTTTCAAGCGGTGTCTGCTTTAGGTCTTCAACAATTATGTTCCGCATGTTAAATCATTCCTTTGTGAAGTTTAGGGTGTATGCACAACAATAAATATATATTTTACTGTATGAATTTATATAGGAAAATAACTGGTGGTTATATTTTGTTAGCAACAGGCACGTCGCTTAAAAAGTTAAGGACAGAGGCAGGTTTAACACAGAAAAGGCTAGCAGAGCTTGTTGGTATATCGCAAGCCCACATAGCAAAAATAGAACAGGGAAAGGTTGATCCAAGGCTCTCGACAATAAACAAAATCTTGGCGGTTCTAACGGAAGGCAAAAAGATGAAATGCAAAGACATGATGACTAAGGGCGTGCTTTTCGCAAAGCCGAGCAACACTGTTCTGAAAGTAAGTGAAGTTATGGTGCGGCATGCCATTTCTCAGATGCCAGTGCTGAATGGAAGCAGAGTTGTTGGAACGATAACTGAAGAAGGCATAATCAGGAATCTGAGTGCGAACATAGCGGAAGAAAAGGTGCAAAACATCATGGACCCGCCTTTACCAACAGTTTCAGAAGAAACATCGGCGGATGCAATCCGTCCGTTACTTGAGAGACATCAAGGGGTACTAGTCACAAGGGGCAAAGAATTTGTTGGGATAATAACGCGGTCAGACCTACTAAAAACAATAGGTTAAAAGGCGCTGCTTATGCAATTGGAAGATTTTAAAAGCAAAGCGAATCAGGCTATCAAAGAATTAAAGGCAGTAAAGCCAAAAGAAGCCATAATAGTTCATCACGACGACGCTGATGGCTTATGCTCAGCAGCAATAACAAAAAAGGCGTTGGAACGTGAAGGGATAAAGACTAAAACGTTTTGTCTGGAAAAAGTTTACACGGAAGTTATTGGAGACGTACATTCAAAGTCTGGGCAAACAATTTTTTATGTGGATATTGGGTCAGCACATGCAGACTTAATCTCTGAACATAATAAAGGCAGAAACTTGACTATAATATTGGATCATCACGACCCAAAGCTATCTAAAGACCCGAAAGTTTTGGACTTGAACCTTGAACACTATGGATTTAGAGGCGAAACAGACTTTTCTGGAGCCACCTGTTGCTATCTATTTGCAAAAGTTTTAAGCGAAAGCAATGTGGACCTAAGCTATCTGGTTCTGGTTGGAAGTTGTGAAATTCCAGATGGTTTTATGGGAATAAACAAGATAGTTTTGGAAGAAGCCTTAAAAAATGGAGTGATTCGGCAAAAGGGCAAAAGTTATGAAATAACCAAACTTAAAATGCGCGTAGATGCGTTCTTTTCGAAGCTTCAGATTTTGGGTGCAGTAGGCTATTATGATGGTGGACCAGAAATTGGGATAAACGCTTGCCTAGAAGGATTAAGCAAGGAAGCAGAAGACAAGGTTAACGTTTTGGAGGCTAGGCGCAAGGAGGCTAATCGTCGGGTTTTGGGAAGGTTTTATCGTGAAAGGCTTAAGGAAACTGAGCATATCCAATGGTTTGATGCTGGAGACATGTATGCGGGCATGGGGACGAAGGTGATAGGGCAGTTCTGCTCTTTTCTATCTTATCAAACGCGCTTAATAAAACCAGACAAGTATATTCTTGGATTTGTGAATGTGCCGCCAGAAATTCCTGGTTGGGGAAAACTGGAAGAAAAGTTTGTTAAGGCTTCTGTTCGTGTGCCTAAGGCTATGCAAACATTAATTGACGGTGGAAAATTGCCGGGCGCCGTGAATCTTTTGGATAGGGCTTCTGAAGGCTTTGGCATAGCAGATGGACATCAGTATGCAGCAAGCGTGATATTGCCAATAGATAAGAAGCAGATGCTAATAGAAAATGCGGGAAAGATAATAGACGCACACTGATTGGTACCCTTAACCAATATGAGAACTCTCTTTTGCTCTGTGAGTCTTTAGCCCCCTTATATATAGGTTGAACTTCTAATACACTAAATATTATAAAAGAGCTGATTATTGGAGATTTTCAATTGCAAAGAGAATAGACTCTCTCTAGGTTTCGATAAAGAAAATTTATCTTTTTAGTTCGTCAATTAATTTGACTATTTCTCTTATGATGTGGTCGTTTATGAGCTGCCCTTTTTCAGCCGAGGCTGCTTTCGGGTCGCCGATGATTCCGTCTGGCAAAAAGTTTCTGGGATTCGCAATTATTTCAAACCTCGGGAGTTTTTGAAAGTTCTTCCTTCCTTTTCCCTTTATAAGGTCTGGTCTTATTGCCATTACACGAGAAGTTTCAATAGTGCCTCCGTGTCCATCTTTTTCGTTAAAGTATTTTCCTCTAAGCTCATATGCAAAGTCGTAATCGGTGCATACCATTATCCTGATTTTTCGCTTTCTATTTTCTTCTTTGTGCCTCCATATTACATGCTGTGCAGCAAGTCTCAATGCAGCCATTTGTTCCTCGTCTGCGTGTCCACTAAGTATTAGGAACCTTTTGAAACCGTTGCGAATAAATTCTTCAATGATCTCACGGGTAATTCTGAATAGGGAGTGAAAACTTATCGAAATTGTTCCTGGAAAAATACGTGTAACATTGCAGACACCGTATTTCAACGGTGGTGCGACAAGGCTGTCAGTTTTTTTGGCTACTTCCAACGCAGCGTGCTCAGGCTGTATGCTATCTGTGCAAAGTGGCAGGTGAGAACCGTGCTCTTCGACACTTCCAACAGGAAGAATAATAACCTTCCCTTCTTCCACAGCATCTTTTACCTCTTCCATGCTCAGCTCGGCAAACCATACCTTAACTTTTGAACTAACCATTACTATCCTGTTTCTTGCTAACCAAAATTAGAGAATAAAACTTTTGCTATTTTGTTCACTAGTTAAAAGGTTAAAAATGGTCAGAATCCAGCTTTTATCGGGTTGCGTGGTTTCACGAGTTCTCTTAGAAGTATTGTCGCGTAGGAGCCACGATGCAACGTAAAGCTTACTTTAGCTTCATGTTTTGATGCGTTTGCTGAATCCTCTGAGACTTCATTCAGCGAGAAATTGTTCAACGGGGTTATAGCGGTTCGCAGTTCTCCCCTTGCACTGATTTCTGGCACGGCTGGGATTTTGAAGCCTTCTTGGCTGATAGCTTCTTCTTCTAGGATTTGGTTTTCAATTTCTCCTTGAACACCGAGTGATGTACGCTGTTTGAAACCAATTAGAGGAATTGCTAATCGCATTTTCCCAGCTTCGATTGCCTTATTAATCTCTGTTAACGCTTCAACACTCGCAATCTTATGCATTGTAAGCATCGGCAACCCAGAACGCTCCACATTCACAACATAATTCCCAACTTCAGCCCTAACCAGTGGAAGCCCACATGTGATTCTTCTGCTTAGAAACCTGTTGAAAAGGTAAGATTGATAGGCTTGCGGGAAAAGTTCTCGCAACTTTATTGGGAGTCTTCTAAAGGCGCCTGCATAATCGTCTGGTTTTTTGGCTAAATGCCTAAGCATTAACCGTTCGTAATGTAGCTTTTTTGGAAAGTTTTTCAAAGCTTGTTTGAAATCTTGTGTGGCGTGCAGTTGCTCTCGGGCTTGTCTAGATTCTGGATGCTCATGCAGGCTTGGTTTAGCCAGAAAAAGCATCACAGCTTTTCTGAAGTTTCCTTTAACGATTGCCTTTCCAACCAAATGTGTTATTGGGCGAGTTGTGCCGAAGCGTTGGTGACCGAAAAAATTTGGAACACCACCTATCAACTCGAGTTCTTCGATGGTTTTTGTTATTCGTTTTCTAATGGTAGATTTGGGATGGCTTATGGCTCTGATAGTTATGTGGAAATTGTTTCCAAAAAGAAAGTATGATGAGAACTTGCTTCGAAAATAGCCTATTGGACGAATTTTTATGTCTTTAAGTTGAACCTTTTGAACTTCTTCGGCTGTTACGCCTCCGACTGTAATGTGTTGAGCGGTGACAGCTTTGGCGTCTTTTATGCCCGCAAAATGAATATAATTTGCGCTTATGCCCAGTTGTTCAGCAACAACTCTAAGAGCTTGAAACATGTCCCAGTTCCGCTTAACTAAAACGCACAGCAGATAACGGTTCTTAACAGGTGATGACCCTAACACTTGACGCTCAGCAGACTGGTTTATTTCCGCTTTAGAACCATCCACAAGCACTTCCTCAACAACAAAATCATCCACAAACTGTCGAATGATTCCGCCAATGCCTAAAGAACATGTGGCATAAACCTCTATGCCGATTAGCCTCTCCAATTTAGGAACAAGCAAACCCTCAGCCTTCTAAACGAGAGGAAGCATACCAGTAATTTTGTCTATCTTTTCAGCGGGCGCAGGACCAATTCCCAAACAAGTTACTGTTCCCGGAGGAACCTCTGTAAGACCTCTGTCTATGATCAATGCGCAGGGCAACGCCAAATCCTTCGCCTGCTTTTCCAACTCTAAAAGGTCTTTTTCGCTTTTTACTTTAACGGCTATTTTGCACTGCCCCTCTTTCATCCACGCTTCCCACCATCCTTTATGCCGTTTTCGGGCTTCCTCAGCCGCTGAAATTGCAGCATGTCCCGCCTGAGCCGCAATTTTTCCCTTACTCAACCTCAAATCAGAACGAAAAACAATAACCTGTTTGTAACGAAATTCGGACATGCCTTTTCAACCGTTTTTTATCAGTTTGTTATTTGAAGGTTTTAAGGATTTGCAGACAGATAGAGGAAAAAGAAGTAGAAGAGAGCCGTCAACATTCTAGGGTTTGGCAAAAGGCGCAGAATGGATTGCCCTTGAAAATCTATGTCTTTAACGTTTTGGAGGCTTTTGTCCAAGTTAAGTTTTTTGCATAAACTAATGGCGTCGTCAACCTTCTCGTCAGACATGACATCAAGCATTTTCCTAATCTTAATCATAACTTTTACATCAAAACCCAAGATACCTTTGCATCGCCTTTGATATGCGCTCAGAAATTCCGAAGAAAAATCGTTTTTACTCAAAGCCTCGTAAGCAACCTCGGCTGCAACCCTTGCACAAGTCATCCCAAAAATCACGCCGCCTCCTGTTGTAGGCTTCACTTGTGAGGCTGCGTCTCCAACGGCTAAAAATCCATTAGAATAAGTTTTTGTTAATGGTCCCCCAAGCGTTAGAGGGTGAAACCCTATTTGAATGATTTTTGCAGTGTGCAGCTTCTTTGAAGCGACAGGATGTTTGAACATAAGTCTTCTCAAAAGCTCTTTTGGATTCCCAGTTTTCGTGGCCAATCCAACTTTTGCTTTCCCATCACCTATAGGGGTAAGCCATGCATAAAAGCCCGTAGCATAGTCCTTCCCAAGAAAAACTTCAACCATGTCTGGTTCAGTGTCTTTAACATTTTCGACTTCCGCTTGCACGCCATTAACAAGCATATGACGGTTAAGGGCTGATAAGCCAGCCAACCTCAAAATCCTTGAAGATATACCCTCAGCATCTATAACAATTTTAGCAAAAGATTTTTCCCTTGTTTTCCCATCTTGCTTGATGCTTATTCCTTTCACGAAACCGTCTTCAATAATTAGGGAGTCAACCCGTGAATTTAGATGATATTGTACACCGGCATCTTCAGCCATTTCCGCAATGTACTTATCAAAAAGGACACGATTAACAACGCAGGTTACTGGCTGGGAAAAACGAACTGAGAAACTTTTACCTTTTGGTGAGTGAAAGATTGCCCCGTAAAAGGTGTTTTCAACGATTTCTTCGGGAAGCGGATACAGTCCTAATCGTTTTAGACCTTTAATGCTTAAGTGGCCAGGACAATGAGATGGAACACCGATCTCGCCATGTTCCTCGAAAACCGTTACGTTAGCCCCTTGTTTTGCGAGGTTAAACGCCGTGAATGAGCCGCACGGTCCGCCTCCGACGACTGTTACGTCTGAAAGGTTTTTCATTTACCGCACACTGATGGCTTGACTGGATGGCTACTTATGTTACAAGTTCAATCCGTCTTTTTCCTCGAACCATTGAGGCTGTGCGTATTGTTCCGCTAATTTCTAAACGCATTAGCAACTCGTTAAAGTCCTTGAAGCCTAAATCTTTAAACTCTTCACTTAGCTCTTCAAAAAGTTCCGCATCTGTCAAGGCGCCTTTCTTTTTCAAAATTTCCAATAGAAAGTAGTAGGCGGGACAAGTTTTCCAAGTTTTAATTGGCAAGGCCATATGCTCCTAAGCAACTGGTGTTGCCGGTTTCTGCACCTGCCGAACCTGTACTATAAAACTCTTATACCATTTTTCCATGTCCGACGTGATTGACGGCCCAACGCTTTTAATTGCTTCCTGAAAATCTATCATCGTAACCTCTTTGGCGTTAACATCCCTTCTTAAGGCGTGCATACCTGCTTCTCTGCAGAGGGCTTCTATGTCAGCGCCTGAATAATTCTTGGCTATAGCAACTAATTGCGATAAACCTACGTCTTTAGCCAACGGCATGTTTTTTGTGTAAATCTTGAATATTTGAAGCCTGCTTTTCTCATCGGGTTCCGGCACATATATTAACCTATCAAATCTTCCAGGCCGAAGCACTGCTGGGTCCACAATGTCAGGTCTGTTTGTGGCTGCTATAACAACTATATCCTCTAAGGCCACTATCCCATCCATTTCCGTTAAAAGCTGACTGATAACACGTTCCGACACTCCACTGTCTCCAAAACCTAAACCTCGACGAGGCACAAGAGAGTCCAGCTCGTCAAAGAATATCACCGAAGGAGCTGCCATTCGAGCCTTTCTGAAAACTTCCCTTATGGCTTTTTCGGATTCTCCAACCCATTTTGAAAATACTTCTGGACCCTTAATCGTTATAAAGTTGGCTTCGCTCTCAGTTGCAACAGCCCTAGCCAAGAGAGTTTTACCACAACCAGGAGGCCCGTAAAGAAGTATTCCCTTAGGCGGCTTTATGCCGAGCCTCTCAAATATTTCTGGACTCTTAATCGGCCACTCTACCGCTTCTTTAAGCTCCTGCTTTACTACTTCCAATCCGCCTATGTCGTCCCAGTGGACCGTAGGCACCTCGATGTATACTTCACGCATGGCTGTCGGCGTTACTTCCTTGTAGGCATTCATGAAGTCCTCCATCTTTACTTCCATTTTTTCCAGTACACTTGGCGGTATGCGTTCTTCTTCAAGGTTTATTTGTGGTAAATATCTGCGTAGGGCTTTCATGGCGGTTTCTCTGCATAAGGCGGCTTGGTCAGCACCAGTGTATCCATGACTCATTTCCGAAAGTTTCTTCAGGTCAACATCTTCTGCCAACGGCATTCCACGAGTATGAATTTGAAGTATTTCGTATCTTCCTTTCTTGTCTGGGACGCCTATCTCAATCTCTCTGTCAAATCTGCCGGGTCTGCGAAGGGCTGGATCAAGGGCGCCAGGCCTGTTAGTGGCGCCTATTACTATGACGTTTCCTCTACCCGATAGACCATCCATCAAGGCGAGGAGTTGTGCAACCACGCGTCTTTCAACTTCACCTGTGACCTCTTCTCGCTTAGGTGCTATTGCGTCGAGTTCGTCAATGAATATTATGCTTGGAGCATTCTGTTGGGCTTGCTGGAAGATTTCTCTAAGTCTAGCCTCTGATTCCCCATAGAACTTGCTCATTATTTCAGGTCCATTTATTGAAAAAAAGTTTGCTTCCGACTCATTTGCTACGGCCCTAGCCAGTAGGGTTTTACCGCAGCCTGGAAATCCGTGAAGCAGCACTCCCTTTGGAGGCTCGATGCCAAGCCTTTGAAATAGTTCCGGATGCCTTAGCGGAAGCTCGACCATTTCCCTTACTCTTTGAATTTCCTCGTGCAATCCTCCAATGTCTTCGTACGTTGTTCGTGGCAGTCCCTTTCCTTCCAGCGCTGGCTCGTTCAAAATTGTTAATCTTGTTTCTGTAGTGACCTTCACTATACCGTGAGGACGGGTTTTTGTTACAGTGAAAGGTATAGCATGTCCAAGCATCATAACCAAAGTTGTGTCACCCTCAACCAACGTTCTTTCCATCAGACGATTTCTCACAAAATTTGTAAAATCTTCGTCAACATTTAAACGCATGTCTACTGGCGCCAAAGTTATGCTCAAAGCACTTTTAACCTTGACTGGTCTTACAAGGACATACTCGTTTATGGCCATTCCTGCATTTTTACGTGTGAAACCATCTATCCGTATCATGTCCCGGTTTTGGTCTTCGCTGTAGGCTGGCCACGCTATGGCTGAAGTGGCTCTTTTGCCAACTATTTCTACCACATCGCCTGCTGATATGCCCAGTTTCTGCATTGCCCTTTGGTCTATGCGGGCTATTCCTCTTCCAACATCTCTTTGTCTTGCGTCGCCAACACGTAATTGCACTTCACTCAACTAAAATCCTTCCCGTTATTATAGCATAACACGTTTCGAAACAAGAGTTCATTCCTATATAAATCCTTTCATTTCACAATATCATTGCTATTTATTAACTTGTTGCGTGTCTTTCACGTGCGAGAATCATTCCAAGTAAAGCTTCATCCTCATATTTTAATGGATACTTTTTGACATCAACTATTTGGAGAGGCAAATCAAACTCCCTCAAGATTACATTTTCTAGAGGCAGTTTAGCTTCACACGATCAATTCAATAATTTTTGAAATAGTTGCTTGAGGGTTATCTGCTTGTTCTACGTACCATAACTGACTGTATTTGGCTTATTTCGCTTATTCCTTCCAACTTCTTTTCAAGCTCATCAAGAACGCCACTTTTGTCTTCTGGGAGTTTAATGTGCACTATTAAGGCTTTCAAGCCGAAAGCAATAGGCTCTTCGTCATACCCCATGACGGAAGCAAACTCGGGTAAGCATGCCTCAATTTCTTTCTTCAAATTGCTGAAGTCAACTATTACGTCCGTTGGGAATATTTTGTATGATAATATCACACTACCCATTTTAAACCCTCTTTCATTTTTATGGTCCGATAAAGCCGCATTTAAATGATGTGGTGGCGATAATGCGCTCTCATCTTTTAATTTTTTGAATTTGGTTACTTTCAGTAACTTTTAAATGTTTTCAGTTGTTTTTTGTTGTTTGTGGTTGTTATGGAGGAGTTTGTGGTTACAGTGCAGAGCAAGGAAGAGATGGCTACAATCCTCAGAGAGACGATGAAGCAGGGTAGAATGAAAATTCCCTATGAACCCGTTAGGCGCAGAGAGGACATTGACTTGTGCAGTGAGTTAAACGTTGAAAAATACGAGCTTATGAAAACTGGGCACATCAAGTTCAGCCATGCAGAAGGCTCGTACGATGATGTATTTTGGGCTTCAGCGCTGGCGGTTTACGCAAGCGTTCAGGCTCCACTTCCTGGCAAAGGCGTCGTACTCCTTCCACATTAAGTGATTAAACATAGGTGGATACTAAACTGCCAAAAAACCTATAGTCAAGGTAGTGTTAAGCAAGGAACAAAGAGAAATACTGGACAAAATAGCCGCGAAACTCGGCCAATCAGAAAGTGAAACGATGAGAATGGCGTTCATGGAATACGCAAAAAGCATAAGCCTTATAACAGAAAGAGTGCACGGAAAAATATAAACAAAGAGAAAAAAGAGAGAGTAGATGTCAGTCTGGCGTTAGCCAGTTTGTTCTCGTAGCATTTCACACGCGCGCTAGCCTTATCCATTGCAGAAATCCTGCAGCAGCTTGGCTTTAACATTCAGCTCTTGGGCAGCGAAAAATACGTTTTGAATAAGCTCCAAACCCTAAATGATGAAGATTTAGAAAAGGTGAGAGAAGCGTTCATTAAACATTGTCATGCACGCTTTATGAAATACTTTTTCTGCCACATTCCCTTCGGAAAGAAGAAAGCCTACGCCAAAGAAGTAATGAAAGCCAACCTCGAAAGGCTCTCGCACCTAATCAAAGTCTGCGGCTTCTTAATGCAAATAAAAGTTTACCTTTTTTGGAAAATTGATTTATCCATAGAGTTTAGAAGAAACTAAAGGAATTCTGACTTAGTATCTGTGTGAAATGAGTGCTTTTGTCACCAAAAAATAACAAAAATGGTGCATTATTCAATTTCGCCACATCAAACCGAAACAGTTATCGTTACAAATGCCCTTGTTTTTATCTAACAATAGGGGATGCTGAGTTCATTAAGAAGAAGGAAATTTGCATTCAGAACGTCGTGGCCTCAGCTGCCTTTAATCAACCCGTAGACCTAGAGGCCGTAGTAAAGGCTTTTCCGCACGTCGAGTATCGTCCACAAGTTTTTCCTGGACTTGCCTTTAGGCTGAAGAGGCCGCGAACGTGTACCCTCATCTTCAAAACAGGAAGGATGGTGTGCACCGGCGCCAAATCAGAGGGGGAGGCTAGAAGAGCAATCCTTAAGGTTGCCAAAGAGCTGAGAGCGGCTGGCATAATCACTCCAGGAAAGCCAGTAATAAAGATTCAAAACATTGTTGCCTCCGGAAGCCTCAGCGGACCAGTTGATCTCGAAGAGTTATGCGGGCGAGCTCACGTGGGTGGGAGCATCATGTACGAGCCGGAGCAGTTTCCAGGCTTGATGTATCGAATGGAAAGCCCTAAGGTGGTTTTTCTGATATTCTCCGCCGGCAAGATCGTGTGTGTGGGCGCAAAGACGGAGGATGAAGTCTATGAAGCTGTGGAAAATCTTCGGCGTAGGTTGGAGGAGATGAATGTTATCTTTGACGAAATGCCCTAAATGTGAAAAGGGCGCTTAAGGAAGGCGGTGGAATGACAGAAAAGAAAAAATATCGAGTATGTTTTAGATGTGGAAAAGAAATTTCGGAAGATGAAGCTACTCCAATTTATAAAGAAGTCTTAAACCGTGAAACAGGCGAGTTAAAGCCTATAATAGAGTATTTCCTTTGTAAATCATGTTATGCTATAATTATGAAGAAAACCAAAAAGCTTTAGGATCAAAATAATAGCCTGTCCTTCGCAGAGAATAACACATAATATTAGAACTTATCTGATTTTCTTTTTCCGGGAAATAGACGAGTTCGCTCATCTGATATTGTATTGCTTTAAAATTGATTTGCGGTAATGTCAGAATATTTGAAACCATTAGTTTTCTTCCAGTAGGTTTTTGAGCAGGTTTATGGCTGACCATGCTGCTAGTGCGCTTGTTTTCGGATTTTCTGGGTGTGTTTCGTTCATAAATTTGAAGTGCATTTCGCCGTGTTTCCATTTGATTTTGATTTCGTGAACATTTCTCGTAACTTTTGGGTCGGAGATTATTCTAACTTTTAGTTTTGCTGGTCGCACTGCTAGGGCTAGTGTGGCTGCCACATTAATGTTCTTTGGAAAGATTTTGACTGCTTCTTCTGCAGGGCCTTCGTAAACAATTTTTTCCTTTTTGTCGCTTCTTCCAAGGGAACGCGGATTCTTTCGTGTAGTTAAAAGGGCTTCGCTTAACCCAGCTAAAGCGGCGCCTGAAATAGCATCTAAACCTCCTATGGCGCCTGAGGGTATGTGAATTTTATTGCTTTTCACGTCTAGATCCAACAATGCACCTACGCTCAGGACAATTAAATGGATGCTGCGTTCTAAGATTTTATTTGCGTACTCTTTTACAGCCTGTTGGGAGGCTGCTTCAACTATAACCTTAGGGTTAAGTCTAATCATCTCATCAATGTTATTGACTATGACTGTTTTTATCGAGAGGGATTTTCCCAGTTTTTCAGCCCTCTCAACTACAACGTCATAGAGAATGACTTCATCACAGTCCACAATCTTATTGGCCGTGGCTTTTGCAATTACGGTGCCTATTGCTCCACATCCAATTATTCCAACAACCTTTGTCATAATTCGCCGCCTTTACAAGTAGAATATTACTAACCGTTTTTAATTTATCTCTCGGAAAATAAGGCTAAAATAGTTTGAAGACTAGAAGATTCTTCTAGAGGTTTATTTGATGTCTTTAGGTAAGGTTAAGAAGGATGTCTTGGAGGAGTTGTGGAAGGAGTCTGCCCCTCTTCGGCCTACAGATCTTTCTAAAAGGCTAAACTCAAAGTTTCAACTTGTAATGATTCATATCATTGAATTAGAGAAGATGGGTTATGTCGAGTCTGCACAAAGAGGTTATTATAGTATAACGCAGCCGGGAAGGGAGGCCCTAGGGTTCCCATTGTTAAGTGCGGGGCTGGCTAAAAAGATTGTTTCGCCTCTCCCTTTAGAGAAAGCCTTTCACTTTTTCACTGGAATCGGAAACTATACCGGAACATTTGCAACGAGCCTGCAAGATTTCAGCGAAAAAATTCAAACAATTGATAAACGATCGGTCAGATTTCATTTTTCAAGAGGCGACTTTGAGAGGTGGCTTGAATTTATTGGCGATAAGGAACTTGCAAGAAGAATAAGTCTTCTAAAGGGGCAGAATCTATCAGATGAACAGCTTAGGCAAGCCATGTATGAGATTGTGAGAAATAGGTGTTCAGAGACAAAAACAATCCTAGCTTGATGAAATCTGGATTAAACGAACCTCGCTTTACCGTGATAGTCTATTAGAATCACGGTACTTTGATTCGAGTGTACCATAGCAATGTTGCGGAGAGAATTAGAACAAGGATTAGTGAAAAAATGTTTGGGAACTCTGGGATTGGCGGTTGTGTGACCGCTGAGGTGTTAACTTTCTTTCCCTTCTGGCATCATTGCATCATTAGCCATTTCGAACCTTTAGTTATGATTTTGTTTGTCCATTAATCTTAACTAGATTTTGAACGTAGCAATCGGTAAATTTCAGCCGCTGCTTTAGCTGGAATAAACGAAGCAATTTTAACTAGTGCATCCTGAAAAAGAACCGCCCTGTTCTAGGAAGATAAGAGGGGAAAGTTAATCCTTTCCTTTCATTTTTTCCTCTAAAGACTTCAATTTTCCGTGCTCCATGAACCGAATGCAAGTCTTAAGCTCTATTCTTAAGCCAAGTTGATGGAAGAAACTGTAAAGTTCTTCTCCGCTGATTTTCTCCTTTATCTTGCCCTCCATAATCAAGCGAACCAAAACCTCTTCGATACGTTTTGTTTCCTCGGGGTACTGAAGCTTAACAGCTCTAAAAACTTCCCAAGCTCGATCAATAAAAACTTGATTTAACAAAGCCCATTTCTCTTCTTCCTTGCTAATTGCCTTGCCTTCGGTTTTCCCTTTTAGGAAACGCTTCTGTATCTGCAACAGTTTACGTTTCCTTAATCTGTCCAATTCTGTGTCAGCCATGAGTCTCCCCTTGGCTATTCAGCTTCTTCGCTCTCGATAAAGGTTATGACACAATCAGCTGAAGTCTCGCAATATCAGCTGGTTTTACTTATGCAGTCTCTCCGCCCTTTTCTTGGAAGCGTTTTTGTTCTTCGCTTGTTTCGGAATGTAGTATTTTGTCTCTCCTTGTTTGTCAATAAATGCCAAAAAATTTCGTTTGCATTGGGGGCATACAAAAATCGACACATATCCTTGAACTCTTTTAAAGCTGTAATCTGCAGCAGCAGAGAAAAGGCAGTCAGTATAAGGACAAATAAGTATGTCCCCTGTCTTTACTCTCATGCTTAGAGACCCTTGATTACCGAATGAAAATATATGATATTTAACCTTTTTGCTCTACATGGAGGACCCGACTCCATTGGAGAAATGGTTTGAAGGGAGCTAATCCCGAGAAGAAAGTTTACGCCGAAGAAGTAATGAAAGCCAACGTTCAAAGGCTTGCATGTGGTTTTGTACTTGTGCTCCTTACAGAACAGAAGCGTCTTCTTCATGAGTTCTCGCGTGCGCTATGACGTTACCAAGTAAATAAGTTAAATCTAAGGTCTGACAATTTCAACTTGATGAAGCAGACAAGAAAACCTGGAAGACCACGAGAATGGGTCTTCAACGAAGAAATCGTTGAAACACGTAGGCTATCAACTGAACTGAAAACACAAAATCCCAGTGCGCACTGGTCTGACATTAAAGACATGTTGAAAGCTCGACTAGAGCAAATGGGAAGGAAAGACCTTCTGTTGAAACTAGACAAGCTCTGGGGTCTAATGAAACATGCTATTCCATTGCCCCCGCGATGCATCTGTGGACGCAGGGTCTATTCTTATACCTACAATAAAGTAGAAAATGAAAAAGAGCACTACTGGGAAATCTTTGCTAGGTGTACGAATCCAAACTGCCGTTATATGAGAAGGTATTTGCCATGGACAAGCTACAACTGGTCACGGCCGAAATCCATTGTCAGAGAACTCGAAAAGATGCCAACTTTCTATGAGATGGACGGTCAGAAAGTGGAAGGGGAGAGATGATAATTGTGTACTGTATTATTGAGAAAGCGCGCTAGTTCTATAGATTAGAATTATGAACCACGCGCGCATAAAAGGCAACTACCTCGTCATCACTTTAACCCCCGCAAAAACAGGACAAGATTTTACTTATTTTTGGAGTTTTTCGGCTTGCATGCGTCTTCTAACTGTGGCTTTTAGTCCTGTGCCCTTCTCCCGCTTCTTCATGAATCTCGTTTCAAGCTTCACTATTTCTATGTCTTTTCTCTTGTTCAAATAACTTAACACTTCATATTTCACGTCGCCCAAGGCGAGGAGCACGATCCTATCATCCTTTTGTAGGCATTGTTCAAGCTCAACACAACTTCGTTAAAAACTCGTACATTGCATGATGTTTAGTATGGAAACTCTGAGACGTGGTATGTTTCGATGTTTAGTTTTTTAGTAGCGAGTTTCTCTATGAAGTCTTCTTTGTCTAAAGAAACTAGGATTGCGTTGTTGTCTAATGCGACTTTTAGGTACATTGCGTCTATGGCGTAGATGTTGTATTTGAAGCAGAGGGGGTATGCTGAGATGCAGAAGGTTCTGTTGCAGTTGGTCAGAAGCTTTGGGTGTATGATGAGGTCAAGTTGTTTTCTCGCTTTGTGTGCTACGTCTGCTCCTACCCTTCTTGCTAGTGTTCCGCAAACTTCTTGGTAGACTATGCTGGGCTCTGACAAGATGAACTTGCCTGGCACCTTGCGGAGTATTTCAGAGCATTTTTCGCTGTGGTGTTCATCCTTTTTTAGGGAGGCTATCAATACATTAGAATCTAAGGTTAAGACGCGGCTATCGTGCGTCATGATGTCTTGTCCTTCTGGATTCCTCAAGCACGGTTGGGTGTCCGGTCCACCCGGTTGAGACAACGTTTCTAAGTTTTAGAAAACCTTGAACTCCCGTTCTCATATCCTCTAATTCTTTTTCGCTTAGTGAAGTTGTCTTCTCCGACTCAACAAGCTTGGCTAACAGTTCAGCCCATGTCTTGCAGCCAAGTTCAACCTTGAGCCTTTTAAGCTCCTTTAGCAGATCTTCGCGCAGATTTTTCACAAGGATAGTTGCCAAAATATCACCAAGATTATTCAGATAATCCAGAATATAAAGTTATCCAGCCACTACTTTATAGGTTTCTTTTGCCTAGTTTATGATTTGTGTTAATGGGTGGCTGTTGGGAAAATTTAACGCTTACTTTTCCTTCCTTTATGGCAGGTGGTTAGATGTGGTTGTTTGAGGGTTCTTGTGACTGGTGCCACCAAAAGAAGGATTACGTAAACCCAGAAAGCAGCATATGCGAAAAATTCAAGCCAAAAATGAAAGGCCTTCTGGACAAGTACATTTGGTAGCTAATATCTCCGCCAGATGTTGTATGGACACTGGTTCCAGCAATAACGGCTTCCCTTGAAAACAGTTTCTGCACTCAGACATGTCAAAAAGCCTCGGCTTACCCACAAACCATCCACACATAATAATACGTCCAAACCACCATTTTTGATTTGCGAGTCCCTCAGACAAAAGTTAACCATTCCCATTCATGCCTCATTCAAGCTGAAAAGTAAAAAACGCTTATCACAATCTTAGAGTTTCACATGGAAAATCCGCTTGTCTGCACGGAAACGTGAAACAAGCTTTTTTCTGAGCTTTAATTTCAGCTTGGAAGCAATTCTAAGCCCAAATATAGAAAATTAGGCTAAAGTCTTAAGTGAGGTAGGTAGATGGCAAGCCCAATTTAAGATATGTTTAAAGAGTCACCTCTGACATTCAATTACAGTTTTTGTTCCTTCTTCGAGAAATTCAGAGTCGGCCAATTTTGCTTTCCCACCGGACAGTTTTTCAAGGATCGCCATAGCCACAAGTGCACAGCGACAAGTTGAGCATTTAGGTTTTAATGCTGCGTGAATAGTTTTGGCATAGATATATCTGTCTATGTTAAGCATGTATTTTCCTGGGCTAATCTTTTCAAACCGAGCCCCCTTCACTAAACCAGAACCCACCAGCATCTTTGAGTAATTTTCGAAGACCTCATCAACAGTTTCACCTTTTATCAGGTCAATACCCATCTTGTCCGAAACTTCAGTGATAGCATTCAAAGTGGGGTGCACAAAAATCGCAGAACCAGTCTTCAAAATATCCCGCACAACTTTTTGATATGAGAACAGTAGGACATGGAATAGAAGCTCAGCCTTTAGACGATCCTCCAACACTTTTTCCACTTTCTAACCCTCAACGCCTTCTTAAGATTGTCTAATCCGAATAGCGTAAATTCCATGTCCAAGATATGCTTTATGAACCCTTAATCAATATCTCTGACGCACGTGCTTTATCATCGTCAAAACAAATGATGAAGAAAAATTTCTGGATAATGAAAGCCGGCCTTGAAAGGCTTGCACGCTTAATCAAGGTCTGCGGTTTCTTGTTGCAAACGAAGGTTTACCTTTTCTGGGAACGGCCCGCTTGAACTCATAGACATTTACGATCGTTTCTGTGGGTCACCGCTGTTTATCCCGGTCCAGGCATGCTCTTATGAGCTCAGCGCGCGCGGCTAAATTTCTTTTGTCTTATCAGGATGGAATTGCCCATGCTCTGTAAAGTCTTAGGTTGATTTAGTAGGCTGTCAAAACTCGGTTGAAAATTTAGAAAGTTTAATAACCATTAAAAAAGATGTTTTTGTAAACTGTGGAGGTTATGCAATGATACTAAACAAAGGTTGGATTGAGCATTGGGCTAAACAATATGATAATGACGAATCTGTCAAAAAAGAGAAACTCTTAGAAGATGAGATTTTCGAATCCATTAAGGAGATTGGTTTGCCACCATAGCGCGCGCTGTTGTATTAAACAGAATTAACCCTTCAGGAGTGACTTTTCTAAAAAAAAAGAGAAGTATATGGATTTTGGCGAGACTTACTTTTTCTTTGCTGGTTTTTCAAATGTCTCGTAGGCTTTTGCAGCTTTTGGGTCTAGTGGTCTAAGTTCGGTTATACACCATCGCCTTATCTCGACAGTCTTCGTTCCTTCCTTTACTTTACTTGCAACGTTGTCGGCAACCTTTGTTGCGTGTTCATCTTTGGCTCCAGCTTTCTTAACGGAGGCTTTAAGTTTTGCCTTATCGAAATCCTGCGTAGCTCCAGAATGTTTCTTCACTTTAACCAAAAAAACACCACAAGTGTGTGTCACGGATGCCAATTTAAAGTTTTTGGCGGTTCTTCAACTAATTCGTTCATACCTCAAACCTACCTCACGCGCTAGTGTGTTCCTAAATTCCCTTTTTCCAGTGTGATAGAGCTAGGTCGCGCCTTCTGAGTGATGCTTCTCGTATCCCAAGGCACATCACCATCCACAGACGAAGCAAAGTCAAAAACATAAACTACTTCACAAACGAATTTAGGAACACACATGCGCGCGACAGTGTTTAAAAATTAGAGTCATCTGTACCATGGATATCTTATTCTCATTAGCCTTTTCAACTCATCGTCTAACTTCGTGCTAAGCTCTTTCTGTCTAGACGATATCGGCTCTATCGTTGGCTGTTGGATGTATGGCCCAATAGCTGTTATCGGACTTCTTATCCTATCAGTAGGTAAGGGTGGGGATTCCATGATCCTCTCTATATCTAAGGTTCCTACGATATTTTCAATGATGTTGCTCATCATCTGTTCCGGTTGAAGCTTGCTTTCCATCAGGTGTTTTATCTTTACCATCATCCCATCTATGTGGACTGGCCTGTGGCCGTATGGGGGAGCTTCCATGATTGGAACCTTGGAGGAGTCTTCTTCAAGTCTAACTCCAAAACCTATGGGGTTTGGTCTGTAGATAGTATCCAGCTTTAGCTGCCAGACACCGTCTGGACTGGAGAAGAGCATATCGTAAAAACCGCCAAGACTCCTTCCCATCAAGACCTGCCACCCGTCTGGTTTTTTATTATATCTTCTAAATATCTCTCTTACCGTTTCTTCATAGCCCATTATCTCCATGTTCTCACTCCCCCATGATTTGGATGACCAGTTCCCTCGTCCTACTTCGGATGTCAAACTCCACGAAGACCAGTTGCTGCCATGTTCCGAGGGTAAGCCTTCCAACTTCAAACGGAATCGTTATGCTAGGGCCTAGGAGGGATGCTCTAACATGTGAGTGCCCATTTCCATCATGCCAACGCTTCTCATGCCCGTAGACGATGCTTCGGGGAGCTATCCGTTCAAGCATAGCCGGGAAATCCTTCAGCAACCCAGGCTCATACTCGATGGTCGTTATACCACCGGTAGACCCGGGAACGAAAACCGTTACTATGCCGTTCCTGACCCCTTCCGCTCTGACTGCACTCGCAACTTCGTTGGTGATGTCGATGATGTCCATCTCGCCCTTCGTTTTAAGGCCAATACGCTTCGTTACAACCTTCATAGAAGCACTTCCCCATAAACATTATCAGCTCTATGCTTTAAACTGATGCAAGAGGTGAGTTACCATGTATATGGTCGTTTTGATAACTTGTCCGGTTGAGCGGGCCGAGAGCGCGCACGCTAGGGCGTTGCTAAATTCAGATTTTAATAGTTTTTATTCGGTTTCATGAGTAGTTGGCAGTTTTTGGTTGAACAATCCTCCCATCAGAAGCATCCAAACCCACACCGAGAAAAAGCCAACACCTAATAAAATCCATTTTTGTCCGAATTTAGCAACAAGCTGGCGCGCTTCTGTGGACGTCATCTGATATTCTCAGCGTCTTCATTCAGGTATTTTCCAGCCTTTCTTGTTTAGGATTTCTTGGACTTCTGAGAGGCTTAAGGCGAATTTTACGTGGCGGCAGCTGGTTGATTCGCAGTATTCGCATAGAACCTTGTCTGGTTTGAAGTAGACGTCTATTATGCGGCCTCTTGAGTGTTTGTTTGCGAGGCTTCTATCCAAGATGCGTACGCCATTTTCGCTTAGGTTGAAGTGTTCGAGAGGTAGCTGTTCAAGGATTTCGCGTGGTATTGTTTTTAGCTTTTCTCTTATGGCCTCTTTTATGAATTCTGCCCTGCTTTTGTAGCCCATAACGCCGCGTTTCAGGATGTTGTCTATTTCTTCCATGAGTTCTTTCGGCAGCCTCACAGTTGTGTATTCATCTGTTGACGTGAGACGCACATTAGTCAGTTATGAATCACATTAATTTAAACGCGCGCGAGAGGCAACTGGACGCCGCCAAAATGCAAACACATGCAAAAGCTTCCATTCATACCTTTAGAGTCAGAGCTTGACCAGTATTGAGACTAAAATGGACCAACATCGACTTCGAAAAAGGAGCCATAACATTAACGAGCCTGAGAAAAACGGAAAACCCAGAATGTTCAAAATCAGCTCAACCCTAATCGCCATGCTAAACGTTTTACCGAAACAAAACGAGCTTATCTTCGGCGGACAAAACCCAAGAAACTTTGGCAGAATATTCGCAAAATACCGAAAAAGAATAGCCTTTAAACTTCAAAATCTGAGACTGAAAAGGATATCTTTCCATACTTTTCGACATTGGAAAGCCACAATGGAATACCATAAGACTAAGGACATCTTACACGTCATGGAAATGCTTGGACACAGAGACATCAAAACAACACTAATCTACACGCAGCTTATACACTTCGAAAACGACGAATGGCATTCAGCAACGGCTAAAACCACTGAGGAAGCAGCAAAACTTGTCAATGCAGGCTTTGAATACGTCTGCACAACACCTGAAAACATCATGTTGTTTAGAAAAAGAAAGTAAAGAGGTCCTATAAATGCCCCTAGGGTCCGATAAAACCGCATTTTGGACACTTATATTGACGACCAAACTTTCTGCATTTTCCGCAACGCCTTATCAGAATTTCTCCACAGCTTGGACAAAGAAATTTTGTGGCATCCGCTCCTGGTTGAACTGGTTTACCGCAACTTGTACAAGTTACTAAAGTCAAAGTCGCTGCCCTTTCAGCCATTATGATTCCCCAAGTGATGGCTTTGTAATGGTAAGACTTCCTTATATTTTATATGTTTTAAACCATAACAAATGGATGAGAGGTGAAGAGTATGATGTATCTTGTAATCACAGAAAAATTAACTCAGGAAGGAAAAACTTTAAGAAAGTGTTGGAATGGCAGAAAAGGTTTGATGAATGGCTTATATCCCATGGCGCGATGTGGAAATCAGTGAAGAGTCATTTAGTCCGATGATTATGGAAGGTGCGTTCGTAGCATTCGGTAGTGAAGCCATTGTCGGTAGAAACTGCATCATATGTAGGCGTCCTATAAGAAATGTTGAAGCCTTCCGATGCAGAAAATGCAATCTAATAATCTTCAGATGCGGAGAAGCAAAATAGATATGATGATAGAAGCCTTAGAATGTTGGAGGGAAAAGGTCTGCCATGACTAAAAGCACCGTTTACTTCTTTGAAAATCCAGGCGAACAAAACACCAATGAAGTTGTCGAGACTGTGATTAAGAGGGCGGAAGAAGGTGATGTTGATGCTGTCGTAGTTGCCTCTATCTCGGGTAAAACTGCCATCAAAGTCGCTGAGCATCTAAAAGAGAAGGGCTTAGAGAGGAAAGTTGTGTGTGTTAGTGGTCCACCATCATGGCAAAAGTATCCGGAATATAAGTTTCCATTAATAAAAGAAAAAGAGCATAACCGCCTCAATGCTCTTGGAGTTAAAGTAGTTGACTGGATTGAGGAACCTTTCAAGCCTCTTACATTCAGAAATTGGTGGGAAAAGGAAACAGTTGAAATATCACGCCCACAATCTGACCTTTTTTGGATGACTCTAATATGCATTGGCGGACATGGTTTTAGAACAGCAGTGGAAGTAGTTTTCATGGCACTTGAGGCAGGATTCATAAATGAAGGGAACAAGGTTATAGGCGTTGCAGGAACAGGAGTCGGTGCAGACACAGCCATAGTAATGAAGGCTTCAAGGTTCCAAGATGCTGTGGGCATTGATCCAGAAAAAAGAATGAAAATCCATGAGATTCTGGCAATGCCAAAAGAGACAACGTGGATAGGGTACGGCTAAATGGTTAACCATAATGACCTCAAAAATCTCTATCAAGTGATTCAGATGCTAATCAGAAAAACAAGGGCTTTCCCGGTGGGCAACTGGTAAAATGAGCAGGATGGTTTTAACCGCTATACTCTCGGAAATGCAGGTTTGGCTAAACGAAATCGAAAAAGAACAGCTGCACCAAGAACTCCTATACTACTTTGGGCTTATAGGCGCCACAGAAGAGTGCCAAGCCCTCGAAAACGCATGGCGAGACCCATACAACAAACATGAAATAGAAGAGTTCATAAAAGCATGGCTTAGGAGAAAACGCAGAAAAGAAACAGAAGCAATCACAGGAGTAGTCTAACCCCCTTCAAAAGGCTGGTCGATAAGAGAATGAAGACGCTCAAAATATCGGACGGCATCCACAGAAAAGTGACAGCAACTGTTGGAACGCTTATGGCGTTACAGACACTTCACAGTTTTAGGAGAGGGAGAATCATTAATCTTCAAAAAGAAAATCATGTAGTAACAAACCGAAGTCAAGATGGCTTGTGGTGCCTATTCATTTTCAACAATTCAACTTGGTCGTTACCGAGGTAACCGACCGAGATGTAAACCTATTCCCCGGCGCTTTTTAACTGAACTCTCCTAGCGACCGTAGAGTTCTTCTGCGGTGTTGTTTGGTTTTTTAATATTTTGGCATGTTGAAGGCTGAAGCGGTCTGTTACTTAAGGAAGGTTTTTGTGATGATTTCTATTACGATTTTTATTATGATGGGCATTACTATGAAGCTACCAAGCGTTCGGAAAAAGCCTATGCTGACTGGCCATTCCTCTAATTCTCTTATGCTTTTTTCTTTGAATTGTAGGCTGAGAAGACGTGCAGTTATTATGGTCGCCTGACCTCTGCAGTTTTCTGTAGGGCAACTTGTTAGCATGTTGTTTAGCTCATTCGCCAGTTTCTCAGATTCATCATTAATTTTTTGCAGTTCTTGGTTTTTTAAGCGAATAAGGATTTTATGAATATCATAGAATGGAATAACGGTAGAAACTGCGCCAAATAAAGTGAAGAGAAAGTAATATATAATAACGATTTCTATGGGAGCGTTTAATTGCGCAACCCCTAGTCCAACTGCAATGAAGTAATACAGTGAGAACCACATCACCCAACGGGCGAGAGGCCGAAATTTTTTTGAGGTTTCACGTGACAACTCCAGCTTTAAAGGTTGCCGCGACATAAGAAATATTGGCAGCCAATTTGATAAAATAATCCAGATGCCCGTCGCTACGATTAAAATAATGAACAAGTTAAAACCAAGAGTCCACGCTTCGCTTAACGTAGTTCCACTTATGAAGGCTTCTTTGAGTTCTTCAAAAATGTTAGTGGGTAAACAAAAAACTAGACCTAACGAAAATCCGAGCACAGGGAAGAAACTGCTCGCAAATCGTTCTATTCTATTACGAAACCTTTCAAATTGCGAGTCATTTAAATTCAATATAGGACGGACCCATGGAAAAAACCATTCTAAAGTACCGCGTAAGGCATTTGAGCCGATAAATATTATGAAACTTACTCCGAAAAGTAATGCGTAGGGACGAAAATCTAACACATAAGGGAACATCAACCCATCTAACGCGTGTAATATAAGACCACTAAGCCAAACAACAAAAAGGAAAGAAACCCTTCCAAAAGCCCACCACCAGTTGCTGGTCTCTACCCTTTTCTCAATACGAAGCACTTTATATGCCCAAAAATCTAGTACCCCTTCAGTCCACATCAGCCTTTTTCTTGGCAATAATCAACCACCAATCTACATACGTTTTATTTTCTTAAATCTATTTAAAGGTATTAAACTCATATTAGAAAGCATTGACTTGTTAAAATCCTAAGAAAGTTAGAGGAAAACCATATGGTTTCAAATGAAAATGTTGATCCTGAATATGATGTCATCGTGATAGGGGCAGGAATTGGTGGATTAACATGCGCTGCCGCCCTAGTTAAAGGTGGCAAGAAAGTGTTAGTATGCGAACAACATTCAAAGCCTGGAGGCTATGTGACCTCTTTTGAAAGAAAAGGCTTCATATTCGATGGAGGAACTCAGTCCCTCAGCTGGAGTTGTTGGATTTTACCAATACTAAAGGATCTCATGATTCTGGATAGAAGTAAGCTTGTCAAAATTAGTTATCAGATTGTTACTCCAGACGTCGACCTAAAACTGGAGTCTATTCAAACAATTGTTAGCGAACTCAAAAGGATGTTCCCAGAAGATAGCAACGGGATCGAAACTTACTTCCGAACAATTCGCGAATTTATCGATGATCTGACGAAAATCGCGCCCTCATTTATGGATGTGGCTATCCCCACCAATAGATGGAAGAAAATTCTGTTCTATCTAAAGCTTCCAATTTGCCATTTCAGCTTCCTTGTCAAAATGATAAAGTACAGCAAAACAACAGCGAAAGATTTGGTTGACAAGTACATCACTAATGAGAAACTCAAATTCCTTCTTTCAAGCCAATCCTCAATTATAATTGAAGCGATGAATTGGTACTGGTTCATCGAAGACAACTGGTGGCCGATGGGTGGAATGCAGAAACTCGCTAATCTTTTTGCAGAAGTGATCAAAGAAGGTGGTGGTATAGTCAGCTTAGGGATGAAAGTGGAAAAAATCCTTATTGAGAATGGGAAGGCTGTAGGAGTAAGTCTGGAAAATGGAAAGGAAATTCGCTCTCGATTTGTGGTGTCCAATGCTGATTACAAGCAGACGTTCACCAAACTTGTGGATAGCATACATTTAGAAAAAGAGTTCATTGAAAGAGTTCAAAAGGCTAAAGTTTCAAATTCCATGTTGTCCGTATACTTAGGCGTAGACCTCGACAAAGAAGCATTAAAGAAAATTCGAGTTCAACATGTGATTTGCAACTTAGCTTATGAGAGAAAAAGCATCAAAGATCCAGATTTCTACAAATATTGTTCAGATTTTTGGGTATGCGTCCCCTCGTTAGTTGATGAGTCTTTAGCACCCAAAGGCAAAAGCGTCATAATTATTCAAGCATCAGCCTCCTATAATTATATGGACAAGTGGCAGACCGAAAATGGAAAAAGAACCAAAGCCTACAAAGAATTGAAACAAAAAGTTGCAAATGAATTGATAGCAACAGCTGAAAGAATTATTCCAGGACTATCCAAACATATCGTTGTAATGGAGGTTGCCACTCCACTCACTATGGAGAGATACACTCTAAACACTAACGGCGCTACAACAGGATGGGGGGAGGACTTTCATAAAGGATTTTTCGGCGGCTCAATAAGAACGCCAATAAAAAATTTGTATACAGTAGGACACTGGTCCTTCAATCTCGGTGGTGTAGCCCCAGCTATGCTCGCTGGAAAAAAGGCAGCCGAAACCATCTTGGAAAGAATATGAACGTCTTCACTGTGGGAAGAGTTAAGATTCGCCGAGAATTTAAACCATCTATGCTTGTAAAACAAACCTGCAAAATGGTTCTTGGTTTCTGCAAATTGCAACACGTTTTCATTTAGTATGCTGGGTTAAAGGAAGTATCTCAATTTCCTCTTTTCTCTCTTAGTTTTCAAAACCCCTTTTTCAACTAATCTTTTTAATTCCTTTCTTGTCCAAGACTTCGAGTATTTGTACTTCTTCTTGATGACTTCGTGGATTTTGTCGAAGGAATCGTTTCCGTCTTTTATTATCTCTGTGAAAACCCTTTTGACAAGTTCGTCTCCGCCAATTTTCCAAAGCTCCTTTATTATTGGAGCTTCTATACCGAATCTGGATTTCAGCTCCTCTAATCTGTAAACTAGGAAGTATTCCCAAATTCTTCTCTTCTCTTGTAACGTACACTCTTTCTTTATTGCATCCCAATTCAGTCCTCTCTCTGCCAAGCTTCGCATGTCAAGGATGTCAGCCTCCCTTTCAGTAATGCTCTTGAACAAAAAGACATCCTCTGGCGCTATCAAGAACGCATCCAATTTTCCAAACGTTCTGTAGAGTTCAGCTCTTTCTTCCATCCTTTTCGTGATTTCAAGCCCTCTGCAAACCTGCCTGTGGAAAAGGTCGAACTGAAATCCTTTGGCATCTCTAAGAACTGCAGAAGCGCCCAACACTTCATATTCTTTTGGCAGTTTGACTATCTCTTGAAATCCCAAACTCTTCAAAACGTCTACAAAGTCTTTTAGGTCCGAAGGGGAGGTGAACACAACATCAATGTCCTTTGTAGCCAGCTTATAGCCCCTGAGAACCATCGAGCATCCTCCAATCAGGAATATCTTTATTCTTCTTTTCAAATTGTTTCCAATCTTCTCGAGCTCGGAGATCAGCTGTGACTCGTTGAACATTTCTCTCATAGCTCATACTCCTTGGCTTTCGCCTCATACTCTTTCCATGTCGGGAAGTGTTCTGGTTTAGCCTTGCCTTTGGCATGGATGTAATTGATCAAGTTTCCTACAGTTGTGCTAAGCTGATATCTGTCTGATTCTTTGATTAGGTAATCACTGTTCACTTTCTGCTTTTCCAACAGCAGCAGAACAGACATTATCACTCTTGTATCGGTTGGGTCGAGTAGTAGAGCGTGTAAGACCACGTCTTCTACGTTCAGTTTCTTTTTTCGTTGTGAGTAGAAATAGTAATAGTACTCTGGGAGGAACAGTTGAACTCCATATTTATGAAAGGCGGTTATTGATGTTAAAAAGAAATTCTTGGATTCTTTGGGTTCAGAGGTCTTAATTAAGAACTCCTCGTCTCTCTGCCAAAGTATCGTGGCATCTTTTGCAAATTCTTGTGCAACCTTTAGGTTTAGGTACCTCCTGAATTCTAGGAGAAAATCTTTCAAAAGGTCAAATCTTTCATTAAGCCTGTAGAACCCTCTTTCAGAGAAGACTATTCCAAATTCCCTTAGAGTCTTGAGCTTTGTCTGAACGGTTTTTTGCGACAAGCCTGTATGAAAAACTATTTCCTTTCTGCTCAGAGGAGACTTGGATAAAAAGTAGAGAATTTCTAAAGAAGAACCGGACAGGAAATCTTCGAATTTAACGTGTGCAAATTCTGTGAGGAGTGTCTTCAGCAAAGTAGAGTGCTTGTTCTCTGAGAAGAACACACGCTTTGAAAGGCCTCTCTTTTCGCTTCCTATCAAACCCTTTTTCTTCAATGACTTCAGTATCCGAGAGAAAGAGGCATTCGAGATACTTAAACTGCTAACTATATCTCCTATTCCTCTACCGCTACCTTTTGCTATCTCTTTGAGAATCCTAGTTTCATTTATTGTGAGTTTCATTTTCATATGTGTAGTTAATGTTAAATACTATTTAAATATTTAACATTTTTTACCTACACACCAAGCATACATTTAGCAGCTGCTCCTCCTTTGAGCACAATATCCGCGCATTTATCTTGAAGCTGTGCAGCAAGTTCGCAATCCCATAGAAATATTTCAACAGCTAATGGATTTGGAAATTCATACTTTCTTGCTCTCTCCAATATTTCCTCTTTAGTAAAGTATTTCGCATTGTGAATTAGACTCATCGCAATGCCTCCATCGCTCTGAGAACTTTTTTTACATGCTTATTTTCACTCTTGACTTTTATAGGAAGCTCGGGACGAACAAACTTTGCTATTGCTTCCATTTCTTCCTTTATCCCTCTTCTGCCTGCCAGCATGAGCAGATGACTAAAATTAATGGATTCGGTTCTCAAAACTTTGAAAAGAATTCGACCTGCTTCCTCTTCAAGGAAAGGTATTCTCCTCCTTGTACTCTCAAAGTACAAATCCACTAAAGCCCGCTCAATACTTGCATTTCCATCAAGGTTACCTGGAAGTTCCATGAACTCTCTTACCACGAAAACATCTCTCTCGGGAAAATTTTCCAGTGTGACGTTGATCTCGCTGCGACTGGGATTGAGCAAAGCTCTTATTTCTGCTTCCCTTAGCAATGTAACAGCTACTTCACCAGCTCCTTTTTTAACATATATCAAGTGAATGAGACGCTTAGGTAAATGGTGAAAAAAGCGATAGAGTACGGAGCCCCCAGTAATCATGAATTCAATTCCTTTATTTCTGAGCAAATCTCTTGCTTTAGTTAGTGGACCTGGAACAAGTTCGACGCTCACACTAGTTGATACTGTCACAGTTTCTTTGAGTTCAACAGTTTTTAGAACCTTATAGATGCCTCTGCCTAATCTTTCTATTAATCCTCTCTTGCAAAGGTCATGGAGAATACGATACACTGTTCCTCTAGAATATCCTTTTTTCTCGTTTAGAAGTTTAAACACATCTTTTGCTCTAAAAACTCCGTTATTAAACTTGGATTTGAGAACTTCTAGAGCTGTTTCTTCCCATTTCATAATGAATAGTAAGGAACTGCAAAAATAAATAGTTTTGCAATTGCTTACTTCAAGGTATTTATAGTCCCACATGTTTTACAGAAAAGGAGATGTTCCGAAAGGCTAACGTTTTTGATGGATAATGATGAGCGGCTTATCCCCTTCTCTCAGCTTTCCTCATCCGGTTTTCGAATTGTTTCCCTGTGCGCGCGGCCATGCATCATTTCCTCCTCCTCTATGCAGGGCAAGCCTTTCTTTTCTCGCCAAAGGTTCCGCAGAACAATCAGCTTAGCCTGATAGAAGTATCCGCCTTCACGAAGCTCTTTCCGTTCCGCCGTTATACCCTTAAATTCCTCGCCCATAGTTTTAGCCTGCTCTATCTGATAAAGCTCCTGAGCCTTCTCCCAAATCATAGGTCTCACCCAAGGCCAAAATTTACCAGGCTGCCTCTGCTTCCTCTTCAACCACTCATCTATAAACTTGTTCAATCCCCTAAACCTTCTCTAAAACCTCCATAATCCTCGCATACGTCTCCACACTGCATCGCCAACCCGCAGAAATCATCTCATTCACCGCCTGCTTAGCCCTCTCTTTCGCAACAAGCCCCTCCAAAACAGCCCTCACCAAAACATACGGCGTACCCACATACGCTATCCCATAAACCTTAGCCGTCTTCCTCGCCACCTCATCATCCACCACAACCAAACCATTCAATTCCTTGGCAAGAGCCAAAACCTCTGCGTCAGTCACATGAAGCCCCCTCGTCTTCAACAATCTCGACAAAAACTCCTTATCCTTAGGCTCAACAACACGAAACACTTTGCTACCGAACAGCTTCTCTAAGACAACCGCATCGGGAACACCTTTACGCTTCCCTTCATCCACAACCTCGCGTTTAACTTCGGGCGATGTTACCTTTTCTCCCTTCAAGTTTTCAAGAACCTTACTTAATCCCACTTTAGTCAAGTAAATCAGGGGCGTAGAATTGAAGACAAGCAGCTTCACTTATGCTTCGCCGCCGACGCTTCCTTAAGCTCTCTTTCAATCTCTTCAGGCGTAAACCTAACCCATTCTACATTACGCTGTTTCACTAAATCAGCAAACTCCCAAAGCGAAAGCTTCGCTATTTCAGCAGCCTTAGCAAACGTAACCTTGCCATCTCGCAATAACTCCAGAGCCGTCTGCTTCCTCCACTCCGCAATTCCCAATTCAAGAAGATTCCTAACAACCGTTGCCTTGTCCAACTTTGCACGTTCGACCACTTCGAGGATTTCTTTCTCGATCTCCTCAGGTATCCTTACCGCTAAAGGTTTAAGTGTCAACACGTTCACCGTATACAAAAGATATCAATTGCATACATAAATACTTTGCGACAGCCTAAGCGATGGGTCAAAAATAAGCTATCTTGTCTTTTTCTTCTTTTAGCTCGTATTTCTTTGGTTTGCCAACCTCTCTTCTGCCCTTGAAACATGTGCCGCAAACAGGGTACAACTGCACATTCTCAACCAAATCCTTAATCAGATTCTTCAAATCCACAAGCAAACTATTCAACTCATCCCTACGCAAGCTACCAATAAACGCGCTGTATTGAATACGTTGCAAACCATAATCCTTCAACGTTTCAGCAACCAAAGCCCGCAGATTATCGTTCTATCTTCGTTCACGTTTGGTTGGATTCATCCTGCTCAACCAATAGTCAAGACTATCGCTGGATTTCTTCTGGGTTCCATCTACTTGTTGGGATGGAAGAAGAATATCGCTGCTAGCTCCTTAGCCCATTTCGGGGCAAACTTGGTTGGGACTTTTTTTGTCTTGGTAGTTTAGTTGCAGGGTTCTGGTTTCAACAATAAATATACCGGGTTTTGGCGTAAGCCCGTATTATAATTTTGATAGATGTCTTAGCGCGATGGTATGGGAAGTGTTTTACATGGGCGGCGCTTAGGCCATGTTATGAGCGCCTTTGTTTGTCGTTTGGACGTGACTTTATGAAAAACGTCGACAAATAGCGCGCATGCCTGTTCCTGAATTAGATTTTCAGTGGGCTGCGGTGCTGGTTCTGTTTTCCAGATCATATTTGGATCATATAGTAGACCGAGGGGGTAGGCTGTGAGCACACAAGCAGAAGGCTCAGCCAAAACATCGTCCTTGAACAACGATGCTCCCGCAACGCGAGAACCGGCAATCATAAGGCGCAACTCAACAATGTTTGAAAAAAGGAATTTAGGAACACACATGCGCGCTAATTTCGCAAGTTTCTTATTGCAGTTCAATGCCTATATTTCACGGGGTTGCTTTGGGCGTAAACCTCCGCGACCTTGTTCCGAAAACGATTGTTAGACTTGAGGATTTAAGTGGAAAATCCATAGCAATTGACGCTTACAACGCTTTATACCAGTTTTTAGCCATAATCCGTCAGCCAGATGGCACACCATTAAAGGATGCCACCGGAAGAATCACAAGCCATTTAAGCGGTCTCCTTTACAGAACAAGCAACCTTGTGGAAATGGGCATAAAACCAATCTACGTCTTTGATGGAACACCACCCGCGCTTAAGGAGGTTGAAATAAAGAGGCGTGTGAAAGCGAAAGAGGAAGCCCTGATAAAGTATGAGCATGCCTTGAAAGAGGGCAAAATTGAAGAAGCCCGCATGTACGCTCAAGCCACATCTCGTTTGAAGGATTACATGGCAGAGGATAGTGAAAAACTCCTAGATTTGATGGGAATTCCATGGGTTCAAGCACCAAGCGAAGGAGAAGCCCAAGCAGCCCACCTAGTAAAACGCGGCGATGCAGACTATTGTGCAAGCCAAGACTATGACAGCTTGCTTTTTGGCGCACCAAGACTCGTGAGAAACGTGACAATTTCAGGGCGGCGAAAGCTTCCCAGCAAAAATGTGTTCATTGAGGTTGTGCCAGAAGTTGTTGAGCTTGAAAATGTTCTAAAAGAGTGTGGAATAACATATGAACAGTTAGTTGATGTAGGCATATTGATTGGAACAGACTTCAATCCGGAAGGCATAAAGGGTTTAGGACCGAAAACAGCCTTAAAACTGATAAAGGAGCATGAAAACATAGAAAATGCTCTGCCACACCTGAAAAATGCAGAGTTTCCAGTTGAACACCAAAGAATTAGGGAGATATTCCTAAAACCGACGGTAACAGACAACTACAAAATAGAGTCGAAGGAACCAGACGTCGAAGACGTAGTAAACTTCATCTGCAGAGAAAGAGACTTCTCAGAAGACCGCGTGAGAAAAGCCCTAGAAAAAATGCGAAAAGGCACTGAAAAGCTAAAGGGAAAAACGACTCTGGAAAAATGGTTTGGATGAGACTAGCACGGGCACAATAACACGGTTCAAATAGAAATCTTTAACTTGAAAACTCGTCAATAAGAAAAGTCTTCTAAAAAGGTGTAAACCATGGATAAGAACCAGATTGCGTTACCAGTAGATGAGTTACCAACTAATTGGTATAACATTGCACCCGATTTACTTGAACCATTACCGCCGCCAAAAGAACCGGAAACAGGTCCCTCACGTTTAGAATTTCTTGCAAAAACTATGACACATGAATGCTTAAAACAAGAAATGGCAACTGAACGGTGGATTCCAATTCCAGAGGAAATAAGAGAACTGTATATTCAAGCTGGGCGCCCTCGCCCTCTCCACAGAGCAAGAAGACTAGAGAAGCACTTGGGATTAAAAAAAGTAAGATTGTACTATAAACGTGAAGACTTGTCGCCCACAGGCTCGCATAAAGTCAATACTGCCTTGGCTCAAGCTTACTATGCGGCCAAGGAAGGAAAAACAACTTTAGTAACCGAGACTGGGGCAGGTCAATGGGGCAGCGCTCTTTCATATGCAGCCACATTAATGGGACTCGACTGCGTAGTTTTTTGGGTGCGAGCAGTATATAACTGGAAGACGGATCGGCGAACTTTGATGAAACTTATGGGAGCAGAAGTCTATGCTTCTCCAAGCAAAGAAACAAACACCGGACAAACACTTCTAGCCAAGAATTCAAATAACCAAGGATCACTGGGCATAGCAGTTTCAGAAGGTTTGGAATATGCCGAGACCCATGATGGAAGTGTTTACTGTCTTGGTTCTGTTCTCAACCACGTTCTCATACACCAGTCGATCATCGGTTTAGAAGCAATAAAACAGTTTGAGCTCATAGATGACTCTCCAGACTTGATCATAGGTTGTTTAGGCGGAGGTTCAAACTTCGGCGGGCTAGCTTTGCCTTTTGTAGGCGAAGTTCTACAGAAAAAACGAAAATGCGAGTTTTTAGCTGCACAATCTGAAGCTGCGCCTAACCTTGTTAGGGGTGAATACCGTTACGACTTCGGTGACGTAGCCGAGCATACGCCTCTGCTCAAAATGTATACGCTTGGACATAAAACTGAAATGGTGCCAATAAAGGCTGACGGCCTGCGTTATCATGCAGCAGCTCCACTGATCAGCGCTCTTCGGAATCACAACATCGTAAAAGCCATAGCCTATCCAGCAAACGAAAAAGCAATCTTTGAAGCCGCAAGAACTTTTCTCCAAACTGAAGGATGGCTTATAGCACCAGAATCCAGCTATGCAGTGCGAGCGGGAATAGATGAAGCATTGAAAGCTGAAAAAGCTGGCGAAGAAAAAGTAATATGCATGAACATAAGCGGACATGGCTTCTTAGACTTACAAGCTTACAAAGAAAAACTTTCAATAGAATAGATCTAAAAATTGTGGCCATAACGTCCAGTTAATGGGACAAAAGCTACTCCGCCGAGGTTTTCCTCCCTAGTTTTTCCGTTAACTCCCTTCGTAATTTTTATGAGACTCTGGAACAAGTAGACGCTGCCTACAGGGATTAGCATGATCCCGTTGGGTTTTAACTGTTCAATTAAAGGCTTGGGAATATCCGGTGCGGCGGCTGTTACAAGAATTCGGTCGTAAGGAGCCTTTTCGGCATACCCCACGGAGCCGTCTGCACAGATTATTGTTACACGATCGCCGTATCCAGCGTTCATAATATTCTTCCTAGCAAAATCAGCCAACCCTTGAACAATTTCAACAGTATATACGTGCCCCCACTCGCTTCTGGGCGCATCTTTGGGAGCAATGATCTCAGCTATTGTAGCCGCATGCCAGCCGCACCCAGCTCCGATTTCTAACACTTTGTGGCCGACTTCCAATTGTAGGGCTTCGTTCATTATTGAAACCATGTTTCGCCTAGCCCAGCAACAATGCCGAGACTATGTGGCGCCGAAACCGTCTGCCCCAAACCAATTGGAAGCGGCGTATCCACAGCACTGTAAGACTGCATGTTCTCTGGAAGAAACTTTCCCCGTTGCACAGAACGCATGGCTTTAATAACCGTTGGCGAGCGGAGAATGCCTTCCTTTATTAGATTTCCAATGAGCCTTTCCCAATCATTTTTCTCCAAATCAAAGCACCAAATGAATAATTGTAGAATAGGCTTTTAATGTATTTGTCTTTTGAAAAAGTGGGTGGAACAAAAATGGCTATTTTACGGTGACAGACTTTGCTAGATTCCTAGGCATGTCTGGGTTGTGGCCCCTCTCAACAGCCATGTAATATGCCAGAAGCTGTAACGGGATGACAAAAGGTATAGGCGACAGAACCTCTGGAACCCCTTTAGGAACCTCAACGTAGTCATCAACCAAATTCTTGATTTCCTCGTCGCCCTCCTCTACAACCGCAATTATGGAGGCGCCTCTGGCTTTCATCTCCATAATGTTACCAATCACCGTCTTGTGAGTCTCATCCTTCGGACAAACGAAAACAACCGGAAAGCCAGGTTCCACCAAGCTTATGGGTCCATGCTTGCTTTCTCCCGCTGGAAAGGCTATGGCTGGCACATAAGCTATTTCCATAAGTTTAAGCCTACCCTCATAAGCTGTGGCTGTGCTTATTCCCCGCCCCAAGAAAAAGAATGTTTTAGCATCCCTGTATTTCTTCGCAATCTGCTTCACTTTTTCTTCTTGCGTTTTAATTATTGTTTCAACAATGTCTGGGATCTTCTGTAATCTTTCCGCCAGAAAATCCATTTCATCCTGTGAAACTTTACCTCGCTTCTTTGCTAGTCTTAGGGCTAGCTGAGCTAATACGGAAAGCTGAGATGAGAAAGTTTTTGTTGCCGCCACTCCTATTTCCGGACCAGACTGCTGACCAATGTAAACCCGTGAAACCCGCGTCAAAGTTGAGCCAATAGCATTAGTTAATCCAAGTATTGTTGCTGCTCTTTGTCGGGCACAGTTTACCGCGGCTAAGGTGTCTGCCGTCTCGCCGGATTGGCTCACTGCCAAAATTGTGCTGTCAATGTTTACTGATTTGCCATGCTGCTCAACAAACTCTGAGGCTATTACGGGGTAAGTTGTCAAGAAAGCAAGTTTAGAAAACATGTAGGAAGCAGCCAAACAAGCATGATAGGATGTCCCACAAGCCACTAAGAAGACTTCGCGGGCACGATCAGGGAAAGTTGCCATCAAATCAAGGTAATGCTCTTGCAGTCTAAGCGTGTTCCGGAGACAAGCGGGTTGCTCATGAATTTCCTTCAGCATAAAATGTGGATAACCCTGTTTAACAGCCATTTCAGACGTCCAATCAATCAGCTTCGGCTCCCGCGTCACAGGGCTTGAATCAACGATTTTCTTAATTTCGAATCCTTCTAGCGAAAGTGTAACGAGTTCTCCATCGTTAACTATAACTGCTTTATTAGTTAGGGGCAGAAATGCGGGGATGTCAGACGCGCAATAAACTGCGTCTTCATTTACCCCTATGACTAGGGGGCTTTCATGTCTAGCGCATATTATTTTGTCTGGTTCCCTTGATGAGATTACGGCAATTGCGTATGAACCTTCAAGCCTTTTTACAGCTTCAAGAACAGCATCAGCAAGGCTTAAGGAATGGTTAACCTTCAAATTTTCCTCAATAAGATGGCATATTACTTCTGTATCAGTTTTAGATTTGAAAACATGACCACGGTTCTCCAGCTCCAGTTTCAACTCAGTAAAGTTCTCTATAATACCATTATGAACGATGGCTATTTGTCCACTGCAATCAACATGCGGATGCGCATTAACCTGCAACGGCGCACCATGCGTAGCCCATCTAGTATGCCCAATACCGAGGTTTCCGGGCAAATCGTCTAGGTTGTGGATTTTGTGAACTTCATCTATTTTTCCCTGATCCTTCTTTATGTAAAGCTTACCGTTGTATAGAGTTGCTTCTCCAACTGAGTCGTAGCCGCGATATTCAAGCCTTTTCAAAGCCGCATGAATTACTGGCGCAGCGTTTCCATCCTTCAAAACGCAACCGAATATGCCGCACATTTCTAAGCCTCATTGCCCATTTTTAACTTCTACAAGCCCTATTCATGCCTTTTTGAATGTAATAAGCTTTTTTAGGAGAAAACTTACAATTCTAAAAAATTTTTAAGACCATTCCTATGTTGTAATGCGGAACTTTGACTAGAAATTGTTGCTGCTTTATTAAAAGCTTTAATAAAATTCTTTTAACGGTGCTTTATTTCAAGGCTTTTCTGGCTAATTCAGCGCCCAAAACCATGCTTTTCAGTTTCTGAAAACTAATATTCCACGTTCTTGTTCTGAGACCGCAGTCCGTACTAACATATATTCTGCTCGGGTCGCCAATAAGCTTGGCTGCATGCAAAATTCGATCTCTAACAAGCTCCGGCGGTTCGATAAAATCAGTGTGCACGTCTATTACTCCCAAGCCATAGTTTCCGTGGAAACCATAATCTTCAAACAATTTTATGTCTCTATAACCTGTTCTTGCGTCTCCGATTCCGGTTTGTCTGCTGTCCCTATTCGCGAATTCCAGAGCCAGTTGGCTGCAATTTCGCAATTCGCAGGCATATCTCGTTAAAACTTCATAGTTGCTATAGCAATTGTGTAGACTGAAGATGCAGTTAAAACCCTTAACAGTTTCATTAAAGGATTTCACAAACAGCTCCATTTCCTCATCCGTTGGGTTTGTTGTTGCTGCTGGTTCGTCTATTTGAATCCACATCGCCCCGGAATCCACTAATTTGCTTATTTCTGGTCTTATTACCTCCTTTATTAGGTCGAAAAGAAGCTTCTTCTTAGCCTCGAATTTTCTCCGCTTAAGGTCCTTAATTTCTTTGCTAAGCATTTTTTCGTAATACTCGTTAAACGTCCAATCAACAATCGTGTAAGGCCCAGTAAAAGGCACCTTAACCGTTTTTCTGGTGTTTTCTTTAGTGAACATGAACTCATCAAGATAGAAAGATCTCACATATTCTGGTTCATCTGTGCAAGCTGCTTTGTTGAAGTATTTGTAGTCAAAGGATTTCACGTAACCTAAAAATTTGAATCCAGCTACATTTTTTATGACATGCGCATACATTTCTGACCTCCATTGTTCCCCGTCAAAAATTATGTCTAAACCTGCTGCCTCAAAGAATCGAATGGCAAATTTGGCGGACCATTGGAGTACGGCTTTTCGCTTAGTTGGAGAATCTCTCTCACTCAACAACTTAACAAGCGCGTTTAGATTCTCGATTTCCAGTTTTCTCCCCCAGTTTACAACTTCAGCTATTTCCTCTTTTGAGAGCGGTTCTCCTCTGTAGCCTTTAACTCTCCATATGGGCTTGGATAGGCTTCCTATTTCCTGTGTTGGGAACAGTTTATCCATAAAATTCCTCTTTAAGAATCATAGCCACGCTGCTGGTTGCTTTCATTTTTTCCTCTGCCCTTTCCAACGGCAGAAACTCCAAATCACAGTTTGGGCAAATAAAAATCTCTCTCAAATTTGAGCTGTATATGGAGCCAATGATTTCTTTGGCAACTCTAACCAATTCATCTACTTTTTCAACTAGTGAACTTCTTGAATCCACCAAGCCTAAGGCGACACCTTTTTCAAAACTATATTCTTTCAACTTTTCAAAGTTTGTTTCGTATAAGTCGATTCCCAAATGGTCTACGGGAAAGTCTAGGGCTTCAGGTAAAATCTGTGAAAAATCTCCGAAAAAGGTTTGAAGACATGTTTTGATGGGTACCCCTTCAACAGCGACTCCTAGTGCTTCGCTTATGACGTTCAGTTCATCTCTTGAAATTGATAAGGCAGTTGGCTTATAGACTAATGCTGGGTCGCTTAACTGAACATATTTAAAGCCTAGCTTGGCTAAGTCCTTAATTTCTTCTCTCAATATTTGGGCGCATTTGAACATTAACTCCGTTTTGCTTTTATAGAAATAGTTTTCAGAAAGGCAGGCAATTGTGTACGGTGCAGGCAAAACGGTTTTCCAAGGAAAATTACTGGGCAAACATTTTATGTAGGTTATTTCCTCGACTACGCTTTTCTCCCGCCATATATCATTCATTATGACTGGTTTTCTGTAAAACATGTTATTGTTAAACCATCTAGCCAGACTTCCCATTTTAACCCCGTTCAGATTTTCCGTGAATGGCCTAAACAGGTCTTGCCACTTAAGCATCCCATCGGTGATGTAGCTGAAACCAACAGATAATTGGGCATTTATAACCTTTAAAGTGGCGTCTTCAAAAGCCTTCTCAAGTTCTCCTTCACCAACCCTTTTTCTGTCGTAGGCTCTTGTGACCTCGACGAGCTCTTTTGGTCGTGGAAGTATCCCGGTGATGTAGCAACCAATCATTCTCATCAACTATTCAACTATTAGAGTTGACTTTAACCAATCTGTTCGCTTACCATAATAAAAATTTAAGGTTGAGGTAGTTTAGACCGTATGAATGTTTTCTTTACTATCTCGTTGGATGTAGGGAGAATGGTGGGGTAACATTCCTAAACTGCGGTTAAGGTTTTATGGATATTGGTTAAGAATCTGTTTACCGTAAAGTTTTACTGAAGAAGATAGAAGTTAGTTCCAGAGGCGAGATATATGCAGAAGGCTTATGAGTATAAGGAGATTGAGGATTTGGAGTTAGAGCGACTGTTTTTACATTTTGGACTTGGAGAACTTGTTAAACCAGAAAACGCCAGATGGCTCGCACTACTAATAGACACGGAGGGAGCAATGGGATGGACAAGAGAATTGGAGAGAAGAGACCGAATTAACAGGCAATACAGGTATGTGTTTCTGAGAATAGTCCCATACATAAGCGTTGGGATGAGCATATTCGAATCAAAAGTAACAGTAGATGAAGGAGCAGAACTAATCGGCACAATACCCGTAACAAAAGCAGGGGCAAGAAGATTCGCCGTTAGAGGAGGAAGAGCCTTGACAGCCATAAAAATCATGCAACCCCACTTCGACAAATACCGAAGAATGGCAAACCTATTACTCGCACTATATAAAAACCGCCCATCTGCACCGCCAAAAGCCTTCAGAGAAATAATCACAGAACTCTTCGGCACATACCTAACACCAAGACAAGCAAACAGAACACTACTCCATATAACAGAAGAAGAATGCAATCAACTACTAGAAAAAAGCCGAAAACTCGCAGACCAATACCTACCAAAAGTTCGAACCAGAAAAATTTAAGCCCTCCTTAGCTACTAGGGTTCTAAAAAAATTTTAATAATGGATGAGCCTTTATGCTTATGAAAAGCCATGAACAAAAAACTGCTGCTACACGAAGAAAACAAAACACAAAAAGTAAAAGAAATTGCGATAATTAAAGATCCGCAAAAGTTGAAGATGATTTTGAATAGGCTTAGCTGGAAGATTTTGGTCATGCTTTCTGAAAAGGAAATGTACCCATTAGAAATAGCAAGAAAACTGGGCGTTCACGAACAGAAAGTCTATTACCACGTAAGAAAACTGGCAAGGGCGGGAGCCATAACTGTTGTCAGAGAAGAGGAGAAGAAGGGGGCAATAGCAAAATATTACAAGGCGGTTTCGCCAGCGTTTGGAATAGAGCTTCCACAAGGATATAAGACAATACAAAGGCTTTCGCTTATAGGCATGGATGAACAAATCCAAAAATTCTTCAAAGAGTTCATAGGAAAAGACGGCGCATTTGAAGGAAAAATAGTTGTGGGAAGCCCAACACCCCACGGACCCTTCAAAACAAGCGCAAGAGACGGCCACTACGCTTCCCACCTAACATTCTTCTTGGGACAGTTCGCCAAAATGCCGGAGGAATTTGCGATAAAGCTTGATGTTGACGTGAAAGCCGAGAAAGAAGAGAAAAACAACCTCATCCTCGTGGGTGGGCCTGGAACAAACCTGCTGACGCAGGAGTTGAATGAGTATTTGCCGATAAGATTTAACATGCAACCTTCGGAACAGGGCTTCCTATTCGGCGGTTTAGTTTCCAGAAAAACCTCTAATGTTTATACCGCGGATGCTGTTGGGCTAATAGCTAAAATCGTGAATCCATGGGACGACACTAAGCGTATTATAGTTTTGGCTGGAAACAAGGCAGTTGGCACGAAGGCTTGTGTTTTAGCCTTGACAAACTTTTGGAAGAAAACTTTGAAGGGCTATAATGGCGAGGATACGTTTGCAAAGGTCATACAGGGGTTTGATTTGGACGGCGACGGAAAAGTTGATTCGATAGAAGTTCTTGAATAGTCAGAGTTGTACATTTATGGAAGTAACGGAAATTATTCTCGGATATGGACATGAAAATATCCAAGCTACGCACAAAACAACTTTTGAAATTACCAAAGAAGCTCAATTGTCAAGGAGAGGTGACTGCATTATTGCTGTTTCAGCAAACAAGACTATGACAGATTTCAGTTCAGAATTTAAGGAGAATTTGCGTAAGGAAAAAGCTAAAATAATAATTTTAATTGAGGCTGGAGACGCCGCGGAAGTGGTGAATGCTTTTGGAAGCCCACGACTGATTTTGACGCATCGCACAGACATGGTTGTAAGGAAAAGCAATTACATCTGCAATCGAACATTGGCAATTCAGGCGGATAAAGCCGCATGTGATTTGTCAAGGAAACTTGCGGAAAAACTGAGAAATCCAAAGCAAAAAGTGAAAATTACGCTAACCGTGAGGGTTTAATGGATTTTTGCGTCTATAACCGCTTGCCACTTATAAGGAGCTGTTGCGCGAACAAGTCTAGAAAAAAAGATTTTTTCCACTTTTCTTCCACATTGTTCAACCGCTTCTATAAAACGGAGTTTCACATTTTCTAATGAATCAGAGGCACTAACAAAGCTGTAAAAATGCACTATGCCACCAGTCGACTTTATTGTTGTGCATGCGGCCTCCACGAATTCTATGGCTTTTTCTGGCAAATTCATAATCACGCGATCCGCAACCCCAGAAAGCCTCTCTTTAACAACTTGTTTCGCATCTCCCAAAATCGGATGAACTTTGCCTTCAACTCTGTTAAGCCTAATGTTTCTTTTTAGAAACTCGACAGCATTCGGGTTCACATCTATGGCGTAAACTTCAACGTTTTCATGAGTTTTTGCAATTTGTATTGCGAAAGGACCCACACCAGCGAATAGGTCTATAACTGTTTCACCTTCTTCGATTAGAGACGCAACCCTTTTGTGCTCGTATGAAAGCCGTGGAGAAAAGTAGGCTTTGGCAAGGTCCACATAATACTGACAGCCATGCTCTCTGTGCATTGTTTCGGTTTTAGGTTCTCCAGCAATTACGCTGAACTCTCTCAGCCGATAAGTTCCACTGATGGCGCCTGCTTTGGCAAGCACTGTCCGCACATTTTTATGCGTTTCCAGAATTGCTTCACCAATTATACGTTTATAGGCGTCAAGCTCTGGCGGAATCTCAATTATGGCTATATCGCCGACGAGATCTATTGCCCGCGGCAAACTAACCAATAAATGCGGAGAAAGCTTATCCTCAAGCAATTCAACAAATGTTTTTACTCGCTTTTTCCTTTCTGGAAAAGCGTAAGTTAAAATTTCGCAATCTAGAACTTGCTCTTTAAGTGTTTCCAATTCGCTTTTTGATGGTTGACGAATAAGCGGAATGTAAAGGAAATTCTTGTTTCTCTGGATTTCCAGTTCTCTTTTAACAATTTCCAGTTTGTTAGCTAAGATGATGGCTTTTTCGCCGTGAATTTTCGGAACTTTAACACATAGGGATTCTTTAGGCATCAAACCACTAATGCTTGCTTTCTTTCAACGCTCCTGTTGTTTCCTTCACCTTTTCTTTAACTATTTCGAAAAGTTTCCTGCTTATGAAGCCCTTTTCTAGGGCTTTTTCGAGTTTTTCCATGTCCAAGATTTTAACTGTGCCGTCTGGCTTAATGCAGACGTCAACTTCTAAATCCACATAACGTATTGCCTTTGGATAAACTTCAGCTGGAGTGTTCAAGTTTATGTATGTTCCCTTAAATTCTCCACCATTGGAGAAGTATTTTGTTGTTATGGACCATTCGCCCATTTTTGTTTCGCTTACTGCTTTATCTCCCGCTTCTTTTTTAACGCCTAAACCATCGTAGAAGCCGTTGCTTCGCATTATTCTGCTATACTTAATTTGTTCATCGCCCAAGCTTTCTATTGTTGCTTGTCCCAAATGGAAAACAAGTCCGCTTAGCTTAACATGCTCAACATCCACAAGGGAGCCTTCTTCTGGAAACCTGTAAAGCTGTTCTCTGAATGACTTTTCAACTTCGATTCTACTTTGCCCTTTTTCCAAAAGTTTCTCAGCCATTTCCAAAGCTGCAGAAACTTCGCCTCCACAACTTTTATAAAAGTGATGCCCATCCAAAGTCGGGGCAACGGAAGCTCTTAACTTATCTAGGTCTCTTTTAGAAAACCATGGAAATTCCACGTCCATGAAACATGAACCTTCAATTAAAAGTGTTAGAGCATCCGCATGCGCTGCTTTTGTATTTAGGATTTTAACTTTCTCAGCAAGCTTTGTTATTTCGTTTTCTAATGTTTCCCTTGACTGGTTTGCTGAAGACTCACGCCAAATAATCCCCCACCAGTCGGGTGCAAGCGTTTTCCCTAAAGCGTACAGTTCCGCTCGCTTGTTCAAATCATAAATCTTTAAGCTGACGCCGACCTTGCTGTTTTGTGCTAGGATGGCGTAGTTTCCAACAATCTTCAAATTCATAGTTAAAATTGGCTGTTTTGCACCAATTCTTTTTCTTTCAACCTGAACTAGCAGTGGCTTGTCTTCTGCAATTACAAATTCAGGTTTTGGAAGTCTTCCTATGACGCCACCGCCTATATCAACATAAACAGTGTCTTCGTCTGATTCTATGGCTTTTCCGTTGTATATTCCGTCGATGCTGACACGCCACTTTCGAGTTAGCACATCCTCAAAAGCCGAATGCAAAACAGACTGGAAAGTGTTCACCGCATCGGATGTCCCAAGAACTCTTACTCCTTGCAAGTCGTATCTATCTTTTATCTTAACGTCTGGCGGCGCAGAATTATCCATAAGCCCAAATCGTTTCTTTATGGTTAAAGACGGTTGGACTATTTCGAAACCATTTTCTAAGAGCAGTTTTGTTAAGGCTGTGGTGCAGTTTCCTCTAATCTTCGCTTTCATCAAAGCTCCCATCGCATTCATAGTCAAACAACTTTCTCAATCTTGTAAAGCTGGTTTACTTTCTTAACCTCGAATTTCACATTCAACATTTTTTCAGCAAGCCAAATGTTTGTTTCTAAATGCTCTGAAATTGTCCGCGTTAGATAAGCGGACCTTCCTTCCGCCAACGCTACATAGGGAATTAGCATGTCAGCCAAATGCGCATCAACAGTAGGCTTAGTGGAAATTTCCGCATAGAGCTTTTCGGCAGCTTCTCTTCCAACAGTTTCGCTCGTTTTTCTGAGTTCGCCGATTGCGTCAGCTCCCAAAATTGCACTTGTGCTTGCTTCAGCCCATAAAACAAGAGAGCTGCCTTTCTGCAGAGGATTTGATTTATCATTTATTATTTGAATATCTGCCGTGTAACCCTTTTCTTTGAGGTAGTCGTTTGCCGCTTTTGCTTGACGTTCAGCAACCCTTCTTTCGGCAAGGAACGTGCAAACTGAAACGCCTTTTATTGCTTGTATTTTGCCGAAATTTTCTAAACATAAAGGCTTTAGAGATTTGCATGACTCCGTGGTTATTGTTACTTCTCCCATGCCTTTGGGATAATAACCATACTTGTGAACTGTTAATGCTGCACTTATTTCCATGCGCCTCAATGTTGGCAAAAGCACATGCCTTATGTAATTGATGGTGGGGGAATTCTGAACATCTGTTCCACCTTTTGAAACATGCAAATGCACAGTATTTTCCGCAAAGACGCAGATAGGCAGAACAGTCAACAAAAGCATTGGAATGCTTCCAGCAGTGCCAATCTCAGCCTCAACTTTCCCACCTCTCACCTTTTTGGGCTTGAACCAGAGCTCACGCGAGTCAAGTTCTGCTCCTTCTAGTTCAGCATCACAGAGCCTCGCAGCCGTTAACACTGCTTCTAAGTGTTGAGGTCTCAAACCTGGTTGCGGTCTATTCTGTCTAATGTTGTAAATGTGCAAAGGCTGTCCCAGTATTGCGGCTAGGGCAATAGACAATCTGAGAATTGTGCCGCTTCCACTTTTTTGGCTCCCATCGATCTCGATCAAGTATTGTAGACTCCTTTTGTCTAGTTTCTTGCAATGTTCATAAATTAATGAAAGAGTCGCAAACAATTAATAAATGCGTTGAGTATTAAGGATTTGGAAGGAAGAAAGTTTATGAGCGAAGAAAGAAAGGACCTTGAAAAGCTTGTACAGAGGATTGATGAGCTTCTTATGGTCTTAAACCAAGTTGCAGAAGACCTCCGACAAGTTTCAATATCCCTAAAATCTATAGCAGTTTCACAGCTTCCTCAGCCATTGGCTACCCCTCCAACACCTGTACCTGTATTGCCCAAAGCTCCTGAAAGAATGCAGGCAGTAGAAGACATTAAAATGATGTTTCCAGAAGATTTGGAGAATCTGTTAAGTTTTGAAGAAAAGGAAGACTACATAATGATAAAGCCGCGTCAGTTTTTAGGTTCAGAAAACTTTGCCAAAATAGCTTCTGTAGTGCGCGGAATAGGCGGAGACTACGTAAGCGCTGGAAAGGCATCACACTTCAGAGTGCCCAGAAAAAGAGCTTAAATCAACAAGAAAAATTTTCAATCTAGCTCTCTCAGAGCCTACTACCCCCTTATATATACGTTGAACCAAAACTTCAAGCAGTGGAGCAAGTGAAATTAGAAACGGTATCCGTACCTTACCTCAAAATTTCTAAACTCGCCTGTATAATTCTCCCATATTATGTCTACGTCTGTAACTCTTGCTCCCGGCGGTCCCCGCCTGCAGAACCCTATAAGTTTTTTTACGTTTTCCTCTTCGCCTTCAAAAACGGCTTCAACCCTGCCATCTGGTAGATTGCGAACCCAGCCTTTTACATGCAGTTTTTTAGTCTCATCCCTTGTTTCCGATCTAAAGAAAACACCTTGCACCATGCCACTTATGATTACATGGGCCCTAACCATCATAGCATTCACCGTATGCGCTGCATGTTTCTAAAATTTTCTATGGGTTTGAGGTTTATCAGCTTTCACTTTCACTCATCTCTCTCCGCTGTTTGGGTGTGTCGCTTCAACGCTTGCTTTAAAAGTGCTTGTGCGCTGCTGGTTTTTGGTGGACTAGCATGTTGGGAAACTATGGAAAGTTATTGATTTATGCTTCTAGTTTCACGTCCCATGAAAAGCGGCTTAAATCTGTGAGTATGGCGGCTGAGAAGATGGCTAAGTTGTTAAAGTTGAATTTTGAAGTTATCATTTTTGGGGAGAAAATCACGCAAATATATGTTTACTATAAAATCGGTGATGAAGAACCCATACCGCTCTACTGTGATAATGGCGGAAAAGCCAACGTACAAGAGATTTGTACGGCTTTGAGGAACATGATGTTTGTGTTGTCTTTCCATCCGAAACATTCAGCTTTAAGGCAAATAAGAAGGGGGATTATGCAGTTTTCCTGAAACTTATGGTTTGATTTTCAAGCTCTATCTCATAGATTTGGTTTACATCAAAGTCTATGTTTAAACTTTCATACTCCTGTTCAGTTAAGAACAAGATTATTTTCGGAACCGCAAACTCTGCCCTTGTAGGAAACATCGGCAACTGCTGCTGCAAAGCTTGAAGAACATCCTGCGCAACTTTTGCCTCTTCCGTCTGTGGCCTAACCACAAAACGTGGAATCTGCCGATCCTCGATCAACTCTATGCGTTTTCCAAGATCACCATCTAAATCCCGAATAGACTCGATTTTATTTACTCTAACACGGAACATAGTTAATCCACAAAGAAATAGTGTATCTTTGCTATTTACGCTTTCGGAGGAAAAACCAACACAATTTAGAGTTGTTGTTCAGCGTTCGTTATATCAAGTTTAAAGCTGCTTAACAAATTTAACATACTTCAGTCCATGTGACCCTTGAATTCTTTCCCCCGTATCTATGAAACCCATGCGAACCCAGAGCCCGTAAGCCTTCCATGGTTTTTCATCCTTGTTTATTGAAGTGCCAGTTACTAAGCTTTTTATTTCTTTTTCTTTGGCGATTTTTTCTATGTGCCAACGTCATGTCAACAATGTACAAATTTCCTTGTTAAGGCTATTCCATTTCGATGGTTGCTGGCGGTTTTGGAGTAACATCATAATAAACTGTTGACACATCAGGACATTCTTTGATTATCTCTTCTGCAACCTTACTTAGCGTTACCCAAGGTATTTCCGAAACTTTTGCCGTCAAAAAATCTTTTGTTTGCACAGATCGCACGCCTATAACATAGGGTTTTCTCTGTGCCAAATCCTTAATAGCATAGAAAACCCTTGTGAATGCTGGTCTTTCAGTAATTATTTTTGCTTGAAGCGAGACCAAATTCTGAATGGCTGTTTGATGAACTTTTCCGTTCACAGTTTGAACTTTTAAGCCCACTATTTCGCCGTAGCGTCTTTTTCCAGCCTCCACTCCTGTAGCCTTGTCCGTGAAAATTTTTACATGAACGTTTCTTGAGGGGACATTAAAAAGCCGTGCCACAGTTTCTTGGATGTGGGAGATTCCAGATTGCTGATCAGCTTCTTCATTGTCGATAATTGTAGCGAAGTATTGGCTGGGCTTATGTTGAGTAAGCTCGCGTTCCACGATGGCAGTTGCCTTCTTTACTGTTTCTAGCTTATCTGGGCGAATTTCTCCAACCACACGAACCGACAAGCCTGGTCCTGGAAACGGTTGCCGTTCAGAAAATTCGCTTGACAATTCAAGGTATCTCGCTACCATTCTAACTTGTTCCTTGAATAGTGCCACAAGGGGTTCAACGACTTTGAAGCCGTAGCGTTCCATAGGATTTATACCCATCTGCGCCAGAACATTGTGTTGTGTTTTTACGCCACCTACAGTTTCCAAAATGTCTGCGCGAATTGTGCCCTGCACAAGGATTTTGCAGCCTTCTTTTCTAGCTGTTTCGCTTAAAACGCGATAGAAAGTTTCACGGAACATTTTACGTTTTTCTTCAGCGTTTCTTAAGCCCTTCATGGCTTGTAAGAAACGTTCACGAACGTTGACTATTTTCATTGGAACGTTGAAAGGCGGTTTGGAGAGGATTTCGGCTACGTGTTCAGGTTCACCCTCACGCATGAAGGCATCGTCTAATATTACACAAACAAGATTTTCGCCTATCGCCCTATGCGTTAGCACGGCGCATGTTGTGCTGTCAACACCGCCGGAAACAGCAACCAGCGCCTTTTCGTTACCGATACTCTTTCTTATTTTCTCAACTTCGGCTTCAACAAAAATTTTCGGGTCAAATGCTTCCAACTTTACCACTACTCCTTCTAAACTTTTAATTGATTTGCTGTTTCGCAATTTATGTATTTGCTCGGCATGGTATAGCTGATAAGCTATATAGGTTAACAAATAAAAATTTTAGGTAAAATTTCAGCTTCTATAACTCGCAACATTTCCACTAAACAATAAAATCACTAGAGCCAGAAATGTGAAATTCCCAATTATCATTTAAAAACTGAAAGATGTTACATAAAAGGGAAACATGAACTAGAACATCTTAGAGAATTAAAGTTTTTCTGCTCTAGTATTCCTATATATTCCTATACTAAAGAAGGTCAAGTGTGGCTCAAATGAAAAATGAGGAAATAAAAACTTTGGCTGACGCCTTAAAGGAACTAACCGAAAGCTACACAGACGGAATACAGGCCATGAGGGAGACCACTAAAGAAGTAAAAGCAACAAAGCAGTTGTGGCGAAAAGGAAACAATTCAAATCTGATAAAACTTGGTTTAGCACTAATTGCCTTTCCAGAACCAACTGAAATAAGCGACATAATAGGCACAGTTTTGGTTGCTGCAGGAACAGTTCAAAAAGGAATTCGCCGTCGCACAATCTACGTTGAAGACGTTTATAAAACGTTTCATGACACGTTAAAAGACATGTGGACTATCAAACGCAACGTTTAAAGATTCGAAAGTTTGGTCAAGTTTTATATTTGCAGCATGTTATATGCATAACATGTTTAGGGGGAAAGTAGCATGAAACTTGTGACAGTCTTGTTACCTGAAGCTTATTTGGAAGGGTTAGATGAGCTTGTTAGGGCGAACATGTATCCGAGCCGAAGTGCAGCCATAAGATCGTCGGTCCGAGACTTGCTGAAAAAAGAGCTTTGGGAAAGACGAGAAAGATAAAACTCTTATTCCTATTTTTCGATTCAAGCCTATTCTAACTTGGCAAGATTTCTGATTTCCCTCGCAGATTCTGCGGGGTTTTCTGCAAGCGTTATCGCCCTCCCCACAATAAGATAACGAGTTCCAGCCTTTAGAGCGGATTTTATTTCTCCACCCTGAGCGCCAATTCCAGGCGAGTATATAGGCGTTTTTTCCTCAAGTATCGCGTGCACCTCTCTTATTTTTTCTGGAAATGTGGCGCCGACAACAGCCCCGTCAGCTTCCAGTTTTAAGGCTTTTTTCGCAAAGGAAACATATTGAGGCGTCTTTTGGCCTGTTTCGGCATCATAGATTGTTTGTCCGTAGCCTTCGCTTGCTCCCTTGTGGCTCATGTAAACGAGGAGAATTATGCCACGCTGTAGTCTACGGGCAACTTCGAAAATTGGTTTTAAGCCTTCTTCCCACCCTATAAAGGGATTAGCGATTAAAGCGTCGAAGCCAGCTGCGTAATAATACTCAGCAATAACTTGGTTTGTTGAGCCGATGTCATTTACTTTGCAGTCCATTATCGCCGTAAGCCCCAAGTTATGGGCTTTTTTCACAAGTTTTTGAACGCCATCAAACGCGCCAAGGGGAAGAACCAGATGGTGGTTGACTTTTACAGCACAAATATAGGGATGGACAGCATCTAAAACGCGTTCTGCCTTGGAGAAGAGATTCTCTCGATTTTCTGGTTTTTCAAAGGGAAAGTCTAACGCTAAAACAATGTTGGATTCTTTATTTCTGGCAACTTGTTCTATTTTAACGCGGAAAGACACTTTAGACACCACTTTCTATTTAGGTGTGGAACTAAAAACTTTTACCATCTCAGTTTCTCCGTCAGAAACCAGTTTAATGTATGAAAGCGTTGTTTCCACAGCTTCTGTTAACTGCTGTTCGGCTATTCCCAGAGCGCCGTAACCAACTATTAGCACGTTTTCCGTTTGCTCAGTAATCTTTGTATAATCCAAGTCTCGGTATGGGTAAATGCACAAAACTTGTTTTTCATCCGCTAAAACAAGCATTTTATCCGTCAAAGCCATATGCTTGCTCATGCCAATTCCAGTAAAGGTTTCGCCATCTTTTGCAAAACGAACTTGAAATGGCGGATTCAAACAGTCTTTGTCAAATCCGCTTATAGGAATTATTGTTTTCATTGAAGCCAAATTATAGGCGTCCACAACAGTTGATATGCATGGAAGCTCGTCTCCATGTAAAACTCTCCGCAGCAAGGCTTCGCCTGAAGGCCTCGTTTTCGTCGGGTCTATGTCAAGCCTCCAATAGAAGTCTCTGTAAGCTCTTACTGTTGGATTGTCTTTCAATGTTTCAATGTTGTATTTGGCTCTGACTTCTTCATAAACAGCTTTTTTAAGCCTTTTAATGTGCTCATTCTCTTTTTCTACGTGGACGCTGTTGATTATGCCAACGCATATGGAGAGTTCAGGAAACCTTCTGGAGACTTCGGAATTCCAGTTAACATGGATTTGCAATTCCAACACGCCATTCAATTCTTATGAAGCCGTTAGGTATTTAACAGCATAGAGCAAAATCTCTTCCTTAAAGGATTCAGGAGACTGCGTGAAACGATGATAGGCGAACTTGCAGCTTTAGGTGCTGCAATTTGCTGGACAGTATCCGCCATAATGTATAAGGAAGCATTGTTTAAAACCAAGCCCGTTTCAGCAAATATTGTGCGTCTCGTGTGCACAAGCATAATTTTAGTTGCTTGTTTAGCAATAATCGGCAAATTCGGAGTTTTAATGAACTTGCCCGCATATGCTGTCGTTCTCGCATGTGTCAGCGGCATAATTGGTTTGGGCTTTGGTGACACCTTATACATGATGAGTTTAAAGCTCATAGGTGTTGCACGAGCCGTTCCAATAACATGCGTTTATCCCCTATTCAACCTCTTATGGGCAGTTTTCCTAGTAGAAGAGCCTATCACTTTATCAGTAATTCTTGGAGCTGTCACAATAGTTTTTGGAATTTGGCTTCTGAGGCAAGAGACGGATGTAGGTACAGCTGAAACGGAGAAGAAAATTTTGGTTAAAGGCGTGGCTTATGCTCTGGCAACAGCTGTGATGTGGTCTGTGAGCATAACGATGATTGACATGGCTGTAACCCTCCCAGAAACCAGCAGTCTAGACCATGCTTTAGCCATAAACACTATTAGAGTAGCAGCAATCGCAGTTTCCTTGCTGGTTTCAGCTCCCATAATTGATAGAGGCTTCGGTTTCCTGAAAATGCAGAGAAAAACGCTGGCTGCACTAATCTTCGGGGGAATAGTGGCTCTGGGATTAGGATGGTTTTTCTTGACTTACAGTTTCACAAACACTTCAGAATCCCGAGCTGTTCCAATATCTTCGACGACGCCCCTCTTTTCAACGTTGTCGGGAATCGTTTTTTTGCACGAAAAGGTCACGGCAAGAAATGCGGTAGGATCGATAATGATTGTTGTTGGAATTTTTCTAATTTTCACTGTTTAGGAAGGGGAAGACTTCATACTGCTGAGTATAGTTTTTATAGTGCATTATGTGTTAAAGGGAAACTTGGCGGACTGGAAAGGTAGCGTTTACATGTCTGTGTCTCCAAGTGTTCGCGAAGTTCTCGCCAGAAGAATCGCTGGGGAGATAATTCTTTCAAGCAAGCCAGGAGGAACCATGCGGAAGTGGCGTGAACTCTTCGCAGTTTCACAGACAACCCTCTCAGACAACATGATACTTTCACCATCCGTCATCAGCGACTACGAAAGCGGAAGGCGAAAAAGTCCAGGCACAAAGTTTGTTAGAAGATTTGTCTGGGCTTTATTGAAAATTGATGAAGAACGTGGGAGCCGCTTTATCCGCGAGTTCGCAAAATTGACAAGCTCGCCAAGCATGGCTGTACTCGACCTTCGTGAGTTTCCAATTCCAGTTCGCGTGGAATACTTGTGCAAAGCCATTAAAGGTGAAGTTGTGGCATGTTCCAATAGTTATGTTAGGGAAGTTTATGGCTACACGGTTGTAGACGGGAAAAAGGCTGTTGAAACCCTTTCTGGATTAGAGTATTCTCAGCTTTTTGGTGCAACAACCGAGCGCGCATTAATTTTCACAAATATAGGAAAAGAAAATTCGCCAATGATGATTGTACGCATAAACAACCTAAAACCCCGTGTGGTGGTTTTCCACCACGTCAAACCTGATGAAAACTCGATAAGGCTGGCGGAATATGACCGAATCCCACTCATATATTCCAGTTTACCCAGTGTCGAGCAATTAGTAAAAACTTTAAGGAAGCTTTATCGTATCGCACTTCGAAGGAAATTAGGCAGACCAGTCCGCCCACCCCCAAAAATAAGTGCCTAGACAAGAGTGAAAAACGTGGAGCCGGAAGGTTCTAGAGATTATATTCGCGTGAATAAACGGCATTGGAATGCAATAGCTAAGCGTGACCAGTCTAGAAAAGCGGAAATGCTTAGGCAAATTAAGGTTGGCACTCCTTATCTCGAAAAGTGAGAACCAAAAATAGCTTCTTACCTGAAGGACATCAAAGGAAAGAAGATAATTGTACCTCAATTTGGTGATGGTCTAGTTATGTTGGCTTGCGCAAAGAGGGGAGCCATTGTTACAGGAGTTGACTTTTCCAGCGAGCAAGTTCGCCTTGCAAGAGAGGCAGCAGCGTATTGCGGTGTTAACGTAAACTTGGTAGAGGCTGATTGGCAAAATCTTCCTGAAAGCGTTTCAAATAATTACTTTGACTTGGTTGTCACCGAATGCGGCATCTTTATTTGGACAAAGAATTTGGATGCGTGGATGAGAAGTGCATACAGAGTGTTGAAAAATGATAGCAAGTTGATCGTTTCTGATTTTCACTTGATATCTATGATTGCAGAGTTGGAGGATGGCAAAGTAGCCTTCAGAAGGAGCTATTTTGACCAAAATCCTGAAGTTTGCCAGTCGGAAGAAGATGCATCTCCATCAATTGAATTTCGTTGGAAGCTCAGTGACATCATTAATGCGACCATTCAGGCTGGGTTCCGTGTCGATCGCGTAGAAGAGTTCTATATTGAAGAACCTGCAGATATTCCATTCATCCCAAACAATTTTCTTCTAGTTGCAACAAAGGAATGACATGACATGATTAAAGTTTGTTAAGCATCTGAATTAGAGAGTGAAGCAAAATGAGTTTGAAAAAGCACTTAGCCAAAAGATATATTCCCTCTTCAACGAAATGGAAGATTGTTTTGAAAGGAGTCGGAAAACTTTACAGAGCAATATACGATGAACTCGAAAAAGATGACAAGGGTTCTTCGGCGAAAGCGCTGGCTGAAGCAGCCTATAATGTTGGATTGGATTTTGGAAAAACCTTGAAGGAAGATTTTGAGCTTGGAAATAGTATTGAGGATATAGCATTTGCTATGGAGATTGACCATAAAGTGTTTGGCGTTAAGGCGGTTGTGGCTGAAAAGGACGAGAGGAAGATTGTTTATCACTGTTATCAATGTGCATGGAAGAAATATTTTACGCCGAAACTATGTATTGCCATAGGTCAAGCGGAAAAGGGGATAGCGCGCGCTCTCAATTCAGAGGCCAAGTATAATGTTCTTCAAACGAGAACTATGGGCAAAGACCGCTGTATTATTGCAATAGAAATTTAGGCTGGCAGAAACTGTTACGTGTTAATTGTATGTCTTGCAAGTTTGTTTTTTAATAGTTGGAAGTCGTGCTGTAGCGTTTCTTTGTATTTTGCGCTGTAGAGGGCTGCGGCTGGATGGAACGTTGGAAAGATTGTTATTTGCATGTTTACGATGGTTGCTTGGTAGAATTTTCCACGGGCTTGCGTTATGCCGTTGAAGGGCATATTAGCTTTTGAAAAGATGTAGGCTGTTGAATAATTTCCAAGGGTGACAACGAATTTTGGCTTTATGATGTTTATCTGTCTATCTAAGTAGGGCGTGCATGTTTGAATTTCGTTAGGCATAGGTTCACGGTTTCTTGGCGGTCTGCACTTGACAATGTTACAAATGAATACATCGTTTCTTGACAAGCCGATTTCGGAAAGCATTGTTTCGAGAAATTTTCCAGCAGCGCCCACGAAAGGTTTTCCTTTAATGTCTTCCGATTGGCCGGGTGCTTCACCGATAAACATGACTGGGCTTTCGGAGTTGCCTTCGCCTGGAACAGCATTCTTGCGAGTTTTCCAAAGCGGACATTTTGTGCAAACTATTATTTCTGTGGCAACAGCATCCAAAAACTCCTTCTTAGACAAGAGAACAGCTCTCCATACAAATCACTTTTTCATTTATTGCACTTATAAACCTCGTAAGTACGAGTCCCTGCATCCATAGTATAAATTGTTTCCCCATAAAAGTGCGAAGAGAGCAAACATTGACTTCGAGCCGAACTAGGTTTAATGTGATTTATATACTTGGTTTTTATGTTCTCATTCTAGTGCTCCAGCTTGCTTTAATCAATTGATTGAACAAAAGGAAGTCAAGCAAAATCGTCACCTAGATAAAGGAAGCAAATAATGGAAATTGAAAAAGATAAAATAAATTATCGTCGGGCTAATATCAATGACATTGAATTCTTGGTTGATTATAGAGTTCGATTTTTGAATGAGCTTTACAATCATCCAGAAGATGATGAGACTGAAATTTTAAGAAAAGCATTGCGTCAGTATTTTTCTGAAGCAATCCCTTCCAATAATTTCATTGCTTGGTTGGCAGAATACAATGGGAAAATAATTGGCACAAGTGGGATGGTTGTGTGGCGAATGCCAGCAAGGTATGGGGGACTTGAATCTGGAAGACTTGGATATATTCTCAATCTATATACAGTCCCCGAAGCAAGAAGAAAAGGCATTTGCACTCGATTGTTAAACGAATTGATCAAAGAAGCCAAGTCATTAGGACTGAAATACTTGCATCTTCATGCTTCTGAAGAAGGAAGAAATATCTACAGAAAAGCAGGATTCGTTGAGCCTGATCAAACAGAGCTAATATTGAGAATCTAAAGGTTACATATGCTTTAAGGCTTCACTACCCTTCATTCCAACCTCGGCGCCAAAACTTTTCGCCTTAGACGTTATTGCTTTAACCTGTGCATTAAGCACGTCATCAAAGGTCTTCACTCCACTGACCATTGCAGCAGCTACACCCAGTTTTTCAGCAGCCTCCACATTCAAAAACCCACACATAGCAAACCCTTTCTCTGCAATTACAAGAAGCAACGGAGGTGAATCAGGAAGCTCAACCCTCACTCCCAAACAAGCTTTGCCGTCAACCTTCAGGGAAGTGATGCTAATCATGCTAAACACCTTTTACTAACAAATTTATCTTTACACAGTCAACTTAAATAAGAATTACTAACACAAAAAATGAAGAAGCCACGATGTTGACCAAACTAAAGGAAAAAGTCCAGAAAATGCTTGCAAGTGAAGCAAAAGTAGCCCACAAAATAGGATTAACACCAAACCAAATAAGCCTCATAGGCATAGCTCTAGCTTTCCTCTCAGCACTAGCATACGCAGAATGGCAAGGCAACACACCATATCTATTACTCGCCACACTTCTACTCTTACTTTCCGGCTTCTGCGACGCCTTAGACGGCTTACTAGCCAGACTCTATCAAGAGGCAACAGCCTTCGGCGGATTCCTAGACTCTCTACTAGATAGGTATGCAGATGCCGCAGTGTATGCTGGCATAATTTTAGGCGGATTATGCGATGCACTATGGGGTTTAACAGCCCTAACAGGTTCTTTGTTAGTAAGCTATAGCCGCGCAAGAGCCGAAGCAGCCGGCATAAAAATGGAATCAATAGGGCTAGCAGAAAGGGCAGAACGCATAATCATACTAGCCATAGCAAGCCTCGTAGCATTCTTTTGGCAACCACAAACAGCCATTAACCTAGGCATAATCTTGCTTGCGATACTTTCTAACCTAACAGTCCTGCAAAGAGGTTTATACGCCTATAAAAAACTAAAGAAACAGGGAAACTAGCTAAAAAGCTAAAATCTTCTTCTCGGACGCATGTGCCTTTCGTCTCGAGCCCTAACCTTCACAATACCCCGATGCACGGCACATGAAACACAATAATATTTTGTATCAACCCAAGAAGACATATACGTACCTTTCTGGCGAAGCTCCTTAGCTAACTGGGGATCAACAAGAGACTTCCTACTAGTAACCTTCTTAGCCTTGTCTCGAGGCACCACCTGCCCACACATAGCACACTGAACAACGCCGCTGCTGCCTTTACTGCCTTTTGACCTTCCACGACTTTTCCGCTTAAACGGCAATACAATTAACCTCTTTAAATCTCAAACCAAATAGTGCAACCGCTACCTTATATATCTGCTCTTAACTTCAGGATTGAAGCAATATTGGCTTTCGCATCAACCTTCGGAATGATTTTACCATTGGATGACGTGAAAAGCGTTGTAACTCCTGGTCCGTGACCTGACGTTACGCAGTTTGTGTGGACAACTATGCCAACGGACACTGCACCTTGCTTGTATATTCTTCCATAAGAGTGATCTGCGTCAAGTATTGCTACCAAGTCGCCAAGCCTTAAATCGTCAAGCCCGTACTCCTTTCGAGCGCCTTCATCGAAAAGTTGAATGTCATAATCTCCAGAATACGTCTGGTTTGCTCCCAATCCCGAACCCATTATCGCCGCCGGAACAATATGCGTAACTGGAATCTCCAGTCTGTCGCCTTTTGCTTTAGGCTTCAAAGCCTCAAGAAAGCGTGCGTCCATGTTCATCACTTTTATTTCCGAATAATCCAGAAGTTTCAAGCCCACGCCAAAAGCTTTCACAAGCACTTTGTCTCCGAGCATGAGTTTTTCAAGAGTTTCCGATTGAAAATCCACTAGCACATGTTCTATTCCACCATGCTTTCCAGTTACAACTCCTTTCGCACCCTTCGCATCACCCGTAACAACCACCGCCTCATTCCCAACACACGAAAGCACATTTAAGGCTATATTTGCACCCTGCCCAAAGCGTGGATCATTCTCCTTATTTTCTATGCTTACGCCTGGTTCAACATGGTCTGCCTCCCATCCGCATGCTGAGTCGCCTACTCTAACGTTATACGTGATTCCTCCAACTCCCGGCAACACCAGCGGAGTGCCCTGAGCCGAAATATTATATACGCCTCTTCCGAAAACTGGACTAGCTACTTCGCCCACAACTGAAATCTTCACTAATTTTTCGACGTTTGTTCTCAGCATCAAATTATTCCTCGCATTAAATCTAGTGTTTTAATTAACCGACGTTAATAAGATTTGACCCACCTAGCAATTATTCTAGTTTTGTTGAACATAACAAGTTTTAAATGTGGGGTTTTCTTTTGAGTTGAGTAAAGTAAAACCTAATGAGGTATATATCTTTCACGTGGCTGAGATAATGTCAGACATTGGATTAAGATCGTCTAGACTGCTGGTTAAAGATGTTATGAGTAGCCCAGTCATAACCATCGAAGAAGGTGCACCAGCAAACAGAGTTGCAGAACTCATGGATAAGCATGGTTTGGGCTGCATAATAATAACAAGCAAAAATGCAAAGCCTCTGGGAATTATCACAGAAAGGGACTTAGTTGGAAGAGTTTTAGCCAAAAACGTCAAACCAGATTCAGTTAAAGCCAAAGAAGTCATGACGTCGCCCCTGATCACAATAGAGCCTGACGAAACAATAAGCGAAGCTGCCAGAAGGATGAGTAGATTAAACATCAGAAGACTAGGAGTCATGTACAAAGGTCAACTTATCGGGTTGCTCTCAAGCAAAGACATTCTAGCAGTCATGCCAGAACTACTAGAAACCATTCAAGAACACGCGCTCATGGAGGGTGAAAACAGGGCTCAAGAAGCTCCGGAGGAATCGGCACCCCTTGCTGGGTATTGTGACCAGTGTGGAGGCTGGTCTGACAATTTAAACGAGGTTAACGGAGAATTCCTCTGCGAAGATTGCAGAATCGAGTTAGAAACTGAGGAATGAGAGGCGATTGTTTGCGTGTTAAAGAAATCACGAATCAAAAACACCCGTTTATCTATGAAGATGAGCTTGCAACAAAAGCGCGAGCAATAATACGTGATCTCTCATTAAGAATTCTCCCAGTAACAGACGGAAACAAAAAAGTTTTGGGCACAGTTTCCCGCGGCAATGTAATGACTATTTCCTCTTCTGTCTCGCCAATAAGAGTTAAAGGCATAATGGCAAACCCAAAACATATAGCAGCGATAGATGATGAAGCTGCTTCAACAGTCAAAGAGATGATTAGACTAGACGAATGGTACATACCAGTTGTAAACTCGCATCAAGACAAAATTTACATGGGAGTTCTAGGCTTAGAAAACTTCATTGAAGCTTCGATTAAAACAAACTCAGGAAAACTTGCGAAACCAGTCTCAGAAATAATGTCCAAGAATGTTGAGGCGTGTTCTCCCGAAGACGAAGTTGATAACATTTGGCGTCTAATGCAGACTAAATCCGTCGCCGGAATGCCTGTCGTAAAAAAAGATAGGTTAGTAGGCATAGTTACACAGAAAGACCTTCTTGAAAGTGGAGCGATGTTGCCAACGTTCGAGTCTGCAAAGGGACGTTTTCGGGCTTCCTCCAAAATTTCTTCAATAATGAGAACAGAAGTGATAGCGGTGGAATCATCTGCAAAAGTAAGCGAAGTTGCCAAAATCATGGTTTCAAAAAATATTGGAAGAATCCCCGTTAAAGATGAAAAAGGCAGGTTAATTGGCATAGTTGACCGAGAAGATGTTGTCAGATTGCTTGTTAAATGAGGGAAAAATATGAGTAGGGAAACTTTTAGAAGGACATTAAAGGGAAAGGGTCAGCTTTCTCTGAAAACTCATCCTTCGAAGAAACGTGAAGGCGAAATAATTCAGATTGCAAAAGCCCCAGTCGTAACAATGGCTCCCACCACACCCATTTATGATGCAATACAAATAATGGCCAAAGAAGGATTCCGCCGAATACCAATTGCTAACCCAGGGACGAAAGCACTAGAAGGAATCATAACAGCAACAGACATAATAGATTATCTTGGCGGTGGAAAAAAATTCGAAATAATCGAACAAAGATTTGGTGGAAACTTTTTCAAAGCCATAAATGAGCCTATCAGACTCGTAATGACCAAAAATGTTGTTTCAGTTAAGGTTTCTGCAAAAATAAGCGAAGCAATAGAGTTAATGAAGGAGAAGAATCTTGGCGGTTTGCCGGTAGTTGATGATGAAAACCGCGTTAGAGCAATAATCACGGAGAGAGATATTGCAAACCTTTTTGCGGACAGAATAAGTGGCATAAAGGTTTCTCAGGTAATGTCAGAAAAAGTAATCACAGCATTATCCAAAACAACAATATTTGAAGCCGAAAGGACTATGACAACACAGGGGTTCAGAAGACTGCCAATAATCTCTGATGGTAAAGTAATAGGCATAATAACAACTATGGACATTATACGGTTTTTCGGCTCTGGAAGTGTATTCAAATATCTGCAGTCTGGAACCATAATACAAGTTTTAAACACACCTGCGTTGGAAATAGCAACAAAAGATGTTTCAACAATTACTCCAGACGCAGATGTGGGTCAAGCAGCAAAAATGATGCGAGACAAGAACATAGGTGCATTGCCTGTTGTTGAAAAAGAAAAACTTGTAGGCATGCTTACGGAAAGGGACTTCTTCAAAATAATAGAATAAACTTTTAACATACAATTTCACCTTATTCAAAATAACAAGAGAGAACCCAACTTGATTGTTGACTTAGTCCTAAGTAACGCAAAAGCATACTTGAAAAAAGAAATAGTGGACTGCAGCCTAGCAATAGACGATGGGAAAATTCTCAAAATAGGCAAAGAAGCAATCATGCCCAAAGCCCAAGCGAAAACAGATTTAAAAAACCTACTAGTTTTGCCGGGTTTAATAGACGCTCATGTACATCTTCGAGGACAAGAGAAAGCTTACAAAGAGGACTTTTACAGCGGAACAGCAGCCGCGGCTGCAGGTGGAATAACAACAGTATTGGACATGCCCAACAACGATCCGGTTACAATGAGTGCGGAAACTTTGAGGAATCGAATGGCAGAGGCTAAAAAGAAGGTTTTGGTTAATGTTGGCTTTTACTCTGAATTTCCAAGAAATGTGGAAGAAATAGCGAAAATAGTTGAAGAAGGAGCTGTAGCTTTTAAATTGTTTATGACTGAACAGGTTGGCGGATTAAACATTGATGACGACCGTGCTTTGGTGGAAGCGTTTAAGATTATAAGTGGATTGAAGATTTCAGTGGCTGTTCATGCAGAAGACAAAACAATGTTAAAAAAAGCTGAAGACGAGTTTAAACGTGCCAACCGCAATGGCATTGAAGCGTTCTTAAAGGCACATTCAGAAAACGTCGAAGTGAAAGCAATAAGACGCCTACTTAGCATTGCCGAACAAACCAATGTGCACACGCATTTTTGTCACGTAAGCACAGAAAATGGATTAAAAGCAATAGTTGATGGAAAAAAATCTGAAATGCCAATAACTTGTGAAGCGACGCCGCATCACCTATTACTATCAGTTGACGATTTAAAGCGGACAGGAACATTAGCGTTAACTGTGCCGCCTGTTCGAGAAAAACACCACTCCACAGCTCTTTGGGATGGAATTAAAAAAGGGTGGATTGACATTTTGGCTTCAGACCACGCACCCCACATTCTACAAGAGAAGAAGGCAAAAGTTGTTTGGGATGTTAAGGTTGGCATACCAAACTTGGAAACAACGCTTCCACTCTTGCTTACAGAGGTTAAACGTGGGCGATTGTCAATAGCAGATGTGGCTAGACTGATGGCGGAAAAGCCTGCTGAAATTTTTAAATTGAAGAGCAGAGGCTACTTGAAAGAGGGAAATAACGCAGACCTAACTGTTGTGGATTTAAACAGGAAATACAAGATTGAGGCATCAAAATTTCACTCAAAAGCGAAATACTCCCCTTTTGACCAGTGGACAGTTGAAGGAAAACCCGTTAAAACGTTCGTTAACGGTCAATTAATCATGGATGAGGGAGAAATAGTCGCTAAACTTGGAAGCGGAAAAATAATTCGGAGAGAAAAACTTTGAAGTTCATTGCCGATGGTATGCTTGGAAAACTGACACGCTGGCTTCGCATGTTGGGACATAATGTAAAATATTCAAACAAACTGAATGATGCCCAGCTAATCGCGATTGCAAAAAAAGAGCGAAGAATTTTGCTTACAAGGGATTTGGAGCTTTATCAGCAAGCCACGGCAAAAGGAGTCAACGCCTTTTACTTAGAGGGAAAAACGGAAGCAGAAAAACTTGCACACATTGCAAAAAGATTCAACATCAAATTGGACATTGACATGGCAACATCAAGATGCACAAAATGCAACACTCGAGTAAAACCAACCTCAAAAGAAAAGGTGGCGGACAAAGTTGAGAAAAGCACGTTTTCGTATTACAATGAGTTTTGGGAATGCCCAAAATGTGGACAAATCTACTGGCAAGGAGCTCACTGGACAAAAATCAGAAAAACACTTGAAGCAACAAAAGAAAAATTAGAGAAACTTGAGAAGAAGTAGCAAACTGGCTTAGGAGTCGCAAGTTTTTAATACAAAAATGTAAATAAACAAAATAGAGATGATTACTGTTTGAATCTTCAGAAACCTTCCCGCGAGTTGTCTATTGAAGAAATCTTGACATATACGTTCGACATATACTTCAGAAACTTTCATTTTCTTCATACCATTTTTGATAGCTGGTTTAATTTCAGGAATAATAAGTGTTCCAATTCTTAGTTACGCGTCGAAGATTTCTCAAATAGACTTCACAGGACCTCCAAATGTTGTATGGAGCCAACTCTGGAACTTCATTTTAACTTTTCTAGCTTTAGCATTCATTCTAGGCATAATATCTTGGATAATAGGCAATGTGATTTCTGGTGTTTGTGTTAAATGCGCATCTGACTTGATTGAGAAAGGCAAAGCAAGCCTCGGAGAATCTTTCAACTTCACAGTCTATAAGCTTCCTTCCCTTTTGATAGCAACATTAATCACAGGAATACTTGTAGCGTTAGGTTTGCTCGCCTTAATAGTGCCTGGCATAATACTCTACATAATGTTCTATTTAGTTATTCCAGCCATCATGATTGAGAATATAGGAGCTTTAGATAGTTTGTCAAGAAGCAGAAGGCTGGTAAGTAACCGGTGGCTGAAAACTTTCGTTCTCGCATTGATAGTCGGTCTAATAATAGGTATTGCAGCTTTCGTTGTAAATTTAATTATGGCTCCCCTTGGTATTTATAGGTCGTTGGTAGGTAGCGTTATTACTGCGTTTGTTCAGCCGATCATTCCAATATCGTTAACGGTGTATTATTATTCTATGTTGGCGAAGGAACAGCAGAGGATTCCTCCACCGCCGCCCCCGCCATTTTAGAGAAGGTTATACTTCTTCCATAAGCCATTTCAGAGGAATGTCTTGGTAGGTACCATCTGGCAACGTTCTTCTGATAGTCATCGGTAGGATCCCTGCATCAAGTTCCTTTAATGCGATGTCTATTGGACTTGAAAAGCCTTCAGAAACCTCGACAAGTATGGGAGCGCCCATAGATATTTGAAGAGACCTAGCCCCTACTATCCTTGCTTTTTCGAAACGGGTAAGCTTAGGCGGACCTATCACAATTTTCTTCTCTTTTTGCGACGTATTCTAATACTCCCCAGCGCCTGGTGGCATGCCTCCAGGCGGTGTTGGAGGAGCCCTCATCTTTCCGGCAGCGATTACGTCGTCGATTTTCAGTATCATTGAAGCAGCTTCCGTGGCTGATTTGATTATTTGTTTCTTGACGGCTAGGGGTTCGAAAACTCCTGCTTCTGTCATTTCTTGAACTTTTCCAGAGAGAACCTCTATTCCAGCCCACTTTTCACCTTTTTCGTGGCGAACCCTTAGTTCGGATAATATGTCAATTGGGTCTAAACCTGCATTTTCAGTCAGTGTTATTGGAACGGCTTCGAGGGCTTCTGCAAAACCTCTAACTGCAAGTTGTTCTCTTCCTGGCAGGGTTTCAGCATATTTCCTAAGCATTCGTGAAACCTCCATCTCAGGTGCTCCGCCCCCGGCTAGGATTTTCGGTTCTTCAACTATATCTCGAACAACACATAAAGCGTCGTGCACCGATCTTTCCGCTTCGTCTACTATACGTTCTGTCCCACCCCTTATCAAAATTGTAACGGCCCGGGGATGTTTGCATCCTTCTACAAAAGTCATTTTATCATCGCCTATTTTACGTTCCTCAACAAGACTTGCGTAACCCAAGTCCTCTGGACTCATGTCGTCCATGTTCGTTATTATTTTTCCACCAGTAGCCTTTGCAAGCTTCTCCATATCTGACTTTTTAATTCTCCGAACTACAAGCATTCCTTTTCTGGCTAAGAAATGCTGAGCCATATCATCGATGCCTTTCTCGCATAAGACAACATTTGCGCCAACTGTAGCTATCTTTTCAACCATTCCCTTTAGCATTTCTTCCTCTTGTTTTAGGAAAGCTTCCATTTGTTCTGGGCTTTCGATGTTGATTTTTGCGTCGAACTCTGTTTTTTCAATCTCTAGTGCTGTGTCGAGTAATGCTATTTTGGCTTTTTCCACACGCTTAGGCATCCCAGAATGCGTAACTTCCTTGTCCAAAACTATGCCTTGAATAAGTTTGGTTTCCGTTAACGATTCGCCGGGTTTCTTTTCAACTTTGACGTCGTCCACATCTGCCTTGTATTTACCGTCTTCCTTTTCAGCGACTTCAAGGATTGCTTTAACCGCTAAATCTGCCAAGTGTTGTCTGTGCTCAGCCACTAGCTTGCTGGCCATGGATGTCCTTGCAGCCTTTTTCAAGTATTCTTCAGTGTTTGATTCCGTTGGTATTGCTATTTTTTCCAAAACTTCCAGTGCTTTTTCTGAGGCTTTTTTGTATCCATCGATTATTATTGTTGGATGAACGTTTTTCTCGATCAGTTCTTCCGCTTTGTTTAGTAGTTCGCCTGCTAGAATCACAGCGGTTGTTGTTCCATCGCCGGCCTCGTTGTCCTGCGTTTTTGCAACTTCAACCATCATTTTAGCTGCTGGATGCTGAATATCCATTTCATCCAGAATTGTGCGTCCATCACTTGTTATTGTCGCATCGCCCATGCTGTCCACGAGCATTTTATCCATGCCTTTCGGGCCTAGAGCACTTTTTACAGTTTCAGCCACTATTTTTGCAGCCATTATATTAGTATGCTGAGCTTCTCTTCCTCTACTTCTGTTTGAACCTTCCTTTAATACTAAAACTGGAACACCGCCAGCTTGTGTAGGTGATGACAAACCTAATAACCTCCTTAATGCGTCTCAAAAAGAAACAGCATTACAATATAAATTTTTCTGAAAGGAAAAGCGTAAAGATAGATTTTCAGATGAAACTCTTAAAAGAACATTGTTAACTTGGTTTAAGCATAGTTTTTAATCCTGTTCCTGTTAGGATTATCAATGCACTGTCATCTTTTGATGTCTCTTTATTCTTCAGCTGCTTATTGTAGGCTGCGTAAGCAACGGCTGAGCTTGGTTCGACGAAGAAGCCTTTTCTAGCAAGCATTATGAAGGCATTGAATATTTCATCTTCTTCAACCATAACCGCATCGCCATCTGCTTCCCTCAAGTTTTTAACCATAAGGTCTAGTAGTGGTGGATTCACGCTCACTAAGGCATCGGCAATGGATGTTATCTTTTCAGGCATGGCGTAATGCAGGTTTTTAAAGCGATGGTAAAGGGGTGAAACTTGTCGCGTTTGGCAAGCCACTATTTTTGGCATGGTTTCTATCACGTTGGACTTAGCCAAATGCCTAAACCCGTTTATCACGCCTAAAAGCAGAGTCCCAGCGGAAACTGGCAAGTAAATGTGCTCTGGAACATGCCAGTCAAGCTGTTCAGCTATTTCATAGGCAAGGCTTCTTATTCCATCCCTAAAAAGAGGATGAAGAATATGCCCAACATAGAATTTTCCTTTTTCAGATTTTTGGGCTTCCTCTGCAACTTTGCTTCGGCTACCTGATACTTTGACAACTTCCGCGCCGTAAAATTGGATTTGATTGAATTTGGGTCCAGAAACATTTTCTGGAACATAAATTTTTGCTCTTAAGCCTGCGCGGGCGGCGTAGGCAGCTATTGAGGCGCCTGCATTGCCTGAAGAATCTTCGGAAAGATAACCGCCAGCTTTTTTCACTAATTTACGCAAAGCAGAGATTAATATCGTTGAGCCTCTGTCTTTGAAGGACCCCGTTGGATTCAAACTTTCAAGCTTAAAGTAGACATTGTCTGAAAGCTTTACTAAAGGCGTCCAACCCTCACCTAAAGTTATGATTTCTGCCTTTTTCACATAAGGAAAAAATTCTGCGTAACGCCAAACAGTATAATCTCTCTTCCGAATTTTTCCAGCCTCAAAATCATAGTGAAGTTGAACATCCAACGGTTGACCACAAGAAGGACATCTGAAAGTAAGTAGGTTAGGAGAAGATTTGCTACATACTGAACATTCAATTTGGTACTTCATCAATATACCAGCATCGGTTTCGTATTTACCTGGTCGCCACAAGAATAAACCAATTGTGGAAAAATTTAGCTCTTTTTTCAACTCTTGATTGTAATCCTTGGATTGCGAGAAGTTGTTTTGCCTCTCGGATTGTGAATGCGTGAAATGTCAGTTTGACTTTGCGGTGATTAAATTGGATAGTTTCTGTGTAGTCTCCGTATTCCAAGGTTTTTCCAAGCAGTTTCTGTATGCTGGTTGCCAAGTAACGGTAGAGCCAAACAAGCAAGTCAGTTAGCCGCCAATATCTGTGCGCAAGTTCAATCATGAGAATGGCTTCTGACTTTCCCGAATTAATCATCTCTTGAACGATAGCCATCCTACCTTTTTTGGAGACGCCAACATCGCCTAAAACATTCCCCATGCAAATGGCAACATCAAAAAGCGCACGTTTAAGTGGAAGAAAGCGTGCATCTGCGATGATTAAGTCGATGTTTGCACTTTGCCTCTTGGATTTTAACTTGCTTTTGGCGGCTGTAACATATTCCTTGTTTTTGTCTATTCCCAAAATTTTCAATCCTTTCTCCGTTAGTGGTATAATGTGGCGGCCAGTTCCGCAACCAACATCTAACAAAGTTTTAGCGGAAGCGATGTATTTTGCTAGAACGCTCATTTCCCAGTTGAAAGGAAAAACCTTCGCAAACTGTTCATCGTATAGCAATACTTCATTCATAGAGTTTCAACTAATTATTTAATGTGCATATTTAACTTTAAACATTGCAGTATATGAGCGAAACTTTTAATATCATAATTTTTTAACGGTGTACTTCCTTACTCAAGAATAACTGCTAGGAGTAGAAGGGTTTGAAAAGGATAATTGTCTGCCTTAAACAAGCTGTTGATGTGTCACAATTAAAGGTGGATCCTGCAACAAGGCAGCTTTTGATAGCCAGCGCACCTAAGAAGATTAGCGACTTTGACAAAAATGCTTTGGAAGAAGCCGTAAGGATTAAGGAGAAGCTAGGCGATGTTGAAATATTCACATTAACACTAACCTCAGAAGATGCTAAGGCTGTTTTAAGAGAAGCACTCGCAATGGGCGCTGACAAAGCGTACGTTGTCTACGACCCAAGCCTTAAAGATATTGACACTTCAGGCACAGCTTATATTCTAGCAGAAGCAATCAACAAAATTGGCGGGTTCAATTTGGTTCTTTGCGGTGAAACATCTTTAGATAGCTTTTCAGGCCTTGTTGGTTCAAGATTGGCTGAAATGCTTAACTTGCCACAGATAAGTTCTGTAAGAAAACTTTCTGTTGAAGGCGACACAGTTACCGCTGAAAGAACGCTTGAGGATGCAGTTGAAACTGTGAAGGCGGAGATGCCAGTTTTGGTAGCAGTTACTCGTGAGATTAATCAGCCGAGGATTCCTTCGCTTATGATGATTATGAAGGCTTCTAAAAAAGAGATAGTCACGTGGACGGCTACTGATTTGGGCGTTCCGAGGGAGAGGCTTGGTTCAAAAATTGAGGTGATTGAGGTTTTGGCGCCTAAGACGGAGCGTAAGAAAATTAAGATTACGGGTGAGAATGTGCAGGAGATTGCGGATAAGTTGGCTAAGGCGTTGATTCAGGAAGGTGTTGTGGGAAGGTGAAGATGGCATGAGTGAACATGAGGGAATTTTGGTTTTTTCAGAGAAGCATGATTTGATGTTGGAGATGCTTGGGAAGGGACGAGAAATTGCGGATAAACTGCAAACGAGCTTAGCGGCTGTTTTAATGGGATTTAATGTGCAGAAAAAAGCAGATGAGCTGATAAAATATGGAGCGGACAAGGTTTACCTTGTTGATAATCAGGCTTTGGAGCATTTTCAAATAGAGGCTTACCTAAGCGTTTTACATAATTTAGCAGTTAATTACAAGCCAGAAATCATTCTGATTGGTTCGACGAGGAATGGGAAGCCGCTTGCTGCGAGGCTTGCAACTCGTCTTGAAGCTGGATGCGTTCCAGACTGCAACAGATTGAGCGTTGACGAGGAGAGGAGGCTGGTGGGCGAGAGAATAACTTATGGTGGAAATGCTGCGGCAAAAATAACTTTTAAGGCTAAACCGCAAATAGCCACAGTGCCAGCAAGAGCATTTGAAAAGCCGGAACCGAAAGACCACAGCGGACAACTGGTCAAGTTGGATGTTAAGATTGAAGAGGCAAAAACTGAAACTGTTGATGTGAAACCGCTTGAAACTTCAAATGTGAAGATTGAGGATGCAAATGTGATAATTAGTTGTGGAAGAGGCTTAGGAAAGAAGGAAGACAGGGCTTTGTTGGACGAGTTAGCAACTGTTTTATGTGGACAGGTTGGATGCTCAAGGCCTTTGGCTGAGGATAGGAAATGGTTTACAGAATGGGTTGGGTTGTCTGGGCATAAGGTTAAGCCGAAATTGTATATTGCTTGTGGGATTTCTGGTGTGATTCAGCATGTGGCTGGGATTCGCGATGCGAAGGTAATTGTGGCGATTAACAAGGATGAGCAGGCGCCGATATTCGAGGTTGCAGACTATGGGGTTGTTGGCAACTTATACGAGATATTGCCGGCATTGAAAGAAGCGCTAAAGAAGCAATTGGGATAGGCTCTCTGAAACAGACTAACCCCCTTTATATATAGATTCAACCACCGACCGCACTGCATGCTTGGTTCAAGAGTTGGTTGAGGAGGGTTTTTTGTCCTTTTATTAAGGTTCCGTTTTTTAGGATGTTTACTCTGAAGGATGGTGAGAGAGCGGTTAGTTCGACTAGGTCGACTGGTATGCCCAGGTCGAGTTCTATTTGGGCATTTAGGTTTAGGAGTTCTTGGAAGTTTAGTGTTGGAGCGGAGTGGATGCAGATGTCTATGTCTCTTATGTTGTTTCGTCTTGTTATACTGCCGAAGATTATTGCGAGTTGGATTCTTTTTTCCTTGGCTAATGTTTCTTTTAGTTTTTTGATGATTTCGTTTTTTCTAAGGTGGTAGAATTGTATTTTGTCATAGGTTGATTGCATATTTTTCTCTTACACTCCTTAGGAATTTGTCGACTACTTTGAAGTTGTTTTTGATTGAGTCGTAGTTACGATGTGCAGGCATATGCTTCCTAGGGCTTCGGCGAGCACTATTATAATGGTATCTGATGGCGTATTTTCCTTCTAGGCTTAGCTTGGCGTAGGGTTTTGATGTTAATCTATTAAGTTCGGATTTGGCTTCTAAGACTTCGTTTATTCGTTGTTTTAAGTGGTCTGTGTTTACGGGCATTTTAACCAGCAATGATAGTTAGTCTAACTTGAAATATTAACTGTTCCCTCTTTCTCAATTATTGTAGACTTGTTGAAAACGGAGCACAAGCAAGAGAAAAAGATAACCAATAACAAAAATGAAAATCGAACTTTAAATGTGAAAAAGAAGCTGGGTTATTTATTTGTATGGTATGTATTCTTTGCCTAGCAATTCTCTTGCTATGACTATTCTCTGAATGTTAGTGGCTCCCTCAGCGCCTACACAGTAGCTCATTATTCCTCGCAATCCCATCTCTAATGGACACTCTTTCGTGTAACCATACGCGCCCAACCAAATCATCACATGCTTATACACGTCAAAAGCAAAGTGTGGCGCAATAAGCTTGCAAGCAGCAATCATACGGCTAACTTCCAATGGCGTAAACTTGTTTTCCTTGTAACGTTTGTCTTGCATCCAAGCCGTGCGATAGACAAGCGAACGCAACGCCTCAAGCTGCGCCCAATCATCAGCCAACTCAAACTGTATCCCCTCAAACTTGCCGATTGGTCTGCCAAACGCTTTCCGCTCCTTAATGTAATCCATACCGATTTCAAGCGCACGCTGAGCCGCGCCCACGCAAACAGCAGCTATCAAAATCCGCGCATTATCAAACCCTTCCATAGTCAAATAAAAGCCCTTATCCACCTCGCCAATACGATAGGAATCTGGCACTCGCACGTCTTTCATCATGAAACCGCCCGTAGAAATCGCCATCCTACCCATGTCCTCAAACCGCTTGTTAATCTCAACACCCGGCGCATCCATAGGCAAATAAAACCCAGTCATTCCACGATGTATAGCTTCTGGCGGCGCAGGCGAAGTTCGGGCTATAACGAAGTAACCTCCGCCAAGTTTTTTCGCTTCTTCAGTTCCACTAATGTACATTTTCTCACCATTAAGAACCCAACCGTTTCCGTCTCTCCGCGCTGTAGACTTAAAAGCGGCAACATCAGAGCCGCCCCCACTCTCTGTGGAAGCAATACCTATGAAAGCATCGCCCTTGATAGCCTTTCGAATAACAGCCTCACGCACTTGTTCACTGCAGTACCTGTCTACAACAAAACCCCACGAAGATTCAACAAGCCAAAGCACCGGCACAGCAATACTTACATCAGCATAGCCAAGTTCTTCAGCGGCAATACACGCCGTAACCCAATCAGCACCAGTTCCACCATGCTCTTGAGGAGCCGTCATAATAAGCAGTCCCATGTCCGCCATGCTCTTCAAAATCTCACGCGGAATCTCACCCTTACTGTCCATCTCCCTAATCTTTTCCAAGGGCAAATTCTTCTGACACCATTCCCGCAAAGCATTACGGAAAAGCTCCTGCTCCTCAGTGAAACTAAAATCAACCATAACCTTCACCTTGAACCCTAAGTACTAAACCAAACAAATATAAAAGTTGTTCAAATTTTAAGGCGAAACTTTCGTCAAAAGCTGATTAATCGGGCTTTGATTAAGATGCAAACCCAGTTTTTCCTGCTCAATACCTAGAGATAAGCCAAGCAGTTGAGTATAATAAGCTACTGGCAGGTCAAGTTTCGCGCCCACAGTTGTTCCAGCGTCTTTCTGCTTAGAATCAAACATTAATCCACAATCTGGACAAGATACCACTAAGCCGTCTACACCCAAATTTTGCAAAACACTAAGCTTAGTACCAGCTAACGAAAGCGCAGAATCAGAATGACTGTACATCAAGTTTGCACCACAACAATCAAGCTTCTCCGCATAATCCACAGTCTCCGCTCCAAGCGCGCCTACCAACTCATCAAGTTTCCGAGGATTCTCAGCATCATCTACCCTTCCCAAATCACTGTAACGAATAATTTGACAACCCACATGCGTAGCCAACTTCAAACCCTTAAGCGACTTCTGCACTGCCTTCTTAACATTATCCAAACCAACAAAGTCGTGCAGAAAATCAATCACATGCCAAATCCTAACATTAGGATTATACTCTAACCCTTCTTCCTTCAACACTTCAATAATTTTTTGACTAAACCTTTCATTTTTCTCCAAAACATTTTTCGCTTCAGAAATCACGAAGTGACAACGATTACATGGAACAAGCAAATTGTCTAAACCAGTCTTGTTTGCTAATGCTAGAACCCTTGCTGCCAAATAATTAGCCGCTAAATCTTTCATGCTTTTAACAGGGTCTCCGCAACAGTTAGTCTCGCTTAAATCGACAAGCTCAATGTTAAGTTTCGGGAAAGCTTCTCGAACAGACATTTCATAGGTGTACTGACTCGTTAATATTCGACAACCCCAAAAAACAGCAACCTTCAATCATCGTTCCTCCATGATTTTCATAAACGCGGCTTGAAAACTTTCCTTCGGAAAAGCTATCTTCGGCAATTTCAGACTTTCACGGTTAAAAATTTCCATCTTCTTTGTTACAACGTCCTGAACAGCCTCAGCCAATCCACTCTCAAGAATCCGTGAAACAGCCTTCAAATATCCCTCAGGCACCTTCACTTCTCTCTCAACTGCAAGATTCCGCAAAGCCATTATCACATGATAAGGAGACGCCTTCTGCGGACACCTCTGCACACATTTCAAGCAGGTTACACAAGTCCAAATAATATCCGAAGATGCCAATTCATCGACAAAACCCAAGTTAACAAGCTTCACTATTTCATGAGGTTTCAATTCTAAAAGCTTTAATGCGGTACATCCACTCGTGCATCTTGAACATTGAAAACAATTTACAAGTTCTCTCCCACTGAGTTTTGATAAAATTTTTTCGCGCGCTTCTACGTTAGGCTTAGCCATCGACATTAAATCTGTTAAGCTCAAATTTTCAACTTCCTCCCTTTTCTCCTGATTCTAAATAGGCTGTTTTAACTTGAGCTATAACTTGCTCGTCAGTATAGTGTTGCATTTTAATGGCGTTAGTTGGGCATGTTGAGACACATAAGCCGCAACCTTGGCACATGGCTTCTACCACTTCGGCTCTAAGCTTTTCAGCACCCTCTACATTTTCAGATTTCATCTCTATTGCTACAAATGGACAAACTGACTCGCAAATTCGGCAACCACTACACAAGTCTTTGTTAACAACTGCTTTCAAAGGCTCAAGTTCAATTTCTCCACTCGCTAACAAGTCTATGACTTTTGCAGCTGCCCCACTTGCCTGCGCTACTGTATCAGGAATATCCTTTGGTCCCTGACATGCACCAGCAAGAAAGATTCCAGCCATCACACTTTCAAGGGGCCGCAACTTTGGATGCATTTCTAACAGAAAACCGTCAGCACTTCTTGAAACATGGAATAACGCGCTGATTTTTCCAAGGTCACTATTTGGAATAAGTCCATTAGCTAAAACGACTAGGTCTGGACGCATTTCCAAAAGCTTGTTTGTTGCTTTATCATAAACATCAAAATGAAGTAAACCATTCGCGTCGCTGCGGATGTCAGAAGGCAAGCCAGCAACAAAATTTATGTCCAAGTCCCTTGCTCGCCTATAAAACTCATCGTAACCCTTACCAAAAGCTCGCATATCGTTAAAACATATATAGATGTTCACGTCTTTGCCGAGCTTCTCACGGGTTAGAATTGCCTGCTTTAAGGTTGCCATGCATCCTACACGACAACAATATTCGTGAAAACGTTTGTCGCGGGAACCGACGCATTGAACAAAAACCGCAGTTTTAGGAGGCTCGCCGTTTTCTGGGCAAAGAATCTTCCCATCAGTCGGTCCGGAAGCATTTACAATCCTTTCAAACTCGATGTTGGAGATAACGTTCTTGTAGCTGCCGTAACCAAACTCTGGCATTTTCGTAGCGTCAAAAACTTCTGAGCCCACAGCTAAAACTATACCGCCCACTCTAATCTGAACAGTTTCTGGTTGCTGTTCAAAGTTTATGGCTTTGGCTTCGCACACTTCTAGGCATTTGCCACATACGTCTTTGTTATACTTCAACTTAAGGCAATGTTTTGGGTTTATTATGGCTACTTTTGGCACTGCGTATGGCGAATAAATGGATATTGCACGGGTTTGGCTTAAACCCTCGTTAAACTCATCTGGAATTTTAACAGGGCAAACTTTTGTGCAGAGCTCGCAGCCCACGCATTTTTTCTCGTCCACATATCTAGGCTTATTCACTATTGAAACTTCATAGTTTCCAACAAAACCCTTAACTTCTGTAACCTCAGAATTTGTTAACAGTTCTATGTTTGGATGTTCAGCAACGTCAACCATTTTAGGCGTTAATATACATGCACTACAATCAAGAGTTGGAAAAGTCTTGTCCAACTGAGCCATGCGTCCGCCAATGCTTGGCGCTTTTTCCACAAGGTAAACTTTGAATCCAGCGTTGGCTAAGTCAAGCGAAGCTTGTATACCGGCAATTCCGCCGCCAACAACTAAAACGTTTTTCTCAACGCTTACTTTGTGCTTTTCCAAAGGTTCTAAAAGCTTAGCACGCGCCACGCCCATTCTTACAAGTGCTTTAGCCTTTTCCGTGGCTTTTTCAGGCTCATCGCCGTGAGCCCAAGAAACATGTTCCCTCAAATTGACAATTTCAAGCAAGTAAGGGTTCAAACCCGCTCCAGCAACTGCTTTACGGAAGGTTTCCTCATGCATTCGAGGCGAGCATGTTGCAATAACTATCCTGTCAAGTTTATGATTTTTGATGTCTTTTCGAATCATGCGCTGTCCTGGCTCAGAGCACATGTAGGTGTAGTGTTTAACTATTACAACATCTGGCAGGCTTTTAGCGTATTCAGTGACTTTCTCTACATCAACGACGCCGGCGATGTTTAAGCCGCAGTGACAAATGTAAACACCTATTTTAGGCATCTACAAGCCTCATCTGGAAAAATTTATCGAATGAATGCTCTTTATTATTCCTAACGGTTTAAAAGCACAAAATTGCAATATCAATTACCACGATTTTCTACGAGGCTGTTAAAGAGATTCAAATAAATGTCTTTATCTCACATTTTCAATCGATTTAAATATTAGAATTCAAGATTTAGAGTGATGGTGAAAGGCATTGAATTTGTTTTTGTTTCTTCTGGTTTGGGCTTTTCTGTGGTATGTTCCAATTCCACCGCGAAGGTTCAGTTGGAAGGCGCTTTCTCGCATCGTTTCACTTTTCATAGGCTTGTTTCTTTTCTTTATAATTCAGCTTTTCGAAACTCCATTGAGTATTTTCGTTTACTTACTGATTTTCCTCAGACTCTTTGTCGCCTTCATTGAATCGACTTTCATGTTGAGACGTGTTAACCTAGAAAATGATGATTCAACAAGCCATTATCCTCGCCCCCGTCTCCCATGGAAAGCCTCTCTGAAAATTCAAAGGAAAATAGTTGGGGTTCTTTTTCTCATCTATCTGCTTTCAGCTTCTACAATGATAATTTTCGGACAAATTCAGCGAGTGTCAAATGCTGCATATTTCAACAACAATTTCGTAAAGTCGGGTTCTGGCTTGCCGTTTAACGGCACTATCCCGGATAATATGGTGCGCCTCGTCACAGAGGAACTTGCCCGGTCCATTGCAAGGCGGCACATGTCCGAATTCGGAAGCAACATGCGCATCTTGGATTGTCACATAACAAAATCTCCTGAAGGAAAACTTGTTTGGGTGGCCGCTATTGGTTCAACTAACGTTCTAGCAGAGAATTATGTTAAAGGTTTCGTGATAATAGATGCAACTGACCCAACCGCAACTCCGGAATTAGTGCAGAGCGAATTTGTTGTAGGAGAGGAACTCTGGTGGGATCATGACATCCATTTCCGCTCATACATGGGGGACATGGCAAAAAGCTACGGTGTTGCCTACGCAACATGGAATATGACTTCAAACAATCTGGCCTACGTTCTAACACGTTATAACGTAGGTTTTGACCTTATCAGAATATATGAGACGCCTCTTGTTTACGATTCACAAGGCAACACATACCGTGAAACAAACTCATCTAATATTCCATTCTGGATTACGCAAATCTACGATGAAAATTGGCTGGAAGAAATGATAAACGAAATGGGATCTTTCCGAAGAGGCGACGGCTTTGACTATTGGGCTGGTGGTCTCTTATGGATAATTCCACCAAGTCGCGAACGCTTCCAAATGACAGAGGACACACGCTACGTTGTTGATCCAGAAACAAACGATAGTGTGGCTCTTGTCTGTGTTAACCCGGTTGGAAATCAAAGAACTTTGGCTGGCGTGTTCAAAGCCACACGAGAGGGCGTTTTCTTTTACGACTTCAAATTAGCCGACTACATTTCTGGTATGACAGCTGAAGACTTGGTTGAAGGAAGACTGCCCAAACCGGCTATGGGCATTTACCACGCGGAAATGCCCTTGCTTTACCCAGTTGAAATCTCGCCAAGCAATCAAAGACTTGTGTGGTATGTGCCGATTTATTGGCGTGAAGGCACCTATGAACCGGATGAAACCATATATTTAGCAGGATTTGCAATTGTCGACGCGTCAGAAACCAATGATATAGTCATAACAATGAATGGGGAAGGGTTAACGAGCGAACAGTTAGTACGCAAGACACGGTTAGACTTCATGAAATTGTTCGGTGCAGTAACTTACGTTAAACTCAATGCAACAGTTCAGAACAAATATGAATATGTTGAAGATGGCACAACCCACATAGTTTTACAATTAGACAACGACACCTATCCATGGGTGGAAGCAACCCCAAAAGATATTCCAAACCTCCAATGGAACGAATTGATGGCAACGGAAAAGTCGCAGAAAGTGACGATGCACGTTGAAAAACGTGAAGACCGATGGATAATGACGTATTTTGATAATTTGAACATCTCATAACCTGAAACCAAAATTAGATCGCAATTCCTTCAATACACAGAAACTTTAGCCACTCCATTTATTTTCAGAAACTCTGGAATTAATTCTCCCGGAATTTTTTTCTCAACAATCAACGTGAGTTTCGGCTCAGGCGATAGCTCCGGATCGTCCACAATTGCTTGCCTTATACTCAGACCACTTTTTGCAAGTATCATAGCGGAACTTGCCAGTATACCAGGTATTCTTGCATCAACGGGTGTTATTTCCACAACTCCTAGATTTAGGTGCTTGGCAATTTCTTTTAGTGAATGCCCAGCAGACCTTATTTCCTCAAATATTTGCCGGAGTTCACGGTTCGCTTTAATAGCTTTTAATGTCTCGTTTACTGTTCTTCTATCCACTCCAGCAGCTCGGGCTACGCGCACTGGTGGAACTTCGATTTCGTTGAGATAGATTTTTCCGTTTCTCATGCTTAGCCCATTTTCTACAAGGACGCGGGCTACGTTAAGCCGTTCTGGATATCCTTCTAGATATTTTCTAATATTACTCCACATTTTTACTGATTCCTTCATGTACATTTTTGCGGAATAAGGTATAAATATGTTCTTCGCATTATAAGTATTTTAATGTGCTTAAACGTACTAAAATGTACAATGGAGACGGTTAAATGACTGTAAAAAACAAAAGCAAAGAATATTTCACAACCCTAAATCCCGATGAAATGCCGACATCTTGGTATAACATCCAAGCAGACCTTCCAGAACCCGCACCACCCCCATTGGATCCAACAACATTAAAACCAATAAGCCCAGAACTACTGGAAAGAATATTTGCAAAAGAACTGATTGGACAAGAAGTTTCCACGGAACGCTACATCAAAATACCAGACGAAGTGCTTG